>MTLE01000600.1_pt1 | contig 351869 bp, 325 predicted proteins | sample 1982461 | NCBI WGS metagenome assembly MTLE01 (sample SAMN05712605, study PRJNA340218) | biofilm metagenome | isolation source: sample SPL anode biofilm adapted to -200 mV | place: USA | collected 2012-02-03 | reverse complement strand
TTGTAAAAATGAAAAAAGCGCGTTTCCTTCATTCGGAAGCGCGCTTTTTTCATTTTTACAAATTCTTTATAACAATTCTTTCAATCGTATTTGTTACCTTTTTACATTCGTGACAACAGTTTTCGAGATTCTTATATAGTTCAGTGTATACCATTATTTGTACTGGTTCATTAGTTATTTTATAAATATTCTTTAAAGAATTAATATATAATTTCATTCCATCAGATTTCAGGCTGTTGACAGCATTCAATTGCTCATATAAAATATGTGATTTTTTGTAATTTTCAAGTTCCTTCAGCGCCAGATTCATATGATAACAACATTTAACAATTAGCTCTGTAAAAACGGTGACATCAGCCGGGATATGTGTTATATTATGTGCCCCGACAAAGGCCATTACGTCGTCAATGGAATCAGTCACTGTATCTATCTGGTGCGACAAAATGATAATATCATCCTTATCTATTGGTGGTAAAAACTCTTTAATGAGATTTTCCATCATCTCGCGCTTTGCTCTATCAGCCTCTTGCTCAATTTTATGTAATGCTACAATATCATCATGCAATTTTTCTGCTAATAGATTTTTTAAAGTGTCATCTAAAAAAACAGCTGCTTTTAACGAAAATTCGGACAATCTTGCAAAAGTCTTTATATAGTCATAATGATCGCTTTTTTTAAGGAAGCTAAAAACCATGATTAACACTCCTTTATCCGAAAATTAGTAGTAATATAAAGGCAATCAAATACCCCAAAAGACAGCAACCTGGCAATGTTAACACCCATGTTAAAACTAAATCCTTCACTATCCCCCATTTTACATATGAAACCCTTCTTGCCATTCCAACACCCAACATAGAGGTAGTTTTAGTGTGAACTGTACTCATAGGAAGGCCAAATGAAGAAGCAATAAAAAGACAAGCTGAAGCCGCTATATCTGCAACAAAACCTTGATAGGGCTCAAACTTTACCATGTCCATGCCTATTTTTTTTATGATTTTCTGACCTCCAATAATTGTGCCCACAGCCATCAAACTGGAACATAGCAGCATAACCCATAAGGGAATATTAAATTCGGGCGAAGATTGGCCGCCATTAACAAGAAAAATACCAAGAAGCATTACCGCTATGAATTTTTGTCCGTCTTGTGCCCCATGCATAAAAGATAAAGCTGCAGAAGCTGAAATTTGTGCTTTTATGAGAAATGAAGTAGCTTCACTCCTCTCAACATTCCGAAATAAATGGACGGTAATACGTTCAATAATGTAACCGGCAGATATTCCGGCCCAAATTGAAAAAAACAGCCCATAAATTATCTTAATCCATTCGCTGAAATTAATGCCGTCGAAGCCATTCTGCAAAGCAATGGCCGCTCCGGATATGCTTGCAATAAGGGCATGTCCTTCGCTTGTCGGTATGCCGAGTTTCCAAGCAGCAACACACCAGGTTATGGTTGTTATCATAGCAGCACAAAGAGCGATCAAGGAATCGTTTTCTTTGCCCCCGAAGTCTGCCATCTTGAAAATCGTCTGAGTCACCTTGGAATTAAGATATGTCATTACTAATACTCCCAGAAAATTAAACCAAGCCGCTAAAATAATTGCTTTGCGCATTGAAAGCGAGCGTGTTGAAACACAGGTCACAATTGCGTTAGGCGCGACAGTTAATCCATTTACAACAATAACTACCAAGGTGATGATTACTATCAGCAATAAAGTGTAATTAGAGCTCATTTTGTAAATAAAATCAGCGAATGAAATAGCCATCACACAATATTCCTCTCAATTAAATTATGTAATTGCTCCTATGATAGTTTAATTATAGCACGAAGACAAGACAACTGTATTTAATAGCAAATCCACCTTTTACTGTTTCTCAAGTAGAAAGGTGGATTTAAATAGTATGTTATTAGTCATCTATTTTTGAATTTTAACATTAGCGTTTTTTTCCATCATTTTGTTAATCCTGTCTATTTGCTCTTGTAACTTCTGATTTTGCGATTGCAATTCATTAACCTGCGATGTCAATGAAGCCACTGTTTGTTTTTTATTTTTGCTGGAACCATGCCCTATTGCCCATGTTGCGCCAATACGCCCCATTGTCTCTCCGCCGCAAGTCGAAAAACCGAGGCTGACTGCCATAGAGCCATTAGCATAGTAGGTTAGACCCGCAGCAACAGCTTGTTCACCACCGTAGCTACCTGCTCCGATTTGAAATTGAGTTGGAGTATCAGGATCATACGGTAAAGCTATAAGCCCGCTAATAGCAGCTGACATAGCCCCAACCTTACTAATTCTTGAATCTAAATCATCAACCCTATAACTCAGAACATCAATACCGCTGGACAGATTTGCTAATCCGGTATTTAACTGGCCAACATTAACCGCATCTGTTTCTGCAGTACCGGCAGCCAGATTAGTAATACGCCGCTCACTTCCGACTCCACCTACTGATACTGTACCCTCAGCGGCTGTTGAGCCTGCCCCCAAAGCTACACTATTGGCTGCGGCAGTTGCACCTGTGCCAATAGCAATGCCGTTGTCGCCAGTTGCAGTTGCTGTATCACCAATAGCAATTGAGCTAATCCCACTTGCCAGACTCCTGGCTCCATACGCTGAGCTGCGATAGCCGGTTGCTTGAGCCAAGTCACCCATTGCTGTGCTGCCCTCGCCGCTTGCAAAGGCCTGATTACCAATAGCAGTGGCTTTATAGCCACTGGCTGTGCTATAATCACCCAAAGCAGTACCGAACTGCGCGGTGGCCCGGCTCCAATATCCAAGAGCTGTACTTAAATAGTTAACTTGACCATCAACTCCGGCTATACTCTGGTTGCCAATAGCAATTGACTGCGCATAGGCGTGAGTAGTAGCATCACCAATTGCAATGCTGTCAGCATCAGCCGTGGCAGTTCCCACCACCACACCAGCCCAGGCGGGACTGCACGTAGATAAAACAAGTGCTAAACACAACACCAAAACTTTGGTTATCTTCCATAGAATATCTTTCATACTTTTTCCCTCCTTTATAACTTTGTTTTACCAAATACGTGAAACCTCTGAGATCGCTATCACAGAGATTTTCGCTTATTTATCCACATAAATAAACGACTTAAAAAATTTTAGTCGTCTATTCTATTCTTGCATAATTCATTGATTTTTATTTTCACTGCCTTGAGCAAAGATTTAAATATATCTCTATTAATGTAATACCAGATTACAAGCAGGCAAATAAAGGTTCCTAAGTGCATTAATAATGTTGGGTAAATATACGGCAGAAATGCAATTAGGCTTGTAAAACAGATCATTAAAAGAATGTGCTTGTTTAACATTAAATTAATGTATCGTGATATGATTCTGAATCTATAGATAGCAATCACCAAAAAGCCAGTGAAAAGCGCAACATTAATAGCCTGGATTGAAATAACAGGCGTCAGTGTAACCAAGAGAACTACATTTACTGCTGCGCCTGCAAGTGTTGTCGCAAAATAGTATTGGCTTTTTTTTATGACTGCAAATAAATTTCCGAGAACACCTGAAACAGAAGCAATGAATGCGGTTAACATGGCTAATGGAACCAAGACATGTGCGGGACGATACGCAACGCCGATTAGAAAATCGAATGTTAAACTAACCACAACAACTGTAATAGGGATTGATAATCCCATAAACTTTAGATAGGTATTAACTGACAATGTATATATTTCATCTTTATTTTCACTTTTTGCATAACGAAATGAATGTTCCTGCCACGCTAGTTGATAAATTGAAGCAACCACAGCAATGATTGCCGCAAATTTTGAAGCAACAGCATAATAAGCAATTTTTTCTTCACCAATCTTATCTAGAAGATAGTTCTTATCGAAAATATCAAGAAATGTATAAGCTATTGTATTAAGTAATAAAGGTAAACAAAAAATAAAAATTTCTTTACAAATGGCATAATCAATGACAGCATTTTTTAACAAAGCTATAATATCCAGTTCATTAACTAGCATTGCAAGCGCCACAAGATTTCCTGCTATAAGTGCGCCTAAAATAAAAGGTATGCCTTTACCCAGAAAGACCACAAAAAAGATGCTAAGTAAGCATGAAACCAGTGTAGCAGTAACACCGCTAAGCACATATAATCGATTTTTCTCAAAACCGCGTGCCACACCTTGCAATGTCTGCAAAAAAGCATAACTAATGATGTATAGAATAGTCTGTGAAAAAAATCGTATTTCAATAATAAAGCTAATTAATAATAATCCACATAACATAAATGCCAATAGTGGAACTGTCATATATAGAACTGATTTTACAACATTACATTTTTCACTGAAGTATTCATAGTCAAACATGTAGCGCAGAACGCCATTCCATACTTCTATAAACGCTACACTGACCAAAAGTTGCATAGTGCTGATTAAAACATCATAATAACCATACTCACCAGGCGATAAATAATGAGTATAGATAGGAATTAGGAAAAATACTAATACTTTTGAAAAAAAGATGCCGGCAGAATAAATAAATAGTTTGTTTAGCATAAGCTTTTCTCCTATTTCTTCTTCACACTATACATATTCCATCGGTTTAAATCGCAACAGTAAAACTAATTATAGGTTAATTAGTCATTTTGCTTTTTAATATAGAAAAAGTATTTTTTATACCATTTTCCATATCAAATATTGGTTTCCAACCCAAAGACTCTAATTTTGATGCATCAAGTAAGGATTCAGAAAATGGTGCATATCCTTTATTTTGCTCCTCTTCTGGCAGATCAACAATTAGACTTACTCCTGCCAAAGCAGAAATTTCATCAGCGATTTCACGTATTGAAACATTGCTGTTACGATTAGCAACGTTATAAACCTCTCCATTTTTGCCATCAAATAGAATCTTAAATAACCCAGACGCAGTGTCAAATAAATATATGTATGATCTAACTAAGGACCCAGTGCTCTTGAGGAGGATGTCTTTACCATTAAGTGCTTTTCGTAAAAATTGCGGTATAACTCTATCGTCTTCATTTGTGAAAGTTGGGCCATAGGCAAAGCCTATACGTGCAATACAAGTATTAACGCCATATTGTCTCATATAGTTTACGCAAATATTTTCTGCCATGCGTTTACTCTCTGTGTAGCACGAACGTGGTTTCAGCTGATCAACAATTCCCATACTGCTTTCGTTGTAGGTTGTTCCTGATGTAATAGGTTCTCCATAAACTTCTGACGAAGATAAAAACAAAAATTTAACTGCAGAACTTTTTTTTGCGTAATCAAGCAATTTGATTGTTCCGTTTACATTAGTTTTTATAGTTCCTATAGGGTCCCTTTCAAAAGACAAAGGATTTGATTTACTAGCAGCATGGATTAAATAATCAACCTTAAATTCAAATTTATTAGGTTCTGAAACATCTTGTTCTATAAGCTGGAAGAAAGGTTGCATCATATATTTTTTAAATCGATCTATTACTTTACTTTTATTATGAACTATAGCATATACTCTTATGTGATTATTTTGGACTTCATTAGCATGCATTAAAATATCGACTAAATAGGACCCTATCAAACCCGATGCACCTGTTATCATGATTGATTTATTGAATAGTGGCGAAAGATTGTTATTGCTTAAAAATAAATTTAATTCTTCATCATATTTTGTATTCATTTTAACATTTCCTCTTGTCTGCGTTTTTTATCAAGTTCATATAATGCTTTGAATATATAGTAGTCTTCATATGTTGTTATCTTAATATTGGAAGTCTTAGATTGCACAAAGTTCAAACTATAGCCATAGCTGTGCATAATGCTGCAAGAGTCAATGTTGTTATAATGACCTTTTTCCATTTCCTTTATATGTAAGTCATAAATATCACGCAGAAAAAAAGTTTGGGGGGCTCTAGCGTAATAAACATTTTCACGTTTTAGCAGATCATCAATATTATGTTTATCATGACTAACGAAAATGGTTTCTGAGGCATTTACAACTGTAATAGCATTACCATAAGTTCTAGCTGTTACAATATTTTCTAATATTAATTGATTGTCGATAATTGGTCTTACGCCGTCATGAATCAATACAACTGCATCTTCTTCTACGTTTTCATCTTTATATACTGCATCTAATGCATTGAAAATTGAAAGTTGCCCTGTTTCTCCACCAGGTACTATCCATTTCACTTTTAGTATTCCAAACTGATTTAATAATTCATTCAGGTAGTCTATATATTCTTTTTTACATGCTATAGCAATTGAATCAATCATACTGCAATAATCAAACTTTTCTATCGTATGTATGATAATAGGCTTACTATCGAGTTCCAAAAATTGCTTTGGTTTATCTGTATTCTTCATTCTTGAACCTATACCACCGGCAAATATTATGGCAACATTTTTCATAAGATTGCCTCCTTTACACAAAAATCGTGTATTTTGCCCCTAATAGCTATGGATTTTATTCTCCTAACCAATAAACAATATTATCGTGTCTGTTTCTTTTTTCAGGTGGCGGTGGGGTCATATAATCGCCGTATAACGCTTGTAAATATTCATCATATCCAACTGGAATATTAAGCATTAGATTTTCGAATTTTTTGAGCTTACTTTCAAAACAATTTCTTTTAACACAGGTCTTCATTCCCTCAGTTATGATAGTTGCAACGTAAGGCGATTCGTCAAATTCATATTTTGTTGCTAATTCATCGGTTTTTTTCAGAGGCCAATATCTCAAGTTGTCATTCATGATGATCCTGCCAAAGAATGCTAACATCCTTTTTATTATATTTTCGCTTTTTTGCCATTTATATATTGAAACTTTGTTAAACCAATATAATAAATCTAATAAATGCACCTTTTTGCAAAGCCAATATGACTTAAATGATTTGTCAGGTATCCCATCCTTAGGATATACATCTATATAAATACCAAGCTCATTTTTGATTGTAAGAGGAAACTCAACAAGTTTGGTTCTTCTATCCAATATTTTTAAATTTGTATAAATACTTTTTTCAGCTGGCAGTAAAATACTATTACCGTATCCATCTTTCGCCAATGTCGAAAATTTATTATAATCGTCTCTTGGCATAGTAACATCGATATCATCATCCCATGGTATAAAGCCATCATGTCTAATAGCGCCTAAAAGAGTACCTGCGTCTAAAAAATATCTGAGTTTATTTTTTCCGCAAAAATTATGAAAATCTTCCAGCAATTCGATTTGAACTTTTCGAATTTCGGTTAAACTCATCTCTTTCACCGTAATCGCTCCTTCAAGTAAACATGATTAATATAATGCCTATAATTTTTACTTTGCGAAAAAGTCTATTACTCTCCACTTATGCTCTTAAAAATTTCCAAATATCTTTCGGCCATACTTTCAATTGTGTATTTTTGTATCTTCTCCAAGTTTTTTTCAGACATTTTTTTACACAATATTTTATCGCTCAAAATTGTTTTACATTTTTCTGCTAAAGCGTTCGGATCATCAACAGGTATTATATAACCATTTTCACCATTCTCTACTAACTCTAAACCTGCGATACAACGATCTGTTGTAATAATCGGCAGTCCGTACCCCATGGCCTCGTTGATAACTAAGCCCCAGATATCTTCCCGTGTTGGTAGCACAAATATATCTGCAGCTTTGTAATATTTGGCTAGCTCGTTCTTTGCCTTAAATTCTAAGAAATGTGCATTAGGTAGATTAAATTTTTCTTTCATATCTGCATATACTGAATTAACTTTACCACCAATAATATAGACGCCTGTATCTTTGTTTAATTGCGTACACGACTTTAATAAAACATCATAGCCTTTCACATAGTCAAATCTACCAACAGACATTATCATTTTATCTTCTGCTATTTTTAATTCTTGCCGAAAAGCTTGCTTTGCTTCTAAGTCTATTACTTTATTCAAAATGTCTTCCTTTTTTAGGGAAGTAAAAGGGTAATTAAAAATGTTTTCCGGCTTGGCGCCGTAATAACATAAATATTCATTGGTTTTAGGTCCGGTACTGGTCCACCAACTAGCGCTGCTTATAAGATATTTTTTCAAATAATGTTTCACTGTCTTGCCTGCTTTAATGAAGCCACCATCAAAATCTAAAATAAAAGGTATGTTCTTAAGCTTTAGATAAATTATGCTTAGAATGCCAGAAGGTGTACAGTATCCGCCAACTACAAAAATATCATAAAGTTTAGCATTAAAATAATTTATGATTTGCGGGCATAATGCACTATCGTTGCCAACGTTATAGCCATGCAAAAATACCTCTTTAAAATTTATGGCCTTAGACTTAAGCCATTCATTATTGCGGTTATTTGCGTCACTGCGTTCGTAGAGAACTGTTAGATCACATGATTTCCCTAATTCATTGAAAAAATCTACTCTGTATGGACTTGGTATATTGGTAGTAAATAAAACTCTCATTTTTCTCACCTTTTAAAAAATTTTTTCGAAAAAACAAGAAATTTTCCTAATAGAGAATTGCCAACGAAATAGCTGTAAACCTTCATTCTTGTACCGCCAAAAGACATCTTGAATTTGTCAATGCCATTTGGTGATTCAAAACTTGTGACGTTACCCCAATCATAATAACTCAGGCCAATTGACTTAAGATATAACATGTCATTATAATGCAATAATTTATTAGCTCTTCCAGCTAAATTTCTGTCTATTTCGTCCTTCCGATGGTCTGATGCCGAATAGACTAATAATGCGTCATTTTTGTCGCAAACATACAAGTGGTATACTTTGCCGTTAGCAAATTCCGCTCTGGATAAAAGCACACATTCATTATCTATATATGATCTGATCTTTTGTTCATCATATACTTTCTTCAATGCTTGATTATTACAAATATCACAATAATTCAAATAAGTATTTTTAAAGTCTTCTAAAATGCTAAAATTATCCCTCAAATCTTTATAAGTATAAAAGAGCATTGATATATCATCGGTTAAGCTTCTTTTAATTTCATAACGAACTGTTTGAGAAAATTGTTGTAGTATTTCTTCAGCTGACTTACATAAATTAGTAATAAGAGTAGAATCAATATCTTCAATTCCGTCCTTTAATGCGGCTACTTTTGCCTTGAACCGCATATATCTTGTTACATCCATTTTTGAAATGTTGATATCCTTCAAACTTGGAAACACTATTCTTTCAAACGAATAAATGTGGCTTTTATCAGGTAATCTTAGCATTATGAAGTCACCCTTTCGTCAGCTTCTTTATTCTTTTGCATTTATTTTTGTACTTCAAATCAATTATTCCGGATAATTGAAACTTTACTAAGCTTAAATCCCAATCATCATTGATATTAGTTCGTTGCATTTGCAAAGGATCAGAATCATGACGCACTGGTTCGGAATTTGTCATTAACGCATACTTATAGCCGCAATTTCTTACAAGTGCAGCTGCAGCTCTCGTATAAGTTTTTTCCTCACCGCCTACCCAGCAGAAAAAATCTATTTTATTATCAAGCATGGTTTCAAGATCTAGTTTTGCTTGGAAAATTTCATTCGATAGAGTTTCCTTATCATCGTTTGCATCAATCCTATGGTGGTTATATGTATGGCAGCCGACAACATGTTTACTACTAATCATTTCTTTTAATTGCATGCTATCCATATAACCATTTTGTCCTACCAATCCTGTAGATACGAAGTAATAGCCAGTAAAACCATGTTTTTGTAAAATTGGGTACGCATTGTAATAATTACCGGCAAAACCGTCATCAAAGGTTATCATAATCCCAGGTTTATTCTTAAAACAGTACTTTTTTTGGAGAAAATTTTCTAACTTTTCATAATCGCAGTCTTCAAAATGATCTTTATACCATTTAACATGTGTTTCAAAATTGCTGACATTTTTCTTCAGGATATTATGGTAGTTGATTATCCGCACATAGTTGTTATTTAGCGTAAAATTCAATAAAGACAAAACAATATCACTTACGTAAAAAACATCGAAAACTTTTGCTATTCTCTTTTTAAGAAGTAAACCTGTCGTAATCACAGTTTAAACACGCTCCCTGCACTTGTGTAAAACTGCTCAATAAATTTCCAACCATAAAAATAATTTATCTTGTATTTTCCAGAACCATTTCTTTGTTATATTTATTTTTTAAAGCGATTAGTCCTACAATATTAAATATAATTGAAATTGGTGTAAAACCTTGGGCAAAAATGTTCATGCTCAGGACAAAAAACAAGAATACATTAACCGTAAGATTGTTTTTTTCATAAAAGTTGGAAAGCATGCCAGTATATATCAAAGTACCCAAGAGTCCGGTTGTCCAAATCATATAAGGTAAGCCATTAAAATATTCTCCTGATAATATGTTGCCATAGCCATTGCCCAGCATAAAGGCTCTGGCATCAAGACTATTCAGAAAATAATAAGATGAAAAGCGTCGTAGAAAGGCGTTATTCATTGGATCCTCAAAATTCGTTAATCTTCCCATCGTACTACTAACTAAGGTATTTACGTATCCAACATTTACATACAGAGCTGCAAACCCAAGTAATGTCAGAAAAAAGGCTAGCGTAAATTTGGGATTACGCATAATTCGTGAGAAATTTCCAATTAAAAACAAAGCCAAAAGAAGCATATATCCCAACCCTGAGGTAGAAGCAATTACGGCGCACGGCAATAAATAATACAACCACTTGTCCTTTGTTGAGGTCCCAGGAGCGATAAAAATCAAAACCAGTGCAAGCAAGATGTAATCAGAGAATTGCGCCGGTTCCAGGAAAAATGCTGATGGCCTGAAGAATTCGACATTTGTCGCTGAAAAATCCTGTTGCAATATAGCTGCACTAGCATTAGGATTCGCTGTGTATGGCAGGAATAAACGTGGCAATATTACCGAAAACACATTGAATGCTACTTGTTGAAATATTAAATATAGAGCAGCACAAACGCACACTTTTTTATAGCATTCGAGGGTATAATCAAAATCAAATAAGTCACTATTAAGGATAACTGGCACTATGCCAAGCCATAAGGCATATTTTATTAATCTGAATATTATTAGCTCTTCGCCTACGTAAAGATTTCTGACAAATATCAAATTTAGTACTGTGATAACAACGACATATCCCAAGAGCAAAGAAACCAACGGCATAAATGATATCTTGCCGTTCTTCAGATAAATATAGAACATACAAATAGGCCAGAAAAATAACCCTATAATTGTAGCCAGGTCAACTCCATAAATACCATAAATTGTTAATACCGGTGCAAGTGCCAAGAACCATGATAATGTTTTTGCCATGATAAATACCTCACACATTTATCAATTTTTTGTACAGGGTAATATATTCCATATACTTTGTATTCTTATCAAAAGCTTTTGCTTCATCACGTAATTGTTCATATTGAAAATTCTTCATGTTATCCAGAATTTCCGGAACTTTATCCCATTCGCCTTTGCCTATTACATAACCGCTGTTTGCACTTACACATTCCGGACTGCCACCAGAATTGTATGTAATTACCGGTGTTCCGCAGGCCAAAGCTTCTATATTTGTCATACCCAGTACTTCTTCATAGGTCGGATTAAAGAAAACATCTGCGGCACTGTAAATTTCCGCCAATTCCTGTTCATTATTTGTCCGTTCAATTCCAAGTATATTTTTTGGCATTTTTTTTAATTGGTGTTCGTTCAATCCTACCAAAACTATTTTAAATTTATCATTATCTATTGTTTTAGACAGGTTAATAAAGTCATCTAGTCCTTTCTTAAAGGCCCAAATATTGGCAACTCCTAAAATTATTATTTTCCCTTCTAGATGATTGCGCTGGCGGAAGTCATTCTTTCGTGACTTAAAGACATCAAGATCAATGCCATTATAAATAACTTGAAGAGGATAACCGTTTAAGAAAGATTTTTTTACAATACTCGCCAGCCATTTAGATGGCGTTACTATAACCATATTGGCAACCGAAGTAAAAAGGTTTCTTTTTTTTAGATAGTTGTTTTTGGAATTATCGAATAAAAACGATGAAGGATATATACCTTTTTGCGGACAATCATGACAGTTTTCTTGCCATCTTTTGCAGCTAATATAATCGAAGTGTGCGCAATGACCGGTAAATGACCAACAATCATGAAGCGTCCAGATGATAGGTTTACTTGCTTCTTTGAAGTAATTGAACAGAAGCTCCACGTTAATATAATAGCCATGTAAATTGTGCAGATGTATGAGATCCGGTGAATAGTCTTTAATCATATTTATAAATTTTTTTGTTGCGGCTGTCGAAGAAAAACCATGTATGTCAAACAATCTCGTTGCCGCTGCATGCAGATAATTGTCCAGATCTGTGCCAATTCTCAGGGAATTTATACCAGGCGGAGCAGTTCCTCTGCCATAAGCAAATAAACATTCGTGGCCTAACTTAGCAAACAAGTCATGAATATTCTTCGCTATTCTTCCGGTACTACCAGAGCCGCAAACCGAATTTATCTGCAGAAGTTTCATCTTACTTCCCCCACACCACTCTATTGACGTAATCAGTATAGGATAATATTATTCTAAGCACTTTGGCGGACACATTAGGAATATTATAATCAATTACTTTTCTAAAATCTCTTGGTTCTTTCTCAGACAATACTTCTAAACCCTGCAATATTCTTTCCTTGGTGAGCCCTACCATCATTACTGCTGCTTCTTCCATAGCCTCAGGTCTTTCATGGGCTTGTCGTATATTAAGAGCTTTGAAGCCAAGAATTGAAGCCTCCTCGCTGATTGTGCCGCTATCGCTCAGTACTGCTCTTGCCTTTGTTTGAAGTTTTATGTAGTCGTTAAATCCTAACGGTTTTATCAGGGTGATAAATGGATTAAAGACAATGTTTTTGTCATCAATCATTTTTCTCGTCCTGGGGTGAGTACTTATGATTATCGGCATATTGTATTTTTCTGCAATGGCATTAAGGCTTTCAACTAAATTTGCAAAATTTAATTCAGAATTGATATTTTCTTCCCGATGGGATGACACTACAAAATAACCATTCTCGTTTAATTTCAGCCTCTCAACTACATCAGATTTTTCAATTTCTTCAAGCCTTGAATTAATTACCTCCAGCATAGGGCTGCCAGTTTTAATTACTCTATCAGCAGGTAAGCCTTCTCGAAGCAAATATTCTCTGGCAATAGAACTGTAGGTCAGATTGATGTCTGCAATGTGATCAACTATTTTTCTGTTAATTTCTTCGGGTACTCTCTGGTCAAAACACCTGTTTCCTGCTTCCATATGGAAAGTAGGAATATGCTTTCTTTTTGCGGCAAACACTGTGAGGCAGCTGTTTGTATCTCCAAGAACCAGAAAAGCATCAGGTTTAACCTCTTCTAAGACTGGGTCAATCTTAACAAGTATATTTCCTATCGTTTCGACTGCGGTTCCTGTTGCGGCATTGAGAAAATAGTCTGGTTTTTTCAGCTTAAAATCCTTAAAAAACACATCATTTAACTCATAATCATAATTTTGTCCAGTATGAACCAAAATATGTTCTATTACCTTGGATTCTTCTAATTTGCGAATAACAGCTGACAATCTAATAATCTCTGGCCTAGTTCCAACAACAGTCATTACCTTTAATTTCTTCATAAGTTCTAAACCTCCAAATAATAAGTGTCAGGATGTTCCGGATCGAAAGTTTCATTAGACCATATAATTGTTATTAAATCGTGTTCGCCTTCATTGGTAAGTTTATGCGTATATCCAGGAGGGATATCGACCACGGCTATCTTATTACCTGAAACGTGATATTCGAAAATTTCCTTTGAATTGACTTCTCGGAATTGAATTGAAGCTTTGCCGCTTACAACGATAAATTTTTCCGTTTTGCTCTGATGCCAGTGATTTCCTTTTGTAATACCTGGTTTAGCAATGTTTACTGAAATCTGTCCTCGACCAGGTACTTGTATAATTTCTGTAAAACTGCCTCGAATGTCAGCATTCATTTTTAAAGGGACTGATAATTTTTCTGGCGGTAGATAACTAAGATAGGTGCTGTATAGCTTTTTAATGAAACCATTACTCATATCAGGTATTATGTTTTTATGACGTGCACTTGCAAAATCTTTTATTAATTTGGCGATATCACCTAAATTTATAGAATAACAGGTAGGCACATAGCAATAACCTTCATTATTCATATGTGGAAATCCTTCCATGGCATCAATAAGTTCTGATACAACGTCGTCAATGTAAACTAAGTTTAGTAAAACATCAGGATCATTTACCTTTATTGATAGCTCATTAGCAATATTATGGCAGAATGTTGCAATTACGCTGTTGTAATCTGGTCGGCACCATTTACCAAACACATTAGGTAAGCGGTATACAAATGCTGTGTTTCCGCTTTCATTAGAAAATTTAAATAGAAGATCTTCTCCCGCTCTTTTACTTTCACCGTATGGGTTGGATAAAGCTGCTTGCGTCGAAGATGTAAGAACTATAGGGCATTTGTTATTGTGCTGTCTGATTAGATCCAACAAGGTAGAGGTAAAAAAATAGTTTCCCTTCATGAATTCAGTAACCTCTTTTGGTCGATTGACACCTGCAAGATGATAGATGAAATCAGCCTCACGGCAATAATCACCTAGCAATTCTTCGGTGCAGTCCACATCATACTCCATTATTTCAAAATAGTTTCGGTTACGCAGTTCAGCTATGAGATTTTTGCCAATAAAGCCCTTTGCGCCAGTAACTAAGATTTTCATTTTATTTATTCTCCCACGCAGTTATTTTGTTACGAATATAGCTCAAAGTCAAAAGCTTCGTCTTTATTTTTTCAACATTCATTTGCTCCGCGTTATTGGAATTAAATTCAGATAACTTGTCCCTCTTATCATTACCTTCGATAAAGTATTTATCATAATCAAGGCTTCTTTTGTCAACTGGAACACGATAAAAGTTCCCCATATCAATTGCATGAGCACATTCTTCATTTGTCAAAAGTGTTTCGTACATCTTTTCTCCATGTCGGATTCCGATAATTTTAATTTCATTATCAGCATGGAACAATTCCTTAACAGCAATTGCTAGATCGCCGATTGTGCTTGCAGGAGCCTTTTGTACCATAATATCGCCAGATTGAGCATTTTCAAAGGCAAATAGTACTAAATCAACGGCTTCATCTAAAGTCATAATGAATCTTGTCATCTTTGGTTCAGTAACTGTCAAAGGCTGACCGCTCATAATCTGTTCAATAAAAAGCGGTACCACCGATCCTCTGGAGCAAAGGACGTTACCGTAGCGAGTGCCACAAATCAAGGTCTTAGCCGGCGAAACAGTTCTTGCTTTTGCTGCAAAAACCTTCTCCATCATTGCCTTTGAAGTTCCCATAGCGTTTACAGGGTAAGCAGCTTTATCTGTAGAAAGACAAATTACCTTTTTAACACCGGCCTCAATAGCTGCAGTTAAAACATTGTCTGTTCCCAAGACATTAGTAGCTACAGCTTCGATGGGGAAGAATTCACAGGAAGGCACCTGTTTCAAAGCTGCAGCATGAAAAATGTAATCAACGCCATACATGGCGTCCCGCAAACTTTGAAAGTTACGGACGTCTCCGATGTAATATTTAATTTTGTCATTTTTATAGTAGTGACGCATATAATCTTGTTTTTTTTCATCACGTGAAAATATGCGTATTTCTGCAATATCAGTATTTAAAAACCTATCAAGGACAGCTCCACCGAACGAGCCGGTACCACCTGTAATAAGTAATGTTCTCCCTCCGAACACAGTCACCACGCCCTTTCACTGATGTCTGCAATTGTATCAATGTATCTTTTTACACAAACTTCTCGCGTCAAGTTCTTTTCTATGTATCTTCGTGCATTATCTCCTGCTGTTTTGCAGCTATCTTGATCTATCCAATATTCAATTATGGCCGTTTTCATAGCTTCGCAGTCGTCTACAGAGGTGAATTTGCCAATATTTTCTGCTTTTATTAAATGTTCCAGCTCTGTATTTTCATCAAAATTTGCTACGACAGGTCTGCCACATGACATTATACTCCATGTTTTGCTTGGTAATGCGCCGCAGCCGGTTCCCTTCTTGCAAGTTACTATACCAACATTGCCTGTACTATATACATACTTAACCATTTCATAGGGCTGAATCGGATAAAACCTCAGATTTTTTAATTGCATTCTCTTCGCTTCATCCTTATATGCTTTCTCCTGATTGCCAGAACCAAATATGAGAAATTGAATTGCAGAGTTATCATTTAATAAACTTGCAACCTTCAATATTACTTCAATGTTCTGTGCGTGGCCCAGGTTGCCGGCATACACTATATAAAAAGCATTTTCATCCAACTTTAACTGTTTGAAAAGAAGATTGTCCTTTCTTCCAACTGGAATTACTTTATCACTTTCGACCCAGTTAGGTATTACCACAACTTTGTCCAAGCTAACACCTTTTTTTACGATATTTCCACTTATATCATGAGAGATGGCAATAACTTTATCGGCATTCTTATATGTGAAATTTTCAACCAATCGGCCGAATTTCCACATTAAGGAGTTGCGTACGGTAATACCAGCCGATATGAGTGAATCTGGAAACACATCATGTAAAGCGTAAACAAACGGTATGCCCTTAATTTTCTTGATAATTGCAGCTGTCGCACCAAGAGTTGGCGGCGTACTTTGCACAAATAATAAATCTGCCTGTAAAAACAAGGCTTTTACTATAAACACACAATTCATAATTAAATATCTTAGCATTCGTTGCCAAATATTTTTGGTTTCATTTGGTAACCATAACCTATGTATTGTAAGCTTTCCGCCGCATTTATATTCCAGCTTCCTATTTCTGTATTCTTTCTTAACGTCTTCATTAATTCCTCTTGTCGGATAAGGAACATACAAATCTACCTGCCAGCCATAATTCGCCATTGCTTCGTATAAGTTAGTCGTCAAATATCTGCTCGCAATCATTTCAGGCTCATAATAAGCATTGAATACTAATATCTTCATGGCTGCAGATACCTCTCTTGTCTTGTTATATAGTTTGTCAATAAAACCAGCAAGTGCGTGATAGCAGACGTTAGTGTTGCGACAAATAGCGTTTGATCATCCCAATACTTTTGGTTAGCCTGTAATTTTTGCTAAAACCCAGCTTGGCAATAAGATTCAGCACACCTAGTGTATAGGGATTAATTAACCAACGAAAGTCCTTCCGAATATAAATACCTTGTTTAATTGGTTCCAATTCATAACCCATACCGATTTTGTAGCGGTCTAAGGACGGAGTTTCTTCCAAAGAACCTAAGCCGTAACATATTGGAAGTGCGTTTTCTCGTTCAGCCAGATAGCGTCTTGTCGCCTGAAATGTTAGTAAATTATTGGGTCCCTGCGCCAAAAGTTCTTCATCTGAACATTGAACAATGAATTCAATAGCTGTTGTAGTTTCCAAGACAATAAGAAAGGCAGCTAATCCTTTTTCTCCAATAACTCCCAGTGTAACTGCTCCAGGGGTGTTTTGGGCTGCCAGACAAATTTTTTGCCAATATTCAACTTCCTCTTTAGGATCATGACGATGTTGCCTGGCGCAGGTATTTATTACTAACTTCAGCCCCTCATTTAAAAGAATTTCCGGAGCAATTTCTTGCACAGTAAAATTCATAGCACCTTTTTTGACCTGTTGGCGCGCCTGACGTTTTAAATTTTCCAGCGAATAACCGACAGTACGGCAAAACTGCAGATTGCTATCAAAACCATAATTTTCTACGGCCGTGGGGTAACGAAGACCTATTACCCCGGTGCTTTCTAGTAAAGCATCCAATTCTTCATCACTTGGGTTAATCAGTCGATGATATGGAATGGAAGTGAAAAATCCTTTTTGCATTTCTACCCAGTCAGAGGAAGGTGAACTTACTACCCGAAACCCGGCATTTCGAAAAAAATCTGTGAAAACCGTATCCTTCATATTAATCACTTCTCTTTCGAAAGGACTAACTTCTTACTCTTTTGCCAGTGATTATTCTTAATATATTTGGCGCAACATTCCCTAAAAAATTGTAGGCTGAAATAAGGAAGAAAATAATGCTAGTTGGAATTATAAAATATAAAGCTAGTTCTAATAACCATGATTCAGGCATTAAAATCCTGTATACCAATTTTCTCATAATTAATTGCACGGGTTCATGAGTTGCAAAGACAAAGAAACTTATTGCGCTTAGTTCCAAAAGCTTATTTTTGGATTGCGGATATGTCACGAGCTGTTTAGATAAATACATAGCGGAAATTATACCCAAAATGATGCCTATCCTGTGAAGATATGGTGCCAAAAGATTATCTACAAACAATGAGGTAAACAGCAATGTAGGAACATAAATTGATATCATTAATATTCCGTATTTATCCAGCGCAAAGATATTATATTTACGATACCCTAAAAATGCACCGGTAGAAAAGAAAAATACCGGTTCAACTGCAGGCATGTGGACAGGCCAATAACCCAACATCCAACAAATATACAATGTCATCAGGAATAATAACGGAATGTATCTATTAAGAAACTGAATTATCGGTGTCAGTAAAACCAAAAGCATAAGATCTCTTATAAACCAAAATTGCATGGCAATCGGCATTCTGTCTAAGCCGAGTATAGCGTTAAAGTAATCAAAAAGGCCATAACTTGAGATAGGTGCATTAACACCTGAAAAATATATCCTAGTTGCCGGGATTGTCTGTGCTAATGCAAATATAAGGAGAGTTGCGCAATTCCATATTAAGAATGGTATAAACAATGATCCTCTTCGAGCCTGAATTTTTTTCCAATATGTTTGTTTAGATAAATCAAAATTTATGAAAAATAAATATCCTGAGATTAAAAAAAGCAAAGGAACTGCAATTCGCACTAAACCGTTGCAAATTAAATTATATACAAAAACTGTGATGATATTGTTCGAAGTTCCTGGATACGCATGGGCAAACACAACTCCTACAATAAGAGGAAACCTCATAATATCAATCCTTTGGAATGTTTCTTGAGGTAACATGTTTTACCCATCCTTTGTAATTCTAAATCTACTTATTTGCTAAAAAACATTGCTAAATAACAGCGATAACAGTCTTTACCATCGTAAGCAAATCATTGAAAAAATTAAATTTCAAAAGACTTTCCAAATTTAATTTCATTTTTACAGGCAACACCTCATTAATATATTTCGCATCAACATTGGGGCCTTCGCCGAGAAGCTTTTCTTCATCTTTAAATCTGATGCACGTCTCACTAGTGACCCCAGCTGGCAAAAGTAGTGTAGCCAGCATTTCATCAGTATATTTGTCAACATAGCGGATAACTTCCGGACGCGTTCCCACAAAACTCATTTCCCCCTTTAGAATGTTAATAAGCTGTGGCAATTCATCCAAGCGGCAGCAACGTAGTTTTTTGCCGACCTTAGTAATACGTGGATCATGATCATTTGTTACTTGCAATCCCAAAGCCTCGGCATTTTTCACCATGGTACGGAACTTATAGATAAGATACTTTTTTCCATATCTGGTAACACGCACCTGGCGAAAAAATACATCCCCTTCAGAATCCAGCTTAATCAACACCGCGATTATTATTAATAGTGGTGATAAACATACTAGCAGACACAACGACAACACTTTGTCAAAAATCAACTTACAGAATAAACTTATTTTTTTTCTTTGCAAGCTGTCATAGTAAGGCTTGACCATCTCGTTGCGCATTTCAAATGGCAAATCTTCCCATTTTTTTATTAACATTTCTTACATTCCCTTTAATATATCTTTAAAGTTACCAACAATATATTCAACATCTTCATCTTTAAGCTTAGTGTGTAATGGCAAAGATATTTCATTTTTGTACATATCATATGCATTTGGATAATCTTTGATATCAAATCCTAAATTCATATATGCTGTATGCATTGGTAAAGGTTTATAGTGAACGTTGGTTCCAATACCCCGTTCAGCCATTTTTAGGATAAATTCATTACGATACTCTATATCTTTTCCTAATAGCCGAACTAGATACAAATGCCCGCAGCTAGTGTGATCATTGTCGTAGTGATTCAAGACCTGGACATTACAATTTTTAAGAGCTAAGTTATATTGTTCAATAATTTCCCTTCTTCTCGCCAATAATTTGGGATAGCGCTTGAGTTGTACCAACCCCAATGCAGCAACGATATCAGTTAAATTACATTTATAAGCAAGCGTTTTTATATCATATTCCCAAGCCCCTAATTTTGTTTTAGCCAGAGCGTCTTTGGATTGTCCGTGTAATGATAATAGCTGGTAATAGCTGTAAAGTTCTTTATTGTCTATGCCAGGAATCGTTCTCCAGGTTACTGCACCGCCTTCACCAGTAGTAAAGTTTTTAACTGCATGAAAAGAAAATGTTGTAAAATCAGCAATTTCGCCGACCATTTTACCATGCCATTGAGATCCCAAAGCATGTGCAGCATCAGCAACAATTACGATACGGCCAAAAGCCTCTTGGATTTTATTTTGTGGTTGGAAAATACTTTTTCCCTTTTCTACCTCAGCAAATAGGTCGTCATAATTACAAGCAATACCTGCTATATCAACTGGAATGATAGCCTTAGTTTTATTTGTTATAGCTGAACTAACCTTTGCATAATCCATTTCATATGAATTAATAGCAGTATCAACCAGGACAATTTTTGCCCCAACGTGCTCTATAGGGCTAGCTGATGCTGTATAGGTATATGCTGAAGTTATTACTTCATCTCCAGGACCGATGCCCAGTGCATGCAGGGTTAATTCCAAGGCTGCTGTTGCTGAGTTAAGGCATACCGCTTCCTCTGTCCTGCAATATGCGGCAATTTCTTTTTCAAGATGTTTTGTTCTTGGTCCTGTGGTAATCCATCCACTACGCAAGGCATCGGCAACTTCTGCTATTTCTTCTTCTGTAATATCTGGTGGTGAAAAAGTTATATTTTGCATATGAATCCCTCTTTTTAAGTTTATTTCACTTCCCAATCAATTAATTTTCATTCCATCTTTATTTAGCTTCTTCCTGAACTAATTGTTGTTCATTAAGGTTATAATCTTTACCATACAAATGATAATAGCCAGGAGTTCCCGGTGATGTATCTACTTCTACCCTGTTTAAAATGACACCAATTATATTACTTTTGGTATGCTCCAATATTTGCTTTGCTTCTTTAGCTAATGCAGGTTTAACCTTACCGGATTCCATTAAAAGAATTACGCCGTCTGCTTTACCAGCAATGACAGCCGCATCTGTAAAAGATAGTATCGGTGGTGTATCGATTAAAACATAGTCGTATTTCTCAGCAAGTTCATTCAAAACATCTTGCATGCGCTTTGATCCAAGCAATTCAGAAGGATAGCAAGCAATCGGTCCGCTGGTTAAAACATCTAAATCTTGTACTTCTGACCGTTGAACAACGTCGGCAGTATTTTCACCAGCCATAACACAGTTGCTTAACCCCTTATTTTGTAAATTGAAAATATTATGCAAAGACGGATTCCGCAAGTCACAATCTAATAAAACAACCTTATGCCCTGCCTGAGCCATTACCACGGCGAGATTAGCAACAACTGTTGACTTACCTTCATTAGGTCCTGCACTTGTTAAAGCAATTATCTTTAATCCTTTTCCTTTATTGGAAAATTGTATACTTGTACGTATCATACGGTAAGCTTCAGTGATAGGAGATTTTGAATCTTCTTTAGCTATTAGATTAGTCATTTTTCCATAACCCTCCGTAATTTCTCCAATATTGATGGATTATTATTTATATCCGCATTGGCTTTATTCAAAGATAAAGCATCCGGCACTGTACCTAAAACAGGCAACCCCAGGAAGCTTTCTACTTCTTCTTTTGTACGTATCGTACGATTAAGAAGCGCTGACGATACTGTATAGACGCTGCCAAGTATAAGCCCCATAAGTAATGCAAGGGATATGGTCAGTATTTTTCTTGGCTGTACGGGTTCCTTAGGAAGTGTAGGATTGTCTACAACCTGAACTTCGGTAGAAACCATTGCTTCAGCTACCTTAGCTTCTTCCAATCTCTTGGCAAGCATAACGTAAATTTCTTGGGCAACATTTGCATTACGTGCTAAACGTAAATAGCTCTGTTCAACGCCCGGCATGGCTTCAATTGCCTTACCATTCGTATTTTCAAGAGCTGAAATAGCGTTTGCCTTTGCATTAGCGACTGCTATTTCTGCTTCACTTTGAAATTTACCGGCAATTAGGTTTTGCTGGACGGCGTTGTCCGACGCTGCTTGTAACGAAGCAACTTTATTGATTTCGGCCTGTAATTGGTTGCGTGTGTTTTGAATTTCAGTATTCACTTCAATTACTTTTGGATGTTTTTCTGTAAATTTTCCCATATAACTTGCTTTGGTCATTTCCAACTCTGCTAATTTTTGGTTATATAATTTTATGGTTAAGCTATCGGAAATTGCCTGCCCTGAAGCATCTAGCTGAGCATTAATTGCGGCCAATCTGGCTTTTGCAGTTGCCAAGTTCACTTTGTTTTCTGCTATGCCTTGGTCAATCCAGGCTACTCTAGCACCAATAGCCTTAGTACTTTCTGTTGGTTCTATTATTTTATTTTTTTCTTTGAATTCTTGCAAAGCTGTCTCAGCACTGGCAAGATCTTTTTGAGCTTCGCTAAGTCTATCGGCGATAAATTCTTTGGTCATTTTTTGTTCTGTACGGCTTAATTCATTAAGACGATTGAGAAAGCCAGCTATAACTAATTCATTTGCCTTTTTTGCTACCTCAGGTGTGTTAGCATAAAATGTAACTTTCATAATTTCCGTGTTTTTTAAAGGACTTGTCAAAACACGTTCCTTTAAATAATTTTCATAGGAAACATTCTTTCCACTTTCAATTTCTTCAGTAGCAGCGATAACTGGTTCAATAACACTTCTACTTTTTAAAATTTCAGCATATGTGCTCATAAGTTGACTGGTAGGCCCTTCACTCCTACCTGGTACCACTTCCAACAATGACGTGGCAATACCCTGAGGCTGCTTAATTCTTATTAGCGATTCTGATTCATATATAGGTGAAGCTATTACAAGATATAAAATCGCAAAACCTACGAAAGCTAAAGCAATAAGCGAAATTTTACGGAGGTTTTGTACTACTATCGCAAACAATTCACGTAGGTAAATTTTGTTTTCTTCCACGATCGGTACCTCCATTAATTTAGTTTTTGACTTGCATAAATATATATATGACTCTTTAATACATAGAATTAGAAATTTTGAATTCTTAAACACTAATTGTCCTGAATGTCGTTAACCATGTATGCAACGCTAATGATTGGAAGAATATCTCTTGCAAAATCTATTCGTCCGTTACTTGTCAGATAGAGCAAATCTCCTTCTGCAAGAGAATAATTTTGACTTGTATCACCCTTTTTCAAAAGATCATTTAGATTAATCTTTATAGGTTCTCCTTTATGATCTTTGTGAATCAAAAATACTTTCTTTTTAGCGGCGTCTTTAGTATAGCCTTCAGCAATTCCTATTGCGTCTAAAACATTGTGAGATTTAACCAGCTCATATAGACCTGGTTTCTTTACTTCACCCAGTACATATACTCTTGTTGTACCAAGCTGTGTAATATTAACTGTGACTAGTGGCTGGACCAAATATTCGGAGAGTTTAATCTGAAGCATTTTACTAAATTGACTTACGGTGAGCCCTGTAGTATCTATCTCACCAATCAGAGGATATGATAACTTACCGTCCGGCCGCACTATATATTTACTTCCAGAAGGAGCCGTGTTTGTAATATCCTCATTACCGATTACTACAATATCGAGCTGATCTCCAGGACACATTATGTATTCACCGGCAGAGGCAAAGTTACTCATCATTACAAGGCTTGTTAGCAATAAAGCAATAACTATTTTTTTCATAATGACCTCCTTCATTTTTTACTTGCACATATTACAAGTAAATATTCCTTATTCATATCTAAGCTTCATAACATATGTTTCATAAATATTTTCTTTTAGTACGTAGTTCAAAAATGGTTGGGAGCATATGTGGGGACAATTTCCTTCAACACAGTTATGACGTCCAAGTCACATTTACATGTTTTAAACTTACTCAGATAAGATTCTAAGTTCTCTGAATCTACGTCAGGAAGATTTGCACTAAAAATTTGTTTATGCATGGTTGGCAAAGTGCCATCTTCTGCTGTCATTAATTCCTCAAATAATTTTTCTCCAGGTCGCAAGCCAATAAAATCTATCTTTATGTCTACCTCGGGTTCTAAGCCGGAAAGCCTGATCATATTTTTAGCTAAATCAAGAATTTTTATTGGCTCGCCCATATCCAAAACAAATACCTCGCCTCCTTTTCCCATAGTGCTAGCCTGCAAAACTAGCATTGAAGCTTCAGGAATTGTCATAAAATAACGTACAATCTCAGGGTCGGTTACTGTTAAAGGCCCTCCAGCTTCTATTTGTTTCTTGAATAAAGGCACAACGCTGCCGCGACTGCCTAAAACGTTACCAAAACGAACTGCTACATATTTAGTTGCGTATTTCTCATTTAATACGCGTATTATCTTCTCTGCTACACGCTTTGTAGCACCCATGACACTTGTTGGATTGATCGCCTTATCTGTAGAAACCATAACAAATGTCTCAGCACCGTATTCTCCTGATAATACACCTACGTTTAATGTGCCGAACACATTATTTTTAACAGCTTCAATAGGTTGAGCTTCCATCAAAGGCACATGTTTATGAGCCGCGGCGTGGAAAACTACTTGTGGTCTGTAACGTGCAAAAACTTCTTCCAAACCTCTTCTGTCTCTTACACTGGCAACAATTGGAACTAGTATCTCGTCGGAATGTAAGCATGAAAGTTCCCTATGAATTTCATAAATACTGTTTTCGCCCTTCCCCAACAAAAGTAGCCTTGAAGGTTTCATCTGCATAATTTTACGACAGAGCTCAGAACCAATTGAGCCTCCCGCGCCTGTTACCAAAACGCATTTTCCTGACAAAAACTCTGTTATTTTCTTTATATCCAAAACAACTGGATCGCGTTGCAACAAATCTCCAATATTTACGGGGCGTAAATTTTTAATGGAAACATCTTCATCGAGCATTGCGTATATATCTGGCACTATCTTTACTTTGCACTTTGTTTTGCTGCATAATGCAGCTAACTCCGCACTTTCTTTCGGCGACAGAGACGGTATAGCTATAATTATTTCCTTAACACCGAACTTATTTACAACCTCCTGTATCTTATCCCGACCGCCTAAAACTTCGATGCCAAATGATAGCTCACCATGTTTTTCTTCATCATCATCTATAAAACCAACTACATAGCGGTTATACGAATTATGATTCAATATATCGCTGGCCACTAAGTTCCCTGCATATCCTGCGCCAACAATAATGACAGGAATTGCTGAGGTTGGAGTCTTCTTCATATCACTGCAGCGCAAGAAATATCTAAGTACTAGCCGACTTAATCCTATACCGACCATTACAAAAAAGAATAAGAGAACATAAACACTTCTTGGCATTGCCTTATAAAATAATGTGGAGACACCGAGAAAACATGCAGTACCAGCAAACGTCGCTAAACCAATGGATGACAATTCCTTATAACCGGCGTGTCGCCAAACTCTTCTGTATAGTCGTGAAACTGCAAAAAACGGCAAATAGCATAGTAATATAACAGGCAGATATTGAATAATTTGTTCAAAATAAAGGCTAAACTGCTCCTCTTCAAAGCGGACTCCAATAACAGAAACAGCAGCGACTATTATAATCAAACTATCTAATATAAATAAACATGCAGGAATTAAATATTTAAGCATGTAAAATCGCCTCCAAAGTAAGAAAAACGAATTACTGGCATTGGAGAAATGCCTAAGGTTTAAAGTCACTCCATAATTAGTACTTTTCAATCTATGCAGTTATTAGATTTTTTGCAGCCATTCCTGTCTCCAAAACATTAAACAAGAACGATCACAACGTCCAAACTGTGTTGTACCCTGACACATAACTCCCTCAAGCAAGACAAGGCCACTACATTTTTTTACACAAAGATCCCTCTCATCAACGAAACGCTCCATTGGCTTCAAAACATGCTGAATTGTACCGCAATAAGGAATCATTACATCCATAAAAGAACACCCTTTTAACTGACCTAAATGATTTAATGTTAATTCAATTTCTTTCTTAGACCGAACGCGAACCAAATCTCCCTTTTTAAATTTTTGTACTTGTTCACCTGTTAATAATATATTTAACTTATTACCATTATTATTTTCGTTACCAAATATAAAAAACAAACTGATGAATTTATCTGCATATCTGTGAAGTTGCCTATCCTGCTTTGTGGTCAAATGCCTTCTTATAAAAAGTTTCAATCTTCTTGTCAATGATTGCGCCGGAAGCTCTGCATTACCTTCAGCAATGTCTGACAAAGATGAAAATTGACACTCATTTTCATTTATAATATCTATCGTAGATTTCAAAATTTTCACCCCTTACTCAAAAAACAACAAAATATATCAATCTTCAGCAGGCAATCCAGCTAGTTAATTAATATTCACCACCATTAATTGGCTAGCGTTTAATTATATTTATCATAATTTTCTGATATTTAAAGAAATATTATTGCTTTATTTTTTTATAATAAGCGTTTTAAAAAAACACTCATTATATATTTTTCAATTGTAAGAATGATACAAAAGACCTACAGCATCTATCCGCTATAGGTCTTTTCGTAAGAGAATTATTATTATTCAGAATAACCGAAAAGCCACCAGTGGACAAACTCATTAGGTTTATTCTCTACATTCCAAAATCCGGCTTCTCTTGACCACTGTATACAATCGCTTAAGCTCCAATCATCGGTTCCATAGGTTGTTTGTCCGGGAGGATTAACGGCGCCTCCGGCTTGCCCTACTGGTGCAGCAAAAGCAGATGATGTAACAATCATCAAGATGAATAAAATTGTAATTACCTTGCAAATTTTCATCAAATTTCCTCCTTTTTGTATTATTGTATTAATTAATTTTTACAATTAATATTATCCACGCAACTATTTCAGAATTATCTGTCAATTTATTATACTTCATATCTTTGTCACTGTAAACGATGCTCATATATTATTTTCTAAATCAGGATATAAAATTAAGAACCCCGTGCCATTGCAATCAAACAATGTTAGAAGGTTCTTAAAGTTATGACATGTAAAATTTATTTATAAAAAACAATCAAGTGCTAATATCAGAATTTATAAGTTAGGCCAATTCCTACACGATTATGATTGTCGCCATGGTCTGGCATAAAAGAACGAAAATATATATTGGCATCCAGATCTTTATTGATTTTGTATGCGGCACCAACCTGAGCCTCTGCAAACTCATCGCCAAAAATTACGTAAGCATGTCCATCCCAATTTTCGTCCAAATTGTCGCTCACTCCGACACCTGCATAGAGAGAACCATCAAAAACATCACGATGACCAATAATTCCTCTAAAATTATTGGTAAAATGGTATTGTCCATAGACATCAAATGAGCTATCATCATTTAAATCAATGCCTTGAATACCAATAGTCACCTTGTCTGCAATCTTGTTTTCAACATAAATACCATCATTTGAAGCACCTACGGCTGTCTGATTTTGCGCTAAGTCATTAAGAGGAGCAGCCATCGCAGTACTAAAACTGAGAGCTGAAAGTACAACTGCACAATAAATAATTTTTTTCATCTGCAAAACCTCCTAGTGTTTTTTTAAAAACATTCAATTCGCTTAAGAATTATCTGATAATTCAATTATACTCATCTGACTCAGAAATGTAAATTGAAAATTTACATTATTATTTTTTACTTGTCTTCGATGAACTGCAGATTGGACAATCTTGAATTGAAAGCGGCAGTTCTAGTCCGCAGCTATCAAGCAACTCACTATTCGTTAAAATTTCATTAGTTGCTCCATCAGCAGTTATCTTTCCATTCTTAACAACGATCACTCTTTGGCATGTTTCAAGAACCAGGTCTAAGTCATGGCTTGTAATAATCTTGGTATGGGTAAAACTGTTTAATAAGCCTATTACTCGACGTCTGGCTTTAGGGTCTAATGCAGACGTGGGTTCATCCATAATTAATATGTCAGGCTGCATAGATAAAACGCAAGCAATTGATGCAGCACGCTTTTCACCGCCAGACAATCTGAAGGGTGCTCTATTTTTTAATTCAGATATACCAACCAATTCCAAAGCACCCATAACCCTGCTCTCTACCTCTTTTTCATCTAGCTTATAATTTCGCGGTCCGAAAGCAACATCATCATATATGTTTGTCATAAACAGTTGGTCATCTGGGTTCTGAAAAACCATTCCCACTCTTTGTCTTATCATAGGTAATGTTTTTTTTGTAAGATGTACATCGCCAATAAGCACTTCTCCCGAATCAGGAAAAAGAATACCCATCAAAAGCATTAATATTGTTGATTTTCCTGCACCGTTAACTCCAATAATTCCAACAGATTCTCCATGAACAACAGTGAAGGATATGTCTTTTAATGCTTCATGCCCATCAGGATATGAAAAATGTAGATTTCGTACTTCGACTTTATGATGACTCATTTATTTAACCACTCCTAAAATTAATGAATCTAAAAATAATGACAAGTTATAGATTCTCGCTATTACGAAAAATAAGCACCAACCAGTCAAATAAGCAAAATCTTTAAAATTAGCTTTCTCTATGCGGCCAACATTATATTCCATTGAAAAACCTCGTAAAAGCATGGCCTGATAAACCCGATCAGCCCTGTCAAAAGTTCTTAGGATAAGCTGCCCTGCAAATGAACCCCAATTATGTTTGCTTATTCCCTTTTGTTCAGGTGCCCTTAATGAATACGCCTGTGACATTCTTAAAAATTCTTCCATAAGAACAGTTATATACCTATAGGTTAATAATAATTGCAGAACAAAAATTTTAGGAATTTTAAGCATCCTCATTGCTACTGCTAACCGGTCTATTCCAGTAGTTGCAATTAATATGATACCAACGGTAACGGACAAAATGCATTTTATAGAAAGTGACAAAAATGTGATCCAACCTCTTGAAAAATTGGCTCCTAAAATTGTAACTGTATGGTTGTCAATGATAGGATTCAAAATACCAATGCCGATTATGAGTGGCAATACCACAAGTAACCTGTGCACTATTGGCATCAACGGCAACTCAGCAAATAAAGTTACAAATAAAGGGAAGAATATGAAAGGCAAAAGGTTGCTTATCTCATATCTGCCAAAAGACATAACCACAGCTAAATAAATAACTGTGGTTAGCAACTTAACTAGCGGATGAAGCGCGTGAATGGGTGTATTCTTTTTTGCTAAATCGTCCAGAAGCCTTATATTATAAAGAGCACTTGTTAAATTTGTCATATCTAATCAAATCCTAATTGGAAATCCAAGATAACACTATGGAACTCGTATTTCTTATTTTGATGCACTAACATCTTCCCTTCTTTTAATCAAGTTAACAATTAACCCGATTAATCCAGCTAATGCAAATGTCATTGCGCCGCCGAGCAAACCTGAAACGGTTGTCCCGATATTTACAGATGGCCAGGTATTTTCATTTTCGCTAACGGTTTTTTCTTCAGTCCCTTTGAAATTATAGTCAGGTAGTAGCGCAGTTTTTTCTTGAATTATGGAAAATATTTGATGCATTTCATCTGAAGTACTTAGTTCAGTAGTGCCTGCGACTTTTTGCATAGACCATTCCAAACCATCAGGATTTACAGACGCAAACCATGACAGTCCACCGCCAACAATTACTGCAGCTACTAGAAACCCTTTCAAGATTTTGTTTAAATATAAAGTACCAAAAGACTCGCTAGCAGCGACTTTTTCTAACAACTCAGGCCGCGCTTTCCAAACAAAATTAATAATGGAGGCTGTCACAAGTCCTTCAACGATTCCGATTGCCAGATGGATTGGCTGCATAAGCATTACGAATGTGCCAAAAGGCAATTCAGTTTTGCCTGAAAATAATGTTTCAAGCACAACGGAAAAAGCTCCTAACTGTAGCCCAATTACAGCAGAAATCATTGAAGCAATGAAAATATTATGCGAATTAAGACCTTTACGCGTAATTAATTTGTATATATAAGGATATGCAATAAAACAGGTATAAAAACCCATATTAAAAACATTACATCCATATGCAAGTAATCCACCGTCACCAAAGAACAGAGCCTGTATGAGCAAAATAGATGCCATTGCCAGAAAGCCTGCATATGGTCCTAATAGTGCTGTCAGAATCATTCCACCGCCAAGGTGACCACTTGAGCCTGTTGCCGGTATTGTGAAATTAATCATCTGTGCTGCAAAAATAAACGCACCCAAAACACCCATCATTGGAATTTTCTTCTCATCCATATCACTCTGGATCTTTTTTATTGAATAAGCTGCTACTCCTGCTGTAACAGACATCATAGTAAAACCTACGGTCGGTGAAATTAAAGCATCAGCCATATGCATTGAATCATCTCTCCCATTAAAAATAAAATAACCCATTGAGGGTGTATTACTTATTTTCCCTTCATGGGTTACCGAACTATCATTATATTTATGTTGCTTGCTCGCAAAGCCTTCATGGCTTCATTTCTAACAGTATAGCATAGCAATCTTATGATGGTCAAATCATTAAATGTGTATAAATTATTAAGATGCAAAACAGAAATAAAAACACCACGAAGCACTAAAGCCTCATGGTGTCTAAATTTCATAATTGGTCGGAGCGGCGGGATTTGAACCCACGGCCTCTTCCACCCCAAGGAAGCGCGCTACCAAGCTGCGCTACGCCCCGAACACATTTGCTATTTTAGCTCTTTTTGATGAACATGTCAAGAATCAAACAAGAATTGCACCTTCAGTATCAATATCCAGAATATGAGAAACGCTTTGCAAACCATGCTTAGACAGGGCGTTACGCATTGCTTCTCCTACAGCTTCATAACAAACATTAATAGGCACATAAGCCATTAATGTCGAACCGGCACCGCTGATAATTGCATTGTAGGCACCATTATTTATGGCTGCGGCAAAAGCATCTTCCATTCCAGGAATCAGATGAGCCCTATATGGCTGATGAAGTCTGTCACAAAGTCCAGAATTTAAATGCTGATATTCACCGGTTAACATAGCGCCAACTAACAATGCGGCACGTGAAGTATTAAATACAGCATCATGATGCGAAACAGTTTTTGGTATTGCCTTTCTTGCTAAAGATGTAGACAAAGGCATATCAGGAACAACTGCTACCAGTTTAAATGGCTTAAGCGGAAGAAATTTAAGCGCGCTCGCTTTCCCATTATCAACATAACTAATTGTCATTCCACCAAGAATGGCTGGTGCTACATTGTCTGGATGACCTTCAATTTCTGTTGCTAATTGAACGATTTCATTTTTGGACAATGTATTACCGGATAGATGGTTAGCAGCTACCAAACCAGCAACAATAGCAGTAGAACTACTGCCCAAGCCGCGTGATAGCGGTATATTATTAATCATCTTAATACTTAGACCAGTTTTTGAACCAGTAACCATATCCCATACTTTATAAAAAGAAAAGTAGGCAAGATTATTTTTGCCTGGCTTTAGTTTTTCAGAACCTTCGCCTTCTATCTTTAGGTTAAAACCTTGATCCATTAGCTCATAGGTAAAATAATTGTATAAATTGCATGCCAGGCCAAGTGTATCAAATCCTGGGCCACAATTAGCAGAAGTTGCAGGAACTCTGACTGTAACCTTTTTGTCCATATACTGTGCCTGCCTTAATCTAAATTGTCGTCTTCAACACGAATAACACTGCATATTTTTTCAACAATAGGCAGAGCACGCAAAGTTTGCAAAGCCATCCGAAGGTTGAATTCCGAAACATCATAGGTTATAACAACTAACTCAGAAAAACCATCAACTTTAGCTTTTTGTACAACATTTTTCAGGCTGACATTTTGTGCACCAAAAGCAGCAGCAATACCAGCCAAAACGCCAGGTTTGTCATGAACATGCAGTCTTATATAGCACGGAGAAGAAATGTTTTCTATAGAACATAGATGTTTTTCGTCGAAACAAGTGCAAGAAATACGTCCTGTAGCATTATGCCTTAAATTTCGTGCTACATCTATAATATCTCCGCAAACAGCGCTGGCGGTTGGCATGCGCCCGGCTCCACGACCAAGGAACATAGTATCACCGACTGCATCACCCGTAACAAAAATTGCATTATAAACATCATTTACGTTAGCCAGTGGATGATGTATAGGTAACATAGTAGGATGAACACGAACACTTATACCATTAACATCATCACGTTTGGCAATAGCCAAAAGTTTGACAACATACCCTAATTCTTTTGCGTATTCAATATCTCTCAGAGTAATATTTTCAATGCCTTCAATATAAACATCATCAAGGCATACACGAGTATTAAAAGCAATTGAAGCTAAAATTGCAATTTTACGGGCAGCATCTAAGCCACCAATGTCAGCAGTAGGATCAGATTCTGCATATCCTTTCTCCTGCGCTTCTCTCAGAACATCATTAAAATCAAGATGCTCTGCCGACATTTTTGTCAGCATATAGTTGGTCGTGCCATTAACAATACCCATTATGGACTTAATTTTATTTGCAGCGAGACAGGATTTTAATGGCCTGATAATTGGTATACCGCCACCAACCGCAGCTTCAAACATAAAATCAACATTATTTTCTTCCGCAAGCTCGAATAATTCTTTGCCATATTTAGCCAAAACATCTTTATTTGCTGTTACAACATTTTTCTTATGTTTTAATGCCTCTGCTATAAATTCTTTGGCAGGGTGCTCTCTGCCAATTAATTCAACTACGATATCAATATTTGGATCTTCAAGAATATCTTCAAGCTTGTTTGTAACAATATATTTGTCCCCTAATTGGGAAGCAAGTGCAGGATTATTATCAAGAATCTTTGTAATTCTAACGGGTACACCGACTTTTTTCTCTATATCTTCGGCATTTTTTTCTAAAACAATAAGTACACCGCCACCAACAGTGCCGGCACCTAAGAGTCCGACATTAATAGTATCCTTCATCTTCGGTTTACCCCCTCTTTTTACAATTTAAACCTGTCCTAAAACTTCAAGCCTTTTTACACCATCAATCATACGCAATTTATCAAGCAAAGCTTCCAGGTCGATGGTTAGTTCTTTTGTTTCAATTGAAATGGTTGTATTGGCAACACCTTGTAGTGGGATTCCCTGATTGATAGTCATAATGCTGCCAGAATCACCTGCAACTGTGTTGAGAACTCTCGATAAAACTCCGGATTTATGCTCCAAAAGAAGTGATAATGTAATTATTTTTTCTTTACTGGCTTCATAAAATGGAAATACATAGTCTTTATATTTGTAATAAGCACTACGGCTCAGCCCCATTTTTTCCACAGCTTCATTAATTGTCTTTATTTCTCCACGTTTTAAAATTTCCTTAACCTTAATCGTTTTTTTAATTGCTTCAGGCAGAATTTCTTCACGAACTAAAAAAAATGTTGATTGTTCTGACATATTCCGCTCCTCCTCTTTCATTCAAATATTCCTGTTATAGAAGAATAACTTCTATTCACAAAAGACATTATATCATCTCAAGACTAATAATGCTACAAAATATTAAAAAATATAATACTTTGTCTCTTCGAGTATGACATTATATTATATATTCACGTTTACCACTACGACGCATAAGTTCCTGTAATGCTATAAGTGGATTTTTATCTTCGTAAATGATCTGATAAATACTGTTAGTAATTGGCATTTCGACATTATATCTTTGAGAAAGAGCGTACGCAGATGTCGTCGCATTTATTCCTTCAATAACCATATTAGTCCCGGAATATATTTCTTTTATTGTTTTGCCGGCAGCCAATTCTTCACCGGCTCTGCGATTACGACTGTGTTTACTGGTGCATGTTGCAATAAGATCGCCAACACCTGCAAGGCCGCTAAAAGTTTGTTGTTGTGCTCCCAACCTTAATCCCAAACGTGTTATTTCCGTCAAACCGCGTGTTATTAAGGCTGCCTGGCTATTATCACCAAAACCCAAACCAAACATTATGCCGCTTGTTAAAGCAATAACGTTTTTCAAGCTGCCAGCAATTTCAACTCCCATGATATCATCTGTCAAATATGGCCTAAAATAATCATTTAAAAATGTTTTCTGTAGTTCATTTGCTACAACCTCATTTTGGCAAGCAATAACAGTTGCTGATGGTTGGCGAAGAGCAATTTCTTCCGCATGATTAGGACCTGAAAGAACGGCAAGGGTTGCACATGGAAAGTAGCTTTTAATTAATTCACTCATGCGCATACCAGAATGATATTCAAATCCTTTGGTGCAAGAAACTAAAATTTTATCAGTACAATCTGTTATTTGCGAAAGTTGGCAACACAAATCTGCCATCCCATGGGAAGGCACAACTAGTAACAATATTTCCGCATTACTAACAGCTTTTTCAAGATCAGACGTTATTTCAATAGCATCAGCTAATTTAAGCTGAGGAAGATAATCTGTATTATATCTGCTTTGAGCTATTTTGTTTGCTTTTTCAGGATTGCGGACCCAAAGTGCAACTTTGTGTCCGTTATCATTTAAAACTTGAGCCAGCGTTGTTCCCCAACTGCCGGCTCCAATTACAGCTATTCTTTTCATTTTATAATCACTCTACTTTTTACTGTCTTTTTTAATATTTTCAAGACTACCTTGCTTTATTTTTGATTCCGTTCCTGCAATAAGCCTTTTCATGTTTTCGTAATGACGCACAATAACAAAAACACAAGCCGCCAAAGCAAACAACACTAATTCAATTGGATAGCCGCGATAATAAGCAACAATTGGTGTGATAAAAGCACCTACAATTGAACCAAGAGAAACGTATCTAGTAACAAAAACAATAACCAGCCATACAGTAAAAGAAAAAATACAGACATCCGGCATAAATAAAAGAATTAAACCAAGACCGGTAGCGACTCCGCGTCCGCCTTTAAATCCAAGAAATACTGAATAATTATGTCCGAGTAAAGAAGCTATTGCCGTTAATAATTCCAAATGCAGGCTAGACTCAAATAAATATCTTACCAGCAGAACAGCCAAAATTCCTTTCACAACGTCGGCAATAAGCACAATAGAAGCCATACGACCGCCAACAGTTCTGAATACATTCGTTGTGCCTATATTTTTGCTGCCATATTCACGTATATCAATTCCACAAACCATCTTCACCAAAACGAGTCCGCTAGGTATAGAACCGAAGATGTATCCGATAATTATGGATAATGCAATAGTTAGCATCTTTATACCTCTACTCTTCTTCGTTTTTCCCACGAATAATTATTTGAATTGGTGAACCCTCAAACCCGAAAGCTTCTCTTAATTTATTTTCCAAATATCTCTGATAGGAAAAATGCATAATATCAGGATCATTAGCAAAGATAACAAATGTCGGTGGCTTAATTTTTACTTGAGTAGTATATAGTATTTTTAGTCTCTTACCTTTATCAGAAGGCGGTGGATTAATTGCAATTGCATCATTAATAACCTGATTCAAGATACTGGTTGAAACTCGCATAGCATTTTGTTCAGCAACATAATGAATTACTTCAGGCAGTCGGTGAATACGCTGTGTAGTCAGGGCTGAAACATAAACAACTGGGGCATATTGCATAAAAACAAGTTCTTTTCTTAGAGTTTCGGTGAAACGCAATGTTGCAGTATTATCTTTTTCATACAAATCCCATTTATTAACAACGATTACAATTCCTTTGCCAGCTTCATGCGCATAACCAGCTATTTTTTTGTCTTGTTCCGTAACTCCCTCTATGGCATTTAATACCATTAAAACAACGTCAGAGCGATCGACAGCACGCAAAGATCTTATAATGCTGTATTTTTCGATTGGTTCATCGATTCTTGCCTTACGTCGCATGCCAGCAGTATCAATAAAAAGAAAGTTAATACCATCTTTGGTAACAGGTGTATCAATTGCATCTCTCGTTGTACCAGCAACATTGCTGACAATTGAACGTTCTTTTCCTACCAGGGAATTAAAAATAGAGGACTTACCTACATTCGGCCTGCCAATAATGGCAACCTTAATCTCATCATTATTTTCGTCCTCATGATCTCCGGCATCAGTAGGAAATTTTTCAACAACAGCATCAAGTAAATCGCCTAAATTTAAATGATTAGCCGCAGAAACTGGTATCGGTTCACCTATACCAAGGTTGTAAAATTCATAAATTTCGAGTTCCTGTTTTGGTGAATCTGCTTTATTTACTGCTAAAATAACAGGCTTTTTGGACATGCGTAAAATTTTGGCCACTTCTTCGTCATCCTTCGTGATACCAGCACGCGCGTCACATACAAAAAGTATTACATCGGCCTCTGATATCGCAATTTGTGCCTGTTGACGTATAGAAACAGCAATTTCATCAGTATTCATAAGTTCGATACCGCCAGTATCCACTATCATAAACTCATTATCCAGCCATTCTGCGTTTGCATAAAGACGGTCACGAGTTACTCCCGGCGTATCTTCTACGATTGATATCCTGCTATTTGCAAAGATATTAAATAATGTTGATTTACCTACATTAGGCCTTCCAACAATAGCTACTATAGGCTTACCCATTTTTTATTTTCCTCACTCTCAATGATCAATGCCATCGCGTGATTGCACGCCGGCAAAAAAATAATGTTTCACGGACTGCATATCCGTAACTAAATCTGCAATTTCTATTAACTGCTCAGGAGCATATCTGCCCGTTGATATTATCTCAGTTTTACCTCTTTCGTTTTTCAAAAAGGCAATAACTTCATCCAAAGGTAACATCTTATAAAATAATCCGATGTTTAATTCATCCAGGATAACAATATCATATTTTTGGGACAAAATAGCTTCTTTAGCCAGCGCCCAGCCTTCATACATCATTCTCAAATCAATTGGATCTGGATTAGAAAAATCAACAAAACAGTCTCTCCCAACTTGCATTAATTCAAAACCAGGAATAAATTTTGCTGCAGAATATTCGCCATATCCCTTATCATCCTTCAAAAATTGGATCATTAGGGTTTTGGCACCATAGCCGCTGGCTCTGAGCACAACGCCAAGTGCTGCGGTTGTTTTTCCTTTACCAGTACCCGTGTACACCTGCAATAAACCATAACCTTTCACAATTTAGCCTCCTTGTTTAGCGAGTAATTGTTTCAGTTCATTGGCATTTTTGGCACATTCAACCTTGCCTTTATACAATTTCTTAAAATCTGCTAAACTTAAGTCATCTAAAAACAATAAATCTTTGTTAAGTACAACTTGAGGTAAAATTACACGATTAAATTCTGTAAAATCAGACAATGCGTTTAAAATGTCCCTACCAGTCAACAGGCCAGTAACATTAATGGTCTTACCAAAAAAATTATTAGTTACTGGAACCAGCTTATGGCCAGTTTTGTATTCTTTATTAAAATCATCAAATAACGGTTTTAAAAGTTTATAGGCAGATTCGCCTACCGGCACCAATGCATTTTCAATTTTATCATAACTAGCTGTTACAGCTGGTGAATTTTCCCATTCATCCAGAAAATTTCTGCTTAAACCAATACCATTCTCAAGTTGAGGGAATCCATCATATCTTTCTGCTTTTGGAATCTCCATTCCCGCATTAATATAAAATTCATCGCCCAAGTAGATAAAAGACTTTCCAAGTTTTTCACGGCACTCATCCTGCCATTTCTCAACTTGTAAAATTATATTCTGAGCTTCAATTGAAGTAAAAAGCCTTACTTCCGGCAAACCTTCACGATTTTTTGTCAAACCAACCGGAACAACAGCCATAGTCTCTACCATCGGAGCCAAGGCGGCCAGATCTTTAAAAGTTTTTTCAAGTATTTTGCCGTCGTTAAATCCAGGGCATAAAACAACTTGGGTATGAATAGTAATGCCATTATCGATAAGACGCTGCAAATCGGCAAGGATATTCCCAGCATTTTTATTATTCATCATATCGCGACGTACTGCAGAATCAGTTGCATGAATAGAAACATAAAGCGGTGACATATGAGTTTTAATGATTCGTTCATAATCACACTCTTTCATATTAGTTAACGTTAAAAAATTACCGTATAAAAATGAAAGACGGAAATCATCATCCCGATCATATAAAGTTTTGCGCATGCCCGGAATCATTTGATCTACAAAGCAAAATACACATTTGTTATGGCAATATCTGACTCCATCAAAAACCGCGGAATCAAACTCTATGCCTAAATCTTCATCAGGCTGTTTTTCAACTATAATATGGCGTAATTTGCCATCTTGACTTTCAATAGATAAATCTAATTTTTCATCTGCAACCAGGTAACTCAACTCAATTATATCCGTAGGGCTGGTACCGTTTACGGCAATGAGTTTCTCACCAGGCTTTATACCATGCACTTCAGCTATGGTATTGCGGCGAACTGCAGAAATAAGACCCTTCATGTCGTATCGTCTCCTAACCCACAATTATACACTAGCATCGTAATTATAACATGAAATAGAATTAAAACACAAAGCAAGAGGAGCGTCTGCTCCTCTCGCACATAATTTTAATCAACGTTGATTGGATATAGCTGGTAAATTATAGCCACGACAAGTAATATGTTCGAAAAGAATACCAGAAAATAACAAAGGCGTATTCCTTAAGTCAGCAATGCTCTTACAACCTGTCAGTAACATAATATTGCGCAGCAATTCGAGCATTTTAGTGATTTGTTGAACTGCAGATGATACACCTTCCAACTTTATTTTTAACAAAATATTACCTGCCATGCCAACAGCATCAGCGCCTAGTGCAAGAGCTTTAGCTATATCAAGGGCACTGCGTATCCCACCGGAAGCGATTAAGCCTGAACAACTATTGCTAGCTGTAATTGTTCTAGCCTCTAGAATTGAAAGTGCTGTCTGGATACCCCAACCCAGCATTTCATTATAACCACTATCTTGTCTGCGTGCAGCTTCGATAGCAAGAAAATTTGTACCTCCAGCACCACCAACATCTATAGCGGTAACACCGCAACTTAAGAGCTGCCTGACTTGTTCTCTGGTCATTCCGCAGCCCGTTTCTTTTACTATTACAGGCACCTGTGCTTTTGCACAAATTAACTCAATATTATGCAAATATCCGCAAAAATTACGATCACCTTCCGGCATTACCAGTTCTTGTGCAACATTTAAGTGCAGCTGTAATCCATCGGCAGCAATCATTTCAATAGCTTTTTCAACGATATCAGACGTGGCATCAGCACTTAAATTAGCGAAAATGATACCCTTAGGGTTATATTTTCGTACAACTTCAAAACTCTTAATGCCTTCTTTTCTGGTTACAGAACCATATTGAGAACCGACTGCCATCGCACAACCAGTCACAGCAGCTACTTCGGCAAGCATCTGATTATCAGCTGACAGAACATCTGCCCCACCGGTAATTGCGTTAATTAATAAAGGATTACTCAACTTAATGTTTGCAATATTTGTAGATAATTTGATATTTTGAGAATCGAGATCAGGCAGGCAATTATGCATAAAACGCACATCTTCGAAACCAGCAGTTAAAGGACCATCACCAAGCAGTGTAAACAATTTTATATGGTCCATTTTTCGCTTTGCACGAATCATCTCTTCCTCCAACTTTATTCCGTTTTTACTGCGTTGAATTTTTCAGAAATATCGACTGATAACTCTGGATTAGTATTCAAAAATGGTGTATATTCAGCCTTATCTTCATCATATCGAGCTTTAGCGATGCTTAGGCTAACCTTTTTGTGTTTCTTATCAACCTTTATTACTTTTACTCTTACTTTTTGGCCAATTTTAAGTACATCTTCAGGTTTATTCACTCTTTGGTCTGATATCTCAGATACATGCACCAGTCCCTCAACATTAGCCGTAATAGAAACTACAGCGCCAAAAGTTAAGAATCTTTCTACTATACCATCAAGGATCTTTCCTTCTTTAATATTTTCAATGTCAGCCTGCCACGGGTCTTGAGTAAGCATTTTGATACTGAGAGCAATTCTTTTTTCATCCTGATTAATACTTTTGATGAATACCTCAACTTCGTCGCCTTCTTTGTAAAGTTCAGAAGTTTTTTTGCTACGATCCCATGACATTTCAGAAACATGCACAAGACCCTGCACGCCAGGTGCAATCTCAACAAAAAGACCAAAATCAGTAATTTTCTTGATAGTACCTTTAACAGTCATTCCCTCATTAATGCTCTCATATGCAACCTTTTCAGCTGCTATCTTGGCATTCTTAACAGCTTGAAAGCGCGCTTCTTTTTCTTCTCTTACTATCTTATCAGACGCAGTTTTCTCAGCTTTAAGTAATTCCCGTCTGGAAAGTACTAAACGTTTTTTAGCGGGATCAAATTCAATAACTTCGGCCTGCAGGTTTCTACCTACATAAGAAGCAATGTTATCAACTCGTGTCAATTCCAGGTGTGAAGCCGGAATAAAGCCGACAACTCCGTTTACTGAAACGGTAAGCCCACCTTTAACGGCAGAAAGGCCCTTAACATCTAATACTTTTTTATCAGTTGCCAAGCCTTTAATTGTTTCCCATGCTTTCTCCGCCTCAGCTTTAATCTTTGATAATTCAACTAAGCCATCCTGATTCTCACTTGCTACTACTTTTGCTGTAACAATATCGCCAACTTTGACTTCGCCTTCAATACTTTCACGAGTTGCATCTAAAGCCCATTGCGAAAATGCTATTCTTCCCTCACTCTGATAGCCGAAGTCAACAATGACTTCATCTTTCGTAATAGCAACTACTGTAGCTTGAACAGTCATACCTATGTGCAGCTGCATACTTTCTTTTTCTAACAAGCTCTCCATTGTTTCCATTGTCTCCATTTTATGAATTGCCTCCTTAATAAGCCAGTCAGGAGTTGATGCTCCCGCTGTAATTCCTATTGTATTACAATCCTTTATCATTTCAAGTGAAATATCATCAGCAGTTTCAATATGAAAAGTTTTATTACATATTTCTTTAACTATATCATACAGATGTCTGGTATTGGCACTATTGCGGCCGCCAATTACAAATACTGCGTCAGCACGTTTTGCCAAAGCAACAGCAGAAGCTTGTCTCTTGGCTGTTGCATTACAAATAGTGCGCTCAACTTTGTACTGACCTTTGTGATTGTTCTGAATAGCTTCAAGTATTTTTTCGAACTTATCAGACTCAAAAGTAGTTTGCACTACAACACCATATTTTTCAGCAGTGGGGACATTCTTAACGTCTTCAATAGTTTCAACAACACATCCCATCTTTCCAGCCCATGCAAGTATGCTTTGAACTTCAGGATGCTTCTTTTCACCTATGATAATAGGAAGATAACCTTCATCTGCTAACTGACGAACACGTTTTTGGGCGTTTAATACATTTGGACATGTCGCATCTATGACTGTTAAACCCATTACTTTAGCCTGCTCATAAATGTTGGGGCTCACCCCATGAGAACGCAGTACAACTGTTGAGCCAACTGGAAAATCATCTAGTTTGTCCAAGCACTCGACACCTTTTTTTGCAAGAAGCTGTATCATTTGAGGATTGTGTATCAGTGGTCCCAGTGTCGCTACATTATTTTTATCTTTAACAGTTTTCAAAGCCATTTCGACAGCTCGTTTGACTCCATAACAAAAACCGCAATTTTCAGCAATAATTATTTTCATCTTAAACCTCAATTTTTATCTAATAAGGCTTGAATTTCATTCATTAATTCATCAGTCATACGTATTATAACTTCCTTGGTAACTGACTCATCCTCCAGAAAATAAATTGGTTTCCCAAATTTTACTTTTACCTTCGGCCAAATCCTGCCGCTTGAGCGCCAATTAGTTCCACTTACTGCTGTCGGTACTATTACTGCTCTGGCTTTACCAGCCATCATTAAAGCTCCCGGCTCTGCTTTACCAAGTTGACCATTTTTACTTCTTGTGCCTTCCGGGAAAATGGCCAAGACCTTATCAGCTAACAATAAATCTATCCCATATTTAATTGCATTCCTGTCCGCTGCTCCACGTCTTACCGGGAACGCCCCTAAAGTTCTGTAAATAGAACCAAGTACTGGTACAAACAACTCTTGTTTGGCCATAAAATGAATTTTTCTGGTAGCTGCAACGCCAATAATTGGCGGATCAAGAAGGCTCAAGTGATTACTGGCTATTACCACAGGTCCATTTTGGGGGATATTTTCTGTTCCTGATATTTCAAGACGGAAAATTATTTTTGCCAGCACATAGAGAACCACTTTTAGAAATGAATAAAACATTTTACTTCACCCTGCAGATATCCAGTATTTTATTTACAACTTCTGGCTTATCCATAATTGAAGTATCAAGATAAAAAGCATCTTCTGCACAGCGTAGAGGGGATATCTCCCTTTCACTGTCATATTTGTCGCGTGCTATTATCTCTTCACTTAATTTTACTTTGTCGACGCTTTGATTTTTATTTACCAGTTCGTTATAGCGTCTGCTTACTCTTTCCTCCACACTGGCTGTCAAGTAAATCTTGACATCAGCATTTGGAAAAACAACTGTGCCAATATCCCGTCCATCCATTACAACCCCACCATTTTCACCCATTTTACGCTGCAGGTTTACCATAGCAGAGCGCACAGCAGAAACCGCTGATACTCTTGATACATTATTTGTAACTTCTGAAGACCTTATCTCTTCTGTAACGTCCGTTCCATCAACAAACACCATATTTAAGCCATCTTGAGGCTTAAAAGTAATATCTATTTCGTCTGCAACCTTACCTACAATTTCTTCATCAAATGGAATATGCATCTGCAGGAATTTATAAGTAACAGCCCTATACATTGCCCCAGTATCAATATAAGCATACCCCAATTTTTCAGCAACCATCTTTGCAATAGTACTTTTACCGGCACCGGCAGGTCCATCAATAGCTATAACAAGTTCTTTGTTTTCCAAAAATAACACCTCTATCAGATTGATTAATCCTGAGCAGCAGCATAACCGGCAGCATAACCTGATGAAAAAGCTGCTTGCAGGTTATAGCCTCCGGTATAACCATCCACATCGATAACTTCACCAGCAAAATACAATCTTTTTACGATTTTTGATTCAAAAGTTTTTGGATTAATTTCTTTAGTCGAAACACCGCCAGCTGTAACTATTGCCTCAGCCAAAGGCCGTGTTCCAGTTATCGGGAAGGATAGATTTTTCAAATTGTAGGCAAGTCGAGACCGCTCTTCCTTTGAAACCTGATTGATTGGTTTATCAGGATTCAAGAAAGCTGCATCCAAAACAACTGGGATTAATCTGCCAGGTAGTAAGTCCTTCATGCCATTGACTAATTGTTTTCTAATGTAATTGGCAAAATCTCTTTGAATACGTAGGTCAAGCTTTAGCATATCAAGAGCCGGCTTTAAGTCAATAATAAGGTCCAGGTCCTTATTTCCCTTTTCGAAGGCATCGGCCACTGCCTTGCTTAAAGATAAAATTATAGGTCCGGAAAAACCAAAATGGGTAAAGAGCATTTCCCCGAACTCACTTGCTAAAATTCTATCTCTACAACAGATAGAAACTTTAACATTACGAAGAGACAAGCCTTGAAGAGACTTGATGTATTCCGAATCACTCTCAAGTGGCACAAGTGAAGGCTTTAAAGGAATTATCGTATGGCCGCAAGCTTTTGCCAGTGTAAAACCGTTGCCATCAGAACCTGTGCCAGGATATGATGCTCCGCCAGTAGTCAAAATTACGGCATCAGCAGTGTACTTATTGCCGTCGTTCGTAAGAACACCTTTGACACATCCATCCTCAATCAAAATTTTTGAAACCATTTGGTCGACGAGAAGTTTGCCGCCCTTTTCACGATAAATATTCAACAAGGTATCGACAACATCCTTAGCTTTATCTGTAACTGGAAAAACACGACCACCACGTTCTACTTTTGTCTGCAGACCATGACTTTCCAACAAATAAATAATATCATCATTGGAAAACCTATGCAAAGCGCTATTAAGAAAACGTCCATTACCCGGAAGGTTTCGAATCATTTCAGCAATTTCACAACTATTAGTGATATTACAACGGCCTTTGCCAGTAATCAGCATTTTGCGGCCGGGAGTACGCATTCTTTCCAGTATCATAACCTGCGCCCCCAGCTCTGCAGCTGCTATACCAGCCAATAACCCTGCGGCCCCACCGCCTACAACTATAATATTACTACTCATGTGCACCAACCGCCCTGAAAAGCGCTGCTAATTCTTCTTCAAACAGCTGTCTATACTGACCTCTTTTTAAGCCGCTTAAGGTCAGGTTAGCAATTTTATAACGTTTTAATTGTCGTACAGGATAGCCAATATAATCACACATGCGTCTTATTTGGCGATTCTTACCTTCGTGAATGGTAATATTAAATACAGATAAATTTTTCTCATGGTCGTATTCAACTAAATCCACTATTGCCGGCGCAGTCAAACCATCCTCAAGTTTCACACCAATTCTAAGCAAATCAAGCTTTTCCTGAGGTACTATTCCAACTACTGCTGCACGATATGACTTGTTAATTTCATTTTTGGGATGAGTAAGCTTTTGCGCCAATTCGCCGTCGTTAGTCAATAACAAAAGTCCTTCAGTATTATAATCGAGACGTCCTACCGGAAAAACTCTTTCAGTTAAATTGCCCAAAAAATCCGCTACAGTACGTCTTCCTTGCGGATCTACCATGGTAGTAACAACACCTCTTGGCTTATAAAAAATATAATAAACCTTTTTTTCATTTTTAATAGGCTTTCCATCGACAGTAATGAAAGCTTTTGAACCAAACTTAGCTCCCAGCTCTGTTATTAATTTGCCATTCACTCTTACCCTGCCAGCTAAAATAATTTTCTCTGCCTCACGTCGTGAAGCAATACCAGCAGCAGCGAGTATTTTTTGTAAACGTTCTTCCATATTAATACCTCAATTTTTCGCATCATAATATATTCTACCATAGACATTCCGCAAACGCAGATATTTTCAAAAAAACCGGAGCGTATACGATCCGGTTTTTGAGGCAACTTCTTAATCTTCCACGCTCTGCAAAACAGATAAATCTTCAGGCAAAGGTGGCAATTCTTCTAGGGAATCAAAACCAAATGTAGTTAAAAACAATTCGGTTGTTCCATATAGAATTGGTTTTCCAATTGAATCTTTGCGCCCAGCTTCACAAATTAAGCCAGTTTCTAAAAGTGTGTTAACAACACCGTCAACTTTTACACCACGAATCGCTTCCATTTCTGACCTCGTGACGGGTTGCTTAAAAGCAACAATGGCCAAAGTTTCCATAGCTGCGCTGGAAAGTTTTAACTCTTGTTGTGAAATAAGCTGACGAATTAAATTGTCAAAATCCGGCTTTGTGACAAGTTGATAACCTCCGGCAACATGTCTTATGCAAAGCCCTCTATTCTTGCTACGATAATCTTCCTCCAAGAGAGCGATCAATCTTTCTATCGTTTCTGTCTCAGTTTGCAATATATCTGCAATCCTTTTTTTTGATAAAGGCTCTCCTGCAGCAAATAATAATGCCTCAACATGACCTCGTAAGAAATCATAAAACATCAGTCATATCCTCCCTAAGAAAGACAAATATCGGTGAAAAAGGTCGTGCCTGGCGTATGGTAATACGATTCAGTCTCATTAATTCAAGGATTGCCAAGAAACTGGCAATGATTTCACTTCGTGAAATTTTACTCGTAATAAGTGAAGAAAATTCAAGAGAATTATTATTTTGCTCTAATAACTCAAGAATATTATTCATTTTATCTTGAACATTAAACCTTTGACGCTCTATCAAAGCTGGTTCATGTTTCTCTATCGTTAGTAAACCATTTAATGAGTCAAGTAAATCTGTAAATGACAAATGCTTAATTTTTTTTCTTATATCTGGAAATTGCATCGGCTTGCGCTGATGATAGCCCAGAGACATTGCCAGACATTCAGTTAACATTTTGGCCTGTAGTCTGATTTTACGGTATTCAACAAGCATATCAACAAGCATTTGCCTTGGATCTTCTTGCTCTTCCGTGCTCTCCACAGGAGGTTTGGGTAATAACATGCGAGACTTGATTTGCAACAAGGTTGCTGCCATTACCAAAAAATCACTAGCTATGTCCATGTCGAACTCTTTCATGGCATTCAGATAAGTGATGTATTGTTCTGTAATGTCAACTATTGGAATATCATAAATGTCCACTTTATCTTTCTCTATCAAATGCATAAGAAGATCAAGTGGACCTTCAAAATCTTGAATTTTTATGTTGTAATTGGGCATATTGTCCCCTGCCTCTTACAATACGTTCATTGCAGCTCGTATTTCCTCCATATTTGCCGCAGCGACTTTTCTAGCTCTCTCAGCGCCGAATTCCAACACCTCACGTACATAATTCGGTTTGTTCTTCAATTCTTCACGTCTGGTGTGAATATCAGCCAATAAAGCATTCATTTTCTCAGCAAGACAGTTTTTACATTGAACGCAGCCTATTTCAGCAGCCCTGCATTTGCAAGCTATCTCTTCACTGTTTTCTGTGTTGAATACTTTATGAAAAGTGAAAACCGTACATACATCTGGATTCCCTTTATCAGTTTTCTTAATACGTTTAGGATCCGTAACCATAAGTCTTACTCGTTCTTTCATTTCCTCTGGACCGGCACCAAAAGCAATTGCATTGCCATAGGATTTACTCATTTTTCTACCGTCGATACCAGGTAAAATTTTTGCTTTGGAATATACTGCCTGTGGCTCCGGAAAAATTTCTTTTTTATAAAGATAATTAAAGCGTCTTACCATTTCTCTTGTCAGCTCAAGATGTGCTGCCTGATCTTCTCCAACAGGTACACAGGTAGCTTTATATAGCATAATGTCAGCTGCCATCAAGACAGGATAGCCTAAAAACCCGTACGTATTAATATCTTTTCCTTGAGCACCTAATTGCTGCAGCTTGTCTTTATATGTTGGCACACGTTCCAACCAGGAGAGAGGCGTCATCATAGATAACAGCAAAAATAGCTCTGAGTGCTCCTTAACATGTGACTGAACAAAGATGACATTTTTTTCAGGATCTAGTCCTGCACTTAGCCAGTCAACTGCCATTTCATTTATGTTATCCTGTAATTTTGAAGTATCTTCAAATGATGATGTGAGTGAATGTAAATCTACGATTGAAAAGAAACACTCATATTCATTTTGTAACTTAACCCAATTTTCCAAAGCTCCCATGTAGTTTCCAAGATGAAAACGTCCAGATGGTTGCATTCCGCTAAATATTCTACCTTTTGTCATACTTGCATCCCCTTTTACAAAACATATCAAAATATTAATGACAATAAAAATGACACAGCATTAAGAAAAGCGGCAGCAAAGGGTCGCAAAATAAATCCAACTGCGCCAGTTAAAAGCAAAGCGATTAAAATATACATACTGTAAGGCTCAATCTTGAGATACTCATAAGCTTGTTTAGCTGGCAGTAATGAAATGAGTATTTTTGAACCATCCAAAGGTGGTATTGGAATTAAATTGAAAAAAGCGAACCACACATTATAAAGTTGGGTCCACAGTAGAAAAGTATACACTCCTTCTGTTAAAATACCAAACTTGCTCATAGCTGCAATCAAAAAAGACGCAAGAAATGCAAGAAAAAAATTGGCACCTGGTCCGGCAAAAGAAACCTTTATTAAACCTTTCTTTTGATCTCGGAAATATGAAGGATTTATACCAACAGGTTTTGCCCAGCCAAAGCCGACTGCAAGCAACATTAAAAGTCCTAAAATATCAAGATGCGCCAAAGGATTCAGAGTCAGCCTCCCCATAGCTTTGGGTGTTGGATCACCCATAGAATCAGCTACCAAAGCATGGGCATACTCGTGTACTGTAAGCGCAATTAAAAGTGCAGGAATTCTGTACAGTAATTCTCCGTCCATACCTAGCATAGGCAAACCTCCAATCTATTTTAATACTACTCTATTATACAAGATTTTGTACGAAAAGCAAAAAGAAATCCGGAATCACTAAGTTTAAGCGACTCCGGCAATTAAAAAACCTTATTTACCGAGAAATTTAGGAACCCGCTTTTCCTTAAACGCTGCTATTCCTTCCGCGCAGTCATCTGTGCCAAGGCAAAGTGTTTGTGTAGTAGCTTCTGTAGCAAGGACATCATCAAGCTCCATGTCAGTTTTATTCAACGTTGCCTTTGTTAAGGCAATCGCCAATGGTGCTGCTTCAGCAAGCCTTATTGCCATTCTTTCCGTCACTTGTGCAAGCTCTTCAAAAGGTAGCACATGATTAATCATACCTAATCTTTCAGCTTCTTTTGCGTCAATTAAGTCTGCTGTGAACATAAGTTCTTTCGCTTTATGCAACCCGACAGTTTTTGGCAGAAAATACATACCACCGCAATCTGGAACCAATCCAACTTTCACAAAACTTTGAGCAAAACGTGCACTGTCTACTGCATAAATTAGATCACAAGCCAGCATCAAATTTACTCCTGCCCCTGCAGCTACTCCGTTTACCATTGCTATAACAGGCTTTTGCATAATTGTTATTTTCTTGGCCAACAGTCCTACTTTTTCTATAAAATTCTTTTTTTCACTCACAGACTTCAAGGTTTCCAGATAGGGTAAATCGCCACCGGCACAAAAAGCTTTCCCATTGCCGGTTACGATAACAACATTAATTTCATTATCGCATGCCGCCTCGTCTAACGCCTTATGCAATTCATCAACCAAGGCATCATTCATGGAATTCAGGCTTTGCGGACGATTAAGTGTTATCCAGGCAATTCTCTCTTTCCTTACAAGTAATACGCTTTGCTCCCCCATACTATACTCCTCCTTTAGCTTGATCAAATATTAGTAAATTAAGCACTAATATCGGAAATTTTAAGGTTTCAAATCAATAACGACATATTCTGGATTAATCCCTAATCTTACGGGTATGCCAAAAAAGCCGTAGCCAGATGTAACTATTGCAGTCATATCAGAGAAATTCTTGCGTCCATAGTCTAGCTTATGTATAAGTGACGTGAACAATTCATTAGGAAAAAAAGCTCCCCCATGCGTATGCCCTGCAAGATACAAATCGTACCCAGCTTCACTTGACTCCACAATACGCCTTGGTTGATGTTCTAATAAAATTAATAACTCATTTCCATGATTTGCTGCAAACTTTGTCAAATTAGCTATATCTTGATCTTTACTGAAATCTTTTAGACCAACTACCCTAATGCCATCAAAGGTTTTACTTTCATTGATCAAAACAGAAACCCCAAGGTTCTTTAAATCGTGGACTTCCTCATCTGTTTTACGGTCAAAATAGTCATGATTACCTAAAACTGCTGCAACACCCAACTTAGCCTGCAACCTTTCTAACGGCTCCATACTGGTCTGTCTATTAACAATGGCATATCGATCGTCTATTATATCTCCTGCAATCAAAACCAAATCAGGTTTTTCAGCGTTAATTCGTCCTACCATTTTTTCGCAGTATTCCTTGCCTAAAAAAGTTCCTAGATGCAGGTCACTTACCAAGACAATCCTCATTGGCGCTGTTATTTTATTTGTAGATATTAGTTCATAGCGTACAACCGGATTATATGCTTCATATGTACCAATAATCATGCATATGAATATTATAAATAAACCCGCCTTTGAAATATTTAATGAGAAAGACTTTATTTGAGAATTTCTTTTCTTAAACCTTTTTAATATAAAAATCGTCAAGCCATGTATCAAAAACAATAATAATGTGTAATAAAGAAAAAATGTCCAATATCCTCCAAACATACTTAGTATTTTCAAAGCATAGTCTGGCAAATATGCTCCCAGTGGTCTGGTAAACCAGAAAATAAAGGTAGCAAAAAACCAGAATGAATAGCCAGATTTAGTTGAAAGAAACGAAAAATTCTTACGATAAAAGAATAAACCAAGACACGACGCAAGACAATAAATTAACAAAAAAATAGGAAAAAGCATTTAAGTTCTCCTTAACCTCTAAATCCACGTAACCAAAGATAATTAAATAGTTCCTTAAAATAAACATAACATATTTTCCGCTGCAAAAACGACCAATCAGCCGAAGCAAATTGGTCGTTCTAAATCTAATGTTATTTCTTCTTTTTAAGTTCTTCCAGTAAAAATTCATTTAAAAGTTTTATGTAAGTGCCTTTCATACCAAGAGACCTTGTTTCTATAAGTCCGGCACTTTCAAATTTACGCAAGGCATTAACGATAACAGATCGTGTTATGCCTGCCTGATCGGCAATCTTGCTGGCAACAAGGAGACCTTCATTACCTTCGAGTGCACCTATAATATTAATTATAGCTTCAAGCTCTGAATATGAAAGAGTTGAAAAGGCAATCTGCACCATGGCTCTTTTATGGGCAGCCTCTTCAATCTTGACTGTACGATTATGTAATATTTCAATTCCTATTACAGTTGCAGCATATTCAGAAAGAATAAGATCTTCATCATTAAACGGAACATTGAATTTAGCAAGAATAAGGGTAGCTAAGCGTTCACCACCACCATAAATTGGCACAATAGTAGTATATTTACCATCAAAAAGACATTTCGTATCACTTTTAAAGGCACACATACGATCTTGCAATTCAACATTTGGAAGTGTTGCATGGCAATCTGCCAACCATTTAGTGTAATTTTGTGGAAAGAAAGACTTATCCAAAACCTGAGATTTCATAATATCGCATTCGAAATCATTTATCAAGGCGTAACCTCGAACGTGGCCTTCATTACTCACAATATATATGTTGGATTCTATTACATCACGAAGTACTTTAACTAACTCCGCACAACCAATTTTCCCTGATCTTTGCAGCAATTTGTTAATTTCTCTGGTTTTTTCAAGTAGTGTTTGCATGACATCCTCTTCTCTCAGTAAAATTTTAGGCTCGTGGGTGATTGTTTTGGTATACAGTTGAAATACGCTCGGTTGTTACATGTGTATATATCTGCGTCGTCGATAAGTTGGCATGTCCAAGTAATTCCTGAACTGCTCTCAAATCAGCACCATGTTCCAACAAATGTGTCGCAAACGTATGTCTTATGACATGCGGAGATACATGTTTTTGCAATGCCAGCTCAGCAATATATTTGCCGAGAACTCTCCTGACGCTCCTCGCAGACAACTGTGTTCCGCGGTGATTAATAAACAACCGGTCATGTTCTTTTATGGCAAAACGACGCATAATTACAGGCCGGGATTTAATTAAGTAAACATCAACGGCTTTTACCGCGGCAGCGCCAATTGGAACTATGCGTTCCTTGTTGCCTTTTCCCAAAAGTAAAACATATTGGTTACCCAAATCAATATGTTCCAATGTAAGGCCAACAAGTTCAGAAACACGGCAACCTGTGGCATAAAGCAATTCTAACAATGCCTGATCACGCAAACCTAATTCATCCTTAGATGGTAATTCAAGCAGTTCATTAATTTCAACCTCTTCCAGAAAAACTGGCAGTTTCTTGTCTAACTTAGGTGTTTTGATTTTTAAGAACGGATTAGATTTTACGTAATTTTCACGCACTAGGAATTTGTAAAATGAACGTAAAGAAGAAATACGCCGAGCAATAGTTCTCCGAGCGTATTTCTCATTATTCATCAGAGCAAGATAGGCCCGAATATCCAATACCGTAACATTTTCCCAGAAAACTGCCCCTACCCTTTTCTGCAAAAAAGTAATGAACAATCTAATATCTGTTTCATAATTCTGTATGGTTAATAATGAACTATTCTTTTCTAATTCCAAATATCTAAGAAAAGCAGTCAATCGAATAATCGCAATCGCGTCTTCCATTTATTATCCCACACTTTTTTGGATACGTAACTAGGTAAATGTTAACACAGGCCAACGATTTCTGCAATACTACTTTGCCATCTCAAGCAAAGTATTTTCTAAGGCTTTTAAAGCTCTTTCAGCAATCTGAGCATTTTTTTCTTTCTTTTTTCTAATGCGGATATTTAATGGAGGCATTAAACCAAAATTAATATTCATAGGTTGGAAATTCTTTGTATTGGCGCTGCTTATATAATGAGCAAGTGCGCCAATTGCTGTTTCTAGCGGAAACGTAACAGGCTCCTTGTCTAAAACAGCCATTGCCACATTAACTCCGGCAACCAAACCAGAAGCAGCAGATTCTACATAACCTTCAACACCTGTCATCTGACCTGCAAAATAAAATCTCGGTAATTGTTTAAGACAAAAATGCTCATCAAGCAAGTATGGTGAATTAATATAAGTATTTTTATGCATGACACCATAACGAACAAATTCAGCATTATTAAGGCCAGGAATCAAGCCAAATACACGTTTTTGCTCCGGCCAGGTTAAATGCGTCTGAAAGCCAACAATATTATATAAGGAAGCGGCAGCATCATCCTGGCGTAGTTGTACAACTGCGTAAGCTTCTTTCCCAGTTGCAGGGTCTACCAATCCAACAGGTTTCAGCGGACCGAATCTCATTGTGTCTTCTCCTCTGGAAGCCATTTCTTCGATTGGCATGCATGCCTCAAAAAAGACCTCTTTTTCAAATTCTTTGATTGGAGTCGTCTGTGCATTGCATAGTTGCTGCCAAAATTCAAGATATTCCTCTTTACTAAAGGGACAATTTAGATAATCCGCATCACCTTTATCATAACGTGATGCTCTGAATACTTTGGTATAATCAAGAGATTCTGCAGTAACAATTGGTGCCGCAGCATCGAAAAAATAAAGATAATCGGCTTCAATAAGCTTTTTAATATTCTCTGACAAAAGATCAGATGTTAATGGACCGCTGGCAACAATAACAAAACCCTCTAAAGAAAGTAGGTCCGTTACTTCTTCATGAACAACGGTTATCAATGGATGGGCACTTATTGCCTCAGTAACAGAACATGAAAACCCCTCCCTATCAACTGCGAGCGCTCCTCCTGCTGGTACCTGATGTTCTTCAGCGCATTTTAGGATAATGGAATCTAACCTTCTCATTTCTTCTTTTAGTAAGCCAACAGCATTTTCTATATTATTTGCTCTTAAAGAATTACTGCAGACAAGTTCAGCAAAGTTATCTGTCTTGTGGGCTGCACTTCTTTTTATTGGCCGCATCTCATGTAAAATTACAGGTATATTTCTTTTTGCTAATTGCCAGGCTGCTTCGCTGCCTGCAAGACCTGCACCTACTACATGAACAGGTTTGGCTATGCATGAACTCATTAAATCATTTCTCCTTTGAATTTTCACACGCTTCATTGCTGCAATATGCTTTTTTTACACCATTTTTTCCACTTTTTTCCAGCAGCAAGCCATTACATTTGGCGCACTTGTCTTTAAGCGGTTTGTCCCAAGTAGTAAAATCACAGTCAGGATATCTTTCACAACCATAGAAAATTCTTCCTCTTTTTGTCTTCCGCTCAATAATTTCACCTTGTTCGCACTTAGGACATTTTATGCCAATTTTCTTTAGAACCGGTTTTGTATTACGGCACTCAGGAAAACCGGGGCAAGCCAGAAAAGTCCCAAATCTGCCCTGCTTATAAACCATCATTCTGCCGCATTTATCACATTTGACATCACTGACTTCAACAGGCATCTCGATAATCGGCATCTCTTTTTCCGCTACAGCAAGGGCTGAAGAAAAAGGTGTATAGAATTTTTCCAAAACTTCATTTTTTTCGAGCTTATTCTCTGCTACTTCGTCTAATTCTGACTCAAGCTCTGCTGAAAATGGTATATCAATCAAACTCTTGAAATAATTTGTCAGCAGTTCAAGAGTTAATATACCCAACTCAGTTGGAACTAATTTTTTGCCATCTTTTTTAATGTAATTTCGTTCTAATATTGTTTGGATTGTTGGTGAATAAGTACTCGGCCTGCCAATTCCCTTATCTTCCAATTCCTTTACCAAAGTAGCTTCTGTGAAATACGGTGGTGGTTCGGTAAAATGCTGCTTAGCAGGTTGAAGCTCCGCAACTTTTAATTCTGTGGCTGGAGCAAGAAACGGTACAGGTTTTTCTTTTTCTTCTGCCAATTCCTTTTTGTCACTCAGCCTTAAAAAGCCATCAAATTTCAAAATAGAACCACTGGCACTTAAAAGATATTCTCCCGCCTCTATTAGCAGAGTTGTAACATCATAAATTGCTTCGGCCATCTGGCTAGCTAAAGCACGTTTCCAAATAATACTATAAAGTTTCAATTGGTCTTTGGATAAATGTGACTCTAAGGATTCTGGCGTTCTTACAACGCTGGTTGGTCTGATGGCTTCATGAGCATCCTGCGCATTTTTTTTGCTGCTGAATATGTTTGGTTTAGTTGGTAGATAATTACGACCGTATTCACCTTCAACAAAGCTTCTGATATCTTCAATAGCAGCATCAGAAATACGCACCGAATCAGTTCTCATATAGGTTATTAAACCTACTGATCCCTCTTTGCCGATGTTAACGCCTTCATACAACTGTTGTGCGAGCATCATGGTCTTTTTCGTTGTGAAATTTAGCCTTTTAAAAGCTTCTTGCTGCAGGCTGCTTGTTGTGAAAGGTGCCATCGGTTTACGACGGCGGTCCTTTTTAGTGGAATCTTTGACACAATAAGATGCAGCTTTCAGGTCTTTTTCAACTTTAGCAGCATCTTCTTTATTGCCTATTTCCAGTTTTTTATCTCGATATTTAACAACTTCAGCCAAAAATTGCGGCGACTTAAGATTTTCTTTTAATAAAACGGAGATTGTCCAATATTCTTTGGGAACAAATTGGTCAATTTCCCTCTGTCGATCACAAATTATCTTAACTGCTACCGACTGAACCCTGCCGGCGCTAAGTCCTTTGCGAACTTTTCGCCATAGTAGTGGGCTTAATTGGTAACCAACAATTCGATCAAGTATACGTCTGGTTTGTTGGGCATCAACTTTGTTTAGATCAATACTTTGTGGATTTTTAAGAGCATTTTTAACTGCTGTATTTGTTATTTCATGAAATTCAATTCTGCATTTGTTGTGCGGATCAACACCAAGAATATGCGCCAAATGCCATGCAATTGCCTCGCCTTCGCGATCAGGGTCAGTTGCCAGATATACTTTATCTGCTTTTTTGGCAAGATTTTTAAGCTCTTTAATTAAATCGCCTTTGCCACGAATATTTATATACTTTGGTTCAAAACCCTTTTCGATATCAACACCAAACTGACTTTTAGGCAAATCGCGCAAATGCCCCATAGACGCACGAACCGTATAATTTTTGCCAAGAAATTTCTCTATCGTTTTCGATTTAGTTGGTGACTCAACTATTATCAAATTATTTGCCATCAAATATCCTCCTTACAGACGTATATACCTCTTGCCAATTTGTTCAGCCACATATCCGTTGACCTGCAAATTCAACAAGACAGAACTTATGACTTTCAACGATAGTCTGGAATCAGCAACTATTTCTTCCAGAGTTTTCGCCTCATTAAAGTTAAGAACATTCAGTACTTTCTTTGTATTAATCTCAAAATCTTCAGACATACCTGAAAACAAATCAGGCATTTCAACTATCTCTTTTGTTTGTTTTTGCAATAACAAATGGAAGTCTTCCAAAATATCCTCCGGTCTTTGTACAAGTTTTGCACCCTGCTTTATTAATGAGTGTGTACCAACACTTGTAGGAGAGAATATACTGCCAGGTATGCAATATACTTCACGACCTTCATCTAAAGCAAACTCAGCCGTAATCATTGCTCCACTTTTGCGCGCTGCCTCAACTACTAAAATGCCTTGTGACAAGCCGCTTATAATCCGATTTCTTGCTGGAAAATTTTTCGCCAAAGGCTCTGTTTCTGGGGGAAATTCAGTTATTATTGCGCCATTTTTAGATATTTGTTTAAATAAATCAGCATTTTCATATGGATATATGATATCAATGCCACATCCAAGAACTGCTATTGTTTTGCCTTCTTTTTTCAGAGCCCCTTTATGGGCAGCTGTGTCTATTCCTCTGGCACCACCGCTAATTACAGTTAAACCGGCCATAGCCAGATCCTGCGCAAATGTACTTGCAACTTTCAGTCCATAGGATGTAGCTTTTCTGGAGCCAACAACGCCCACAGCCATATCAGTAAAAGGCAGTGTCCCTTTAACATAAAGAACAGAAGGCGGATTTTGGATGTTTTTTAGTTGAAGCGGATAATTGCTGTCATCTGTAGTAAGAATTGCTACACCATTGTTTTCACAGAACTCTTTTAAAATATAAGGATATTCATTTTTTCTGCTAGCTAAAATCCTGGAGCATTTTTCGGTAGTCATCAAGTGAGTAGAGGCCAGCTCCTGAGCATTTGCCTCATATGCCTTAATTACACTACCAAAATGCTCAATGAGCAGCTGTGTCTTATTAAAAGTGAGATTATAAACGGCGTTTAAAGCCGCTAAATAATATCTTTCCGTACAAATCACCTCTAAGATTCATTAGGATGATTGGGACAAGAACAACCGGCGGCAATTATAGTTATCTCAATATCTGTATGCAAGTCATTATAATTCGTAAAATTTAGATGGTCAAGTAATACAAAGCTAGTTAAGCATATTTATAATGGCTTTGACTATATCAGGTGCTGCCTCAGGCCTACCTAAATTTTGTCTTTGTCTTCCCTCTGCACTAGAATAATTACTTATTGCAAGAAGAACATCATTTGGAGCTTTGGCAATAACAGCAGCACCAGAACATTTAAGATATTCGGCATTGGCTTCTTCCTGGCCTGGCAGCGGTTTATAAATTATATAATTTAGACTGGTAGTAAGTGTTTCAGCAGCAGTAAGACCGCCAGCCTTGCTGATAATTATATCAGCCGCATGCATAAATTCTGGTATTGCTTCTGTAAAACCGTATACTTCCAGATCAGGGTACAGATTTTTTAATTCGTTTGCTAGTGCTTTATTTCTACCAGTTATAGCAACGAAACGCATTTTTACCGGAACCTTTCCAATGACTCCCCCAAGAATTTCCTTCATTGGCAGCAGACCTTCGCCGCCTCCCATCAAAAGGCAAATTGCAGTATCATCTTGCCAACCAAATTTTTTGCGTAACTCATGTCTGCTATACTTCTGTCTGAAGGCACTACGAACCGGTATGCCATAATAGAAAAGTTTTTGTCCTTGTTTTTTCTGCATTTCTGGCTTAAGATTATCGGCCGCCAAAAAATAGGCATCGGTACCTTCACATATCCACCATTTATGTATGGTAAAATCAGTCACAACTGATGTGAGAATTATTTTCACATCTTTGTGCTTTTTCTTATATGCAGAAATGATGCCTGCTGGAGTTGCATGTGTCGCAATAACAACATCAGGCTTTACTTTACGCAAATAATTATCAGCAAGAAATGCCAAAATATCATTAATTACGTTGCGCAACCAAAGGGAACCAGAAGGGTTATTCCCCCATTTATATGCAACTTCATATAAACCCGGCACGTATTTAAGCACGGAAAAATAACTTTTTAAGACAATTTTCCCTATAAACTTAGGAAAAAAATCAAAAGCACTGCCTAAGATTACATCACAATCATGTGATTTCATAAATTCATCTTTCAACGCCTCTGCAGCCAATGCATGACCTGAACCTATGGGCGCAGACATAATTAAAATTTTATATTTTTTCTTTGTCATATCCAAGCCCTCTTGAGTTAAAATGGAAAATCACCGTTAAATAACAAGCAAATTTGAGCACTTACTTGCATATTAGAACGCTATTATTGTATCATAATTGATAAGCATTACAAGATGTCTTTAAATTACTTCATACTAATTTCTATAATTTTAGGAGGATAACATGAAAAAAAGAACCCCTATATCTGCGTTTAATATTCCTATCGAAAAAATCAAATCCGGTTATTATAGCGATGACTATTTTCTGCGCACAGCTGAAATATTAAATAAAGACAACAATCACCCCCGTATCCTCATGCAAGTATTTCAACGCGAACATATCGTACTTTGCGGTTTAGACGAAGCAATTGCTATTATAAAAACGTGCTCCTTTAATCCAGAAAACATTACTATTCATGCCTTACACGATGGTGATGAAGTTGCTCCTTGGGAAACATTAATGACTATTGAAGGCGACCTAGCTGATTTTGCCCACCTGGAGACAGTATATCTCGGTATATTAGCAAGGCAAAGTCGCATTGCAACGAATGTAAGACGTGCTGTTGAAGCTGCTAATGGCAAACAAGTTCTTTTCTTTTCAGCTCGATATGACTCTTACCTAACTCAGGAGCAAGATGGATACGCTGCTTTAATAGGCGGGATTACAAGCTTTTCTACCGATGCTAATGCAGCAGCGGCTGGCGTTGAAGGCTTAGGAACAATACCACACGCACTCATAGCTACATACGGCGGTGATACAGTCGCTGCCACGACAGCTTTTGATAAATATATTGACCAATCTGTAAGCCGCATAGCACTGGTTGATTTTGACAATGACTGCGTAAATACCGCCTTGGCGGTAGCCCGCAAATTGGGTGCAAAATTACAGGGAGTACGCTTGGATACGTCAAATAACATGGTTGACAAAACAATTCAAACTCAAATGGGCATTTTCCCGCCAACCGGGGTCTGTAAAGAATTGGTAGCGGCTGTTCGTAAAGCCTTGGATGACGAAGGCTTTGGCTATGTAAAAATAATAGTTTCCGGTGGTTTCGATGCAGCAAAAATTGCTGAATTTGAGAAACTTGAGGTTCCTGTTGATACATATGCAATAGGCAGTAGTTTCTTTGATGGTAACATAAATTTCACTGCTGATATTGTTTTACGTAATGGCATAGACTGTGCCAAAGCTGGCAGAAAATATTTGCCAAATAGCCGATTGGAACTTGTTGAATAGTATATAAAAAATAAATGCGCTATCATACAAAGTATGATAGCGCATTTAAAATTTTTAGCCTCTTTTAAATATACCAAGCGGTTTGCCTAATGGCCAGAATTGGCGACCAAAGAAATTGTTCAAGAAAATTGCACTTGCACCATACAGGGAAAGTAAAGAAACAATTAGTTCAGAATAAGCTGCCATTGTATGTGCCCAGTGACCACCAAAACCAAGTGTATCCAAAGTAAGACCAAGCAGAAGCAGGTCAATAAATACCATGTCAGCAAACAAAAATAAATTTGCTTCAGCTGCAGCAATAGTGCCTACACAGGCAAATAAGAAATAACCGAGGAAAGCGAAACCAAGAGCCTTAGGATCGACACCGGCAACCAAGCCTGCTCCGAAGCAGCCCGCTTTTATCATCCAGCTCATTGCTACGCCAGACCAGAAGAAACCAAATGCGCCAAAAATAGTTGCGCCAAAAATGTTTTTGTGACAAAAATCAAAGTATGAAGCCACTAATTGGGCAAAGGAACCCATAAACAGAGCCCACGGAATCACCCAGGAAACGCCAGAGACGATACCAAGTTTTTGCGCTGAAGCGACCAGTGTCACAATTGCCAAACCTAACAACCCAAGCGGCGTTGGGTCTGCAACCGCGATTTGAACGTGTTGCGTAGAATTACTTGTACTCATTAACATGCCTCCTTTAAACTATGTAAGTAATTATAACCGTTTTACTTACATATAGAGTTTAAAGATAAATTGCTAAAAAGTCAATTAATTATTAATATCTTAAAATTTTTTCAAATTTTTCAGATATATAAGAAAAAGCCCTCTCATTAAAGTATTAGAATTACTAAAAATTTAAAAATAATTCTTATACTCCTGAAAGGGCATTTATAATTTATATGTATATAATTTCTGTAAATATATCCTTGTTTTTATCAAGAATAGATTTGTTGCCAACTGCGCAATAATAGTTTTCTTGCAGCACATCCCTAACTACTGGGGCTAACTTTTTAATATCATCATTTGTAACTTCAATGACTTCCAAACGTTCTTTCTGACGCATATCGTCTGAAATCTCTTTTAAGGCCATAACACAGGCTCTTTCAAGCAGCATTGAATTAGTTAATGGCGTATCCATACCACTTACAGTGCCAATAACATATTTTTTCAATTCACGTTCACTTACTGAAAAAGTTGCCAGATATTCTGGTAAATTACGATATACTTGCAAAGTTTTATCTAGATTTGGGTCACGATAGGAAGAAAAATATACTACACCGTTACGGTCAAATTTAGCATTTGCACCATAAGCGCCACCTTGAACACGTACCATATTCCATAAATAGTCGTAGCGAAGTATTGTCTCCAGAACTTTCATCGCTCCTGTGTATTCATAGCCAAATTTTCTATAGTCGCCTCCGGCTGCTACATACTGCACTTTTCCGCTGGTGGCAATTCCTTCGTTAATTTGTGTTAAAGAAAGTTTTTTGGGTTCTTTACCCGCGAAAACAGATTTTGGCAACAATGCCATGAATTCATCAGCAGCTATGGATACTTTATCGCGATCAAATTCTTCACAGGAAAAAGCGAAAAGACATTTGCTGCTATGGAAAAACACTCCAAGTAATTCTCGAAACTTACTTTGCAGCACAGGAAATTCTTCATCAAAATTTGCTACAAGCCTTTTAATGAAATAATAATAACTAAGATAATCTTGCTCATTCACGCGGGAAACAGGTGAAAAATAGGAACACAGTCTTGAGCAAGCTATGCTTTGTCCCCTATTAAAAAATTGGCTATCCCAATCGGTATTAATTTCATTAGTAATTTCCCATATTCGTTTACGGTTGTCGAAATTGCTTGTTAAAGCAACATTCCTTAATATATCAAAAAGTTTATCAATTTTTGCGGTAAGTACTTTTGCTTGAACGGCAAAACAAATTGAATATTCATCAGTACTGTCGTGTTTGCAATATGCTGACAACTGGAAGCCAACGCCACCTGTATATTTATTAGTAGCAGTAGCTAATGATTGATATGTATAGTCTTTTGTATCCACTTTACCAAGGACATCACTTAATAAAAAAGCATAAGGTAAAAGGTCAGTGCTGATACCGGAAAGATCAAAATACCAATTTAGATAAGCTATTTTATTCGTTTGTCCTTGTAAATATAGCTTCGTCAAATCACCCTGTTCTGTTCTTTCGGGCATTATTGGCTCTACCTGGTGCCGCAGGTCGCTGCGCTCTAGTACAGGTATTGACTCCATTGCAGCCGGGTCATCAGGAGCAGTCTGTTTTTGTTGTAATATTTTTGTTTGTTCAACGAAAGCTTTAATATCTTCTGCACTTAATTCAGATTTAATCTTAGCTAATTTGCTAACATCTCGCAGATGTTCTCTTTGCTCTTTTCCTTGTTCTGGTCGAAGCGTAATTAAAACTTTGTGAGTATTATCAAGGATATAATTTTCAATAAGTTGTTCATAATATCTAGTGGTTAAACCATTTCTCAGTTCCCGCAACAAATCTTCGAATCTCAGACAATCAAAAGGATTGCCATCATATAACCAACTATCCATGCAGCTTATACCATATATCAAACCTTTAGGATATATGCCAAAATCCGCCTCGCGAAGTTTAAATTCCAGAGAATTTAGAGCTGCTCCCAGCAATTCTTTATCTATGCCATTTATTGTAATATCCTGAAGAGTTTTATAGGTAACACTAATAAATTTATCACGCATTTCCGGTTCGGAACCCGCAACTTTAATTGAAAAAATCGGCTGTAGATAACTTCCGGCATATGAGCCACCAATATCAGAACCAATACCTGCATCCATAAGAGCTAATTTAAGAGGAGCAGAATTTGACTCTAATAGAACAGTTTCCAGAAGGCGCAGCGCCATACCAGTCTTTACATCAGTAGCTTTGCCAACGACAACATGAAGTTCATGATATGTCTTTCCATTTGTATCTTCATTTTCGCCAACCGGATAGGTAGCTTCAACGTCTTTTGTTCTGGCAAAAGGTTTTTGAATGGAGATAGCTGAGTTTACTTTTCCGTTTTTTGTAATATTATTTAAATATTCATGATCAAGAAAATCCAATGTTTTAAGAATATCGAGATCACCATATAGATAAATATAAGCATTTTTAGGGCTGTAGTATGTTTGGTGGAAATTCAAAAACTGTTCTTGAGTTAGTTCGTGAATTGAATCTGGATGTCCACCTGATTCAAAACGATATGAGGTATCCGGGAATAATGCGCGCATCGATTCATAATCCAACAAAGCATCAGCGGAAGAAAATACCCCTTTCATTTCATTATAGACTACGCCATTATATTTTAATGGGTCTTTCTCATCATTTATTGAGTAATGCCAACCTTCTTGCAATAGTGTATATTTATTTTCATAGATTAGCGGATAAAATACCGCATCAAGATATACATCCATTAAATTATGAAAGTCTTTATCATTACGGCTTGCAACAGGATACATTGTCTTGTCTGGGTACGTCATTGCATTCAAAAATGTGTTCATTGACCCTTTGACCAATTCTACGAAGGGTTCCTTCAATCTATACTTACGTGAACCACACAAGACAGAATGCTCCAGAATATGCGCTACACCTGAATCATCATTTGGAGGAGTTCTGAAACTTATTGAGAAGACCTTATTATCATCATTATTACCTATGTATAGAACCTTAGCACCACTTTTGGTATGTTCCAAAATGGAGGCGTCCGACTTTAATTCTTCAATATACGTTGTCTCCAAAACTTTAAATCCTGAATGAATACTATTAATGTCTAACTTCATATTTGCCTCCCTAAATTTTAATAAAAGCCTCATAAACATCAATACTTACACGGTCTATTTTACCACAATTACCTGCTTTTATCCTATTTAATTGGTCAAATAACATCATAATACATTTCTTACAAATACTATTGATTAATCCTGAAAATTAACATAAAATATCATTAAAGCGTCTTTATGAAGTTTTTTTGACATAATAGTGACATCATTAAAGGGGGCAATCATATGGAATTATCGCGTTTTACACTAAGAGTCCATCCCGTCATTCTTAAAAAACTTAAATTTATTGCTGACAACAACGGCCGTTCAGTTAATAAAGAAATCGAGCAAATTTTAAAATGGATTGTTGATGATTACGAAAACAAATGCGGAAAAATAAAGATTGATGACTAAAAGGTGGCCTGCATCACATTTAGATGCAGGCCACCTTTTTCATTTTGCTGGTTAATCGAAATATTTAACACCGGAAATAAATATTTTTTGATCTTTGTTACCATGAATGTTCTTCATTAAACCAGGAACATAACGTTCAGAATGACCCATTTTACCAAAAACGCGGCCATCAGGACTGGTAATACCTTCAATAGCATACAGTGAACCATTTGGATTGTATGGCATTTTCATGGTTGGATCGGCATTTTGGTCCACATACTGAGTAGCAATCTGTCCATTTGCAAATAGATGTTTAATCTCAGCTTCCGTAGCATAAAAACGACCTTCACCATGTGAAACAGCCACAGAATGAATATCGCCAGGCTCAACAAAATTAAGCCAAGGAGATTTATTAGAAATAATTTTTGTTTCTACAATTTGTGAAACGTGCCGTCCTATCTTATTAAAGGTAAGAGTTGGAGAATCCTGGCGCATGTCAACTATTTCACCATAAGGCACTAATCCAAGCTTGATAAGAGCCTGGAAACCATTACAAATACCAAGCATCAAACCGTCACGTTCTTGTAATAAAGTATTAACAGCTTCCTGAATTTTTTTGTTACGGAACATTGTGGCAATAAATTTGCCGGAACCATCAGGTTCATCGCCAGCACTGAATCCACCAGGTAACATCAAAATTTGGCAATTGTTAATCATTTTAACCATTGTATCAATAGAATCATTGATTGCTGCTGCCGATAAGTTTCTTACAACAAAAACCTCGGCAATACCACCGGCATCCTCAAAAGCAGCTGCTGTATCATATTCACAATTTATACCAGGGAACACAGGAATAAACACACGCGGCTTGGCAATAGAATAAGGAGCAGTCAACGGTAATGATTCCTTGTACAAAGGTTGATTGATCTCTGCAACCTTTGCTCCCGCATCTACAATGCGTGGGAAAATTGTTTCCAGCGGATTCAAATATGCACTTGTAATATTATCCAGAGTAATTTCTGTTTCATTCAAAGAAATAAGCCTGGAAGCAGTCAAATGACCAAGATTAATATATTCAACATCAGTAAATATTTCTTCTGGGGAAAGTCCGTCAGCTAACTCTACTACGAAGCCACCTGGCTGCAATGTGAATAAACTATCAGTATCATTGAAAGGCTTTATAAATTCAAATCCAAGACTGTTGCCCAAGCACATAACAGATACTGCTGCAGCAATACCGCCCTCTTTTATTACCCCTACTGATGCTACTTTATTAGCTTGAATAGCTTTATGTAGAGCTCTGAGATTTTTACGCAGAACCTCAAAATCAATAACCTCATGTTCGTCACGCGGTGCAGCAATAAAAACAACATTATTGCCGGCGTCTTTAAATTCCGTAGAAATTGCATTTTCGCCATCGATGACAGAAACAGCAAAAGATACAAGTGTTGGCGGCACAGTTTTATCCATAAATGTGCCTGACATACTGTCTTTACCACCAATTGCGGCAATACCCAACGCATCCTGCACCATAAATGCTCCTAAAAGCGCGCTGAAAGGCTGCCCCCAGGTTTCAACATTATTCAATTTAGGGAAATATTCCTGCAATGTAAGGTGTATTTTATCTGGATCTGCGCCTAAAGCAACAGCACGACATACTGATTCAACAACCGCGTACATTGCACCATGGAACGGACTCCAGCAAGCAACTTCCGGATTGTAACCACAGGCCATAACAGATGCAGAATTGGTCACACCATTTAGTACCGGTATACGCGCAACCATACCTTCAGTCGGCGTTAATTGATTTTTGCCGCCAAAAGGCATTAATACTGTTCCCCTGCCAATCGTGCTGTCGAATCTCTCGGAAAGTCCCTTTTGACTGCATACATTCAATCTGGATAGATTCGCTAACCAAGACTGTTCCAAATTGTTCTCAACAACACAGGTTGGTACTTTATTAAAAATGCTGGTCTCGGTAAGCTCTTTTACACAAATATCGGTTTTTTGAGCAACACCGTTTGTGTTAAGAAAAGCTCTGGACAAATCAACAATTCTCTCACCACGCCAATACATGACAAGACGTGGATTAGAAGAAACTTCAGCTACAACAGTGGCTTCCAGATTTTCTTTGTCTGCAAAGCCAATAAACTTCTCCCAATCTTTTGCTTCAATAACTAGTGCCATACGTTCCTGAGATTCAGATATAGCAAGCTCTGTACCATCAAGTCCTTCATATTTTTTTGGCACTTTATCGAGGTTAATTACCAAACCATCAGTAAGTTCGCCGCAAGCAACAGAAACACCGCCTGCGCCGAAGTCATTACAACGCTTTATCAATTTGGCAACTTCTGGGTTTCGGAAAAGGCGTTGAATTTTTCTTTCTGTAGGTGGATTACCTTTTTGGACCTCTGCACCGCAGGAAAGCAATGATTCAATTGTATGTTCTTTTGATGAGCCAGTTGCTCCACCACAACCATCACGACCAGTACGGCCGCCTAATAAGATAATCAAATCACCTTCAGCAGGTGTTTCTCTACGTACATTTTTACGAGGAACAGCACCAATTACGGCACCTAATTCCATACGTTTAGCAACAAAATTATCATGATAATATTCCTGAACATGACCAGTTGCAAGACCAATCTGATTACCATATGAGCTATAGCCACTTGCAGCGCCAATGGTTATTTTACGCTGTGGTAATTTGCCTGGTAATGTGTCTTCAATTGGCGTCCTAGGATCGGCAGCACCAGTTACACGCATTGCTTGATACACGTAAGCTCTACCAGATAATGGATCACGAATTGCACCTCCGAGACAAGTAGCTGCACCACCAAAAGGTTCAATCTCCGTGGGATGATTATGTGTTTCATTTTTAAACATAACAAGCCACTCTTCATTTTTACCATCAATTTCAATAGGCACGATTATGCTGCATGCATTAATCTCATCAGAAACGTCCAAATCTGCAAGCTTACCTTCACTGCGCAGTTTTTTCATGCCAACAACTGCAATATCCATCAAGGTAACAGGGCGCTCAGTTTTGGTATTATAAATTTTATCTCTTACTTCTATGTAACGATCATAAGCAGTTTGAATAGGTTGATTATAGATACCAGGCGCAATTTCAACATCCTCAATTTCTGTCATGAATGTTGTATGGCGGCAATGGTCCGACCAATAAGTATCAAGCACCTTTATTTCAGTAATTGTTGGAGGACGGTTTTCTTCCTGAAAATATTTTTGACAAAATAATAAATCTTCCAAATCCATAGCCAGACCGCTATCAATTCGGAATGACTCCATTTCAGGACGTGTGAAATTGTTAAAATTCTTCAATACAGCGACTCTGGCCGGTTCTTCACAGGTAGTTTGCAAAGTAGTCGGTTTTTCCCAGGAGGCTTCCCTAGCTTCAATTGGGTTAATGCAGTATTTTTTTATACGCTCCATATCGGCATCAGATACTGAACCCTCGAAGACGTATACTTTAGCGTTTGAGACCATAGGTTTTTCTTTTTGGGTAATCAGCTGAACACATTGTTCCGCAAAATCTTCTCTTTGATCATACTGTCCGGGAAGCAATTCAACGACAAAACTTTTTGCATTTTTGTCCAAAATAAGCTCTTCTTCAAAAAGCATATCTACTGGCGGCTCTGATAATACGTGTTGGCTGGCTTCCAAAAATTCCTCATCTGTAAGGCCAAGAACATCGTAACGATTGAGAATACGCATGCTTTTAATATTATTGAGCCCAAGATTTTGCTTTAAATCCGCAAGCAATTCCTGCGCTTCTATAGCAAATTCAGGTCTCTTTTCCACAAATATTCTCTTGATTTTGTTGCTCATATTCATCCTCCAAACTAATAATACTCATTAATATAATTATTGCACTTTGGCAAAATATCTGACAACAAGCTCCCTGCATCAGTAGAATGGACTGCAACAATATTCTCTGCAACTAATTCCGACAAACTGAACTGTCCAAAATAAAGCTGAGTAAAAGCGCTTATATCCATTTCGATATCAGGCAAATTTAAAGTATCCTCAATTTTTATACCATCATTACCAATATCCAGTTTTACCAAAATATTGTTTGATTTAACCAAGTCATCAGTTATCAGAATGGTAAAACTACCTTCAATATGCTCATTATTTATTGGTAAAAACTCTAATGCTCTTCTGGCATCAATTATTCTGGCCATCATAAATGGAAGCATGCTGCCACAATGCGATTGATCAGGAAATTGCAAATATGTTAAATCATCGGCTTCTGCCAACCATTCAAGTTTATCACATTGTGCTATATGTTGTCTTGCATATCGCAAAAAACTATTTTTTACCGCTGCATCAACATAAGCCATTTCGATAATTTTGAACACCATTCCTACGCGTTGATATAATACATATCCTACAGGCAAATCTCCTCTATAGGCAATAGCGGCTTCGCCGCTTTCATTGGTGAAGACAGTCCAGAAATTGCTCCATTCGCGTTCAGACCTTATGACAAAGCCATTATATTTTTGCACATAGCTTTCGTAGAGATTGCTGAATTCAGTAAAGTCGTTTAGGTTCTCAATCCTTTTAAGCTCGATGCTGTCATCGACTTCTCCATAGGCCAGCCCGCGTAAGGGTAATTCATAGCGATGTTTGAAATAAACAAAAGCAAACTGGTAAGGCAGATAAACGCCAGCATGTTCCGGCATTAAAATTACAAAAAACTTTCCTTGTGCTTTTAAGATGGCAAACGCCATCTCAAATAATTCTTTCATAGCACGTTTTCCGCGAGCAGCAGGATCAGTCGCAACTCCCACCAAATATGATGTTCCTGCATCCATTCCGCGCAATTTCAATGTATAGGGATTGAGATGAACCATTGTAGACAAAACTCCCTGCTTATTGAAACCACCAAGAACGGCATTTTGCTTTAAACAGTATTCATTAAAATACCATTTAAAAAAATATGAATCTTTTTTTTCAAAGCAATAATCCCACAAAGACTCAACTTGCGATATGTTTTTTCCATTAATTAAATGAAATTCCATATTGTTCTCCATTAATCACTAATAAAAGCAGTATATTTTTTTACCATGAACTCTGGCTGGTAGGATTCTTTAGCTTTGCGTAAGCCTTCCAATCCCATGTCTTCTTCCCTGTTAATATATGTTACATCAGTCCAAACTTTTGCACAAAAATCTTGATTAATAACTGCATAAATGCCTCGGATATCTGGATTAGCTTTTTCGAAATGAATTACAGCCATATCCTTGTTATATTTTTCACCAATTGAAAAAGCCTGAACAACACCATTAATTCGTATTAATGCGCCTCTGATGTTCAAAATTCCAAAATTATTCAATGCTTCTTCCAAAGCACAAAGTTCGCAACGCAAACCTTCTGCGTTTTGCCCTTTCATTTCACACCATAAATCAGCAAAAGCAATGCAGTCAGCTATATCTTCCTTTGTAATCAAAGAAAAAACATAATCTGGATTCTCTTTTCTAAAAGCGTTTGCGTGATTTTTCTTAGCATGATACTTACGACCTGCTAAAGTTGCTAAGTTATCTCTAAGATAAACATAATCCCAATTATCCCTATCATCAATAAATTGAGTCGTATCAGGTAAACAAGATTTCAACAACGGCAGTGTTTCCGCATAAATACCGCGCATTTCAAATGGCTTTCCTTCAAAAGTTTCTTTTAACTCTCTTATTACAGCCGGAAAATCTTCATCAGCGCCTCCAAAAGGCTGTAGCACAAACGTAATATCATCACGAGTTACCTTAATAATAAGAAACTCGTGTGTAATTGCCCAACATATTCTGTAACATCTACGCCAAACAAATAAATTGGTAAAAGTACATTCAGATCCTTGATAATATTTCATTGCAAAATATCTATCAAAAGTATCCTTGTCACTTAATTCAATATCCTTAAATTTTAAAATAGTAAATCACTCCCTAATATCAGCCCTACGCCTACTATTATAACAAATATTGCAGATAAAAGACACAAAACACAAAAAAACCAGCTACATAAGTAGCTGGTTTATAATACATATTATTGTTCTTTAAGTTTATTGAAGCAATCGCGGCAATAAACTGGTCTGTCCATAGATGGACGGAATGGAACTTCTGTTTGGCAACCGCACTCAGCACAAGTTGCAGAATACATTTGACGCGGTGCACGTTCACCATTGCCCATGCGTTGTTTGCGGGCTTGACGGCAAGCAGGACAACGTCCAGGTTCATTTGTGAATCCTTTTTCTTCATAAAATTCTTGCTCAGAAGCTGAGAAAACGAATTCTGCGCCACATTCGCGGCATGTTAAAGTTTTGTCTTCCTTCATTACTATCACTCCTTCTTATCTATACCCCATGCGGACTCATAGATATGTTCCTAAGCTTCCCCAAGAAGTTGGGAAGAAGTGTGGAATCCTATCGAACCTGGTGAGATATCACTAGCTGTAGTATATATTATTAGGAGATAAAAGTCAACACTGCACGCACATTATTTTTATATACAAAAATAATTAGCTAAAAATGCTTTTAATTGTTTTTATTTTAGAAAATTCGTATCATTAATATTTTTTATCCAGCAACGCTTTTCCAACTGTAGGATACAACTTATTCCCGCATTATCAATGCTAATTTTCCACATTTCATTTAAATCAAGATTCATTATCGCGCATAAAATTGTTCGTACAGTTCCACCATGAGAAACAATAAAGATATCACTTTCATCATCATATTCTTGCACAATTTTTTTGAAAGCTTCCCAGGCACGATTTTGTACATCAGAAAAGCTTTCCCCACCACTAATTTTCACTTCAGCAGGTTTCTTAAAAAATGTTTCGATATCTTTGGGCCACTTAGCTTTTATCTGTTCATAAGTCAAACCTTCCCAATCGCCAAAACTAATCTCTTTTAAAGCCGGAACTTTGACAATCTCTGAATCATGAACTTCTGCTGTAGGTTTTGCGGTTTCCACAGTACGAATTAAATCACTAGTATATATTTTTGGTAGATTAAGATCTGTAAAGTAACCAGCTAATTTTTGTGCTTGCAAAAGGCCATTGGAATTGAGGTGGTTGTCAATATGACCTTGGAAAGTGTAGGTGTTATTGGCATCAGTCTGCCCGTGTCTAGCTAAAAAAATCTTCTTCATTTGCTCAAACTCCAACTAATTATTTTTTGAAACGGAAAATTCTTCTAATTCTGAATGAACTCCAGCCTGGGCAAAGGTCTCCATTTCTTTATACGCCCTAATTCCGGCATCAAACAAAGTAAAGGCCAATGAGGTGCCTTCTCCCTGGCCCTGTGATATTTGCAGACGCAATACTGCAGATAATGCCAATTCTTTAATAAGGCCCTCCTGCCCTTCTTCGGTTGTTATGTTGCTTGCAATACAATATTCCAAAGACAATGGCGCAATTTTTGCCGCAATAAAACATGCTAAAACTGAGGCTAAACCATCTAGCATAATAGGAGTCCGCAAATATGCAGAGGTTAAAATCGCGCCAACTGCTGCTGCCAGTCTGACATCTCCAAAATGCTGCAAAATAGTATAAGGTTCTTCACTCTTGATACTATTCCATTCTACCGGTAAAGCATACCTGCCAGGTATTGCAACAGAAAATAATTGGTAGCCATTGCTCTTTATATTTTTTTCTGTAGTATCTATACCTTTAAGTAATGCATCAATCATATTTTCTGCTGCTGAATCATCCTGACGGCAGATCAATTCCGTAATAAACACTTCACTTTTGGCCTTCTTAGCCAAAAAGTTTAATGGTTCCCTGCCTAAATACGTCTTATCTAAAAAAGTTCTGTCTTGCTCAGATGCCCAAAGACTAATGACCTTTTTTGGATATTCAAGTTTAACAGGATCAGTTTCTCCCGTTGCGCCTATGTAGAGACAAACCATATCTTCAAGTTTTGCTAAAGACCCTTTAGGTTTAATCAAATTATCAAAATGATACCTTGCTTCATTAATCGCCCCTCTATCTAAAGGTTTTATGTTTGAAATCAATTCTAAAATATCAATCATTTAATAACCACCTGATCTCATAAATATTGTAAGCAAGAGAAATATTACGTTGCCGATTTCCGTTAAAGCGCCATAGGTATCGCCAGTCAGACCACCTAACAGCCTTACAAAATAATTCGCTACCATCAACAAAATTACAAGACAAAGTCCGGCAACAGTCACAGCGGCAAATCCACCTGAAACATAAATAAATATCATGCCTAGAAAAAACGCAATGTAAGTATAGTATGGTTTAGCGTACATCCTGAAAAGATTGCCAATTCCTTCCTTACGTGCATATGGAAAGTTGACAATAAATAAAACCATAAAAGTTCTTGTCGCTACTGACATTGCAATAATTATATATGAAAGGTCGGCTGGCGGCATTTCAAGATAAACAGAAATCTTTAACATTATTAACACAATAACAGCCAGCACAGCATTAGAACCAACACAGCTATCTTTCATAATTTCCAACATACGCTCTCTGTCGCGTGCTGAAAAAACTCCATCTGCTGTATCCATGAAACCATCATACATAAGACCACCAGTTATAATTATTTCTGCCAAAATTAGCAAAGAGGCACGCAGAAAGTCAGAAACATTTGTCTGCAATAAAACTATATTCACTAATGCCAGAAAGCCACCAATAATAAGACCTACTAACGGGAAATAAGGAACACTTCTGGAAAAATCCTCCTTTGTCCATATATCGCGCTTTGTAAATCTTATTCTTGTTAGAAATTCCAGGCAAGTTATAAAATCTCTCATTAGAAGTTCCCACATTTCATCTATTATTGTTTATTCATTTCGTTATACAATTCCAGCGCTGTCTGTAAAACTACAATTGCAAGAGATGCGCCTGTCCCTTCACCAAGACGCATACCGGCGTCAACAATAGGATGTAAATTTAATTGAGACAGCATTTTTCTATGTGCAATTTCTTCAGATAAATGCGAACAAAGCATGTATTCTGCACATTCCTGATATATGCCCCAGGCTATCAATGCAGCTGCCGTAGCATTAACTCCGTCAATCATAATAGGAACTCGTCTTCTGGCTCCGCCGATAATCATACCGACAAGCCCTGCGTGATCATAACCGCCTACTTTACACAAAACATCAAGAGAATTGTCAGCAATAGGAGCATTTACTGCTAAACCCTCTGCAACAACTCGCCGCTTTATCTGCATTCTTTCGTCATTAATACCTGTACCCCTACCAACAGTTAATTCAGGTTCAAGCTTTAACATGGCAGAAGCAATGGCGGCAGTCGATGTCGTATTTCCGATTCCCATTTCTGCTGTAACCAAGAGATTATATCCCTTATCTATGCACTCATCAGCTACTTTTATACCTGCTTGAATTGCCTTAATAGCCTGATTCGCAGTCATAGCTGGCCCTTTGGTAAAATCTTCAGTACCCCAAGCTACCTTTTCATTACGAACAGCTTTCAAGTTTGATAAATCAGCATTTACACCTACGTCTACAACAAACAAATCAGTGTTCGCGTGTCTTGCCATAACGTTGGCACCTGCTGTACCTCTCATGTAGCCGTTAATCATTTGAATTGTTACTTCTGGCGGATAGGCACTTACACCATATTTAGCAATACCATGGTCACCACACATCAGGAGCATAGCCGGCTTCAAAACATTAGGCAATTCACATCCGAGCATCGCGCCGTATTTTGCTACCATTTTTTCAACATTACCTAAACTGTTTTTAGGTTTATCCATAAGATCCCACTTATGGTAAATCTCATTTTCAATTTTCTTAGAAGGATGACCTATAATTATTTCTTCTAAAAGTTCTTTCATATTATTCTCCCAGTGATGGATTATTCTCAAATTTAAATGCTAATTTCTTAATATCAACAGCTTGCCCAGCGATAACATAGTAGACAAAATCAGCCTCAAAACCAACTTGCTGATTGAGCCATCCTGCAACATCTCTGTATTCACGTGCCATCAGGTTATCAGGGACGATACCACCGCCTACATCATTCGACACAAAAACGACAGTCTTGTTAGTCTTTCTAGCAGCCAATAGCAATTTGTCAATTTCATTTTTTACATATAAGCATTTTTCTTCAAAATTGTCCGGTGCATCTTTGCCATACATTAGATTAGACAGATATAGAGTAAGACAATCAAACAAGATGCAATCCGCAGCTTCACCAGCGGCAACTATAGCATTATGAGCGTTGTAAGGCGCTTCAAAATTAACCCATCGGTTACCATCACGACGCAGTCGATGCTGTTTGACTCTTTCCGCCATCTCTTCATCAAGAATTTCCGCCGTAGCAATATAAGCGCATTTAGAGCCATAATTCAAAACAAACTTTTCTGCAAAGCTGCTTTTCCCGCTACGAGCACCACCAATAACCAAAACTAATTTTCCAGCCAATTTTATTAACCTCCAAATAAAAAATCCTCTACTGAGAGAGGACAAATAAATATAGCCATAAGCAAAAGCTATTCTATATTGCCACGTCCCTATCTCCCGTAGGTAAAATGGTTTTTTACAGGCAGGTCTCCTGGCTTTGGATCCTAGCATACACGCGCCTTCCCAGTTTCCCAGTGGCATTTTGCGTTTAGCTCCCCATTACAGTAGCGGGACTGCGCCGGAATTTCACCGGTCTTCCCTTTTAAGTGATGAACGCATCCATCACACCCGTTAGTTTTTCCAAGCTATTATATTCTACATAAAATCGATTTAACCTTCTATGCTAAATAATTTTAAAAAAAATAGTGTAGACGATTAATTTCGTCTACACTATTTAGCCAATCTAATTATTACTCCGCAACTTCTATTTCAACTCTGGCCAAGATGAAACAAAGGTCTGAAAGTCGATTCAAACAAACTAAAGCATTTTCATTAATACTCTCTTTTTCGGCAACTCTTAAACATGCGCGTTCTGCACGTCTCGTGACTGTGCGAGCCATGTCCAATGCAGCGGCACCTGGAGTATCACCAGGAATAATAAACCGCGACAAAGGCTTTAAAAGAGAATCGTATTGGTCAATAGTATTTTCGAGTAAAGCTACATGATCAGATGTAATATATGGTTCTGGCAAATTTATGCTAGCAATGTCAGCCATCAGAGACATCAATAGTTGTTGTACTTTGTATATGGTACCTTTAACATCGTCTCTCTTCACCAAAGATCTCGCAAGACCTAACGTTGAATTGATTTCATCAATGGAACCATACGCTTCTACACGCAAACTTTGTTTAGGAACCCTTTCACCACTCAATAGGCCAGTAGTTCCCTTGTCTCCAGTTCTAGTATAAACACTCGCTTTCATTTTGCCGCCACCTTTCAATTAGATATATCAGTAGATTTCTTCAGCTTTGAAGAAATTATTGATTTCACGAGCAGCGCTTTCTTCACCGTCACTGCCATGAACAATGTTTTCGCCAATAGTAAGAGCAAAATCGCCACGAATTGAACCAGGAACCGCATCCAAAGGATTAGTTGCACCCATCATTCCTCTTACAGCCTTAATAGCATTTTCGCCAGATACAACCATAGCTGCAACTGGTCCGGAAGTAATGAAGTCAACTAATTCACCAAAGAAAGGTTTTTCTGCATGCTCAGCATAATGAAATTTTGCTTGTTCTTCAGTAATTTTTGCTAATTTCAAGGCAGATATTTTTAATCCTCTTCCTTCGAAACGTGAAATAACTTCACCAATCAGGTTTTTCTTAACTCCGTCTGGTTTTACAAGTACTAAAGTTTGTTGCATAATCAAATCTCTCCTCATAATTAAATAATTTTATACTGAATCGCAAATGCGCTTCTAGTCCTTAAGTAATTCTGCATACTTTTTAGAATCAATATTTTTAATCATCGCAGTAATTAATTTTACTGCTCCTAAATAATCGTCCATATGAATTATGCTTTGATGACTATGAATATACCTTGTAGGTACGCTAAAAGTCAGAGTCAGGACGCCAGCATCATGCAGATGAATACGTCCGCCATCAGTAGAACCACCTTCTGAAATGCTGATCTGGGTTGGTACACCAATCTCTTTGGCTACAGCAAAAGCATAATCACGTAGCGCAATATTGGGTAACATACCAGCATCATAAATTGTGATTGCAATTCCTTTACCTATTTTTGCAGGGGCTATATCATCAGCGACACCAGGAGTACCGCCTGCAACACATGTATCGATTACAAAAGCAATATCAGGTTTCAGCATATTAACGCTAGTCTGAGCGCCGCGCAAGCCAACTTCTTCCTGCACCGTCGCAACACCATAAACAGTGTTTGCATGTTTATCTATTGCAATCTCTTCCATAACATCCGCCATGATTGCACAACCAATTCTGTTGTCCCAAGCCTTGCCAAGAAGCGTTTTCCCATCTCCCATCACTGCAAAGGATGCATATGGAGTAACAGCTGAGCCTTCAGTAACGCCCAGGGATCTGGCATGAGCTTCATCAGAAGCCCCTATATCTATGTACATGTCTTTTTTTTGCACTACCTTATTGCGTTCTTCTTGGGTTAGTATGTGAGGAGGTTTACTCCCTATTACACCGACTAAATCTCCCTTTGTGCCATGAACTATAACACGCTGCCCCAGCATAACCTGTTCCCACCAACCACCTAAACAAACAAAATTTAAAAAGCCTTCTTTAGTTATATGTTTTACCATAAAACCTATTTCATCCATATGGCTGGCTAACATAATTTTCGGTTCTTTTTTAGCGCCTGCTGCTGTAAAAACAACACTGCCTAACTTGTCATAAGAAACCTCAGCTTTTTTATCTAAGCGTTCTATAAGCAAATCTTTAATTCTTCCTTCGAAACCAGATACTCCACAAGTTTCTGAGTATCTTTTCAGCCATTTCATTTTTTCATCCATAACCTGTTCTCCTTCATAAGAAATGTTATATATGAAACTCTCAAACAACTCACATTATATCATCTCAAAAGATTGTTGTCGAAGCTTTTAAAGAAAAAACAAGGCAAAGCTTTTGCTTTGCCTTGTTATCAGTTTTTTAAATCCGGTCAATTCTACGAGCAAGTGCTTTTAGTTTTTCAATTCTGCTTTCCGTAGTTGGATGCGTACTGAAAAGATTCATCAACGTTTTCCGACTGGCTGACAGAGGATTAATGATAAACATGTGCGCTGTAGCCTGAGTAGCTTCAGGCATTATCCTTCTATGAGCATAGTCGTCAATTTTGGCTAAAGCACTAGCCAACGCCAATGGATTTCCGCACATTCTGCCACCAGATTCATCAGCCATATATTCGCGTGATCTGGAAATACCGAATTGTATTAAAGTAGCAGCAATCGGTGCAAGAATTACAGTGACAAGAAACCCCGCAATGCCGCCACTACCTTCTTCATCATCGTTACTGCGGCCAAAGCCACCAAATATAGCTCCCCACTGTACAATGTTACCAATTGTGGCTATCAGACCTGCAATTGTAGCAACAATAGTGCTTATCAAGATATCGTGGTTCTTTATATGGCTAAGTTCATGTGCAAGAACACCTTCCATTTCTTCTCTTGACAAAAGCTGCATTATGCCGCTGGTGACCGCAACAGAGGCGTGTTCCGCATTTCGACCGGTTGCAAAAGCATTTGGCACCGGCTCATCAATAATATATACTTTCGGCATTGGCAATTGAGCGCGTCTCGCTAAACCAGCAACTATTTTAATCAACTCTGGTGCAGTATTAATGTTTACTTCTTCGGCATTATATGCTTTTAAAACAATCGTATCACTGTACCAATAGCTGAAAAAGTTCATGATAACAGAAAACGCCAACATAATGAGCATGCCGTTTCTGCCGCCGACCGCTCCACCTACGCCTACCAAAATCATTGTTAACAACGTCAATAAAAATACTGTTTTTAAACTATTCATTGTTCCTCCTAAAGTATGTAGCTTTAAGCTATTATTACCATTATATAAGAGCTTATTCTAACCTTCAAGATATGAAAAGTAAAGAATATGTGAAAAATCTACTTATTTAGTGTTATTTCTCAATTTTGGCCTTTACTGCAGCCAGCATATTCTCACTGTTCTCACGCACTTTTTTCTTTAAAATCGGATTAAGCAGACCAGCAATCATCGGTATACCAAATTCAAAATCAACAGAAAGCACAACTTCTACTCCATCATTTGAGTCAGTAAGCCGCCATTCGCCTTCCATTTTCTTTAAGTCACCTTCAGTTTGCTTATAGGTAATTCTCTTTTCGGCATCATAGAAATTATCCTTCTCTGTCCAGACAATACGTCTGCCATCAACATTAGAAACCCAATGACTAAGTGTGTAGTCAGTCCCTTTTTCTAAAATATTGACACTTTCCAAGTCATTCATAAAGCTTGGATATGCTTCCATATTTTTTACTATATTATAGATATCATCAATGTTACCGTAAATTATTGTTTTAGTTTCCACAAAAGGCATCTTTACAACACTCTCCCTTATAGTTCCTCAATAACAGCATTAGTTTGCTGTATAGCTTTACGAAAAGCCTCCAAAACCTGGTCGATAACTTCAATAGGCATTATTAAAGACGGTTCCATGCGAATTACTTTAGGATTATTGAGAGTATACGCAATCAAGATGTTGCTATCGATCATCAAGGACATCAGCATGCCACCGGCACCTTCTTTGGTCAGCTCAATGCCAATCATCATGCCACGCCCACGTACCTCTTTAATTACCAAAGGATAATCCTTCTGTATCTCTTCCAAGCCTTTCTTCAAATATGCGCCTGACACAGCACCACGATTCAGCAAATCCTCTTCTTCCATAACTTTCAAAGTAGCTAAACCAGCCACGCACGCCATTTGGTTACCGCCAAATGTTGAAGTATGTAAGAAAGGTGACTCAATTAATCCAGCCCATACTTCCGGTGTAGCTGTAAAAGAACCAATAGGCATAATGCCGCCGCCAAGAGCCTTAGCTAAAGCCATAATATCAGGAGTAACTCCTTCGTAGTCGACGCCAAACCACTTTCCTGTACGGCCTATGCCTGTCTGAACTTCATCAGCTATCAGCAGCACACCGTATTTATCACATAAAGCACGAACCGCAGTAAGATAACCATCAGGAGGTACAATAATTCCGCCTTCACCTTGAATAGGTTCAAGAATTACTGCAGCAGTATCAGTATCCATAGCAGCTTCAAGCGACGCAATATTGCCAAATTCAACATGCGTAAAATTTTGCAATAAAGGCTCAAACGGTTTTCTGAATAAATCCCTGCCTGTGGCAGTCAAAGAACCGTAAGTCTTACCGTGAAACGCATTTTGAGCAGCTATGTATTTCTTCCTGCCTGTTGCCAGTCTTGCTATTTTCAGAGCGCCTTCTACGGCCTCAGTGCCACTGTTAACAAAGAAACTGTACTGAAGATTACCAGGAGTAATCTCAGCCAGACGTTCAGCTAAATCGGCCATCGGACGGTTAAATAATATTTCGCCGCACATTGGAATAGTGTCTAACGCCCCTTTAACAGCTTCAACAACTTTCGGGTGACGATGCCCAAGGCAAAACATGCCGTAGCCGCCCAAACAGTCAATAAACTCTCTTCCATCACTATCAGTAATTATCCAGCCTTCAGCCTTTGCTTCAACACTTGCCAGGCCCATAAACCTGAATAAACGAGCTACCGACGGATTAAGGTATTTTTCATATTTTTCAATGGTCTCTTCTACAAACATCATACTCACACCTCTGATATATAAATATAATCAATGTACAATACTTGATGCATTGACAAACTTAATGCCGCTATCCTTTAAAGAACTATAGACTTCAGACCAAGCCTTAGCCGTATTTGGCCTTGCATGACATATTACAACTGCAAGGCCGTTTTTGTCAGCCATTTCAGCAGCTGCCCAGATATTTTTCTTTATGTCGTCAACATCTGAACTGTTGTCCAGAAACTTTTGGTTTCTAGCGGTTGGTACTCCGAGTTCCTCTGCTGCCTGATCACCTATTGATTTTGAGTAAGTATTGCTATCAATAAAAAACAGTCCTTCTGATTTTAGTACTTCAAGAACTGCTTTCATAGTAGTCCGATTAGAAGTAGCTTTTGAACCCTGATGATTATTAACTCCAGCTATACCTGGCAAACTATCTATTGCCTCTTTTGTGTACGCCTGTACTTCGTCCTTCGTCATAGCAACCGTAACCATTTTTGTTTCTGAAGCCGCTGAGGCATCTAACGGCTCCATGGGCAGATGCAGCATTGCTTCTTTGCCATTACCTTGAATAACCCCCAGAGCAGCGCTGCTGTTAGCTTTAAATGGCAATATTGCAAAACTCATTTTGATTGGCAATCCCGATAGTTTCTGCACCGGTGCAAGATCGTAGCCACAGTCATCAACAATAACAGCCAGATTACCGCTATATTTCTTCTCCTTAGTTGCATTATATACTGTCAGAGTATCGGTAATGCATGTTACTTCCTGGGTTCCTGCCTTGCCATAAATAGCAACTTCAAGAACTATTGCCTTACTGCCAGCAAAAGATGTATTTTTTCTGGAAATTATGAAAAGATTTTCCGCTTTTGCTTTGCCGGTAATCCATGTGGCTGCTGCTTCCAAATCTTCTGCTGCTGGAACACTTACTGATAATTTACGTTCAGACCATAAGATATTCCCTTTTTTATCAGTACGTTCTTGCTTGCGTTCCTTGACATCATTATCCGAGACTCGCCAAGATGTCTTTGAAGCGAAAATACTATCGAGCGCTTCATGAGCAGACTTCGATCTGCCACGCAAATCTAGGTCAGTAGACTGCACTTTTTGTTTGGCATCATCAGAATTTTTTTTAGCTGTATCTTTGCCAGATGCATAAAAAAAACCACCGGCAACAGCTAAGGCCAAGAAAATAATTAAAAGTAAAAAACCGCTTCCTCGTGAATTTCTTCTTCTAATTTTTTTTGCCATGTCGTCCTCCTGGTAATTAGGTTAGGCACGTGGATGTGCTTTGTCATATATCAGTCGCAAACGTTTATTAGTTAAGTGCGTATAAATTTGTGTAGTAGAAATATCAGAATGCCCCAAAAGTTCCTGTACCGACCTCAGATCGGCACCATTATCTAATAAGTGCGTGGCAAAGGAGTGGCGCAATATATGGGGTGATAGTTCTTTACGAATGCCTGCTTTTTGACCATAATCTTTTATAATTTGCCAAAATCGCTGTCTTGTCATCCCGTTACCATAAACAGTTAGAAAAAGGTGTTTTTCTTCATTGTTCTCAGCATGTAAAAACTTTGGCCGCACAACGTTAAGATAAGTATCTAAATAGCGTATTGCTGTTTTGCCTAAAGGAATTATCCTTTCCTTGGACCCTTTGCCGAAAGCAATCACATACTTCATGTTAAGATTTAAATTGGAAACTTTAAGATTTACCATTTCAGATACGCGCATACCTGTTGCATAAAGCAATTCCAACATAGTACGATCGCGATAGCCTTCATCGGTTGCAGTGTCAGGAGCATCTAAAAGCAACTCAACCTCATTAAGGTTGAGAACCCGAGGCAACCTTGTTCCCTTCGTTCCAGCTTCAATGACTTGGGCAGGGTCGGAAGAAATGTAACCTTCTGCGTTCATAAAGCGATAGAAGGATTTAAGTGCAGCTAATCTGCGTGCAATACTGGTAGGAGCGTATCCTCTGTTTTTCAGACATTGCATATAAGCAATTATATCTGAACGCTTTACTTGGCGAAGATCTTTTTCAGCATTTTTTTGAAAAAGTTCAATGTCCCGAACATATGCCTGTTTGGTGTTTGGTGATAAACCTAATTCGACGGTAATATATTCAAGAAAAAGTTTAACATCATCAACCATAAAAAGGCCTCCTAAAAAAGAAAAGCTACACTAATAGTGAGCCTTTCTTGATACTTATTCCTTTTTTTCCGCTTTTTCTGCCACCATTATCTGAATGCTTGCCACTGGTGCAATTGTAGAAATAGCATGTTTATAAACTAATTGTTGCTTACCATCATTCTCAATGATTACTGTAAAATTATCGAAACCTCTGACAAGCCCTCTTATTTGAAAACCGTTTACTAGATAAATTACAACGGCAAGATTCTCTTTTCTTACATGATTCAAAAAGCTGTCTTGCAAATTAATTGCTGTTTTTGTGGAATTAGTATTCAAATTAAGCCCCCCTCATTAAAATCCCCGTCTCTAATACTTTTATCTTACAGCAGTTTATATTTTTTAACAAGTATTTGGTACATTTCTTCGACTATCTGGTCATAATCATCGTAATATTCCAGGTCAAACCATTTAATATATGGCATCTTATTGTACCAGGTCACCTGACGCTTAGCGAAATTACGTGTATACTGCTTAACCTTATCAATTGCTTCGGCCTTCGTAAGTTCACCATTTAAATATTGAGCAACCTGCTTATAACCTATACTCTTCATAGACTGTGCATCTACAGGCACTCCGGAATCCAACAATCCTTTGGTTTCTGCAAAAAGGCCATCCTGGACCATCGAATCAACACGCAGATTGATACGTTCATATAGTTTTTCTCTGGACATCCGTAACCCAAAGACAACCGCATCGTAGGCGATTTCGTCATCACGTTCCTGTGAAACCTTCTCCCCATGCAAAGCGGTCTCAATCGCTCTTATAATTCTGCGTCTGTCATTAAAATGCAATCTATCAGCTTCCCCTTTATCCAGGGCGGCTAATTTTGCGTGCAGTGCCTCGTTACCATATTCATCTGCAAAACTTTCCAATTCTTTACGCAGCTCATTTTTTTCATTTATAGCAGCAAAATCATAATTTTCCAAAAGGGCTTTTATGTACAGGCCTGTACCGCCAACAATCAGTGGAATTTTGCCTTGCGCATTCAGGTCTAAAATCAGTTTCTCAGCCATCAACTTAAAATCAAATACATTAAAATTTTCGTGCGGTTCCAGAATATTGACAAAGTGATGAGAAACTAATGCCAGTTCCTTGTCACTTGGTTTAGCTGTCCCAATATTCATATTTTTATAAACAAGCATTGAATCCCCTGATAATATTTCAGTTTTTAAACGAAGCGCCAGCTTTATTCCACAATTACTCTTACCTGTAGCGGTAGGGCCAAGAATGACCACAACTTTTGGTTTCATCTTATTATCTTCTCCTAATGCCATATTTAACTCTGCTGTAGCGGCCGCCTTGCACTTCTGAAATACCAAGCTTTTCAAGTGTCTTAACACTGCGTTCTTTGACAACTACTACAGGTGCAACACGTAGAGCTTGCTCAATAATATCTTCTTCAAGAGGTTTATCATAAGCTACAGGACGTAACGGAACCATATTGGCCGAACTGCTTACAGGGTGTCGAAACATTGGATCAAAATAAACGACATCAAAGGAATTATCTGGCACGGTTTTAAGATAATCAGCAGCAGTTGTATGTACAGTTTCAATACGATGAAAAGCCTCAATCAGGTTTTCATCTTTATCCCGATAATTTAGCAAACCATTTGTAACAACAAACCAGATAGGCATTGAAGCCTCTAAGGCAACTACTCTTCCTGTATCACCACATATATGGGCAGCTATGGTTGCATCTCCTGCCAATCCCATAGTACAATCCAATACTTTCATGCCACGTTTCAAATCAAGGGCTTCAACGAAATTATCGTTTTCTCCCAGCATAAGCCTTTTTATCCTCAAAGCGGCCATCCCTGGATGGAAAAACAAAGTGCCTTCACAGGAAAACACCTGTGGCCCTTTGTTAGTTGCAACAATCAAGGCATCTAGGTTATTTTCAAGCAATATTGTTTCCAGATTTCCTTTGGAAAGCCTTGCAAGATAAGGCACATTTAATTCTGACGCCCACTTTTTAGCAACTGCAGGCAAATGCGGCGAACCATTAAGCCCTGTTGTAACTGCAAAACGCATAATAATCTCCTAAATTCTTTTAAACATCTTATAAAGCTCTTCTGAAGTAATTTCTATCATGCAAGGGCGGCCATGCGGGCATGTAAAAGGATGCTCCGTATTACAGAGGTCAAGAATAAGAGTTCGCATCTGCCGCATATTAAGAAGCTCGCCTGCCTTAATTGCCCCGTGACACGCGGTATAATGCAAAACACTTTGTCTAAGGTCACTGCCGGAAATTGTTTTCATTTCCGAAATCATCTTTAAAATGTCTCTGACAAAACTCTCCGCTTCTTCATCTTTAATATCTACAGGCAAGCTGGCTATCCTTAACATCTCTTCTCCTGCCTGCTCAATGTCAACACCCAATTGCAAAAATGTCTGACGATTATCTTCGATCAAGACGATTTCCTGGGGTGTTGCATCAATAAACAAAGGCACTAAAAATTGCTGTGAAGGAACATTTTCGTGGCATTTCACCAATTTATCATAAAGAATACGTTCATGCGCGGCATGCTGATCAATTAAATATAAGCATTTCTCAGACTGGGCAATAATGAAAACACGATCGACCTGACCTAAGGGCCAGATTTGGTCCACACCATTATCATAATTCTGCAGTTCTATAGTTGAAGTTTTCAATACATTGTCATTTTCAACAAGTTTCTCCTGCATAACATGTAAAGGTGTTGCTGCTTGTTCAAAAACACTTTGTGCCCCTTGACTTATATAGTAACTCTTGCTGGTTACAATACCAGCAGGCTCATTTTTGTTGCTGTTTTTCCAAATACTGTCCTGTAAATACTCACGCGTTTTACCAGCTGTACTTGAATCAATAGGATGAGTCATTCCTTCTTTCTGAGAAAATATCGCTTTATTATCCTGATCAGATGCTGAAGCACTAAGAGGCGTCGTTAAAGCACTAACCAATGCATGATAAACTGTGCGGTAAATCATTCCCTCATCACTGAATTTAATTTCACTCTTTTGCGGATGAACATTAACATCAATGCTGGAAGCATCAACAGTAATATTCAAAACGGCAAAAGGAAAGCCAGCTTTGGGAATCTGAGATTGATAGGCATGATCAATTGCTTTGGATATCATGCGATTACTTATTATCCGCCCATTCACAAAAATTGTCTGCCACTGGCGAGTTCCCTTTAACAAAGTCGGTTTACCGACAAAACCACTAATGGTAATGCCATTTTCCTCACAAAAAACCGGCAATAATTCTTTACCTACATTTTTGCCGTACAAGGCAACGATCGTATCGACTGCATCACTATTTCCAGGCGTGCTGACAACCATTCTCTCATTATTAACCAATTGAAACCTTACATCCGGGCGTGATAAAGCAACTTTGCATATAACATCGCTGATGTACCGACCTTCAGTATTTATTGTACGTAAGAACTTTCTGCGGGCAGGAACATTAAAGAACAAATTTTCAACAATTACAGTAGTACCCACAGCACCACCTGATGATATACATTCCAGGCTTTCGCCGCCGTCTATGGAAATAGATGTGGCGAGGTCTTCGTTCTCTATCCTGGTTAGCATTCTAAATTTTGAAACAGAAGCTATACTTGGTAATGCCTCACCGCGAAACCCCAGAGTCTTAAGGCTTAATAAGTCCTCAGCCATGCGTATTTTGCTTGTAGCATGCCTTAAAACTGCAAGACGGGCATTTTCCTCTGACATGCCGCTTCCATTATCGACAACGCGAATATATTCGATTCCACCATCCTGAATCGTTATGTCAATTTTATCAGCACCGGCATCAAGCGAATTTTCAACCAATTCTTTAACCACAGATGCTGGTTTTTCTACAACTTCACCAGCAGCAATTTGGTTAGCCGTATTTTGATCCAAAATATAGACTTTATGCTCCATTATAAAAGGCCGCCCTCTCGTTTAGCTTCCTCCTGAAGTTTATATAAAGCATTTAATGCTTCTAAAGGAGTCATCGTCATGACATCCATCGATATAAGACTTTGACATAAAGATTGCGTGAAAAGGGACTCTTGGTAGTTTTTCTTTTCTGACTTTGTATTCACATCCGCCTGTTCAGCACAATGCGCATTTTTGTCAAAGCCATCATATTCCAGCAGGATTTCTTCAGCGCGACTGATAACTTTTTTTGGTAAACCAGCTAACTGGGCAACATGTATACCGTAACTTCTATCAGTACCTCCGGGTATAATCCTTCTTAAGAAAATTACTTCCTTACCGCGTTCTTTGACCGCAACTGAGTAATTTTTAACTTCCGGCATGACATTTTCGAGTTCTATTAATTGATGATAATGTGTAGCAAATAAAGTTTTTGCTTTAATTTTCTCGTTAATAAACTCAACAACTGAACGTGCAATGCTCATGCCGTCAAAAGTGCTTGTGCCACGGCCAACTTCATCAAGAATTATAAGACTGTCTGAAGTCGCATAACGAAGAATTTGTGCTACCTCGTTCATTTCCACCATAAATGTACTCTGACCAGTAGCTAAATCATCGCTGGCGCCTACGCGTGTGAAAATCTTATCTACCGGACAGATGCTGGCAGCTCTGGCAGGAATAAACGAGCCTATCTGTGTCATAAGTACCAGGAGCGCCACTTGTCTCATATAAGTAGACTTACCTGCCATGTTTGGACCTGTAAGCACAATCACCCTTTGCGTCTGAGCATCCATCATTGTATCGTTAGGTACAAATATCTCACGCTGTAATAACTTTTCAACAACAGGATGGCGGCCATCCTTAATCGATATTTCATGCCTGTTATTTAATTCTGGTCTTATATAATTATTGCGAAAGGCCACTATGGATAATGAGAGCAAGGCATCAATGTTGCCAAGAGCACGTGCTGTTGTTTGTATTTCTACCATTCTGGCTCTGATTTTATCTCTTATATCATTGAAAAGATAATATTCAAGTTCCTGAATTTTTTCTTTCGCACTAAGAATTTTATTTTCAAACTCTTTTAGTTCCGGAACAATGTACCTTTCTGCATTTACAAGTGTTTGCTTACGAATAAAATATTCTGGTACCAAATTAACATTACCCTTGGAAACTTCAATATAATAGCCAAAAACTTTGTTGTAGCCAACTTTTAAATTCTTAATTCCGGATTCTTCTTTGATTCTTAGCTCAAAATCACGCATCCAGATTTTATTGTCTCTGGCGATCGCGTGAAGTTCATCCAGTTCGGCATGATAGCCGTCACGAATCATGCCGCCTTCGCGAACAGTAAAAGGAGGCTCATCAACGATAGCATAAGCAAGCAAACTGTATATATCTTCATGTAAAGAAATTTCATTATTTGAACGTCTGATTAATCTTGTTCCGTTTGATGATAATAGCGCTTTCACTGCGGGCAATACTTCAAGTGAATTTCTTAAAGAAACTAAATCGCGTGCATTTGCAGAACCAACTTCTAAACGAGCTAATATCCTTTCCAAATCAAAAACGCTCTTTAACTTTTCACTTAAGCCTTCCCGTAATGAAACGTTATCAACAAAGGCACTGATAGCTTCTTGCCTTTCGATAATCGATGTAAAATCTAATAATGGACATTCTATCCATTGCCTTAATTTTCTGCCGCCCATGCTGGTAGACGTCTGGTCAAGCACCTCAAGCAGAGTTCCGTGCTTTGTACCATCACGCATATTTTTAACCAGTTCCAGGTTACGAATTGCCGTTGCATCAAGGTTCATGAACTTTTCTTTATCAACACACACAAGGCGGTTGATATTCGTAAGATCGGACTTAACGGTCTCGTGAAGATAGGAAAGCATCATTTCCACTGTTTTTTTGACAATCGGGGAATATGAAACATTGTTTCCAAAATGTTGTGAAAAATAATCATTGCCACTGTTTCCAAAAACGTATCTGCTTATCATGCACTGTGGCAGCCTTTGTTGCAAAAGCTGTTCTAACCAAACCCACTCATCACCGCCAAAAGACAATACAATCTCTGAAGGCTGCAAACGGTATAACTGTTCCCATACCGCATCTTCGCTGCTATCACCTGTTGCTGAATACCAAAGACATTCGCCTGTAGAAACGTCAACTGCAGACATGCAAAGATCACAATCAAGACGTGTGAGTGCAACAAGATATTGATTGTGATTAGCCTCCAGCAATTGTTCATTTAGGGCAGTACCTGGTGTAATGATTTTTATTACTTCACGTCGTACAATTCCTTTGGCTAACTTTGGATCTTCTACCTGCTCACATATTGCGATACGATAGCCTTTACCCACAAGCTTGGCAATATAGCCTTCAACCGCATGATAAGGCACACCGCACATAGGTATCTTATCTTCAAGACCACCGGCACGGCCAGTCAGGGTAATATTCAACTCTTTGGAAGCAGTCAAGGCATCTTCGAAAAAAAGTTCATAAAAATCACCTAATCTGAAGAACAACAGCTCGTTCTCATGCTGTCTTTTTACTTCCAAATACTGCTGCACCATCGGAGTGTATTCTGGGGTCATGATTCCGCCTTTCCTTTCAATAACCAGGTTTGTGCTGAGGTAATTTCAATATTGACAGACTGCCCTATCGTATATTCTTTCCCCATGACAGGCCACAATACCAACTTATTGGTTCTCGTTCTGCCAGTCCAGATTTCACTGTTACTTTGACTTGGTCCTTCAGCGAGCACTTCCAGTTTTTTGCCGATAAGCAGCTTGTTTTTATCAAGACTGTTTTCATTTTGAACTTCCATCAAACGATTAAGACGTTCTTTTTTTACATCCAGGGGTATCTGTTCTTCATAACCAGCAGCAGGCGTACCTGATCTTTTTGAATAAATAAAAGTGTATGCGGCATCAAACTGAACTTCCCTCATTAAACTTAGCGTATCTTGAAAATCTTCTTCAGTCTCACCGGGAAAGCCAACAATAATGTCAGTTGTTATTGCAGCTTCAGGGCAATATTTCTTTATAGAGTCAACCAATTCAAGATATTTATCACGAGTATAGCCTCTGTTCATGGCTTTTAAAATACGATTGCTGCCAGATTGCGCAGGAATATGAAAATTTTCACAAATATTCTTACACTCAGAAACCACCTTGACGACTTCTTCGCTCATATCGCGCGGGTGGCTAGTCATATAACGAATACGTTCTACGCCGGGAATATCGTTACATTCTTTGAGCAGTTCAGCAAATGAATGGCGGTTTCCTTGGTCTTTGCCATAGGAATTAACATTTTGGCCCAACAAAGTAAATTCTTTAAATCCGTCTGCAACAGCACGTTCAATTTCTTTTTTAATACTTTCTTTGCTGCGGCTCCGCTCTCTGCCGCGTACAAAAGGTACAATGCAGTAGGTGCAAAAATTATTGCACCCGTACATAATAGGAATCCAGGCTGCAAAGCTGCTTTTTCGGATACATTGGCCTTCAAACTCAGTTTCCTTTATGCTTACATCATCATAAACCTTTTGTCTTTTATCAGCTAAAAAATCAAGTAGAATTGCTTTAAAATTATTTACCTGCGCCGTACCGATTAACAAATCAATCTGCGGATATTTCTTAACTAATTTATCTCCGCCTTTTTGTGCCATACAACCAGCTACGCATATGATTTGTCCCGGGTGACTAGCTTTAACACCCTTTAGCTCACCAATTTTCCCTAAAATTTTCTTTTCGGCACTTTCACGCACACAACAAGTATTAACAACCACTACATCCGCATTATGATAATCATTGGTAAGGCTGTAGCCTAAATCGCTTAACTGCCCGGCAAAATGTTCTGAATCAGACTCATTCATCTGACATCCATAATTTAAAATTGTATACTTCTTATCAATCATCTAATTACTCCTCAAATAGCTTAAAATAAAATTTCGTACTTCTTTATTATAAACGAGATACCTCGATTAAACAAATAAAACAAGGCTCTGTAAAGAGCCTTGTTTTATTTGTTGTAATTAAGCTTATTTTAAAGTGAAACGATTTCTGACTCAGTTTTAAAGCTACGGTATTTATCGTGAATAATTCTGAGAGCGGTTGAAATAGCCTTTTTTGCATTTCCTTGATATTTTCTATCCAAAATGGTCTGGATACCTTCAGATCCTTTTGATAAATCATAACCTATAAGTAATTTAGAAACGTAATCGCGTGCAACCTTAGTGGCAAGCGTGCAATCGGCCTCAGTAATTATGCCAGTCTCAACATCCACGACCACGACCAGGCCAATTACCTTATAAACTTCAGCGGCCGTAATCCCCACAGGGACTTTGGCATAACCCGAGAAGAGCACCATTTCGTGTTGTTTTTCATTTAACAAGGTAATTGTCCCCCTTAAATAATATAGGTTTCTATTTTTTCTCTGTTGTTGCTACTGACAAACTCTTCACATCAACATTTACTTCCTTTACTCTCATTGCCGTCATCATTTCAACTGTTTCTTTAACTCTATGCTGCAGAATGTTAACTACCTCGAAAATATTGGCTCCGTAAAATAAAACGAGATCAATATATATAGTCATACCCTTGACAGGGTCTGATGGACGTCTGACCTTTATGTTGGTAACCCTGTCTATACCGCGTAATTTACCAATAATAATGTTAACAATATCGATAACAACATAATCTGAAATTGCAAGTTTTCCATAATAACTAAAAGAAGGTCTTACAATTGATTTTTCATAGCTGACCTTAATTTTTTTCTTTCTGGAAAAAAGCTTATGTGGCAAATCTACCAAAATGCCTGATAAATGTGGTTTTAGCTCAACAGTTGGTACCGGAACTATATGTTTGCCCTCTTTAAGCCTGATTTGCCTGGCCCTGTTAATTTCATGCTTACTGGCAATATCCTGGATTTTAACAAATTTCACAGGTTTTGGCAGACCGAGACGGAGACAAATCTTCAATGCCATATTTACAGAGGTCCCTATTACCAAGATTCTTTCGATTTGTGCATCGGCAATTGCTTTCTTTACTTCGTCTACATGCTCCTGATCAGAAAAGATAGCGCGTTTCACTGCTTGTATCCTATTCTGTTCACTTTTTGCAGAAGAACCAGCAAGAATCTTTGTTCCTTTAATCAGAAGACCATCATCAATAATAGCTTCACTTTTGTTATCATGGGCAACAGACAAAGCCCTATGACTTTTGCCGGTGCCGCTGGGTCCCACAAACGCAACTACTTCCATGATGACCTCCCCTAAAACGACATAGACCTATTTATATTCTATCATAGATTTTACATTTCTATATAAAATTGAAAAATCTCCTAAGTTTTTTGGAAATCTACCTTTGTCACCGTGAAAATCAGAACCACCGCTGACAAGCAACCTGTATGTTTTTGACAACTCAAGCCAGACATGTGTTTCAGCTGAAGAAGCTGAAGGATGCCACACCTCTATGCCATCAAATTTAATAGATTCAACTAAACTTTTCACCAATGTTATATCCTGTAGTTCGCTTGGATGAGCCAAAAAAGCAATACCGCCTGCCTGATGAATTAAATCAACAGCTTCAGCAGGGGTCAATTTAGGCTGAGGCACATAACCCGGTTTGCCACGTTTAAGCAAAATATCAAAAGCTTCCTGAATATCTTTAAAATAGCCCTTTTCTACCAATGCTTTGGCAACATGTGGTCTGCCAAAAGCACGATGTGAAACATCGGTAGCCTCAACCGACACATTATAACCCAAGGAATTTACTTTATCAACAATTTTAGCCAGCCTGATTTCACGAGCGTGTCGCAATTCATAAGTACGTTGTAAAAGTGGTTCATAGTTTTCATCAAAATGATAGCCAAGAACATGGATGGCTTTTTCCTCAATTTGTGTTCCCAATTCAATGCCTGAAAAAATACTTGGACCGTTTAAAATAGTTTTGATATACTGCCTGGCAGCAATAAACCCATTCACCGAATCATGATCAGTAATTGATATTACTCCTATATTCTTTTTATTGGCAGCATCAATTATTTCCTGCGGCGTAAAAAAACCGTCTGAAAAAGTACTATGAATATGTAAGTCTACAAGCATATCATATTCCTTTCACAAGCTGCACAAGAGTCCCTACGCCTATGCCTGTGGCTCCCTTCAACAAGTGTCCGTTTGTTTTCTGAGTTGTTGAAGTACCACCTATATCAATATGGGCCCAAGGAATGCTTTCATCAACAAATTCGCCAATAAATAGTCCACCTGTAATTACGCCTCCTGCTCTTCCTGCGCTGTTCAGCAAATCTGCGATGTCACTTTTTATTGCTTCTTTACACTCCGGAAGCGAAGGCAGACGCCAATATTTTTCTCCTGAAACTTTACCAGCTGATATTATTTCCTGGCATAGATTGTCATTATTACTTACAATAGCGGCAGTTTCGTTCCCCAAGGCTATAATAACTGCACCAGTCAAAGTCGCAATATCAATTACTTTTGAAGCACCCTGGCGGCAAGCATACCAAACTGCATCTGCAAGCACCATCCTACCTTCAGCATCAGTAGATACCACTTCGATTGTCTTACCATTGGCTGCCTTAATTATATCACCTGGTCTGGTAGCTGTACCAGATGGCATGTTTTCAGCACAGGCGGCTATTGCCATTACGTTACAAGACAATTTCATCTTTGCAATAGCTCTTATAGCGCCCAATACTGCAGCTGCGCCAGCCATATCGTCCTTCATTTCTCCCATACCGGCTTCAGGCTTAATCGAAATGCCACCGCTGTCAAATGTAATACCCTTACCAACTAAAGCAATCCATTTTGAATCATTAGAGCCTTGATATTTCAAAGTAATAAGTTTCGGTTCTGCGGCAGATCCTTTTCCCACAGCTAGTAACGCACCCATTTTTTTCTCTTTCATAGCCTCTGTACCCAGAATTTCACATGCGAGGTTAAACTTATCTGCGATTCGATGCGCTTCTTCAGCAATATATTGAGGTTGTACAATATTTCCAGGACGATTTACCAAATTTCTGGTCCAAATAATACTTTCACACAAAATATTCGCTTCAGCAATTATATCATTAGCTTGTAAATCCTTTGAATATACTTGAATAATCCCATCAAAATCATTTGCAGCTTCGCTTTTATATTCATTAAATTCATAACTGCCAAGTATTAGCCCTTCAATCAAAGCACTTAAATAGAAATGATCATCATTTGAAATGACCGGAGAAGAATAGACCAGAGTTTTTTCGCCTTTTGCTTTTACTATAGCTCTGGCAGTTTCTCCTGCAGCTTTACGCAGAATATCCGGTGTTAATTTTTCTACTCCACCCAAACCCGCAATTATAATCGTCCTAAAGCCACTGGCAGAATTTAAAACAATACTGGTGCTGTTGCCAAAATCGCTGATTTTTTTATCCTTATCCGCAAGTTTTTTAATCAAATCAAAGTAAGGAATTTCTTCATTGGCATAATCTTCTTTTGTAAGCAAAATTGCAACAACATCAGTTTCTTCTATACTCTGTACTGAATCAACAGCTAAATGTTTGTTGTAGAAATTATTAAGTTCGTTTATTTCCTCAGCCATCATATCAAATGCTCCTTTATATAAATATATCATTGAGATTTTCGACAAGAGAAAAGAAAAAACCTGCTACCATTAAAACTGACAGCAGGTTTTTGAAATTATTTCATCAAACCGTATTTTTTAAATACATCACATACTTTTTCTTTTTCTGCCGTAGACATAGGTACCAGCGGAAGTCTGACGGGTCCAGCATTAATCGGAGTTAACATTGAAACGGCCTCTTTAACCGGTATTGGATTTGTTGTTATAAACATAGCCTTTGCCACGGGCAACATTTTGGTATTTAAATCCATAGCTTCTTTAACTTTTCCAGCTTCGTAAGCCTGCATTAAATCCTGCAATAATTGTCCCCCAGTATTGCTCACGACGCTGATAAGTCCGGTAGCGCCAACGGACATAAAAGGCAAAATCAGCATATCGTCGCCACTATAAATAGAAAAATCTTCTGGCAAGACTGAATACAATTCTGCGACTTGAGCGACACAACCGGCAGCTTCCTTTATAGCAACAATATTTTTGCAATCCTGAGCTAAACGGAGTACCGTTTGAGGTAATATGTTGGAACTTGTCCGACCAGGCACATTATATATGATTACCGGCAATTCCGTAGCATCGGCAATTGCTTTAAAATGCTGATAAAAGCCTTCTTGCGGTGGTTTATTATAATAAGGTCCAACAACTAAGAAACCATCAACTCCAGTTGCTTCTGCAGCTTTAGTCAATTCAATTGTGCCTGCAGTGTTGTTTGATCCAGTACCTGCAATAACCGGAACCCTCTTATTCACTCTTTTTACAACTGTACGAAATAACTCAAGTTTTTCTTCTGTAGATATGGTTGGTGATTCACCTGTTGTTCCACAAACAACTAAGCCATCAGAGCCGTTATTGATCAACCAATCAGCAAAATCTGCCATAGCTTCATAATTAACACTGCCATCTTGATTCATTGGCGTTACCATAGCCGTTAGTAATCTGCCAAAATATGGTATTTTCATAAAAAAATCCCCCTGTCATTTCATAAATTAAAGCTTAAATGCATCATGTAGAGCAGTCACAGCATCATTTAAACGTTCCTGACTAATTATTGCTGAAATGGTAGTATCAGAGTCCACAGTTTGTAGAATCGTAATACCTTTTTCAGCCAAGGCAGCAACAAACGTTGCCATTATTCCAGGGACACCGCGCATTCCTGAACCAACTGCTGATACTTTGGAACATTCAGAATGAACTTCAAAAAAATAGCCCAAATCCTTCAGTAATTTACATGTTTTTTCTGCATCGAACATAAAAACAGAAAACATCGATTGTTCAGGCTGTAAATTTAAACAACCAACGCTTATGTTGTTATGTGCCAAATCATCAAACAATTTATGTCCGCTATTTACATCATTACCGTCAAGTCTGACTTTAAACTGCGCCAAATCTTTGAGATAAGCCACACTGCTGATAATCCGACCAGGTTCAGTAGAATTTTTCTCTACAACATCTTCATTGCAAATCAACGTGCCGGGCGCATCAGAAAAAGTAGATTTAACAACGATTGGAATTTCTTTCTCCATAGCAATTTCTACTGCTCTGGCATGTATTACCTTTGCACCTTGGTGCGCCATTTGACAAACATCACCATAGGAAACGCAGTCCAGGATGCTGGCATCGGATACTACTCGGGGATCTGCTGTCATTATACCTTCAACATCGGTGTAAATTTCCACACAGTCGGCTTCTAATGCTACGCCGAGTGCAGCAGCTGTTGTATCACTGCCACCTCTGCCAAGAGTGGTAAATCTACCGTCTTCAGTAACTCCCTGAAAGCCGCAGACTACCGGTACGATACCTGCATTCATATACAACATCAAATTTTCAGGGTTTATGTTTCTGATTTTCGCATCTCCGAAATTAGCGTCAGTTTTGATACCTGCTTGCCCACCAGTTAAGGCTGCTGCATTAATGCCAACGCTTTGCAAAGATGCAGCCATAACAGCCGCTGAAATAAGTTCCCCGCAACACATTATGGTGTCGAGATCACGTAAATCTACAGCATGGTTTTCTCTTTTTATTATTTCAATAAGACTATCAGTAGCATAAGGATCGCCTTTTCTGCCCATAGCTGAAACAACTACAGCAGGCGTAAAACCAGCTTTAATTGCTTCCATGACTTTATTTCTTGCTGCTATTCTTGCTTCCGCAGTTGCTACAGATGTACCACCAAATTTTTGTACTAATATTTTCATTTTCATTTTCCCTTATTTTCAAATCCATCCATTTTTAATCATAGTTTCTGCAATCTGTAAGGTGTTCAAGGCTGCCCCTTTTCTTATCTGGTCGCCTACCACCCACATATTGAAGGAATTTTCCGCTGATTCATCTCTTCTGAGTCGGCCAACATAAACATCATTCTTATCTGAGGTATAAATTGGCATCGGATAGATTTGGTTCTGCGGATCATCTTGAAGCTGCACGCCAGGGAATTTAGCAATAGCATCTTTAATTGCTGCCAAATCCAAGTCGCTCTCCAATTCGACATTAACCGATTCAGAGTGGCTGCGATATACAGGCACACGAACAGTAGTAGCCGTAATTTTTATGTCATAGTCTTCAAGAATCTTTCTGGTTTCATTAACCATCTTCATCTCTTCTTTAGTGTAAAGATTATCTAAAAAGATGTCAATTTGCGGAATTAAATTGAAAGCAATCGGATAGTGCTTTTCAAGGCTGGCACTAGGAAGTATTTTTGCCTCCATCTCTTTACCTTCAGAATACGCCTTAACCTGGTTTGTTAATTCATCAATGCCTTCCTTACCGGCACCAGAAACAGCCTGATAAGTTGATACAATAATTCTTTTAATTTTCGCAAGATCATAAATTGGTTTTAACGCCATTACCATAATTATAGTTGAACAATTAGGGTTAGCTATTATGCCTTTATGCTTCAAAATAGCTCGTGGGTTAACTTCAGGTACAACAAGAGGAACTTCAGGATCCATTCGGAAAGCACTTGAATTATCGATGACAACAGCTCCAGCCTTAACCGCATATGGTGCAAATTCCGTACTGATTGAACCACCGGCAAACAAAGCTATATCAATATCCTTAAAGGATTCACTTGTTGCCTCTTCCACAATGTATTTTTTCCCCATAAATGGAATTTCAGTTCCAGCACTACGGCTGGATGCAAGCAATCTCAGCTCAGCAAAAGGGAAATTTCTTTCTTCAATAAGTTTTAAAAATTCTTGTCCAACCGCTCCCGTAGCACCTAAAATAGCAACATTATACTTTTTCATTTCGCCTTCCCCTTTTCATATAATTAGTGATAATTTAAAGTAACTGATCCAATCCGTAAACAAGTCCTTTTCTTTCTGCAATCTTACGGCAGCCAAGCATAACACCAGGCATATAACATTCTCGATTGATAGAATCATTGCGTATTTTTAAAGTTTCGCCTGCGCTTCCAAAAATAATCTCTTGTGAAGCAACAAAACCAGGTAAACGTACACTATGGATATGCATGCCTTCATATTCGGCACCACGGGCGCCTTCAAGTTTTTCTTCTTCGGCTGGATTACCTTGAGCAACAAAGCCTCCGCGAACTTCAGCTAATTTTTTTGCTGTTAAAATAGCTGTACCCGATGGTGCATCAAGTTTTTGATCATGATGCAATTCAATAATTTCAATCTGCGGAAAATATTTTGCTGCTTCACAAGCAACTTTCATCATCAAAATAGCACCCAAAGCAAAATTAGGAGCAATTAAAATTCCTGAATTATTCTTCTTTGCCAAATCATCAAGCTCAGCCATATCCGATTGTGAAAAACCTGTAGTTCCAACTACAGCACATACACCAGCATTTAAAATAGTTCTTAAATTTTTCATCACGACATCAGGTCGAGTGAAATCGACAACTATATCTGGTTTTGTATTTCTTAATGCAATGTCAAGATCAGTATCAAATATTAAATCGGTACCTTCAACAGTTTTATCTTTAGCCATTATGTCAACGGCAGCAACCAATTTCATATCACTTTGCTTTAAAACAGTTCTAACTACTTCACTACCCATACGGCCCAATGCGCCATTAACAAGAATACGAGTCACACTAAACATCTCCTTATTATAAAAATAAAAGCCGCTGGTTATCCCAACGGCTTTTAAATACCTAAGATTACCCGGTATTTGAAGCATTATGAGATAGCACTCCACCAAAATTTCGGCGACAGTCCGACAGCTATTAACCGGCGGCCCAGCATGACAGTGCGGCCACTGTCAAACTTCGGCGGTAACCCTTTCATTCGTATCAACAAATCCCTTCTCCACGAACTAATAATGCTTTCCGCTCCTCTATCATCCCTTTTCAATTAGCGTAATTATATACTACTATAAGTTCTTTTGTCAAACACAATTGTTATTTTGTACTCCCAAAGCCACCGCTGCGTGTTTCCTTCAGGCTTTCTAAGTCGCCATCTGCCAAAAGAAATGGATAAAATATACCTTGGGCCACACGTTCACCTTTGTTTAAGCTAACATCATGATCATTGAGATTATAAATAAGAAGCTTGATATGGCCTTCGTTATCTTCATTATTGTAATAATCAGAGTCAATAATACCCTGATTATTAATCATCGTCAAACACATTTTCATTGCGATACTGGAACGCAGGTGCATACCGAGATATTCAGTATCCTGCATATAAGCCTTAATACCTGTAGGGACAATATTTACTTTGCCGGCCTTCAAAACAACATCTTCAGGCAGATAAAAATCATAACCGGCTGAGTAATTAGTTTTACGCACTGGCAACGGGAAATCAACATCAGCATATTCAGTTACTTTTTCAAAACCACGAATTCGCATGATCTTACTCCTTATGATATGTATAATTTAATTATTTTATTATAGCATTGCAAATAAGGAGAAAACAAGAAAAGCCTGTGCATATGCACAGGCTTTTAGAATATTTTATCCTTGTAACACTGCTTTACGAGAAAGGTTGATACGGCCTTTCTGGTCAATCTCAACGACTTTAACTGCGATTTCGTCTCCAACAGAAACTACATCTTCTACTTTTTCAACTCTTTCAGTAGAAAGTTGTGAAATATGTACAAGTCCTTCTTTACCAGGAAGAATTTCAACAAAAGCCCCAAAATTCATCAGTCTGGTAACTTTACCTGTATAGACCTTACCTACCTCAGCAACAGCAACAATACCTTCAATCATATCAATTGCTTTCTGAGCAGATTCGCTGTTTACAGCTGCCACAAAAACTTTGCCGCTATCATCGACATCAATCTTGGCACCAGTCTCGTCAACGATCTTTTTGATCATTTTGCCGCCAGGGCCGATTATATCGCGTATCTTATCAGGGTTGATGTTAATTGTAGTAATCTTTGGTGCATATGGAGAGAGTTCTTTTCTTGGTTCAGATATAGCTTCGAGCATTTTATCGAGAATGAACGCACGGCCTTTCTTAGCTTGTGCCAAAGCCTGTTGGAAAATTTCTTTGTTAATGCCGTCAATTTTGATATCCATTTGAATTGCTGTAATGCCTTTTTCAGTACCAGCAACCTTGAAGTCCATATCGCCAAGAGCATCTTCCAAACCTTGAATATCGGTCAGAATAGTGAAATATTCACCATCTTTAACAAGACCCATTGCGACACCAGAAACAGGCGCCTTAATCGGTACACCGGCATCCATCAAAGATAATGTACTTCCACAAACGCTGCCCATTGATGAGGAGCCGTTTGATTCCAATACCTCGGAAACCAGGCGAATTGCATATGGGAATTCTTCTTCAGAAGGAATTACAGGCAGTAATGCTCTTTCTGCCAAAGCACCATGACCAATTTCACGGCGACCTGGAGAACGAAGCGGTTTTGTTTCGCCTACGCTGTAAGGCGGGAAGTTGTAATGATGGATGTACCGTTTTGTTTCCTCCACACCAAGTCCATCAATAATCTGCACTTCGCGCAATGGTGCTAAAGCTAAGACATTGAGGATTTGCGTTTGTCCACGGGTAAACAAAGAAGAACCATGTGGGCGTGGTAACAAGCCAACTTCACAGGTTACAGGACGCACCTCATCTAATTGACGTCCATCTGGACGAATTTTATCAACTGAAATTGTTCTGCGAACAACCGTCTTAATCAGCTTTTGAGTTACGTACGCAACATCTTTGCCATTTTCAGGATACTTTTCATTGAAAACTTCAGCGATTTCTTTTTTAACTTGAGATACCATTTCCTCACGGTGAAGTTTGTCAGCATCCATCAAAGCAGCCTTCAGTTTTTCAGCGCCAAATGCCTTAATGTCCTCGACAATTTCAGCTGGCGGCACATAAACCGGAACTTCCATTTTTGGCTTACCGATTTCAGCCTGAATTTTCTCTTGGAAAGCGACAATTTCTTTAATAACATCATGCGCGAACCAAATCGCGTCAAGCATTACTTCTTCGGAAACTTCTTTTGCACCAGCTTCTACCATAAGGATAGCATCTTTGGTACCGGCAACGCCTAAGCTCAATTCGCTGATTTTTGTCTGTTCAACGTTTGGATTAACAATAAATTCGCCGTTAATCAAACCAATGCGTACGCCGGCGATAGGACCGTCAAAAGGGATATCCGAAATGGAAAGTGCGCAGGATGCACCAATCATAGCTGCCATGTCTGGTGGGTTATCCTGGTCTACTGATACCGCTGTCGCAACTATTTGAACGTCATTATGATAACCATCAGGGAACATCGGTCTGATTGGACGATCAATCAATCTGCTAGTCAAAATGGCAGCTTCGCTTGGTCTGCCTTCCCTTTTTATGAAGCCGCCAGGAATTTTTCCTACGGCATACATTTTTTCTTCAAAATCTACTGTCAGTGGGAAAAAATCTACACCTTCCCTCGGAACTTTTGTGCCAGTAACAGCGACAACAACTGCCGTATCACCATACCGCACCATTACTGAACCATTTGCTTGTTTGGCAATTTTGCCAGCTTCGATAGTCAGTGTTCTGCCACCGAGCTGCATGCTATAACTATACATCGATAGTTACCTCCTCTTATATCCACACATTTTGAGTTACCTGCTGATTATTCGACACAAATCTAAAATAACCTTTATTTTTTTATAAAATATTGCTAATTTTATCACATATAAATATAAAATAACAAAAATATGGAAGTAGTTTTTCAAAGCTTTGAAAAACTACTTCCACTATTATTAAATATACTGCTCTTTAATCTCTTGCGCGTGCAGGTTCCACATTGACTTTGTAGCCTTTGATGGTATTACGGTGCATAACAGCCAAGACTTTCTCAGCAACCTCTTCCGGTACCTCAACAAAGGTAAATTTATCATAAATACTGATCATGCCGATATCTTTGCCAGGAACATCAGCCTCGATAGCGATAGACTGAATAATATCCTTAACGGTAATCTTTTGGCTGCGTCCTATATTAATAAACATGCGCACCATGCCCGGCTTAGCACCGGTATTTCCCAAGTCAGGAGCAATAGTGGTTTCAGCTGGTGCTTCCAGTGCCTTGTTACCTTCCTGCATTAATTTCACAGCCGCTGCTGCAACCTCTTCAGGGTTGTAGTCTTTCAGCAAAGAACTAATAATCGGTAAGTAATCATTGTAATTATTTTGGTCTAAAACACTTTGTAATTTCGACACTATCATTTCTCTCTGGCGTTCCAGCACGTTTGCTTCAGTTGGCAACTGACGACGAATAATTTTGATATTAACAGCTTTTTCAATCAATTTCAATTGACGGAATTCACGTGGTGTAATAAAGGTGAGTGCCACGCCTTTATTTCCTGCACGACCCGTTCTTCCGATACGATGTACATAGCTCTCAGGATCTTGGGGAATATCGAAGTTAACAACATGAGTAATATTTTCGATGTCCAGACCACGTGCGGCAACATCAGTAGCAATCAGAATATCAACGCGGCCTGCGCGGAATTTCTTCATTACACGGTCACGTTGGTTCTGGCTTAAATCTCCATGCAAGCCTTCTGCTAAATAGCCACGTGTGCCAAGAGCAATTACTAATTCGTCAACACCTTTCTTGGTGCGGCAGAAGATAATGAGTTTTCCGTTGATTTCAACATCAAGCAGACGGCACAAGCCATCAACCTTGTCTTTGGTTTCATAATAAAACTGGTCAACAGAAGGCGCTGTCACAACTTCTTTATGAATAGCGACAAGCTTTGGTGCCTTCATGTATTTTTTTGTTAAGCTGAGAATTGGGCGCGGCATTGTTGCAGAAAATAGCAATGTCTGACGTTCTGCAGGAAGGTTTTTCATAATCTCTTCCATATCCTCAACAAAACCCATGTCCAGCATTTCATCAGCTTCATCAACGACAAGGAACTTAATATTATCAAGTTTTATAGTGGCTCTTCGGATATGATCAAGAAGTCTGCCTGGAGTTCCTATAACGATTTGTACTCCACTGCGCAAAGAGCGGATTTGACGGTCAATTGGCTGTCCGCCATAAACCGGCAGAGCTTTTATTCGCTTGGTCTGACCAATCTTGCCGATTTCTTCCGCGACTTGTATTGCCAATTCACGGGTCGGTGTCATAACCAAAGCCTGGATATGACGATGATCTGTAATATTTTGGACAATAGGAATACCAAAGGCTGCTGTTTTACCAGTACCTGTCTGTGCCTGCCCTATAACATCATTACCTTCTAATACGATTGGTATAGTTTCTCTCTGAATTGGTGATGGTTCTTCAAAACCCATTTCTGTCAGCGCAGTTACTATCTTTTTGTCTAACAGTAAATCACCGAACATTTCTTTTGTGTTGTTTGTCATAATTCCTCCTAAAATTCTTCATTTAATTTGTCCAAAGCCAGCGAAAAAGCGGCTAATACACTACGCAATTTGTTATCAGTTCGAGAGCCATTAAACTTGTGTTTCTGGCAAACAATTCCTTTTTCACTCGCTATAGCCATATATACCAAGCCAACAGGTTTTTCACTTGAGCCACCGCCTGGTCCTGCAATCCCAGTAATACCTACACCAAGTGTGGTATCGAAAAGATTACGAACACCGGCTGCCATTTCACGTGCTACCTGCTCGCTTACTGCCCCATATTTCTTTAAACTATCTTCAGACACGTTTATAACTCTAGCCTTTGCCTCATTACTATAAGAAACAACTGAACCTAAGAGATACTCGGAACTTCCAGGGATGTCAGTCAGCATGCTGCTGGCTAAACCGCCCGTGCATGATTCCGCAAAAGATATCGTACTATTTCTTTTTAACAGTTCTTCACCAAGCTTTTTTGCTAAAGACTCGTTATCAACGCCATATATATTATCCTCCAGCCTCTTGCGAACTTCAGCTTCCATTTCAGCTATCATGGCTTCTGCCATGGCATAATCAATACTTTTTGCCGTAATCCTGATAATGATTTCGCCGCTCCTTGCGTAAATCGCAATTGTTGGATTGGTCTGCGACATAATAATATCGTCGAGTTTTTCGGCAACAGTTGATTCACCAATTCCCTTAAGACGCAAAACTTTGGAGTGAATAATTCCTTGCTGAGAAAAATGCTCTTCTAAAAATGGCAACATTTGCTCTGTACAAACGTGTTTCATTTCATTGGGAGGTCCCGGCAGGAGGATAATCAGCTTATCATCAGCTTCAACTGCCAATCCCGGAGCCGTCCCGGCATCATTCTTTAAAATGTGTGCTCCTTGTGGTATCATCGCCTGTTTTACATTATTTTCAGGCATACATATACCCCGGTGGATAAAAAATTGATTTATTTTTTCCAGCGTTTCCTGATCAAGTTCTAAGGGGAGATCGAGTGCAGACGCAACCATCTCTTTTGTAATGTCACCGCGCGTAGGGCCCAAACCACCGGTAGTAACAATGATATCCGCACGAGCGATAGCAATCTTCAATACCTCTCTCAGTCTGGTTTCATTATCGCCAACGGTAGTCTGATATAAAACATCAAACCCTTTCTGATTCAATGCTTTAGATAGATATTGAAAATTAGTATTTAAAATATCACCAAGCAGCAATTCAGTTCCAGTGTTAATTACTTCGACAATCATCCTTACTTGACCTCCTAGTGAACTATGCCAGTTCTCCAACCAATTCGTAAGTAAACCCTTGTACAATTCTTACTTTAACAAATTCACCGACTTTAATTGCAGCTGCATCTTCAATAAAAATGCTGCCGTCAATTTCAGGAGCTTCTCTGTAGGACCTGCCGCAGGCAAGGTTCTTATTCTCTTCGTCAAATCCTTCTACAAGAACATCCAGGACCTTCCCTTCCAGATTGATGTGAATTTCCTCAGATACCTGTGCCTGTATGGCCATCAGTTCATGATAACGATCCTGTTTCAAATCATCGTCAATCTGGTTAGGCATTAACGCGGCCACGGTACCTTCTTCTTGTGAGTAGGTAAATACACCTGCACAGGCAAATTTTTGTTCGGCAACAAATGCTTTGAGTTCATCAAAATCATCCTTGGTTTCTCCTGGGAAACCAACTATAAAAGTTGTGCGAACACAAATATCAGGTATGCGATTTTTCAATTTTGCCAGTAGGGTAACTATCTGTTCTTTCGTATCAGGTCTATTCATGCTGCTTAAAAGAGAATCACTAATATGCTGTAATGGGATGTCCACATACTTACATACTTTCTCGCAATTTGCTATTGCTTCGATTAATTCGTCTGAAAAATATTGCGGATAACAATACAAAATCCTTATCCATTTTAAATCTTCCAGCTTATTTAGTTCTTTAAGCAATTCCGCCAAGCGTAATGAACCATATAAGTCTTCTCCATAGCGAGTTGTGTCTTGTGCAACTAAAATTAACTCCTTGACACCACTGGTAACCAAAGCTTTGGCTTCTGCTAAAATCTCTTCAAACGGTCTGCTCCTGTAAGGTCCGCGAATTTTCGGTATAATGCAGTAAGAACAGCAATTATCACAGCCCTCAGCAATTTTTAAATAAGCTGTATAATTCGGCGTAGTCAATATTCTCGGCATCATGCCGGTTTCATTTTCTGCGCTAGAAGCAGGCTGTAAACAAATAAAACGCTCACCTAGAAGCACTCTTTCTATCACTTGCCCAATTTCAGTATAACACTCCGTACCTACAATAGCATCTACTTCCGGAATATCGGCAAGCAGTTCTTCAGAATATCTTTGACCAAGGCAACCAGCTAAAATCAAATACTTGCAGTTGCCTTCATTTTTATATTCTGCCATCTGCAGAACAGTATTTATCGATTCTTCCTTAGCTGATTCGATAAATCCACATGTATTGACAATAATTATATCGGCTTCCTCGGGATTATTGGTAATCGTCATTTTCTTGTCTTCAATTATGCCAAGCATTGTTTCGGAATCAACAAGATTTTTCGGACAGCCAAGACTTACTAAACCTATTTTCAAGAAAAACACCCTTTCAATCACTTATCCGCAAACCTAACATTTTGCAGCCATTTTTCAACTAATTCTGTCCGCTTCTCATCAGTCAAATATTTATCATTTACCCACAGCAGACTTTCTCTGTTAGCTTCATTCTCAAATTTATTTTGCGAAATGAATAAATACCCATATCCTAGTTTTTCGGTGACAATTATAACATCTTCGGCATTAACCAGCCAACTAATTATTTTTTCACAAGAGTCTCTCTTTGTTGAAGCCTTTCCTATTCCAGCAGCAAAAACCTGCGCCGGAAACCCCTCCGAAGGTTCAACAATGTATGCTGGAAAATCATTTTCGATATACTTTATAACCTTATTTCTTGAGGTAATTGCCAAATCTGCTTCCCCAATTGTAGTTAGACGAATAGGGCTGATAGCAAACTTTGCATACTGAGGAATTTTTTTGTTAATATTTTTTAAAAAACTAAAAGTCTCTTCTTCGCCTTGCTTGCTTGCCAGTGCCGTAAGGAAATATCTCATTTCCGGTGTCCCACTAAGCTCCTCCATACTAATAACTATATCATTTTGCTTAGCTATATCCTTCCAGGATAACAAGTTCTTTTGTCCAACCCTCCGCGAATATGCATAGTTTACCAAAAACACGTATGGGTCATAACAAACGCTTGTCCAATAGCCTTCGGCATCCTGTAATGCGAGCGGCAAATTTTCCTTGCGAGAATCTTGTTTAAGCAGTTTCCCATCAGAAGACAGATTAATCATCGTTTCCCTGGGCGCAATAATTAAATCAAAGCCTTCCCAATCAGCAGAAATAGTTTGTCCTTTGTCGGCAAACTTATATACAAATTTAGTTTTGGTTTTCTCCTGATATTCATTTAGCAAAGCTCTGGTCAAATCTTCAGGCAACACTGAGTAAACTTTTATAGTATTTTCAGTAGCAGCATTTACGCTACCAGTCTGAATACTGTCAAAACGCAAAAACCAAAAGCATATGAAAAATAGTAGGAGTAAAAGCCAACTTTTATGCTTAATCATGCGCACAAACCCTCACTTATCTCTTGCGCTGCTTGGAGTTTCGTGTGTCCTTACGTCCGTTATCCTTTTGAACCACTTTCCCTTTAACTCTTGATCCCGTGCTATGAGGTGTCTGTGACAACCTAAGCAGGCATTTGGAATCACTGCCTATTAAATCAAGACGATTTGCCATTTGCAACGCCTCTTTTACTAAGGCACGATTCTTGGGGTTCTTATATTGCATCAGCGCTCTTTGCATTGCCTTTTCATGGGGATTTTGAGTAACGAAAACTTTCTTGCCAGTTTCTGGGTCGACTCCAGAATAATACATGGCGGTCGAGCAGCTTCCTGGAGTTGGGATAAAGTCTTGGACCTGTTCAGGATAATGGCCTGTGTCACGAAGAAATTCAGCTAATTCTACAGCATCATTTATTGTGCAGCCTGGATGGCTTGAAATAAAATACGGCACTACAAATTGTTTTAAACCTATTTCCTGGTTTTTCTTATTGAAAACCCTCATAAATTTCAAATACACTTCTTTACCAGGCTTGCCCATACATTTAAGTACGCCAGGTGAAATATGTTCCGGAGCTATTTTCAACTGTCCACTGACATGGTAACGGCAAAGTTCATCCAAAAAATCATTAGATTTATCAGCTAGCAAGTAATCATATCTTATACCAGATCTTATGAAAACTTTTTTAATACCTGGCAAAGTTCTGATTTTTTTCAATAGGGATATGTAATCACTATGATCTGCATCTATGTTAGGGCATACATCAGGAAATAAGCACTGACGATGCTTGCAGGCACCAGTCTTTAATTGTTTTGCACATGCCGGATGCCTAAAATTGGCGGTTGGTCCACCTACATCGTGAATATAACCTTTGAAATCTGGCAGTTCTGTTATTATTTTAGCTTCGCGCAAAATCGATTCATGACTGCGTGATTGAATAATTCTTCCCTGATGTGAATGAATAGCGCAGAACGAACAGCTGCCAAAACAACCACGCTGGCTTATAATACTAAATTTAACTTCTTCTATTGCAGGCACGCCGCCGAACTTCTCATAACTTGGGTGGTATGTTCTGCAGTAAGGAAGATCATAAATAGCATCCATCTCTTCTTCAGTCAACGGATATGTTGCCTGGTTCTGTACTACATACCTATTGGCAAACTGTTGAACTACAATTTTACCATAAAAAGGGTCTTGTTCGTTACTCTGCAATTTATATGCCTTTGCCAATAACTTTTTGTCTTGAAGTATGCTTTCATATGACGGTAATAACACATACTGTTCTACAATACCATCCAAATCATCACAAATATATGAAGTACCGCGAACATAATGAATTGTGCTGATATCAGCACCGCCGGCAAGATAATCAGCGATTTCAACAATCTGCTTTTCTCCCATACCATAAACGAGAAGGTCGGCACCGCTTTCTATAAGAATTGATGGCAACAACTTGTTTTCCCAATAATCATAATGCGCAAATCTGCGCAGACTAGCTTCAATGCCTCCAATAATAACAGGCAGATCAGGCCATACTTTTTTTGCCAGCTTCGCATAAACGACAGCTGCATGGTCAGGGCGTTTTCCCATAATTCCACCCGGCGTATAATTATCTTTTTTGCGTAATTTGCGGGCAGCAGTATAATGACATAACATGGAATCAAGGTTTCCCCCTGAAATAAGTACACCAAGACGCGGTTTTCCTAAAACTGCCAGACTTCTTTCCGTTTTCCAATCTGGCTGACTAAGCATAGCTATTTTGTACCCCTTAGATTCAAGAACCCGACATATTACTGCCGGGCCGAAAGAAGGGTGATCGACATAAGCATCACCGCTAATAAATAAAAAATCTATTTGTTCCCACCCACGCTGTGCAATCTCCTCAAGCGTAGTCGGCAAAAATTCACTCATCAGTTATCCTCCAAAAACTATCTCTTAAATGTGCGCACTGCAATACCATTTTCATCAGGCGCATATGGTATTGGCTGTCCATTGCAATTAATTTTTGCAACACGGACATTACCAACTTTTATTTGCAACTCTTTTTCAGCCTTCCAATTAACAGTCTTACCAGCTGACATCATTCCTACAAATACTTCTTTGCCATCAGCATATGCTTCTGTCCAGCAATCGCCGCTAAATTCAACTTGTGCTTCAATATTCGCGGCATTCTTAACAATATAAATCCCATTTTGGTCTTTTGAAACAGAAGCAACCTGAGATTTATCAGCAGATTCACTTTTTACTGACTCAACTGCAGCCTGCTTAGTCTTGGCCGGCTGGCTATCCTTATCTCCGCTAAAAAAGCTGTTAATAAAACTTCCTGCCGCTATAACTAAAATAAGGCCTGCTAACAAGGCAAAATTCCTTTTAGTAAGAAACTTTTCCAGTAAAGACATAATATCAAAAGTATTTGGCTTAGCTAATTTAGCTTTACCATGGCCACTTTTCTCTGTTTGCTGATGCTTAATATCGTTTGTCTCAGCTTGAACAGGATGATCGTGTTTTTTGTTGGCTTCTACCTGCTCCTTGTATTTTTCCACCATAGCAGGTCCATTAAGACCTATATAATTAGCATAATTACGAATGAAACCTTTTAAATAAACCTCTCCCGGAACCAATTGGAACTGTTCATTTTCTATTGCCTCTAAATACAATACTCGGATACTTGTTGCTTCAGCTACCTGCTCAATAGTAATTCCCTTGGCTTCACGAGTATTTTTCAAAATTTCGCCAACACTCGACATTTCAATACCTCCTGGGCAATTTACTGATTCTTATTAAAAAATCTTGATTCAATTTCTGACTGGTTCATTATTAATTCACGTGGTTTACTGCCCATGGCCGGTCCAATAATTCCATATTCCTCCATCGTATCAACCAAACGCGCAGCTCTTGTGTATCCTATGCGGAATTTTCTTTGCAACATTGATGAAGATGCTTGACGTGTATCCATCACCAAACGAACTGCATCTTCAAATAACTCATCCTCAATCATACCATCATTATTGACACCAATTTGTGATTTCTTCGTGTCACTTTCCAGCTCTTGCGTTGTAACAGCCTCCGAATAATCAACAGGAAGCGATTGGGACTTAATATAATTAACCAATTTATCCAATTCTTCGTCTGATACAAAAGCACCTTGAACTCTTTGTGGCCTATTAGCACCAATTGGATAAAAAAGCATGTCACCTTTACCAAGGAGCTTTTCTGCTCCACCCATATCCAAAATAGTTCTTGAATCAGTTTGTGATGAAACCGCAAATGCAATTCTAGATGGTATGTTGGCTTTAATGATGCCTGTTATTACATCTACGGAAGGCCTCTGAGTCGCCAAAATTAAATGAATTCCAGCAGCTCTGGCTTTTTGCGCTAAGCGCAAAATAGCATCTTCTACATCGACAGCCGCAACCATCATTAAATCAGCTAACTCATCAATAATTATAATTATAAATGGTAGTTTTTCATCTACTACTTCATTGTAGCGGTTTATCTCGCGGACCTGGGTGTCAGCAAACAAAGAATAACGTCTTTCCATCTCCACAACAGCCCAGTGCAATGCTGATGCAGCCTGTTTCGCATTTGTTACTACAGGAGTAAGCAAATGTGGAATACCATTATAATTAGTCAGTTCCACCACTTTTGGGTCAACAAGTATTAATCTTACTTCATCCGGAGCAGCCCTGAAAAGTATACTAGCAATTATCGTATTGATACAAACACTTTTACCAGAACCTGTTGAACCAGCTACCAAAAGATGCGGCATTTTCCCAAGATCGGCAGTAACAATATTGCCAGCGATATCTTTACCTAAACCAACACAAAGCTTATTCTTCGTTTTTCTGATTACATCACAATCAATTACAGAACGAAATGAAACAGCTTCATTCTTTAAGTTAGGAACTTCTATGCCGATTGCTGTTTTACCTGGAATTGGCTCAATGCGAATACCCGGAGCCGCAAGTTTCAGGGCCAGATCATCTGACAAATTAACAATACGACTAACTTTCACACCAGGCGCCGGTTCGAGTTCAAACCTAGTAACTGACGGTCCACAAGTGATATTTACAACTTTGGCACGCACATTAAAATCATTAAGCGTACGTTCTAAAATCCTGCTTTGCTCTTGTGTTTCTTCACTTAATATCGTTTGTCTTACACGAGGTAATGGGTGCAAAATCGACATTGGCGGATATTTGTAACCATTTGCATTAACAACAACATCAGTTTTAAATAACCCAACATCAGCTTCTTTTAATTCCGGTATAGTTTTCTTTTCTTTAACAGGTAAATCATTTGATTCAACAATCTGTGGTTTGCGTGAATAATCCGGAAATTTTTCCTGGTCATAAAATGTTCGTTTTTCCCTAAGTTGTTCTTTTACCTGATTTAAAGAATCAGCTGCATTTTTCACACCATTCTCAGTAATATCAACAGATTCCTTAATTGAAAACTTACCGGAAAGCAAAAGCGCACAAACGATGCCGGCAGAAAGTACAATTATAGCTCCTGGAACACCAGCCAATCTTCGCAGGAATAAAAGTATAAATCCACCAACAACACCCGCACCCTCTGGCAATCTTTCTGCCAGCACCTCTTCTCCAAAAGGAGTAGAAAAATGATGCAGCAACCCTAAAGAACAAAGTATTAGAAGAACAATCGAAAAAAATAATCGGTTAATTGTAATTCCCTGGTGTCTGACTGCATAATTAATACCAAGATAGAACAGAAAAGCTGGAATGATTATTGCGGCTTTGCCCAAAAAATATTTCAAAAATTTTGCAGTAAAAGCTCCAAGACTGCCCATATTCAGACCATAAAGCGTAAGAAACATAAATACTGCTAACGTAACCAAAACTACGCCCAACAGCTCCTTTTGATTACCAACTACTTTCTTGTCATTCTTTGCTCTATTATCCAAATCATGCACCCCACAGCTATAAGATTATGCGTATAATTATATTTCCATAATCACCGGCAAAATCATTGGTCTTCTGCGCGTTTTTTCATATAAGTATCTGCTTAAGGAATCACGGACGGCAGATTTTATTGCAGACCATTCAGAAACGCCATTTTCCTGACATTTATTAAGAGCAATCTGCACTTTTTCCTTAGCATTTTCCATCAAATCATCTGCCTCACGCACATAAACAAACCCTCGAGAAACAATATCGGGGCCAGCTACGACACTACAATCCTGTTTATCAATTGTCACAACAACAATTAGTATGCCATCTTGAGATAACTGTCTGCGGTCACGTAAAACAATATTACCAACATCGCCGACGCCAAGTCCATCAACGAGGACTTTGCCGGCAGTAACCTTATTATTTATACCTACTGATTCCTTTGTTACTTCAACAACAGACCCATTTTCAGCTATGACAACATTTTCTTTGGGCATACCTAAAGATTGTGCCAGTTTTGAATGTTTAACCAACATCCTGTATTCCCCATGCACCGGCATGAAAAATTTTGGGCGTAATAGATTGTGCATCAGTTTAATTTCTTCCTGACTAGCATGGCCAGATACATGAATGCCTAAAGATTTCTCATAAATAACTTCTGCGCCAAGCTTAAAAAGATGATCTATTGTTCGAGAAACACCTTTTTCATTGCCCGGTATAGGCGTGGCAGAAATAATAACTGTATCACCAGGTACTATGCCGACCTTTTTATGATCGCTCATTGCCATTCTGGTAAGTGCGGACATAGGCTCACCTTGGCTGCCTGTTGTTATTATTACTATTTGCTCTGGTCTGTAGTTGTTAGTTTCATCTATATCAATTAAAGTTCCTTCAGGAATATTGAGATATCCGAGTTCCATTGCAATATTAACAACATTTACCATACTGCGGCCAATAATCGCGACTTTCCTATTATAACGTACTGCTGACTCAACAACCTGCTGTATCCTGTGAACATTTGAAGAAAACGTTGCTACAATAATCCTGCTTTTAGCATAACGAAATTCTTCATCAAATGTTTTGCCTACTATTTTTTCGCTTGGCGTATAACCGGGGCGCTCGACATTGGTACTATCGGCTAATAGCATCAATACACCTTGATTTCCAAGCTCTGCCAGTTTACTGAATTGAGTAACCTGTCCATCAACCGGAGTCTGATCAATTTTAAAGTCACCTGTATGCAAAACTACCCCTAAAGGAGTGTGAATGGCCATCGCAACAGCGTCAGGAATGCTGTGGTTCACTCTGATAAATTCAACTTTAAAAGAACCAGCACGAATAAATTCACCTGGTTGAACTGTTTTTAACTGCGATGAAGATACGCCATTTTGTTTTAGGCGACCTTGCAGGATACCTAAAGTTAATGCAGTTCCATAGACTGGTAAATCTAATTTTTTTAAAACATATGGTAAAGCGCCAATGTGATCTTCATGACCATGCGTTAAAAAGATAGCTCTGATTTTATCTTTATTTTCCATCAGATAAGAAATATCAGGAATTACCAGATCAATTCCGAGCATATCATCTTCAGGGAAAGCAAGGCCTGCATCGACAATAATAATATCTTCACCGTATTTGAATACAGTCATGTTTTTGCCGATCTCACCTAAACCACCCAAAGGTATAATATTAAGTTTTTGTTGTGTTTTGTTCAAAAAACACACCTCCTGTTTTTTTGTTTTAAGTTTTCCGCTCAATTGATCTCCAACTAGCTGGGGTTATAGCCGAACATTCACCTTAAACTTCATTATACCCTGCTGAAACCGATAATGCAAGAATTCATCCTTTACAAAGAAAAAACCTCTGATTAGTTAATTAAGCATTAAATACTTAAACTAATCAGAGGAATCTATTACTTTGACTGCAATCAGTCTATTGTTTTGACATTTTTCTTTAATTCAAATTTCTGCCATGCATAAGCTGCTGCCAAAATAGTAATGCCAATAATATCAGTTATTGTACCAGGATCGATTAAAAGTAAACCGCCAAAGAAAAATAGTATTCTTTGTAATAAATTAGTATTTTTGATGCAATAACCTATCATTGCTATGCTAATGCCCCACATTCCTATTAAAGCAGTTACAGTAGCAACAAGTATGCCACTAGCAGTTCCATTAATCATTAAAATCTCTGGTGATAGAACAAAGATATAAGGAACAATGAAAGCGGCTATAGCAAGTTTTGCGGCAACCACACCAGTTCTTAAAGGGTTAGCCCCTGAAATGCCGGCTCCGGCATAAGCTGCCAGTGCAACAGGTGGTGTAACATCGGCAACAATACCAAAATAAAAAGCAAACATATGAGCAGACAATATTGGGATACCCATCTGCACAAGAGCTGGCGCTGCAATGGTGGAAGTAATAACGTAATTTGCAGTCGTCGGAACACCCATACCTAAAATCAAAGATGTAATCATCGTAAAGAACATCGCAGGCAACAATTTACCGCCGGCTAAATCTAAAAGTACGGTGGCCATTTTTAAGCCTACACCCGTTTTGGTAACAACGCCAATGATTATTCCCGCAGTTGCGCAAGCTATTAAAACACCAAGAACTCCCTTAGAACCATTAACCAGCCCATCAATAACATCTTTAAATCCAATCCTGGTAGATTTGCGCAGGCAGGAACATACCAAAGACAAACCAATTGCAAAAAGAGCCGCACGCATTGGCGTGTATCCGGTAACTAGCAAATAAACAATTATGATCAACGGAATAGCTAAATGACCTTTTTCTACAAAAAGTTCCTTAAACTTAGGCAATTCTTCACGTGGAATACCTTTTAAACCACATTTTTTCGCCTCATAATGAACGCCAAGCCATACACCGGTATAATATAGTAATGCAGGTATAACTGCGGCCTTAACAACTGTCATGTATGGAACACCTACGAATTCTGCCATCAAGAAAGCGGCTGCGCCCATAACTGGCGGCATAAGTTGGCCTCCAGTAGAAGCAGCTGCTTCTACTGCACCTGCAAATTCAGGTCTATAGCCAAGTCTTTTCATCATAGGAATTGTAAAAGAACCTGTACCGGCAACATTGGCAACAGAACTTCCTGAAACCGTTCCCATCAAACCGCTTGAAAGAACTGCTACCTTTGCTGGTCCGCCAGCTGCCCAGCCAGCAACGGCATTCGCCAAATCAATAAAAAATTTACCTAACCCTGTGGCTTCCAAATAAGCGCCAAAAAGTATGAATAAGTAAATAAATGTTGAAGAAACTCCCATAGGTATGCCAAAAATACCTTCAGTTGTATAAAATAAGTGCCCAATCAATTCTTGCATACTAACACCGCGATGCCCTAATATACCGGGAATATATGGGCCAATCAAAGCATATAACATGAATAATGCAGCTACAATAATCATTGGCCAACCAACAACACGCCGGGCTGCTTCAAAGACCAGTATTGTGCCAATTAAACCAATTATGAAGTCAGTTTCTGTATTAAAACCCGCTCTTAAAACAAGGTCTTGATAAAAAACAACAATGTACATAGCACTGCAAACGCCCAAAATAGCGAGTAATACATCGAACCAATTCATTGAATTTCTTGACCAACTTGTGCTAGCAGGATAAAGCAAAAAAATTAAAGCGAAACCAAAAGCCAGGTGTATGGCACGTTGTAAATGGGCATCTAAAACTCCAAACATAGCAGTATAGATTTGGAACGTGGCGAAGGCAATACAGATTGCTGTGATAATTGTGTTCCATATTCCTGTCATTTCCCTTTTGTTTGATTCCTGATCAAACTTTTTTAAAACTTCTTCAGCGGACATTTCTTTGATATTTTCAGAGCTCATTTTGCCCTCCTTGTAAATTACAACCAACTTTTATAACGCTTTTCCACTTTAATTTCTACTAGTGTTCCCGGCTCGTAAATCTCATATATAGGATATACGGTACCAGAATGATAAATTCTCGGGCAGGCCTCTAAACCAGTTCTTACTTTAACTGTTTCAAACTTTCGATTCATCGCCAAAACGAAATGACCATCCTTAGTCACGTTCAGTTTCCCATCTGAAGGCAGGAATGGCAATCCAACACCAAGAGATTGGTATATTGTTTCCTTCATAAGGAAATCGTCAACGCCTCGCACAAGAAAATATTCCTGCACTGGTGTTTTTTGTACAGAATGAGTAAACTCTATATACCATAAATCACCAACATAAGTATCAAAACTTAACCTTTTCTGACCAGAATCAGGGTTCACGCTTACAACCAACTGATTAGCATAAAATCCTAAAAAACAAAGAATAACAATTACTGACATCAACAAGACAAATTTAAACTTCAAAAAAGACCGGAAACCGGCAGACTCCGGAGTCCGGTCTTTTAACACATTATTTACACTCAACAGTTATTTTTCCTTGAAAAACTTCTCAGCACCAGCATTGAGCGTAATAGACATTCCGTCTTTAGCTGATGCCTTTGAAACAACTGCTGCCACTGCATGAGCAGCTTTCAGTCTATCAAGATTAGAAAAGATTGCCTTGGTGATATCATAACCTAATTGTGCATCCATTTTTTCAGATACAACCAACATACAACGTACTGCTACTGCACTTACGTCTGCATCTTGATTTGTATAAGTTTTAGCAGGGATATTTACTTTAGTATAGAATGGATATTTTGCAATTAAAGCATCAGCCTTAGCTGCGTCAACCGGAATAAGAACTACTTTGTTTTGAGTTGCAATATCTTGGATTGCTGCTGTTGGATGTCCTGCAGTTACAAAGGCTACATCAACGTTGCCATCTTTCAAAGCACTTGATGCTTCACCGAAAGAAAGATATTGAACGCTTATGTCCTTATAAGTAATTCCGTAAGCTTCCAGAATTTGACGGGCATTTGCTTCAGTACCGCTGCCGGCTGCGCCTACAGCAACACGTTTGCCTTTGATTTGATCCAACGAAGTAATTCCAGATTTATCAAGAGCAACAATTTGTATTGTTTCCGGATATAAAGTAGCTAAGCCTTTTAACCCGGCAACCTTTTTATCCTTAAACATTTCAACGCCATTAGCTGCATAATAGGCAATATCATTTTGCACAAAAGCAAGATCAACTTTTCCTTGCTGAAGTAAGTTGATATTTGCAACAGAAGCCCCGGTACTTTGTGCACTGGCATTAGCTCCAGGTATATTTTTATTAAGGATATCAGCAACAGCTCCACCTAGTGGGAAATAGGTGCCAGCAGTACCACCAGTCGCAATATTAATAAATTTCTGTGCGGCAGGTTTCTTTTCCTCTTTACCGGATCCCCCGCAACCGGCAATCAAGGTACCAAGCATTGTCAAAGCCAACATGAAAGCAAGAATTTTTTTCATTAACTACCCCTCCTGTTTAATATTTAGTGTGAAAACAATGTCCATACACTAGAAAGTACATACCACCCCCAGAAATATCTTTACTAAACACATCCTCAAATCGATTCGACATATCTATTAATTTTTCCTGCCGAAGTTATAATATTTTATAATGTATAATGTATTCTTATTTTCAGACATTATTTAAAATCTAAACAATGGTTTTGCATGCCTTTAAAATTTATGTTATTATATTTTATGTTGAAATTATAACATTTTTAAAGGATGTGTGCTTTAGTTATGAAACAAGCAGCTTATACAGTCAAGTTATCAAAAACACTATATCAAAACACCTATCGCTGTATTTTGAGCAATGAAAATGAAGAAGTTATTGGTAATTTGCGTGTAGTGCCAGGACTTCCACTGGACCGTAATGAGATTCCCGAGAACGCGCCTACTGTGCCTCCATATCTATTGGTAATTGTAGACGATGCAGATATAAATAAAGACAATCTGATTGACTTTGAAGAACGTACTTCATACGCGCTATTAAAGCGCTTTTCCACAGAAAACTTCGTGCCCCAGCACTGCCAATTCTATTATCCTTCACCAGCATTTGTTTTTGAACAACCAGATAGCACGACCAATCCTATAATGTAAAATACTCAATTAATATTGAAGCCGGTTATTTAAACAAATAACCGGCTTTTTTATGCCCAAATCAACTTTTAGTCCAGCTTAAATATATAAATATCATTCTCATTAAAAACCAACTGCAGTCTATTTTTTTCCGCACTCACCAGTCTTCGATATTCCAGCCCGCGCACAACAATAAATTTAGTTCCGCCTTTTTTAAACAAATCAGCAAAATCAGACGTTTCCGGTTTCATTTCAACGCCAGGAACATTCGCATAATACATAAACCCCGGTCGCAAAAATTTATCGATATGTACTGTAACTCCCTTATCACAATTTGCAAGATAATAATCGGCGGCTGTTTTTACACTAAACCTTCCGCTTACCGTCGGCAACATGAAAGTAAACACAACAACCATTGTAAGTATACCGGCAGCAACATGAAGCCAGGAAGCGAGAAGCGCATCCTTAAAATACAAAAAAGTGCTTCCAATACCTATAGCCAAAAGTAGCGTTATGCCTGCGAGAATTATAGCACCAAAACTCATTTCCGTTAGTTGCTGGCCACCAAAGAACCAGCCAGCAGAAAGCAACACGAACATTATAAGACTTGGAATAGCAAGTGCCAACTCTCTTCTTGGAAATCTTTCCCTACTGACGCGTACAATGTTCCATCCAATAATTATCGCCAGAGGTGGAAATAAAGGAAATATATATGACACTAACTTTGTCTTCGATATCGAAAAAAACAGAAAAACAAAAATCCACCAAATATGCATAAACATAAGATTTTTAAAACCATCGCCCGAACTATCCGTAATACTTTTTTTCACCGAATCAAACAACATTCCCGTCCAGGGAAAAAGTCCCACCAGAAGTACCGGTATATAATAATACCACAGAACACGATCCGGATGTTCAGCTGTGGTAAATCTGGTCATATTATGAAATCCAAAAAACGTATCAATAAAAATTTGTCCATGTATCTGGTACATAAAATAGTACCATGGCCCTGCCACCAAAAAATAAATAACAGCACCCAAAGGTATATGCATTTTTTTCATAGTACGCCATTCGCCGCTGGCAAGAAAATAAAGAAAAATTATTGCACTTGGAAAAACAACACCAATTGGTCCTTTAGTCAATGTGGCCAAACCCATTAAAACATACATTAATAAAAACTTATTGTTCAAAAAGGCCAAAATGGCACCTGTCATAAAGAAGAGCAGTGTCATATCAGTAACAGCAGCTTTTCCTAAATAGAAAAATTCTAAAGAGGTACCAAGCACAAGCGTTGACCAAAATCCGGTTTCTTCGTCAAAAAGGCGTTTCACCGCGTAATAAAACATTATTACTGTAGCTATACCCATTAAAGCCGATGGAAAACGTGCTGCGAAATCGTTGATACCAAACACATTAAAAGTTCCAGCTACCAACCAATAATACATTGGTGGCTTGTCATACCAAAAATCATTGAAAATGCGGGGTGACATATAATCGTTAAACTGAATCATCTCTTTGGCTGTTTCCGCATATACAGGCTCATCAGGATCAAGCAGAGGCGTACCACCCAGCCCATACAACAAATTAAAACCCAGTATAATCAAAAGTATCAGTACCCGTAGTCTTTTATCCAAGCTTTTTATCCTCCCTCGCTAATTCTGCAAAATAAGCATACGTCTTTAATAAACCCTCCTGCAAGGTAGTCCGTGGCAAAATACCCAACTTCTGTTTCAGGTTTGAATTATCTAAACACGAACGAAAGATATCACCAGGTCTCGCTTCCTGATAATCAACTATGATTTCTTTTTGCGCAACCTGCGCAAAGTTATGTATAAGCTCATTAATGCTCACTTCTATTGTATTTGATACGTTTAAGGTATGATAGCCCTTGACGCAAAGTGCGGCATTTATAGCCTCGGCAACATCACCTGCATAAACAAAATCACGGGTCTGATCACCATTGCCAAATAATGAAACAGGCAAGCCTTCTGCTATAAGTTTAGCAAAAATACTGATGACTCCGCCCTCTCCGCCATTACCCTGGCGCTCACCATAAACGTTAGCAAAGCGTAGAACAATCGCATCAATACCATAAAGTTCATTATAAACACGAAGATAATGTTCAGCAGTCATTTTAGTTATGCCATAAAAGGACATTGGCATAGATGGTTCCTCTTCTTTTAGCGGCACCTTTGAATTATTACCATAGACAGCTGCGCTGGATGAAAAAATAACTCTTTGCACAGAATGCTTCCTGCAACAATTCAAAACATTTATTAATCCCAAAATGTTTATATCTGCGTCCTCGTCTGGATGCTCCAGAGAATATGGCACCATTGTCTGAGCAGCCAGATTGACAACAACATCAAAATTGTTTTCAGCAAAAATATTTTCTAAATTCGTTTCTCTTATGTCCATCTCATAAAATTTCAGTGAAGCTGGAATATTCCCTCTGCTTCCAGACGACAAATTATCGAGCACCACTATATCATGTTCATTATTATTATACAAAAGGTTCACAAGATGAGAACCTATGAAGCCTGCACCGCCTATAATCAAAATGCGCATTTTAACACTTCTTTCCAAAGTTTATATTGGCTAAAAAATTAGCTCCAAAAGCTTTTACACATATTGCTCCACCTAACAAAAACGGGAAATATTCACAGGTAAACCTCCATAAAACTGCCATAATACCAACTGTACCACTTGGAAGCAAAGGGGAAAACAGCAGGACAAAGCCCGCTTCTGCAACTCCTGAACCACCAGGCGTAGGTGAAAAGTATAATATAAGATTAAGTAAAATCATCCGTCCTAAAACCAATGGATACGAAATATCAAGGCCAAAACCGCTTATAAATACTGGTACAACTGAATATATGGCAAGCAAACTTGTCCCAGATTCAATAAATGCCCTTATAATAGCCAACGGATTTTTACCTAGTATAAACGACGCCTTGCGAAATTCTTTATACCAAAGAAAAACTTTTCGGCGCATAGTTTTCGACAACCTGTTCGTTATAAAAAAAAGCCAATGTTCCGGATAGCGTGTGTTCATAAAACAAACCAATGTCACAGGAATTAAAAACAGAATAAAGCATATTGTCAAAACAACATTAGTAGGAAACCAGACAACAAGAGCCTTATCATTGAGCAGAACAAATGGGAGCATCATAATCAGAAACATGATAGACATTGCTGTACGAACAATAACCACCGCAGTTGCTTTAGCAACAGGAATCCCGGCCTTTTTCATAAACAAAACCTGAGCGACTGCACCTCCGCTAGCTCCAGGAGTAATCAAAGCCAAAAAATAATTACTCAAAACAACATTGATAGCATCACCAACCGCCAGTTCTTCACCGGATGCTTTTGTAAGGTTCACCAATCTGGTACCATCAAAAAAAAGACCGACAAACAAAACACCCAAAACAGCGGCTACTGACCATGGTTCAAAAATGGTCAGATACTCCAGAGCTTGGATGTCAAATGTAAAATAAATAACAGCACAAGAGGTTAAGACAACTACGACAAAAAGAACAACAAAGTGTTCCATTAGCTTACTTCGCATAGTTCAACCCACCAAAATTTATTAGTGAAATGCCTTTTGATTCAATTTTCTCGATATTTTTTAGTGCAGTAAAAGCTGTCAATTCACTTTCCCAATGGTATCCCCAAGGATACAAATTGTCCAACATATCACCGTGCAAACCGGGATGTGTCATAATTTCTGTATAGCCATCCGGTAAATTGTCCATTATATTAGCAACAAGATCAACAGTTAAATTTCCGCCTGCTAACATACCAAAAAAGTGGTCAGGGCAAAGAATACCGGCATTTTTCAGTTTCCTCCGTGCCAGCTCAGAACATATAGTGAGTCCTAAACGTCCGATGATCCTGCCAAACCCGGCATTATAACCACCCGTCCAGGATATTTTTTCAGAAGGAAGTCTTATCTTATCAATACCATATTTTTTACTAAGTTCTATTACTATATCAATCAGTCCAGGCAAAACATGTAAATGCTGATGGCTGTCAAAATGTGTAATAGTAAGGCCTGTAGACAATCCTCGTTCTATTTGTGCAGACAACTCAGCCAGTATTTCATTTTTGCAAACCTTGCCAAGGGCAAATTTTTTGATGAACTGTACATAATCTAAGGGGAAGACTCCGTTTTCATCTACTAAAGATGAAACCTTATCTTGTGGCAGCAATGGTGCGACACCACCAACCAAAGTCAAATGTATGCCTATACCAAGCGCAGGATTAGCTTTCGCCAATTCTACAGCATTTTCAAAAGCAGGAGCACTGCACATTAAAGAAGTGCTGGTAATGAAACCTTCTTTAAACCCCCTGATAATTCCCGCGTTAATATATTCATGTAAACCGAAATCATCGGCATTTATAATCAAATATTTCATAGTATAAACCCCATAAAAAAGCGTGTTTTAACAATACTCTTTGTAATTTTAACACAAAAGAAACCATTTTTCTTGTTAATTTATTTTTTTATAGTTGGAAAAATGCTTTTTTACAAGTTTTTCCAAAATTTTTACCCCTAATTCATTTTTTATTTCTTTTGCCTGAGCAGTCGCAATATCTCCGCCACCCTTTGGCAAGGTCTTGCCAGCCAGAATAGATAATTCATCCATCACAGCTAAAAAACGTTCCCGTGCCAAAACTGAGGCAGCAGCAACAGCAATGTCTGCTTCAGCACGTTTCTGCTCAACTACAATCAAATCAGAAAACTCACTTTCTAAGGCTTCTCGGATTCCACTATGCACAGAAAACTGGTCAACCAAAGCATACCTGCACTCAGGACGTTGGTGCACTGCCTTCCTTATAGCAGAAATATGCCCATTGGCCAGCAGATGATTAAGATTTTTCTTTTCCAGTCGTAATTGTTCATACCTATAGTTATACATCTCAGGCTTCAAGGCAAGCACAACATTGATGGGTGCCGTTTTTTTGATGATTGGAGAAAGTCTGTGTATTTCTTTATCGGTTAACACCTTACAGTCTTTTACTCCAGCCGCGATTAATTCTCGTGCTATATCGGTATCTACCAAAACAGCCGCAACAACCAAAGGCCCAAAAAAATCACCTTTGCCAGACTCATCTGAGCCTACCCAAACACCGTTAAATCCCGCACAATTTTCTAAAAGACTGACTGAGTTTTTGATTTCATTGTTTGTAATATTCGTTTCAATACATTCGTTGCCTCCGGAAGGTGATAGCGCTGTCATTGCAGAATTCATCAGCGAACCTTCCTGGCCGCCCCAAACAGTGCTTATGCCTTTTTTACCTTTGTAAACAGATAAAACTACCTTTTCATTGCCTCTGACTATCTGAAACTGTCTCCCATAGGGCAGTTCTTTTTCATTTACAACGGCATCAGGTAAAGTAGAAAATAGTTGACGAATATTTTCCAAATAACTTGAAAAATCAATCATAGATCTCTTCCTCTGCTTTTTTTATCGCCGCTTGCATAATATTCTTTAAAGGTTTTCCGGTTTTCTCGGCAATTTTTCTGCAATCTTCGTATTCAGGCGCAAAATTTACTATTTCTTCGTTATAAGTAGCCACTTTAACAGCTACAGAACCATTGTCAAACTCTGCATTAATAAATCTGCGCGAAGCGATTTTACGCTGAACAGGATAATAACGTACACCCAAGGAACTTGTTTCCTTCAGCACAATCATAACAATCTGTTCAAGTTTGTCTGCAGATACCAGAATTGACAATTTTTGCGCTGGGCGTCCTTTTTTCATGATGATTGGCGTTACCCAAACGTCCGCAGCACCTGCTGTAAGAAGTTTATCAAATACAAACGGATATAATTCGCCCGACATATCATCAATATTGCACTCTGCAACTAATAAAGAATTGAGGCTTTCTGTCTTAATTTCTCCAAGATTAATTCTTACCACATTAGGTATAGATAACTCCCAGGTCCCAGCGCCATAACCTATCATGCTTCCGGAAAAATTATTTGGAAAATCTACCACAGGCTCTGCCAGTACTGCCATCAAAGCAGCACCAGTTGGTGTAACAAGCTCTTTTTCAATACTGCCATGATAATGAGGAATATTTTTCAATATTTCCGCTGTTGCTGGTGCCGGTATTGGCATCAATCCATGTGCACACTGAACAAACCCGTATCCTGTCTGTATTCTGGAAACATAAACTTTTTCTATTTGCAGATACTCCAACGCAATTATAGACCCAACGATATCAATAATAGTATCAATTGCACCAACCTCATGAAAATGCACTTCATCTATAGGTTTGCCATGAACATGTGCTTCAGCGAAAGCCAAAACATTAAAAACCTTCAGTGCTTTTTCTTTGACTGTTAGTTTAAGCGTCGATTCGTTGATAATTTTAGTGATATCCGCCAAATTACGATGTTCATGATGGTGTTGACTTACTGCTATAATTTCTTGATTATGCAGATGCTCTTGGCTCTTCCTGTGACTATGCTCACCAGGTATGTGCTCAAGATACTTGCTATCATGTTTAATATGCTCCTCTGCCAATAAAACGTTAAAATAACTGGCCTCTATGCCGCACTTGTTCACTGAATTATAAATAATTTCGTAATTGCCTAAATGCATTTTAGCTATTTCGTCTGCAATATATTTCATGGGAACACCAAGATTAAGCAAACCGCCAAGAAACATGTTGCCACTTATTCCACTAAAAGCTTCAACATAGATAGCTTTCATTTTTTCACCTCATATGATTAATTATGCTAGCCATTCTACCCGCGCCAAAACCGTTGTTAATATTAACAACCGCCACACCGGCAGCGCAGCTATTAAGCATTCCTAAAAGTGCCGAAAGCCCTTCAAAATTTGCTCCATATCCAGCACTTGTCGGCACCGCTATCACCGGCTTAGCTACAAGACCGCCAACAACACTGGCCAAAGCTCCTTCCATGCCAGCGATGACAATTAAAGCATTCGCTTCCCTTATTGCTTCCAGACGCTCAAATAAACGGTGAATCCCGGCAACACCAACATCATAGATGCGTTCTACATGATTGCCCATAATTTCAGCTGTAATAGCAGCTTCTTCCGCTACAGGCAAATCACTTGTGCCCGCTGTAATTACAGCAATTTTTCTTTCAATATCACGCAGAAGCGGTTTGCGCTCAACGGTAATGAGTTTGGCTTCTTTGTGAAAAAAAGCATCCGGTACTTTGGATTTTACTGCTGCAAAAATATCTGTGCTTGCTCTTGTTCCAAGAATATTATCATGGCTCTGACTTAACTTTTCCATTATCAAAGCATTTTGTTCAGCAGTTTTTCCTTCACAGTAAACAACTTCAGGAAAACCTTGCCTGAATGTTCTAGCATGATCAATTTTCGCAAAGCCCAAATCTTCACAACCGGCATTCTGTATTTTCTCAAGAACCTGATTCGCATCAAGTTCTTCATTTTTATATGCTTCCAAAATCTCTTTCATTCTTTCTTCATACGTCATAGTTTTCATCCTTTGTTTAAAGTATCAATAAACATAGTATAACACAGAAGGAATGGCTCCGCTGCATAAAAAAACAGAGCATTCATTGCTGAATGCTCTGTTTTGAATTTTATTCAGTTCGGTGCTTCTCTTTCCACTCTTCTACCAACATATAAACCAACGGCACAACAACAAGAGTTAGAATAGTCGAAGTAACTAACCCACCAACCAAAACAACTCCCATTGATTGTCTTAATTCAGCGCCGGCACCTATCCCTAAGGCAATAGGCGTCATACCTAGTACAGTCGACAGAGTGGTCATCAGTATTGGCCGCAAACGTAGTGAACAGGCCTCAAGAATTGATTCCTTAACGGACTTGCCGGCGGTTCTTGCCTGATTTGCATAATCCACCAATAAAATTGAAGTTTTGGTAACCAGACCAAGAAGCATTGTAAACCCTATCAGGGACATCATGTTAATCGTTTGCCCTGAAACCAATAAACCAATAATTGCACCTATCAACGCAAACGGCAGGGCAACCATTATAATAAGAGGCTGCACAAAACTTTCAAACTCAGCTGCCAGAACCATATAAATCATGATAACGGCAATTAAAAGTGCCTTGGCAATTTCCGCAAAGGTCTTGCTCATCATATCAGCCTGACCAATCATCTTATAACGATACCCCAACTGCATATTAAGCTGTGGTATCAAATCTTTTTCAATTTTTTGGATTAATTCACCCGGAGTCGTGCCGACGGTATTAGCATATACAACGAGCTGTCTTTGCCTGTCTTCGCGGTCAATACGTGTAGGTCCCGAATCAAGAACTATCTCAGCAACGTCTGCCAAACGTACAAATGAACCGGATGAAGTGGAAACCATAAGATTTTTCACATCTTCAATGTTCTTCCTATAATCATCTTTCAATTGTACACGGATACTATAATCGTTGTCTCCGACAGTAAAACTGTTGGAAGTAGTTTTTCCCTGAAAAGCCATCTTAACGATTTCACCGACATTGGAAGCATTTAATCCCAAAGCACTAGCTCGCAAAGGATCGACTTTAACAATAACTTCCGGCTCAGCTTCACCGGTAGATATATCGATATCAGTCGCACCAGGTTGTTGACGAAGCATTTCAGCTAAATTCTGTGCATATCCTTCAAGTATATCCATGTCAGAACCACGCAAACCAACCTGAACAGGTCTTTTATCTCCGCGTCCGCCGCCCTGTCCTGTTACTACCGAAATGCTTAAACCAGGGACATTCTTTAATTTTAATCTCAATTCATCCATAACTTCGCTCATAGAGCGCTTACGTTCTGAAGCAGGAACCAACTTAATATCAATTGTACCTTGACTAACAGGCGTTCTTGTCCCACCCAATCTCATGGCAACAATTTTGACTTCGCTGAGATTACTTATTTCTTCTTCAACCGGTTCAACCATATTTTTCATTTTTTCCAGGTCTGTTCCGGTCGGTGCCTTAATAACTACGCTAAATTCCCCTGAATCATAGGTAGGTTGCAACTCAACACCGAGAAATGGCAAAAGGGCAAAATTAAATAGTAAAGTTACACAGGAGATAATGATGACCTTTTTGGGATGAGTAATAGCTATTTTCATTATTTCATTATAAAACTTGCGTGTATCTTGAAAGCCAGCTTCAAATTTATCCAATACAACTTGCAGATACTTATTACGTGGATTGCTGCTTGAGCCAACTTCTTTAGGCTTTTTCAACCAATAAGCCGACATCATCGGCGTGAGCGAATAAGCTGAGATAGTTGAAAAAGCAACTGCAAAGGCAACAGTCAAACCAAATTGCGAGAAAAACTGTCCAACTATTTCACCCATGCTGCCAATAGGTATAAATACAGCTACCAAAGCCAGCGACGTGGCTAATATAGCCAGAGCCAGTTCCTCAGTTGCTTCCTGTGCTGCCTGTAAAGGTCCTTTTCCCATTTCCATATGACGGAAAACGTTTTCAATCAGTACAATGGCATCGTCGATCAACATTCCTACAGCAAGACTTAAACCCATAAGCGACATATTGTTCAGAGTAAAGTCCATCTGCTTCATTAAAACAAACGTAGCAATTACAGAAGTAGGAATTGCTAACCCACCAATAACGGTGGCTCGAAAATTTTGCAAAAACAAATAAGTAATCAGAAGCGCAAGGAAGCCTCCGAATAAAATTGATGACCATACGTCGCTGACATTTTCGCGGATATAAATAGATTGGTCTCTGATTACATCAACCTTTATATCATTTGGTAAATCATTTTGCTTTAGTTTTTCCATCGCTTCCATGACGCCGTCAGTAACAGCCACAGTATTGGTCCTTGACTGTTTTTGCACCGCAAGCACAACACTGGGAACGCCGTTAGAACGAGCGTAGGAAGTTTCTTCTTCCCAACCATCACGGACACTTGCAATGTCGCCCAGTTTAACGATCCGGCCGTTTTGGTTGCTGACAACAATATTTTTCATGTCATCGATGTTTTTGTACTTGCCAAGCGTACGAACCGTTAATTCTGTTCCATGCTCCTTAACAGAACCACCTGGGGTATTCATATTCTCACTGTTGATTATGTTATAAACTGTCTGAAAAGGTATTCCGTAACCATTAAGCTTTTGCGAATCAACCTGAATCTTAAATTCTCTTTTGCCCGCACCATAAACATTTACTTCAGATACGCCTTCAACTCTTTGTAATTCATCCGAAATAACATCTTCAACTAGTTTACGAATTTCGCCTCTGCTGCGAACATCAGAAGATAAGACAAAGGCAACTATAGACTGTGCTGATAAATCGACCCTCTGAACTATCGGTTCATCAATGTCATCTGGCAATCTGCCACGAACAGAAGCAACCTTCTCACGCACCTCGCTGGCCTTTTCTTTAGGATCGACGCCTAATTCAAATTCCAGAACAGTTTGCGAATAACCTTCTCTGATTGAGGAAGAAAGTGTTTTTATGCCCGATACCTGGCTAACCCTGTTCTCAATCGGCTTTGTAATAAGGGTTTCCATTTCTTCAGGTGCAGCGCCTTCATAAGTGACAGTAACACTGACCAGAGGATAGTCAACCTCCGGATATAAGTCTACGCCAAGATTAGGATAGGCCTTTATACCAAAGACTACGAGCAGCAATATAAACATCGTCGTGAATACAGGCCTATGGATGAAAGTGCGAATCATTTTGCGCTACCTTCCTCATCAATTTTAACTTTGCTGCCTTCTCTTATTTTATTCTGTCCGCCGGTAACAATGCGGTCATTCTCTTCAAGACCTTCTAATACTTCAACAATGCCATTGCCTATATAGCCCGTTGTCAAAACTTTGCGTTTAACAAAGTTATCTTTATCAACCACAAAAACCGTTCTTTGATCTTCGCGCATTACAATAGCACTCTGAGGAATAACCAGAGCGTTCGGTTTGTCATTGGCATGTATGTAGACATTAGCGTAAACGCCACCTCGCAAGCGTCCATCACTATTTGGTATAGAAACTTCCGCGGCAAATGTCCTGCCAGGGGCATCAGCTACGGCTGCAATTTTCGTTACCTTACCCTGGAATTTTTCTCCTGGCATTGCCGGCATCTCAATATCTGCAACGCTGCCAATCTGAACAAGACCTATCTGACCTTCCGGGATATTTATTTTAACTAATAACGTACTGATATCTGCAACATTAAACAATGCGTCAGTATCTTTGGCATAATAACCTTCCTGATAGTAGCGTTTAACAACAAAACCAGCATGAGGAGTCACTACTTTGGTTCCCTGCATTCTGGAATAAGCATTATCATATGTTCCTTGTGCGCTATCCAATTTGCCTGCTGCCATATCTCTGGCGAATCTGGCATTATCCACTTCTTGTTGGGAAATAGCACCATTTTCCAGCAAACGTTGAAACCGGGCAAGCGTTGTCTCCGCCTGTTCAAGGTTAGCTCTTGCATCATAAACACTGCCTAGAGAAGCGTTAACAGTCGCATCTATTTCACTACTGTCCAGGATCGCCAAAATCGTACCTGCTTCAACATAGGCACCCTCGTTGACCATTACATTTTGCACACGTCCCGCAATTTTAGGCGCAATCTTAGCTTGCCAGACAGGATCAAGGTTACCTGCAAAAGTAAGAACAGGAGTGATTGTCTCACGCTTGGCAAAACCTGTTGGAACTGCCACAGACTTGCCTTGTGTTGCTTTTTCTGCACGTTCCCGCGATGACATGACATTCATAAAAATACGTACTCCTATGATGACGACCAATACTGCCAAAGCTAAAGCTAAAATTTTGACCCTTTTATCGTGAAGATTCATAGCCGCTCCCCTTCATCCGGTTAATAATACATACACGCAAATTATACAGCTAAATATTTTAATTGCATAGAACTTTTATCTATTATAAAAAGAAATCTTAAATATCTTTTATTGTCAGAACTAATTTTCTGTAAAAAAATAGACAAGAGACGTAATCTTGTCTATTTTGGTGTGTTCGATTTGTCGACACAGTTTTCTATTTTGCTTTTGCTGGTGCTGCCTGAGCTGCAGGCGCTTTGGCATTTGCAGTTGGCGGTTTAGGATTTTTCAATGCGTAGACGACAAAGTCGGCATTCATTTTTAAAGTGCCTTTGCCATCAGAGCTAAAATCGACGCTTTGTATGGTTGCAAAACGAGTTCCTTTTTCTACTTGCTGCAGAAACTCAACCAAATTAAAATAATCGCCGCTTAAAGTCAGTTTCAAAGGCACCGCAAAAGCACCGCCTTTATCTTGTTTAACCTCGGTCGGAGGTTTCAGACTTTCCAAGGTTACTTTGTTAACCATAGCCAACTTTGAATATTCAGCGACCAATTCTGGGATTGTTACCGTATCAGGCAGCTTTTTCTTGGCTTCCTCAACTTTCAACGTCTGGATCTTTAAAAATGCATCATAATCCTTATTCTGCCCGGCAAAGGTTTGTACGGCAGCCAATCTGGTATTGGCCTGTAAAACCTGAGTTTCAACTTTTGCCGTGTCATCCCTTAATGGTGAAATAAATTGCATCGATACCATAAATGCAAAGAATGCGGCTAAAATCAACAAAACCAAGTATCGTGTGTTCAATGATATTTTAGACAAATATTCGCTCATTTTTTCCCTACCTCACTTTTGTTGACTTTGAGGGAAAACTCAATAGCAGCAGCAGAACCAGTGGCATTACCAGCCTTGCTTAACTTGGTGTCCAGCAAATCAACCGAATTTATCGTAGGATCTTTCTGCAGTCGGTTGATAAAATCCAGGATATTTTCCATATTTAGCGACTTACCTTTAATGGTAATTTCAGAAGCTTTAGCTTTATCCTGTGTTACGCTCAAGAGCCAGCAGCCATAAGGGGTGATATTGCCCAATTCAGCGAGTGAATTACTCCAAAGCAGACGTTCCTTCAATTTGCCCTGCACAATATTGTTGCGCTTATTAATTTCGGCACTCTGCACCTGATTCAATTCATAACGCTCCTGCCATACATGCAATGAACTGATCTGGTTTTGGACATCAGCCAGGCGGCTTTCAGTATATTTAAACATAAAAAGACTGTAAGCCCAAAAAAGAAGCGTAACACCTGCAACCAAGTAGGTACCGGCAAGCAGGAATTTATGAACAGGTACTTCAGACCTACGACGTTCTTCAGGCAAAAGATTGATTTTAATCACCAAGATCACCCCCAGCAAGGGCAGCCCCTACTGCAACTGCTAAAACAGGTGCAGCGGCTTTCACTTTTTTCTTCTCAAACTTCGAATTAAAATCAACCATCTTCAAAATATCATGAGTAATAACTTCATTTTCATTATCCCTCGCAACGTATTCTGACAATCCAGGAACCGCAGAACCTGCCCCTGCCAAAACGAGATGCGTGAATACTGCTTCTCTCTTATTAGTTGTATAATAGTCGCTTGTTAAGCGGCACTCATGCACAAGGCTATTAACCGCATCCTTTAAAGCTATACTTGCGTCTTCGAGCTCACTGTCGCAATCAACAAGTAAAGGTTTAGTCTTAATCAATGCCTCTGTTTTTCTATTATCAGTAAACGTTACCTCGGAGACTGCATTGACAAAATTACTCCAGCCTTGCTGTAATGCCCTTTGCGCAACAGGCGCACCACTCTGAAAAATAGTCATCATGGAATAATCAAGTCCGATATCCAAAAGTATAAATTCTTCAAATCCTTTGCCGAGTGTACGGCAAATTGATAAAACATCAATGTCAATCTTTAAGATTTTAAGCCCCAAAACATCACTGATTTCAACAATACTGTCCACAATCTCTTTCGGTGCAGCAACCAGTACTATCGGCTGTTGTCCATCCGGAGTCAAAGAGCCAAATTTAGCAAAATCCATATAGTAAGTATCCGTTTCATAAGGAACGTACTGCCCAGCATCCCAGGTCACAGCCTGCTTTAGTTCTTCATCTGACATGATTGGCATAGTAATTTCACGCACAAACGCATTCTTACCGTTAATGCTGAAGACAGCATACTTAGTCGAGAAGTTGTTTTTATTGATTAATTCATGTAAAAATGAAGCCATTTCATCTTTGCTGTTGATTAAGCCATTTGCTTTAAGATTAGCCGGCAGTTCAGTTATAACAAAATCCTTGATTTGCGGACGGCTACCCTTCAAATCAACCTGTACTATTTTGACAAATTCTGATCCAAGATCGATACCTAGAACACTCCCGGGGCTTGAAACAAACATTTTTTTGATAGCCTTTTTGAAATCCATCGCTATACCCTCATTTCGGAGAACCTAAGATGCCAAACGTCTCGATAAATCACACAAAACGACATAAATATTATAGCATACTCAAATGAACAAACGCCAATAGTAATAAAGCAAATATGGTGAATAGAGCAAGGAAATAAATGCTCCTAAACAAAGAAACGGTCCAAAAGGTATCGGATCCTTGCGTTTCTTGATACCAGTCGCCAATAGAAATACTCCTATAGCACCTCCCAAAATAAAGGACAGCATCAGACAAACAATTGAAGCCTTAAGTCCCAGCCACAGCCCTAGTACAAAACAAAGCTTCACATCACCGGCACCCATACCGCCGCGGCTAAGTATAAAAATAAGAAGCATCAGACCACCGGCAAATCCCATACCATAGAGAGCATCCCAGTAATCACCATGAGAAAAATAAACATAGGCTGCTCCGCAGATAAGCATCAGAATAAGCACTTCATCTAAAATTATCTGATGATCAAAATCCACAAAAGTCAGTACGACTAAACTTGCAACAAATACAAAAACCAGTGCGAGTTGCATACCAGGCAAGTAATAGAAACCGCATAATACAAATAAGCAGCCAGTAAGAAATTCAACCAATGCATAACGCTGACTATATGGCATACCGCAGTAGCGGCATTTGCCGCCAAGTAAAAAATAACTAAGAACAGGAATCATATCTATGACACCAAGACGATGGCCGCAGCTCCCACACGCCGATGGTGGCGAAACAATTGACTTTCCTTCAGGCAAGCGATAAATACAGACATTGAGGAAACTGCCGACAACTAATCCTATTACAAAGTAAGCAATAAACAATAAGTACAAAGCATCACGTCCTTAGCGCACATTTATTTTATTATAATGCTTTTTAAATAATTTGTTTATATATTTAGAAAATAAAATAAGACGCACGCAAAACTACGTACGTCTTAAATATACAATTTATTCATCAGACAGTGTCAGATTAGTTTCAGATGTTGATAAAATTTGTTCAATAGTCATTCCACCAAGTGTTACTCGTCCAACACGAATATCAAGTTCGGAACTTGAGTTTGGCTTAACATAAGCGTAATTGGTAGCCTGTACATCTAGTAGAATATCAACATTATCGTGTTTGTTAATCAAAGCCTTACCAAGCGGCGGTGTCGGCCAAACAGCTAAATAAGAAGGAATTAGAACGTTTATATCAGAAGGAAACGTTCCAGTTTTTGCATAATAAATATTTATAGCTGATTCACAAGAATTCAAATCAGCTATAATTTTGCTTCCACGAACTGACATATTAACACTCATAAATCTAAAAACAGCAAAACTAGCCAATACTGCTAATATTGCAATAACAACAATTAACTCGAGTATTGAGAAACCATCATGCTTTCTAAGCATAGTTTTTATACCTGCCAAACTTTATTTCACTAGTATAAAAATTTACTAAACATATACTCAATATTCTTAATTACTCAATTTGCATATCCTAAAAACAACCTGATAAAATTAATATCAGGTTGTTTTTAATAATTAAAAGTGTGCAATTAAAAAATTTTTCATCATTAATAAATGCTTTTTATCTATCTTACGAACCTGTCGTATATCCTGTCCCACCAGCAGATAAATCAGCAGCTGTACTACCACCTATTTTTGCAAGATGTGATGTGGCATCCAACGTATACGTATAAGACGTAACAGAAACAGCTGTAGTCTGATAAGGGAAAATTACACTTGTGGAAGAAGAGAAACCAGGAGTTGGCCAAGCAGCAAGATAACTAGGAACCATTTCACTACTATCACCAGCAGAAGGGTAAGCACCTGTTTTAGCGTAATACATACTGACAGCACTATCAATAGTTCTTAAATCAGCAACTATTTTTGAGCCACGTGCTGATGCTGTTGCATCCATAAATCTAGGAATTGCGATGCCTGCTAAAATACCTAAAATTGCAATAACCACAACAAGTTCAACCAGCGTAAAACCTTTTTTGTTTTTGAAGAATTTCATGTTAGTTATTCCTCCCCATATTTGTTTTTATAAGGTACTATCTTGTTACAGAAGCCCTTACAACCATTATGAATAAATAATAACATCTTTTATACGAAAAGCAAGCCCCCATACAGGCTTTTTACCAATTTTATTTACATTTTACTGAAATCAAGCGTTTCCGACTTTCGTTATAATGTCAAACATCGGTAAAAGCATCGCCACAGCAATAAACCCAACTACAACACCAAGTATGACTATTAGAAACGGATCCAACAAGGCCTGCAAGCGGCCCATCATATCGTCCACTTCGGCGCTGTAAAATTCACTGATTTTGTCCAACATATGATCGAGACTACCTGTTTCTTCGCCAATGGCAACCATATTGACCACTAATGGCGGGAACAGTTTGCTTTGTTCCATCGGTACTGATAAACCGCGTCCTTTCTGAACATTAACTCTGGCTGCCTTGAAAACCTCTTCAGCCTGCAAACTGCCTGTTGCCTTACTGACAATCGTCAACGCTGAAAGTATCGGTACGCCGCTGCGGGATAAGCTGGCGAAAGTCGACGCGAACCTTGCAATGATAATCTTATTATAAAGAACACCGATGACTGGAATGCTCAAATAAAAACCATCACGCCACATACGGAATTCTTTTTTCTTCAGAGCTTCTTTATAGGCGATAATAACCAGTCCGATAAAAGCAAAAATTACCCACCAATAGTTCACAAGAAAACCGCTGATGGACATTACAAATAGCGTAGGCCAAGGCAGCTGTACGTTCATGGACTTGAACAAGCTAACAAAAGTCGGCATAACAAAGGTTAAAATAATTGCAACAACAATGACAGCTACAGAAATAACAACTGACGGATATACCATGGCAGATTTTAGTTTGGCATTGAGCCTGTAATCTTTCTCATATTGTTCTGCCAGACGGTACAGAACAGTTTCCAGCATACCACCTGCTTCACCGGCTTCAATCATATGAATCATCAGGATTGGAAAAACATCAGGATAACCTGCTAAAGCCGCTGAAAGCTGTGAACCCTTGCGGACATCATCTCCTACCTTCTGGATGATATCCTTAAATCTTTGATTAGTCGTTTGCTCAATCATGATTTCTATGGCTCCGACCAAGGAAACGCCCGCGCCAACCAGCGTGGCAAACTGACGGCAAAACATCGCAATATCATACAACGTTATTTTTTGTTTTATAAACGAAAACTGAAAAGACTTTCTCTTTGGTACTTCTTTCTTGATCAGGGTTGCATACATTCCCTGTTCGCGGATATAAGATAAAACGGCAGCTTCATTGGCAGCGTTAAGTTTGCCGCTAACAACTTCTCCAGATGGTCTGCGAGCCTTGAATTCATACATATCCATAAATCTTGGCCTCCCTGGCTAAAAGCCCCGCAATAGGCGTTCGAACATTTGTGGGTCAACGCAGCGCGATTCTGCAACTTCTTTGTCAACAATATTTCTGCGTACAAGGTCTGCCAAAGAAGCATCCATACTTCTCATGCCAAACTTGGCGCCTGTCTGTATGTAAGAAGGTATTTGATGAGTTTTAGCTTCTCTGATGAGATTGCGCAAAGCAGGTGTAGCTATCAGTATTTCAAATGCCGGAACCCTCTTCATTGTATCTTTAGTAATTAAAAGCTGCTGAGTTATTATTCCCTGTAAATTCCCGGATAACTGAATCCTTATCTGCATCTGCTGATGCTCAGGAAATACGTCAATAATACGGTTTACTGTCGATGCTGCGTCAGATGTATGAAGAGTAGCTAGTACAAGATGTCCGGTTTCGGCAGCTGTAATCGCAGTAGAAATAGTTTCCGAGTCACGCATTTCACCAACGAGAATTACATCAGGGTCCTCACGCAGTGCAGCTCTGAGTCCATTAGCAAAGGTCTTTGTATCAGAATTCACTTCTCGTTGATTTACTATACTGTTAATGTGTGTATGCTTGTATTCAATTGGATCTTCAAGAGTTATAATATGCTCTTTACGTTTACGGTTAATATTGTCAATCATTGCAGCCAATGTCGTAGATTTACCACTGCCAGTAGGTCCAGTCACAAGCACAAGCCCACGCGGCAACATGGCAAGATCTGCCATGACGCTTGGCAGATTAAGCTGTTCAAACGTCGGTATGTCCTTTGCTATAAGACGTATAACAGAGGCGATACTGTTGCTCTGTCTGAAAAAGTTTACGCGAAACCTGGAACCGTCAGCAAGTACATAAGAAAAATCGACCTCACCCTTTTCCAGGAACTGTTGGTGGCGTTTTTCATCCATCATATCTTCGGCAATGTGAAACGTATCAGCATTAGTAAGCACCGACTTGTCAGTTTTTCGTAAAATACCATTAATACGAAATACCGGCGGCAAGCCTACCGTCAGATGTACGTCAGAAACATTGCGGGCAACCGCTTCCGCTAGCAATTCATCAATCATCAATTATCCTCCCTATACATAAGCAACGCGCAATAATTCGCTTACCGTTGTCTTCCCATGCATTACTTTTTCAATACCGTCTTCTCTCATTGATGTAGTACCATACTTACGACCAACCTCAAAAATTTTATTATCAGCTTCACCGTTCATAATCATTGCTTTCATCTCTTCATTGATTGGCAAAACCTCATGAATGGCCATTCTTCCCATATACCCGGTAAAGTTGCAACGTGCACAACCCTCGCCTTTCCAGAGGGTTATCGGTTCGTGATCGCCTACTCCCATATAAAGGCGTTCATTGGAATAAGGCTCAGGCACATATTCTTTTTTACAATGCGGACAAATGACACGTACAAGACGCTGTGCTATTACACCGCGCACAGAGGAGACAACTAGAAAAGGCTCAACACCCATATCCAAAAGTCTGGTAATAGCTCCAGCTGAATCGTTAGTGTGCAAAGTACTGAAAACCAAATGGCCCGTTAAGGCAGCATTAATCGTTATTTCAGCAGTTTCCTTGTCACGCACCTCACCAACCATAATTACGTTAGGATCCTGACGCAAAATGGTTCTGAGGCCATTTGCAAAGGTTAAGCCGGCTTTGTTATTGACGGCAACCTGATTAACGCCCAATATTCTATATTCCACAGGGTCTTCGACGGTAATGATGTTTTTTGTTGGGCTATTTACATGCATGAGCGTAGAGTACAAAGTTGTTGACTTACCGCTGCCAGTAGGTCCTGTTACTAATACACAGCCATATGACTTAGTAATCAGGTCATTGTACATCTTCATGTTCTTCTCGGAAAAGCCAAGGTCTTTCAAGGCTACTGCCATAGCACTTTTATCCAGAATCCTCATAACTACCTTTTCGCCCAAAATAGTAGGCAAGGTTGAAACACGAATATCTATCTGCCTTCCTTTTTCCAAGACATTAATACGCCCATCCTGAGGAAGCCTTTTCTCGGCTATATCCATATCAGCCATAATTTTTATGCGTGATAATATTGGTGCCTGCGTGTTCTTAGGAAAAGAAATTACTTCCCGCAAAACACCGTCAACACGAAAACGAACCCGCAGGTTATCCTCCTGAGGTTCAATGTGAATGTCACTTGCGCGGTCACGAACCGCCTGTTGAATCAAAGAATTTACAATGCTTATTATCGGCGCATTTTCCACGGTATCCTCAACATCATGCGCTGCAGTGGAAACAATTTCATCCTCTTTCAGTTTGCTGACAGCAGATTCTACGCGTCCCTGCACTCCGTAATGGTTGTTAATCGCCATAGAAATATCTTTGGATTCCGCGAGTAAAGGTAATACTTCCAGTCCGCTGACCATACGCACATCATCTATTGCGTAGAAATTTGTTGGGTCTGACATAGCAACAAACAGCCGCGCACCCTCTTTGCGAACAGGTAAAATATTGTAGCGTTCGGCTAAAAAAAGAGGCACCGCGGCAATAGCATCCTTTTCAATTTGTTCTTCGCCCAAGGTTACATACTTGATTGAAAGCTGTTTTTCAAGGGTTTTAAGAATCTCCTTTTCTGTTAAATAACCCAAAGAAACAAGTGTTTCGCCTAAGCGTCTTCCGCTGGATTTCTGTTCGTTAAGCGCATGTTCCAATTGTGAGGAAGTAATACTTCCCGTATCAACAAGAATTTCCCCTAAACGTTTTCTTCTGACAACCACGTTGGCACCTCCAACAATTTATCCCTTTTACCTTATATTTACAGCCAAAGACATATAAAAGGCAAGTATCCGCATAAAATTTAGAATACTTTGCACAAATTTCTTATAATTATTTACCTTTTCTCCTAAGTATACTATAATGAAGCTACGGTATCAACAAGAATGATACGAGGAGGAATATTAATGCAATCTTCTGCCAAAAACAGCGATAAATTTGCCAGCGTTATGGTGGCAGCCTTTTTAATTATGGGCTCTACTCATTTTGCCTGTCGTTATGACATTGGAACTGTCATAGAAGGCTTTTTTCAAAAGGCTTCTGCCGAAACCATAATGCCCCAGAATTCTTCAAGTGATTCTTCAGTATCCGACGCGACACTTTCCAATCAAGGGATTATCAGTAAATCAATTGCGCGCAATCCTTTTTTGATGCCAGTTTCTGCAACTCCTAATCTTGCTCAGTCATATAAACCGGCACTTGCCGGCAATTATAGCACGTCTTCACCTTCCGCTAAATATACTACACCGGTTGTTCCTGCTGAACCACAATTACGCGGCATTATCAGTAAAGGCGACAAGTATTTTGCAATTATTGAATATCAGGGCATGAGCAACTATTATTCTATTGGGCAAAGTGTTGGCGATTATACTGTAAGCAGTATAAATTCCAAATCAGTTTATCTCTATAGTTCTGCAAACCCTCTAGGACTTTATCTGGGGGGTAATAATAAATGATATCAATTAAAAACCGGGCAGCAGCTATTGCAGCAGCTTTTATTTTATCACTTTCTTCAGTCTCAACGGTTTTTGCTTCCGATAACGTCACCATGAGCATCAAAGATGGTGATATCCGCGATGTATTAACAGCTTTATCAAATTTAGGAGACCAAAGCATTGTCACTGACGAAACTGTTAAAGGGAAAATTTCCATATCCTTTGACAATGTGCCCTTTGATACCGCCCTTGATTTGGTCACCAGAACCAAAGGCTTAGCTTATAGAAATGTTCATGGTGTTATTGTTGTTTCCTCGCAGGAACAAATCAGTAAATATTACGGTGATGTAGCCGTGTTTAAGCTTAATTACGCTAAAGCTGATGATGCAAAAACTATTTTAAAGGACATTATTAAAGGCGAAGGTGCCGGTGTTAGCGTTGATCCTATTACTAACTCTATTGTTTTTACCGGCAACCGGGCGGACGAGCAGAAAGTTCGAGATACGCTGGCTTTAGTTGATGTTCCGACAAAACAGGTAACTTTGGAAGCTAAAATCATTGCTCTCAACAATGAAGACACTAAAAACCTTGGTATTTCCTGGAATTGGGACGTTTTACCTCAAGCTCCTTCTTCCAGTTCAAGTTCATCATCTGGTTCTAGCTCCAGCTCTGGTTCTTCCTCGGATTCTACCTATGGCGGCATCATCCACCTGGGGCACGGCTATAAATCAAGTTTCCAAGCAACATTAAGCGCCTTGTTCACAAATGGTAAAGCCAAAATTCTGGCAACACCGAGGATTATTACTATTCCAGGCAAGGAAGCAAGTATCTTTATTGGTGACCATATTCCTGTTCTTACAGAAAAAAATGATAATGGACAAACTACCACAAGTACGGAATATGTTGATGCTGGTATTAAACTTTCCTATACCCCTGTTGTTAGTAATGACGATTACATTACTGCAGTTGTTCATACTGAAGTCAGCACACCAACATTGATTTCTGAATTAAAAAATTATAAAATCACTAGCCGTACTGCAGACACCAACGTAAGAATGCGCAATGGTGAAACCCTTATCATCGGTGGTCTGATCAATGAAGAAGAACAAGAGACATTACGCAAAGTTCCATTTATTTCCAACCTGCCTATTTTAGGTGAGCTTTTCAAAGACCGCACTAAGACTAAAAATAAAACAGAAGTCATGATGATACTAACGCCACATATAACCGAGGCCGGCGAATCTCCTGCCATCTATAATACAGCTCTTTTAAATTCTTCGAACACTGCAACCAATAATAAAAAAGTCGCAGCAAAAGTAAAAACTAACTCTGACTCTGAATCTCAACTGACTATGCGTGAAAAAACTGAAGCAATTCTGGGCAGAGATTTACCAGAATAGTATTAGTAATATTTCTAAAACAAAAGCACCATTTCAGATTAATCTGAAATGGTGCTTTTTATTTTTTTGACTTCATCTTCGATATTTTCTGCGCCGAGGATTCCCGAAATTATCGCAGCGCCTTGAGCCCCTGCTGCTCTTACCTGTACATAATTTTGCGCTTTGATACCACCGATGCCAACAATTGGCAGTTTTGATATCTTCCTGATTTCCTTCAACATATTCAACCCAACTTCAGACGCGTCCTCTTTACTATTTGTTGGGAAAATTGCGCCAACACCTAAATAATCAGCGCCGCTCTTTTCAGCTGCTATAGCTTCTTCGCAGTTATGAGCAGAAACGCCGATAATTGCCTCTGATCCGAGCAAGCTACGGGCAACATCCGCCGGAATATCGGCTTGACCGAGATGTACCCCTGCTGCCTTGCAAGCAAGTGCTATATCAATCCTGTCATTAATCAGCAGTGGAATCTTATATTTATCACATAGTTTTTTCACTGCCAAAGCTTTTTGCAGAAAGATGCCGCCATCTACGTTTTTTTCACGCAACTGAACTAAGGTAACTCCGCCACGAAGTGCGTCTTCAATACAGGCAAGGAAATCGCGTCCTCCCAGACAATTGTTGTCGGTAACTAAGTATATACTATAATTAATTATCAGTTTCATTTTTCACCTTCTAATCCATCAAAATAACTAATTACATTTAGCGCAGTTTGCTCATTTTGGCAAGTTCCTCAGATGAAAGTTGATATACTGAATCAAGCAGACGTGTCTTAAATATTCCTGGGCCCTCGTTATCTTTCAGTGCTTTAAATGCTATTTCGGCAGCTACGTTCATTGTTTGAATGCCGCATAAGGCAGCTAACAAATAATCTTTTGTTGAAGCAGCCGCACAGCCTATCAATGTAGTAGTCATGCAGCCTGTGCCCGTAACTTTAGTCAGCATTTCAACACCATTACTGCCAATAATTGTTCTCTTGCCATCGCTGATTGCATCTTCTTTACCGGTAACAGCGAATATGCAACCATATTTTTGTGCTGCCTGCTCTGCCAGATGACCAATGTCACTTTGGCAGGTCACCAAAGAATCAACACCTTTACCACGTCTTGTTTCCAACAAAAGTGTCTGACATTCAGCGTAGTTTCCGCGTACGATACTTGCACCACCGCGTATTATTTCCATAGCCGCTTCAAAACGCATATCAGATGCCATTACTCCAACAGGGTCAATAACTATTGGTATGCCCTTTTTACGGGCTCTTACAGCGGCTAGCTCCATGCTGGCAAATTTTACTTTATTCATTGTTCCCAAATTCAAGACAAGTGCATCCGCAGAACCTGTTATCTCGCTTATTTCTTCCGCAGCATCTGCCATTATTGGTGACGCTCCAAAACAAAGTGCAATATTGGCGCAGTCACCTGCGGTAACATAGTTTGTCAAATGATGAATCAAAGGTTTTTGCTTCTTTACATATTCATAAATTGCGGTGAACCCATCATTAAATTTTATATCCATTATATTAACCCTGCCTTATTGTACAAATTAAAGAAATGATGAGTAGGGCCACAACCATGACCAATATCCAGAGAGTTTTTGATTGCCACGGTAATATAATCTTTACTTGTCCTTACGGCATTCGATAATTTTAAACCCAAAGCCAGATTTGCTGCCAAGGCTGAAGATAGTGTGCAGCCGGTGCCATGGGTGTTCTTGGTATTGATACGTTCTCCCGTAAACCAAACTTCCTCGTTGCCGTCATATAACAGATCATCGGCACTCTCTTGCAGATGACCGCCTTTCATAAGAACGCTCTTAGCGCCTAAAGCGATGATATCCTTTGCTGCTTTGAGCATGTCAGCTTTATTATTGACCTCATAGCCGACAATTACTGATGCTTCAGGCAGATTAGGCGTAAGCAACGTTGCGATTGGCAGCAACTCTTTAATAAGTGTTTCGCAGGCATCCGGAGCCAACAAACGGTAACCGCTTTTCGAAACCATAACCGGATCAACTACTATGATAGACGGCTTATAAAAACGTAATCTTGCAGCAATGGTTTTAATGATTTGCTTGTCAGAAACCATGCCAATTTTTACTGCGTCCACACGAATATCATCAAAAACTGCATTGATTTGTGCTTCTACCATTTTTTCATCAATATTTTGAACCATGGTCACTCCGCAGGTATTCTGAGCCGTAACCGCTGTTATAACGCTCATACCATAAGTACCAAGCGCAGCAAAAGTCTTTAAATCAGCCTGGATGCCGGCACCTCCGCTGGAATCGGAGCCCGCAATTGTAAGTAAGTGTTTCAAGTATTATCCCCCATTTGCACGAACGGGCACAGGCTGCTAATCCAGCTCGTGCCCGTCGATATTTAGCGCATTTTTATAATACTTCTTTTACCTTATTAACAACGTTCTCTACCGTAAAACCATATTTTTCATAAATAACATCCCCAGGAGCAGAAGCACCAAATTTATTGATGCCAATAACATTAGACTCGGAACCGGTATAGCGGCTCCAACCAAGTGTTACGCCCGCCTCGATAGCGATTTTAGGCAAACCTGTTGGTAATACTTGCTTCTTATACTCTTCGCTTTGGCTTTCAAAAACATCCCAAGACGGCATAGAAACGACACTAACATTAATATTTTCTTTAGCCAGCGTTTCCTGTGCTGCCAAAGCAAGATGTACTTCGCTTCCCGTAGCAATAATTACTGCTTTGTTTTCTTTTGCTTTTTCACCAGGACTTAACACGTAGGCCCCAAAAGAAGCGCCATCATGAATAACATCCTTGTATTTATTCAGTACAGGCATTTTTTGTCTGCTCAGAAGCAATGCAGTCGGTTTGTTTTTATTCAGGCAAGCTGCCTGCCAGGCAGTCGCAGTTTCAAGTGCATCTGCAGGGCGATAAACTGAGAGCTCTGGAATCAATCGCAGGCTCATGGTTTGTTCGATAGGCTGATGTGTTGGTCCATCCTCGCCTAGCGCAATACTGTCATGGGTGAAAACAAATACCGATCTGATACCCATCAAAGCTGCCATTCTGAGTGCAGGGCGCATGAAATCAGAGAATACAAGGAACGTTCCGCCATAGGGAATAAAACCTCCATGTAAAGCCATGCCATTGACAATTTTGCCCATAGCGTGTTCACGAACACCAAAATGAATATTTCTTCCTGTACGATCTTCTGCAGAGAAGAAGCCGCCACCTTTTATGTCCGTTTTATTAGATGGGCCAAGATCAGCTGAGCCACCGGCTAATTCTGGCAGCTGCATCGCCAATTTCTGTATTATTTCTCCTGAAGCTTCACGCGTTGAGGTTTTGCTCACATCGGCAAAAACTTTTTCAAGGCTGTCCAGATTAACCATAGTTTCGCCGGCAATACGTCCTGCTAATTCAGCAGCCAGCTCCGGATATACTACAGCATAGTCAGCCATCAGGCTCTGCCAGTCTTTTTGTTTTTCTGCACAAGACGGCAATTTTTTCTCAAAATAGGTCTTAACAGATTCAGGGATATAGAAGGAATTACCAATCGGCCAGCCGCCGTCTTCCTTGGTCTTAGCCAAAGCTTCTGCGCCAAGCGGTTCGCCATGTGCCGATGCACAGTCTTGTTTAGGACTGCCGCAACCAATATGCGTACGAACCATAACCAAACTTGGGCGGTTCTTCTCAGCTTTAGCTTCTTTTACAGCAGCAGTTATACCATCAATGTCTTCCGCATCATCAACACGCAGTACCTGCCAGCCATAAGCAGTAAAACGAGCACCCACATCCTCACGGAAAGCAATGTCTGTGCTTCCTTCGATAGTAATCTTATTGTCATCATAAAGCAATATTAATTTACCTAATGCCAATGTGCCTGCCAGTGACGCGGCTTCGGAAGCAACACCTTCCATCAGGTCGCCATCAGAGCATATGCCGTAGGTATAATGGTCAACTACTTTAAACCCGTTTTTATTATACTTGGCAGCCAACATTTCTTCCGCAATGGCCATGCCGACGGACATTGCAAAACCATGCCCAAGCGGGCCCGTGGAAGCCTCTACGCCAGGCGTAAGACCATATTCCGGATGTCCGGGCGTTCTGGAGCCCCATTGACGAAAATTCTTAAGATCTTCTAAAGATAAGTCAAACCCGGCAAGATGCAACATAGAATAAAGAAGTGCTGATCCATGTCCCGAAGACAGGACAAAACGGTCACGGTTAAACCATTGCGGGTCACCAGTATTATACTTAATAAATTTGTCCCACAAAGTATACATTAATGGTGCAGTACCAAGCGGAAATCCCGGATGCCCGGAATTGGCTTTTTCGACAGCATCAACAGAAAGAAAGCGAAGTGTGCTGATCGCTGTACGATCAATTGTTTTCATCAATGAACCTCCTCAAAGCAGTAAAAATATATAAACTCTTATTTATTATAAGATAAACAATGCCCAAATAAAAGGGTTAATTGTTATTTATTTAACAATAATTTAATAATATCCGCTCGTGTTACCATTCCGACAATTTTACTCCCGTCTACCACCGGAACCTGTTTTATATTATGATCCAGCATCAGATGGGCAACTTCGCCGATGTCGGTACCTTCTTTTACCGTTATTACATCTTCCGTCATAATGTCTGCTGCTTTTTGTGCCAACATCTTTTTAAAGTCTTCGTTGTAAGTATCGACCCCATGATAATAAATAACAGCACCCAGCAAGTTGATGAATTCCGGCAAACGTGGTGTTGTCTCCAGCCTGAGCAAGTCACCCTCAGTAACTATGCCTACAAGATAACCACCGTCACTTAAAACTGGCATACCAGATATCTTATTCTTTGTCAGTACTTCTACAATTTCTTCAATTGAGCTATTACGATTAACACTTATTACGTCCCTGACCATGATTTCCTCAACTTTCATAGAAAACACCTCCTGCAGTAAATATATTCAATTACTGGACAAAGAAGGTCGCCTACTTAAAAGCAGACAACCTTCTTTAAAATTATTGTTCTTTCATTGCTGCGCGTTCAGATATAATTTTTTCCGCTAATTTCTGCGGCACATCCTCATAGTGATCAAATTTCATTTCAAATGTGCCTAAGCCTTGGGTTAAAGCACGTAAATCAACGGCATATTCCGAAATCTCAGCATATGGTACCTGTGCTTTGACACAACTCATGCCATCATCCAGGCTTTGCATGCCGAGTATGCGCCCGCGTTTTGTATTCAGGTCACCTATAACGTCACCCATCATGCTTTCAGCGCAAAGAACATCAAGGTTATAATATGGTTCCATAAGTACAGGAGCGGACTTTTCTGCCGCTTTCTTAAATGCTTCGTGAGAAGCAATTTTAAAAGCCATTTCAGAAGAGTCTACAGTATGATAAGAGCCATCAAGAAGGGTAATACGTACGTCGACTACCGGATAGCCAGCCAGGATGCCGTGTTCCATCGACTCGCGCATACCTTTTTCAACCGCCGGTATATATTGTCTTGGTACCGCGCCGCCAAAAATCTTATCGACAAATTCAAAGCCACCTCCCGGTGCTAAAGGTTCCATTTTGATAACAACATGACCATACTGTCCGTGGCCACCGCTTTGCTTTTTATGCTTGCCTTCCACTTCAGCAGAACTCCTGATTGTTTCACGATATTCTATCGTTGGTGCTTTTAAAACAGCCTCCACACCGAATTTTCTCGCCATTCTTTCCATAATTATTTCTATATGCTGATCGCCCATGCCACTGATAAGAGTCTCCTTAGTCGTGGTGTTTTTCGTGACAATAATGGTCGGATCCTCATCCATAAGCCGAGATAAAGCTGTTGCAACCTTTTCTTCTTCGCCTTTTTTCTTAGCCGTAATAGCACGTGTATACATTGGCAGAGGGAATGCAATAGGTGCAAACTTCACGGGAGCATTCTTATCACTCAGAGTATCGCCTGTAGCAGTGTATTGCAGTTTAGCTACAACGCCGATATCCCCGGCAGATATTGCTTTTAATGGAATCTGAGTCTTGCCCCGCATCGTGAACACAGTGCCAATTCTTTCCTCATGATCACGGCTGGCATTATAAACAATAGAATCTCCTGTAATCTTACCAGAAAATACTCTGAAAAAGCTCAAGCGGCCAACAAATGGGTCCGACGTGGTTTTAAAAACTAAAGCGGCCATTGGCGCATTGGCGTCTCTTATTTCTTCCTCGCCAGTTTTTTCATTTGTTACCACGAAATCATTCAAAATAGCGGGATAAGTATAGTCAATAATTGCATTCATCAAACGGCCTAAGCCTATATCCTTATAAGCACTGCCGCAAAGTACCGGGAAAATAACTGCATGTCTTATGCCTTTAATAAGACATTTCATAATTTCTTCATCGTTAATCGTTTCGCCATCAAGATACCGCATCATGACGTCGTCATCAGCTTCTACAGCTGCTTCAATCATTTTTGCGCGTGCTTCATTTGCATACTCTATCATATCTTCAGGGATATCCATTTCAATAGAATCATTGCCATTAGCCTTGTAAGCCTTCATCTTGAAAACATCAATAAGCCCGCAGAAATTCTCTTCTTTTCCTAATGGTAACTGTAGCGGCAAAACTCTCTTGCCAAACTTACTTCTTAATTCATCAAGGATACTATCAAAATCAGCATTCTCACGGTCCATTTTATTTACAAAACAAATTCTAGGCAAACCTGCCTCTTCGGCAAGTTTCCAGCATTGCTCAGTGCCTACCTGTACACCTGATGTAGCACAAACTACAATCAAAGCACTATCAACAGCACGAAAAGCACATTTTACTTCTGCTACAAAATCCGCAAAACCCGGGGTGTCGATAAAGTTAATCTTGGAATCGCGCCATTCAACCGGTGCCAAAGTTGCATTTACTGAAACTTTTCTTTTAATTTCTTCCGGCTCATAGTCCGTGGTGGTAGCTCCATCTTCCACTTTGCACATCCGGGAAATTGCACCGGAGCGATACAGCAAAGCTTCTGTAACAGATGTTGTTCCCGCTCCACCATGGCCTACAATTGCAACGTTTCTGATCCGATCTCCAGTATACTCTTTCATACATGCTTCCCCCTTATCCGAATTATTTAACAGCTCAACAATTCTATGGAGAAACAGCCTTTTCCTTCTTTTTGTTCAGTTATGCAACAATATTTAATTTTTCCACTTTTTATGTTAATTACGTGACACTTTAGAAAAAAGCCGCTTGCCAACGCAAGCGGCCCAACCTACATATTATTTTTTTTCTCGAGTTTTTTCTTTTTCCAGCGCTCCCATAATACATATCCATAGATAAGTGCAACCATCGTTGCGATGATAGCTAAACGATCAAGATGCTGCTTATAATTTACAACATCGTGTCCAATAATTACTTCCAAAGCTGTAGACGGAAACTTACCAATAAAAGTCGCGATGATATAATCACGCACGCTCATTTTACTTACAGCACCCAAGGCTGTAAGAATACCGGAAGGGAAATAAGGAAGTGTTCTGGCTATCGCCATTACCTGCAAACCTTTTTCTCCGCTCACCTCATCTAATTTTTCAAGGTTTTTACTTTTGCGAATCAATACCTCCGCAGATTCACGAAAAAAATATCGCATAAGAAGGAAGCTTATGATAACGCCGATAGACTCTGCCATCCATGATACAAGAACTCCCAGTGGCAAACCAAACAATAAACCGTTGCCAGTGGAAATAAAAATTGATGGCAAAAAACCCACTGCATTTATGAGAATATCCAGTAAAAAACTAACTAAAAGAGCCCAGATACCAAATGAACGTAAAAAATCAATGAGCTCATCAACATTGCCACTTGTAGAAAGGTTAATAATTTTTGGGAAAAAGTCAGGCACAAGCAGATGAATACCCAAAAAAATCAACACCAAAAGCAAAAAGGCAGCAACTTTAACATAGGCTTCCTGTTCATACCAAGGTCTATCTTTATGGTCCATATTTGCCTCTTTCAATATCTATAAATTAAAAATGAGCTGAAACCTTTCATCGAACTGATTTTTCAAAACAATTTCAACATCGCTGAACATAGCGGGTTCCGCAACTGTTTTTTTCGCCAAGGTCCGTGCCTCGAGCAGAACATCCATATCATGCAGTATATCAGCAATATGTAAATCAGGCAAGCCATGCTGTCTCATTCCAAACAATTGTCCGGCGCCTCTTAATTCAAGGTCCTTTTCTGCCAGAACAAAACCATCTGAACACTCGTGCATGATTTTTAAACGTGCCAGAGTTTCAGGCTTGTCTGAATCTGTAAGCAGAACGCAATAAGATTGATTATTACCACGCCCGACACGTCCTCGTAATTGGTGCATCTGCGCTAAACCAAAACGATCGGCACCTTCAATAACCATCAGTGAAGCATTGGGGACATTAACGCCAACTTCTATGACAGTCGTAGCCACCAAAACATCTATGCTGCCGTTAATGAATCCTTGCATAACTTTTCCTTTTTCAGTTTCTTTCATTCTGCCATGAAGTAAACCGCAAGTTATTTCTCGTAAATACCCATGGGAAAGTTCCTCATATACTTCGCTGGCAGAGTTAACATCGAAAGTATCAGATTCTTCTATAAGAGGACAGACAACATAAGCCTGATGTCCTTTTTTGACCTCTCTCAGCATCCCTGCATATATTTCAGGACGTTTTTCATTGGTAAAACAAAGAGTCTCTATCGGTTTCCTTCCCGGTGGAAGTCCACGCATAACTGAAACATCCAGATCACCATAAACAGTCAGGGCTAGAGTACGTGGTATAGGTGTTGCAGTCATAACTAGAACGTCAGGTGAAAACTCCGACTTGTTAGCCAACTTTGCTCTCTGCTCTACACCAAAACGATGCTGCTCATCTGTAATTACTAGAGTCAGTGCGTTAAAAATTACTTCATCCTGAATCAAAGCATGCGTTCCCACGATAATATCAATATTACCACTGGCCAGGTCGGCTAATATTTCTTTGCGTTTACTTCCTTTTACGCTGCTTGTGAGAAGTTCTACACGAAAAGAAGTTTTTTCCATAAGCCCTGTCAGTGTCTGAAAATGCTGCTGGGCTAAAATTTCTGTTGGTACCATTATACACCCTTGATAGCCGTTTTCCGCTGTCTTGGCTAAAGCGAGGGCGGAAATAACAGTTTTGCCTGAACCAACATCACCTTGCAACAGTCTGTGCATTGGTTTTTCATCCTGCATATCAAGCGATATCTCCAGCCAAGCTTGTTTTTGGGCATCAGTCATTTGAAAAGGCAGGCAGTCAAGAACTCTGCTAACTCCTACCCCATCCTTACCATGTTTTATGCCTTTTTTGCCTGACTTTACTTTATTTCTATAATAAAGTAAACCACACTGCAATAAATATAACTCTTCAAAAATAAACCTGTCCTTTGCTGCTTTAAGAATACTGAAGTTTTTTGGAAAGTGAATATTATTAAGTGCTTCTAACCTGCCAAGCAACTTTCGCTCACTAATAATTTTTTGTGGCAGAGATTCCGGCAAATGTTTTTCTGCCAATAACAATGCCTGCTTTACTGCTCTTCTTAAATCATTCTGCGTAAGAGAACCAGCCAAGCTATACACAGGCAAAATACCAAGGCTTTCTTGCTCGTCCTCTTTATCCATAGGTTGCAAGGAAGCTTCCGTAACCATACGGGCAGTTCTGCCCGGCTTCACTTTACCAGTGGCAATTGCTTTATTGCCAACTTTTAGTTTTTTAACCAAAAATCTTTGTTGAGCAAAAAAATAGATTTCCGCATATGCAGTCTCATCACGCACAGTGACCAAACTGTAACGTTTGCCCTTATGCGAATACTTTTCACCAATGCTGACAATTTCACAGACAAAAATCTGCTTCTCATTGTTTGTTGCAAGTTCTTTTATCTTTTTAAATCTGGAATAATCAATATAACTGTTGAAACGGGGATACATATTCAATATATCACCTATTGTTTCAACATTAAGTTTCCTTAAATCAAGGGCTTTCTTAGTACCAATTCCTTTTAATGATATTACAGGTTCATGCCACCACAATAAAATCACCACCAATTCAGGTCTTTCTTTTTTTTCTTGCATTTTAGTACCAGTCTATGGTAACATACTATTGTTGAATTTATAAAGAGGTTTTGCCCTATACTTAAAGGAGGTGCGACTATGGCATGTATTTGTGAAATTTGTGGCAAAGGTGAGATGGCCGGTTCTAATGTCAGTCACTCTAATAGACATACAAAACGTTCGTGGAAACCAAATATCCAACGCGTAAGAGCAGTTGTTGAAGGCTCAACTCGTGGTGTTAACGTTTGTACCCGTTGCCTACGCTCCGGGAAAGTCAACCGTGCAATTTAATCCAAATTATAAAAATGAAACCAAATACCACTAGGTATTTGGTTTTATTTTTATTTTACCTGCAGGCCGCATTCCGGGCAGAACTTTACACTCGAGCTTATCTTAGACCTGCATCTAGGACACAAAATAAAAGCCGCAAACTCTTTAAGCTTGTTTTCAAAAGATTCATAAAAACCATTAACTTCTTTTTCTTCAGGTTTCCACGAATATATTTGCAATACCTTTCTGCGGGTATCAACAATAACCTGACATGTTTCTTCATCTAATTTTTGCAACGCTATGTTAACTATTTTTTTCCCAATACTACCACTAATGAGATGTGCTTCATTATCCTGTTCTTCAATCTTAATCGCCATCTCAGCGGCAACTAACAATATAATCTGCCAAGCAACAGCAAAATCAACTTCATACACTCGATTGTCAAAACAGCCACCCGCACCATCAATTCGCATTCTTATTCCTCCGAATAACTAATATATTTTAATCCAATTATAGCGTATTTTGACATTTTATGCACAAAAAGCTCCAACCTTAAGATGGTTGGAGCTTTTTCTTATTTGGCGTAATCAACAGCGCGGGTTTCACGAATAATGATTACCTTGATCTGTCCTGGATATTCCATCTCTGCCTCGATTTTTTTTGCTATATCTCTCGCAAGCAAGACAGATTCAGCATCATCGATTTGATCCGGCTTAACCATTATGCGAATTTCACGGCCCGCTTGAACAGCAAAACATTTTTCAACACCAGCAAAGGATTCGGAAATCTCTTCCAATCGAGTTAACCGTTTCAGGTAACTTTCCAAAGTTTCGCGGCGAGCACCAGGTCTTGCAGCGGAAACCGCATCAGCAGCAGCAACCAAAACTGCTTCAACTGACGTTGGCTCTACATCACCGTGGTGGGCTTGAATAGAGTTAATGATCTGTTCGGATTCACGATATTTTTTAGCAATATCTGCGCCGATTTCTACATGGGAACCTTCCATTTCATGGTCAATGGCTTTTCCTATATCATGAAGCAAACCTGCACGTTTAGCTAAAACAACATCAACGCCCAGTTCTGCGGCCATAATACCAGCCAAATGAGCAACTTCTATAGAATGGTTCAGTACGTTTTGTCCGTAACTTGTACGATATTTGAGTCTGCCTAGTAACTTGATAAGTTCTGGATGCAAGCCGTGCACGCCAGTCTCAAATGTTGCTTGTTCGCCCGCTTCCTTGATTTTTTGCTCAACTTCTTTTTGAGCTTTTTCAACCATTTCTTCAATACGGGCAGGGTGAATGCGTCCGTCATTGATAAGCTTCTCTAAGGCTGTTCTGGCAACTTCGCGGCGAACAGGATCAAAACCTGAAATAATAACAGCCTCCGGTGTATCATCAATAATTAAATCAATACCGGTTAACGTTTCCAAAGTTCTGATATTTCTGCCTTCACGACCGATTATGCGGCCCTTCATTTCATCATTTGGTAAGGCCACAACCGACACTGTTGTCTCGGCAACGTGATCAGCTGCACAACGTTGAATAGCTAACGAAACTATTTCTCTTGCCTTTTTGTCAGCTTCTTCCTTAGCTTGTTGTTCCAAATCTTTAATCAGCACAGCAGTTTCATGCTTAATTTCCGTTTCAACGCTGCTCAGTAATTCCTTTTTTGCGTCCTCTGCAGTCAAACCTGAAATACGCTCTAATTCATTAGTTTGTTTATCAAAAAGTTCGTCTACTTTATCTTGGCTGGCCCGCAATTTATTTTCCTGAACAATGAGATGTTCTTCTTTTTTCTCATAAGATTCAAGCTTTTTATCGAGGTTTTCTTCTTTTTGGAGCAACCTACGTTCTAAACGTTGCAATTCAGAGCGGCGTTCTTTATTTTCGCGTTCAACTTCAGAACGCAGACGGTGTATTTCTTCCTTGGCTTCCAGCAGTGTTTCTTTCTTTTTAGCTTCGCCGGTTTTTTCGGCTTCCTGAACGATGCGTGCGGCGGTTTCTTCAGCAGTAGCAATCTTACCTTCGGCAATATTCTTACGTACTAAATAACCGGCAATACCTCCAACAAGTCCTACTCCGACGGATATTCCGATTATTTCAAAAATAATCTTCACCTCCAAATTTTATTTTCAGAAAAACAAATGAGGCAACATCAAAATCTATGTCGCCTCGTGAATAACATAAATAAACATTAACACGATTGGATATGTTAATTCTATCTGTTTTTGCAAAAAGTGTCAAGATATACTACTCTGCAAAGTCGCCGCCCAACCTGTTCAATGCTTTTCTTATTATATTGCCGTTAAATCCTCTTGCCATTAATGTTCTAGCCATTTTTAGCAAAGTGTCTTTATTATCCAACCCGTACTTTTTATTGTTCTTCTTCTGCCAGCTTCTTGCAGCATCGACTGCTCTCTCTAATTCCATTTCTTCAGAAAAAGAAACGGTAATTTTTGCTGCCAATTCGTCGCTGATATTTTTCTTTTTAAGTTCCATGCGTAAATGATTTATACCATAGTACTTTTTAGCAAGCCATGAGGCATATACCTTATCAGCATACTTGCCATCATCAAGCAAGGAATATTCCTTTAACTTGCCGATAACTTCTTCTATTACTTCCTGTGGACAGGCATGCTGTCGCAGGGTTTTCACTAAATCTTTTTCGCTATAATCACGATATGATAGCCTTACCAGCGCATAATCATATGCCTGGGCGTAATTAGTTAATTGTTTCGCTGTTCTCCTCTGCATTTATGGCAATACCTTCTTCTCCAGCCGGTTTTGAAACTGCAACAGCACGTATTTTTTCATCAAGCTCTTTAGCCATCTTGTGATTGTTTTTCAAGAGCTCTTTTACATTTTCTTTGCCCTGTCCTAATCTTTCATCACCATAAGAATACCAGGCTCCACTTTTGTTGATAATACCATATTCAACGCCCAAATCAACCAAGCAGCCTTCTAACGAAATACCCTCACCATACATAATATCAAATTCGGCCTGTCTGAACGGCGGCGCTATCTTATTTTTGACAACCTTAACCCTGGTACGGCTGCCAATCATATCATTGCCGTTTTTCAGCGTCTCTACACGCCTGACGTCAAGCCTGATAGTTGAATAAAATTTAAGTGCACGACCACCGGTAGTCGTTTCCGGATTGCCAAACATGACACCAACTTTTTCACGAATCTGATTGATAAAAATAGTTGCAGTTTTCGATCTGGCTATGATGCCGGTCAGTTTACGTAAAGCCTGGCTCATTAACCTTGCCTGCAGGCCAACATGGGAATCACCCATCTCACCTTCTATTTCAGCACGCGGAACAAGTGCAGCAACTGAGTCTATGACAATAATGTCGATGGCGCCGCTGCGCACAAGAGCGTCGGCTATTTCCAAAGCCTGCTCGCCATTATCCGGCTGAGAAATTAAAAGGTTATCAACATCGACACCAAGCTTACGGGCATAAATAGGGTCAAGAGCGTGCTCAGCATCAATAAAAGCTGCATATCCGCCTAATTTTTGTGCCTCTGCAATCATATGTAAAGCAACTGTTGTCTTACCGGAAGACTCAGGACCATAAATCTCAGTTACACGGCCGCGTGGGATGCCACCGACGCCGAGCGCTATGTCAAGCGAAAGCGCACCGGTAGGAATCGTTTCTATGTTCATTTTGGCACCTGCTTCGCCAAGCTTCATAATTGATCCCTTGCCAAAATCCTTCTCAATCTGACGCATGGCAATTTCAAGAGCCTTAGTTTTATCCATATCCATACAATTACCCCCTATCTGAAAACATTATACAAACATCTGTTCGTTTAGTCAAGTGGATTAACTTAAATTTTGTTTTTGATAGCTTTAATTTCCTTTGATGTAAGTTTGTAAATTTCATTGCAAAACTGGCAATGCACTTCAGTTACTTCATCTTGTTCCATTTCGCTCAATTCTTTAGGGCTAAGTGTTGCTAGCATATCGATTACTTTTTCTTTGCTGCAGCGGCATTTAAATTCGACCGGCAGCTTCTCTTTTATGCTAAGCTCAAGGCCTTCCGCTATCTTCATAACGATTTTTTCAGGGGTAAATCCTGAGTTTAGAAGTTCAGTAACATATGGCATAGACATAACATTGTTTTCTAATTTGATTAATACTTCTTCGTCGCAGTCAGGCATTGCCTGAATAAACCAACCACCTGCGGCGATTACTTTACCATCTTTGTCTACCATTACTCCTAATGCAACGCTCGCTGGGGTCTGTTCAGAAGTATATAAATAATTGGTAAGATCAGAAGCAATTTCGCCATCTGTCAAATCGCAGAAACCATTAAAAGGCTCTGCATTTGTCAAAAACCTTGTTACTGTCAAAGTTCCTTTGCCTATACCTGCACCTACATCCAGCTTGCCATTTTTTAGCGGCAAAAAAACGTTAGGATTTTCAACATATCCACGAACATGTGTTCCTTCAGCATCAGCCACCACATTTCCCAAAGGACCATCACCGGAAAACCTTAAGGTTACGCGTTCGTTATCCTTCATTGTTGCAGCAAATAGCAAGGCACCATTCATGGCTCTGCCTAAAGCTGCAATACTTAAGTGTGAACATTGATGGCGTTCATTAGCCTCCTGAACCAACCCTGTTGTCACAAGTGCATATATGCGAACACCTTCTGCTGTTGCTTTAATTAAATAGTCTTCCATCAGTTTTCTCCGTTATATATTCTTTAACAAATCAGCCATTTCGATAGCTGCCATAGCTGCATCAACGCCTTTGTTTCCTGCTTTAGTACCAGCTCTTTCAACTGCCTGCTCGATATTTTCAGTTGTTAAAACACCGAATGAAACTGGAGTTTCAAACTGTAAGCTTACACTGGCAATACCTTTGGAAACCTCAGCACAAACGTAATCAAAATGAGGTGTTGCGCCACGAATAACAGCACCCAGACAAATAATTGCATCATATTTACCGGTGGCAGCCATCTTTTTAGCCACAAGTGGAATTTCAAAAGCACCTGGTACCCAGGCAACAGTTATATTGTCATTGTCTGCTCCGTGACGAACCAGACAATCAATTGATCCTGATAGCAATTTTGAACTAATAAATTCATTGAACCGCCCAACAATAATACCAAATTTCAAATTATCAGCTTTTAATTGACCTTCTAATGTTTTCATTTCAATTCCTCCATTTTGTACGTTTATTTTAAAACATGACCCATTTTTTCTTCCTTGCAGGCAAGGTAATCATGATTATAACGGTTGTCCTGAATTACTATAGGCACTCGTTCAGTAACAGTAATGCCGTAACCGGAAAGTCCAACTCTTTTTGAAGGATTATTGGTTATCAGCCTGATACTTGTCAAACCTAAATCAGAAAGAATTTGTGCACCAATGCCATAGTCACGCAAATCTGCAGGGAAACCCAATTCCAAATTAGCTTCAACTGTATCATAGCCTTTATCCTGTAAAGCATAGGCTCTGATTTTATTTGCTAAACCAATACCGCGCCCTTCCTGTCGCATATAAAGAACAACACCCTGTCCTTCTTCTTCTATCATACGTAGCGCACTGGCAAGCTGGTCGCCGCAGTCACAGCGTAAAGAACCAAAAGCATCCCCGGTAAGGCACTCAGAATGTACCCTGACCAAAACGTTCTCTTTGCCCTCTACATCGCCTTTTATAATTGCAGCATGACAAAGGTCATCCAGATCATTTTCATAGGCTACAAGCCTAAATTGGCCATATTTACTTGGTAATTTAGCTTCGGCAGCGCGATGCACCATCTTTTCATTGGCTTTACGATAAGCGACCAAAGCCGCAACCGTTATAAATGTCAGGTTATGCTCTTTGGCAAACTCAATCAGTTCCGGTGTTCTTGCCATAGTTCCATCATCACTCATAATTTCACAGCAGATGCCAACAGGTTTCAAACCAGCAAGCATACAAAGATCGGTTGTCGTTTCCGTATGTCCGATACGCCTCAAAACGCCGCCTTCGCGTGAACGCAAAGGAAAAACATGTCCCGGGCGACGGAAATCCTTGGCACAAGCACCCTCTTCAGTTACTTTTTTGATAGTCAAAGCTCTTTCAAAAGCAGAAATACCGGTCGTAGTATCAACGTGGTCGATAGTAACAGAGAAAGCAGTTTCATGATTATCTGTATTTTGTGCAACCATCGCACCAAATTGAAGTTTATCCATTATTTCCGGTGAAGCCGGCATACAGATCAACCCCCTGGCAAATTTTGCCATGAAATTTATTGCTTCCGGCGTTACTTTTTCTGCCGCCATAATCAGATCGCCTTCATTTTCACGATCTTCGTCGTCCGTAACTAAAACCATTTTTCCATTCCTGATGTCTTCAATCGCTTGTTCTATTGTACCAAATTTAAATTCTTCGTTCATCTTAATCCTCCTATATGAATCCATTTTCAAATAATGTGTTTTTGCTTATGCCACCGGAAACGCTTTTGCGCCCTTGTGCGTTCAGCAATCTTTCAACATACTTACCAATGATATCGGTTTCAATATTCACACTGTCACCAATACTTTTAAATCCTAACGTTGTTTCTTTGGCAGTATGCGGTATCAAAGATACAGTAAAACTATCATCAGTCACATCAGTTACCGTGAGACTTATACCGTCAACCGCGATTGACCCTTTTTTTAAAATATATTTTACAAATTCAGTTGGAACGTTAATCGTCACAAGCATTGCTATATCTTCTTTTACAATGTTGATGATCTTGCCAATGCCTTCGACGTGTCCGCTTACTATATGCCCATCCAGGCCATCCTGCAGCCTGAGCGTTTTCTCAAGATTTACCTTGTCACCGTTTTTTAAATAACCTATTGTAGACATCCTGACGGTCTCAGGCATGACATCCACCGTGAAATTGGTATTATTAAAAGCAATTACAGTCAGGCAGGCGCCATTTACCGCGACACTTTCACCAATGTTAAGTGTTTTCGGTATTTTTACCGACTCAATCGTCAGCTGATATGACTGAAGGCCTCTTTTCATTGCTTTAACGGTACCCATTTCAGCTATTAGTCCTGTAAACATAACTTCACCCCTTTGCAGTACATCCAGTAATCAAAAAGTCGCTTCCCAAAACCATGGTTTCCACTCTGTCCAATTGTATGCCATCGGCAATTTTTAAGCAGCCTATTCCGCCAATAGGTGATAAAGCTTTTTTCCCGCCTATTAATCTTGGTGCAATAAAGGCATAAACGCGCTCTACGAAGCCTGCATCAAAAAAACTACCATGTACTGCGCCGCCGCCTTCAACCAAAATACTGGTAATTTTACGTTCACTCAATGTGATTAAAAGTTCATTCAGATCAACATTGCCATCAGTCGTGTCCACTTGCAGGACTTCAACATTATCTAAAAATGTTCTTTCTGCCAAACGTTCAGGCAAAACATCTTTACCGGCTACAATAATAGTTTTAGCTTCACCATCGGAAATTACTTTTTCACTAATCGGAATTTCCAGCTTTGCATCAAGTATAATACGTATGGGATTTTTGCCTTCTACCAGCCTACAGGTCAAAGACGGATCATCTTCAAGCACTGTCCCCTTGCCCACCAAGATAGCGTCATAAATACTGCGGAGATAATGTGCATGTCCCCTTGCTTCTTTACCTGTAATCCACTTAGAATCACCAGTGCCTGTTGCTATCTTGCCATCAAGAGTCATTGCATACTTCAAAGCAACAAATGGTCTGTTTGTTGTTATCCAGTGTAAAAAGACCTCATTTACTTCCGCTGCTTCCTTAGCTAAAACACCAACGTTCACCTCGATGCCCTCTTCTTGCAGACGTCTTATACCATTGCCTGCAACTTTAGGATTAGGATCTTCGATTGCAATCACTACTTTTTTGACGCCAGCAGCTATCAAGGCTTCGCAGCAAGGACCTGTCCTGCCATAATGTGAGCAAGGCTCCAAACTTACATACGCAGTTGTACCGCGTGCCTTTTCACCAGCTTGTGCCAATGCATTCACTTCTGCATGCGGCTCACCGGCCTTATGGTGCCAACCTTCGCCAACCACATTGCCTTCGTCATCTACCAAAACAGCACCAACTAAGGGATTGGGACTGGTCGTGCCAATACCCTTGCGTGCAAGATCAATAGCACGTTTCATCCATCTTTTATCATCCATCGAATCAACGCCTTTCAAGAAAAAGAAAAACCATACACTGAACCCTTTGGCTCGGTCGTATGGTTTTAATACACATCCATATGCCTTTTCACATCCAGACTATACTGTCGGTTTCGGAGTTGCACCGAATCATGCTGTTACCAGCTCGCGGACTATACCGCCGGTAGGGAATCACACCCTGCCCCAAAGGCTTACTTATTAAGTTATACAAATAATATACCACTCACAGCTAATGATTGCAATTATTTTTTCAAAGCAGCAATTGCGGCAGCGCAATCATCGGCGCCATAAACATAGGATCCAGCTACAATAACGTCAGCTCCTGCATCACGTACCTGCTTAGATATGATGTCATTGACGCCACCATCAACCTGTATAAGCGTCTTGTGCCCGCCATCAATTATCAGCTGTTTAAGTCTTTGAATTTTCCCCAGACAGGTAGAAATGAACTTTTGGCCGCCAAAACCGGGGTTTACTGACATAACAAGAACCATGTCCACATAAGGTAAAATTTCCTCAATAGTGCTCAATGATGTTGCAGGGTTTAATGCCACGCCTGCTTTTATGCCTTTTTCCTTTATGGCTTGAACCAAACGATGCAGATGATTAGTAGCTTCAACATGTACTACAATCATGTCGGCACCAGCTTTAGCAAAATCATCAATATAATTTTCCGGATTGTTTACCATTAAATGGCAATCAAAAAATAATTTTGTGACAGGTCTTATCTTTTGAACCACGGGGGCTCCAAAAGTAAGATTTGGTACAAAACTACCATCCATCACATCAATATGTACCCAGTCTGCGCCTGCAGCTTCTATTTTTTTAATTTCATCAGCTAAATAGGCAAAATCTGCCGACAATATTGAAGGTGCTATAAGAGTCATTTTTTCCCTTCTCTCTCTTTTTTTGTTAAAATTTCCTGCATTATGGAAGTATACGAACTATATCTGCTTGTCGCAATCTCGCCAGCTTCTACCGCTTCCTTAACGGCACACTTGGGTTCATGGGTATGTGAGCAGGTAGTAAAGCGACAGTTATGAGCATACTTTATAAATTCACGGAAAGCTTTAGGCAAGCTATCCGCCTCGATCTCCTCCATGTTCAAATTTCCAAACCCTGGAGTATCGGCCAAATATCCACCGGCAAAAGGAATAAAATGCGCAAAACGAGTTGTATGCCGGCCTCTGCCAATTTTTTCGCTTACATTACCGGTAACAAGATCCAAGCTAGGATCGATGGCATTTAAAGTTGAAGATTTGCCAACGCCGGACGGGCCAGCAAAAACTGTCAGTTTTTCGCTAACTTCGGCTCTAAGTTCTTCTATGCCGATTCCTGCTTTGGCAGATACAGGGAATACCTTGTAGCCGATTTTTTCATACAGCGCACGACATTTTTCCACTAGTCCAACAGGCGCAATATCCACTTTTGTCAGGCATATTATGCCTGGTATCCTTGCTATTTCAGCCAGTGCCAGCAACTTATCCGTAATAAGAAAACTAAAATCAGGATTAGAACAGGAAACGGTTACGACCACCAAGTCAATATTAGCAACAGTTGGCCGCAGTAAAAAATTCTTGCGCGGTAGTATATCTGTAATCATGCCTTCAGAACCACTGACTTCAAACTTCACATAGTCACCTGTACAAAGAGAGAAGCGACTCTGCTTCATTTTACCTTTGACTTTGCAAGTTATAATTTCATGCGTGGCCGTTTCAACATAATAATACCCCATATAATTTTTTACTATTCTACCCTGATTAATAATCACAGGCTTCTTTCCTCCACTAACTTATCATTACTATAAAATTGCACCCTTATATTACCAGTACCCTCAATTTGTTGTCTTAACCTCACGCCAGGCTTATGAGTGTTGTTATAAACAACGCGACTGCCAGCATCATCAATCACAACAATTTTTATCTCCTGATGGTCGCTCCCCGCCGGAACTATAAATTCAACATATTGAGATTGCTGCGGTTTTGTACTCTCTACATTCTTGGACACAGTAATATCTACAACCGTACCCACATTAACTACTTCTTTTGAAGCAGGATTCATTCCAATAACCGTATTATCTGGTTCCTTGCTGACGACAGTATTAACTTTACCTAAAACAAGTCCCAAGTCATTAAGTTTATTCTTGGCAGAAGTACTGCTCAAACCTACTAAATCAGGAAGCACGACCTGATTGCTCTTAATATTAATGACAACGTCTAATTTTGTTCCTATTGGCAGCTTTGCAGGCGGGGCAACACTTTGTTCCAGGATAGTTTCTTCCGGAGCGCCACTGACATATTTATAAGACACTCGCCCAAGTTCGAAACGAGAGGCTTTCAGCATTGCTTTTGCTTCTGTGAGTCTCTTACCCTTCAAATTAGGAACATCGCCAAGTTCTACGCCTTTGCTGACAACGAGGGTAATTTTACGCCCTTCTTTAACCATACGTTTTGCACCCGGATTTTGTGAAATAACGGTTCCAGGAGCAACTTTGATATTATATTCTTCGTCAATTGTATATCCTAGTTTTGCCTGCGACAATATATTCTGTGCTTCAACGACGGTTTTTCCTGTTACGTCCGGAACTTCAACTTCCGGTCCACCTATAACACCAAAGGAAAACAAACCTATTATCAGGAACGATGCTGCCACAACAGCACCAATGAGCCAACGCTTTATGCGTTTTTTCCTTTCCAGTTTATCATCAGTGTCATCCTCATTATGGGGTGGTAATTGGTCAGCGTAAGCTGTTCTGTCAATTCTTATTGTTTCCTCAAGAGAAGTATTTGCAACGGTCGGACTATTGTCTGCGATAAATACCCTGTCTTTTTCATTATATACTATGTTCCCGCTCAAAACATCGGCAGCATATTCAAGATCCTGCAAAAATTCATCAGCGGTAGAATAACGCTCTTCTTTGTCTTTCGCTAAAGCTTTAGCAACTATTTTCTCCAAAACCAAAGGTACTTCAGAATTAATTTCCCTGACCAACGGCATTCTTTCTCTAACATGCATTAAAGCAACAGCAACAGGAGTCTCAGCCGTATAAGGCAAACAACCGGTCAGCATTTCAAAAAGCAAAATACCTAATGAATATAAATCCGACTGAGCAGAAACCTTCTCTCCCCTTACTTGTTCCGGGGAAAGATAATGCACGGAACCAACTACCGACGCGGTATAGGTCATCGTTGCAGTAGTTATTGCCCTCGCAATACCAAAATCAGCAACCTTAGGATTATTATTCTCGTCGAGCAAAATATTATGAGGCTTTATATCGCAATGAATAATTCCCCTGCTATGCGCATGTTTCAGGGCAGAAGCAATACCATGTGCTATTATTACCGCTGTCATTGGGTCCAATGCGCCAACTTCTGAAATGAATTCCTTTAGGGTTCTGCCTTTGACATACTCCATTATTATGTAATAGGAATCGTCGTCTCTGCCAACATCATAAACATTGACGATATTTGGATGGATAAGACGTGCAGCCGACTGTGCCTCCTGTCTGAAACGTGAAACAAACCCTTCATCATCTGTGTATTGGGCCCGCAGAATTTTAACAGCCACTTCTCTGTTTAGAAAGGTATCAAAGGCCTTATATACTTCAGCCATGCCACCTGTACCAATCGACTCTAATATCTGATAACGATTACCTATAATTTTTTGTTCCATAAATATTAATCCTCCAAATCAAGGATAATGAAAGATATGTTATCCTTGCCGCCTGCGGCCAAAGCCTTACTCATTAAAGTATCAGCAGCAAACGTCAGGCTTGAATCCTGCAAAATGTTTTCGATTTCTTCTTCACTAACCATATTGGTTAACCCATCGGAGCTTAAAAGCATCCTTTTTGCTCCGCTTGTAAGAAATTCAAAGGAATCAACCTCAACATATGGTTCTGCTCCAACCGCTCGCATAATAATATTCTTATGCAGATGATTTGCAGCTTCCTCCAGGCTTATTTCTTTATTTCTTACTAATTCTGCCACATATGAATGATCTCTGGTTATTTTTTTAAGTCCATTACTCTGTAACAAATAAACTCTGCTGTCGCCAACGTGCGCAACACATGCTCTTTCATCACAGAGAAGATAAACAGCCGTTAGTGTTGTACCCATACCCCTGAGTTGTGGATTTTCTTGCGCCATCTGCCAAATACGGCTGCTAACCTCTTGAACCTTCTTGCTCAAAAATGGCAAAATATTTTTATCATCTACATTCGAAAAATCAGTCGCAGCTAAGTAGTTAACGGCTTCTGAGCTAGCAGTTTCACCACCCTGGTGGCCGCCCATGCCGTCAGCTATTACAAACAAATTAGGCAGTTTTACCAAAATGCTATCTTCATTGTTGTCACGTACAAGTCCCTTATTTGTTCTGCTAACAACAAACAAGTCAATCACCTCACAAGTTAAGAGTTTTTACCAATAAACTTAGACCGCAGCTGACCGCAAGCAGCATCAATATCTTTGCCCATTTCTCTTCTGACGGTAGCATTGATATTATTCTTTTTCAAAACCTGAAGAAATCTCTCCACTGTATGAGGTGAAGGCCTTTTAAATCCTTTTTCTTCAACAGGATTGGCAGGAATCAGGTTCACAGAGGAGTTTTTAAAGCGCAGCGCATTACTGAGTAATTCCGCGTCAAGCAAGGTGTCATTCTTATTAGCTATCAGAATATATTCATAAGTAACTTGTCTGCCTGTCGCTTTTGCATAGGCATCAGCTGCCTTGATAACTTCTAAGAATGGGTAAGTTTTGTTGATTGGCATAAGCTCACTTCTCATATCATCTCTTGCCGAATGTAGAGAAATTGCCAAATTAATCGGCAGTTTTCTTATAACAAGCTTTTCAATTCCAGGAATAATACCGCAGGTAGAAATAGTCATATTTCGATAACTCATGTTCAAGGTCGTCTCCATATGCAAAAATTCCAAAGCACCCAGAACTGCATCAAAGTTCAACAAAGGCTCACCTGAACCCATTACAACAATACGACTGACAAAACCACCGTTAGGAAGTAATTGCTGATTAAAATAATATACCTGAAGTAAAATTTCGGCCTGCGATAAATTTCTGACAAAACCAGTCAAGCCGCTGGCACAAAAAGCACAGCCCATATTGCAACCCACTTGACTTGAAATGCAAACGCTAAATCCGTAATCATGTGACATTAATACTGTTTCAATTGAATTACCATCAGGCAATTCAATCAATACCTTACGCGTCAATTTGTCAGAGGATATTTGTTCTCTTAAAATTTTGATATTCGCAGGTAATATTGTGAAATTTTCTTCCAGAAGATTTATATCATCTTTAGAAATATTCTTCATTTTGCTAAATTCAAAGACGGATTTCTTGTAAATCCACTCAAATACTTGTTTTGCTCTGAATTTTTTAAATCCATATGTACCGAGCAAATCCTGTAAAGCTTCAAGACTTAAACCAAAAACATCTTTCTTTTCCATATTTTCCCTATCTTTCATGCCTTATGCTTCAAGGCACAAATGTAAAATCCGTCTATACCATCTTTTTGCGGCAAAATTTGCAAGTCTTTAATTGTCTCACCGGTTTTAGGATGAGCAAAACCTGCCAATTCATATTGTTTGTTTAATTTCAGAAAGGTCTGAACTACACCGAAATTTTCAGCAGATTCCAGTGTACACGTGCTGTATACCAATCTGCCTCCAGGTTTTAAATATCGTGCTGCGTTATTCAATATTGCCAGCTGCAGTTCAGGAAACTCTTTAAGCCCTGCCTCTGTCTTGGTCCATCGTGCTTCAGCACGTCTTCTTAAAACCCCTAAGCCAGAACAAGGAGCGTCGACAAGGACACAATCAGCTGATTCGTTCCAAGCTTCCACATTATCAGCAGCATCTTTAATTTCTGTCTTTATTATTTCAATGCCTAAACGTTCCGCATTTTCTTTGATTAAGCCAATTTTATGGGCATGAATATCAGTTGCAATTATTTCCCCTCTATTTTCCATCAACTGCGCCAGATGGGTAGTTTTTCCCCCAGGTGCCGCACAAACATCTATTACTCGCTGTCCAGGCTTTGGTTCTAATACACCTGCAACAAGCATCGAACTCTCATCCTGCACATAAAAACATTTATTATATTTTTTAAACAAAAGCTCCAAAGAAGGCAACTTGTCACAAACAATACCATCTTTGCTCCACTCGGAGGCACGCACCATAAAATCATCATCTGCCAGTTTCTTTAGCATTTCATCTCTGTTGATTACCAGAGTATTAACGCGTATGGTCAAAGGCGGAACCTGATTATTAAAACAGCATAATTTTTCTGTTTCTTCAAAACCATAATCACGTATCCATCTTTTTATGAGCCATTCAGGGTGCTGTAATTTCAATGATAAATGTAACAACTCGTTTTCTTCTCTTGAAGGATAGACAAGTTTTTCTTTATTACGTACACAGTTTCTTAAAACCGCATTAACAAATTTTACAGTGCCAATATGTCCAAACTTTTTAGCCAAATTAACCGCTTCATTACAAGCAGCAGAAGCTGGTATGCGTTCCAGAAAATAAATCTGGAAAACACCCAGCCGCAAAATATTCAATATAATTGGACTTATTTTATTTAGGGAGCGAGAAATATTTTGTTCCAATATCCAATCCAGCGTTCCCTTGGCCTTTATACTTCCATATACCAACTCAGTAACAAACCTTCGATCCAGATCACTTACCTTGTTAGTCGAAAATGCCTTATTTAAAGCTATATTAGAATAGGCACCATTGCTGAAAACTTTGTCAATCACACGCAATGCAATTAGTCTGGCATTGATAGGTGCACTTTTCTCAGGCATAGGCGAGCTAGTTTTTTTGCTCATTTTTATCCTCGTTCTTCAAAAAATATTTAATAGTATCTTCTACTTTGCTTATATCAACCCTGGTATTAAAACACGGCCCAAAAGGACGTTCATTCAGCACGCCAATTACCGGCAGAGGGAAAACATCCTGAATGCCGCTTGTCAGATCACGCTCACACGCAACTGCAATAATCGCCCTTGGTCTGATGTTTTTGACGAATTGTCTTGCCAGTGTCCCACCAGTTGCGACCACCATATTAACACCGTATTTGTCTGCCAGATCCAAAAGAAGTCCAACGCTGCATCTGCCGCACCTGCGGCAATTCTTTATATCTCTGGTAATTTTATGGGGACATGTGTCTAATTGAATACAATGCGGAGTCAAAATCAGAATTTTGCTGGCCGGCACCTTTATCGCCTGATTACGGACAAGATGATTGCTTACTTCGATAAATGACTGCTCGATCTTTATTCTTGGTATGCTGAATATTCTCCCGAGAAAAACTGCCAATGGGAATAACAAATTAATGGCATTCCAAGCCCAACCGTGTAAAAGCGTAATAACCGGAACCCCAAGAATTGCCAGCACTATACCAAAAACACCTGCGAGAAAAGCTACTATGACCAAAATACCAAACAGACCTACTACTATCGGCAGATATTGATTAATTCCAGCTAATCCAGGTGATGAGACACGCCATAGCAAGTATGCAAATACCCCTGCAAAAATAATCACCAAGGATGCAAGGGTAATAAAAACACGTTTTTTAGGTTTAAACACTATTTCTACCATTCTTTATACCTCTATTGGAAGTATCTCCCCCAATTTAATTTTATACCCATTGCAAAACACGTCAGCGCTCATTTTTTTCTTTGATTCAGGTTGAACTTCAAGCACTTCCAGACAACCTTTACCGCATGCCACCAAGAAACCACCCTTGGTAAATTCAATAATAGTCCCTGGGAGCACACCGGGATATTCTTTCTCAGCAACTCGTGTCTGCCAGATTTTCAAATTTCTGCCATCAGGAAGAAATGAATGCGCGCCAGGCCAAGGATTCAATCCCCTGACTTTATTATGTATTTCCTTTGCAGTAGAGTTCCAAACAATCTTTTCAATTTTTTTATCAAGCAAGGATGCATAAGTTGCTTCATCATTATTTTGCGGTATAGGTTTAATTGTTCCTCTTTCAAGTCCTTCGACAACATCAATCAACAATTTTGCACCGGCAATTTTCAACTGATCGTGCAGGCACCCCATTGTCATGTCATCACTGATCTCAATAACCGATTTAGACAACATTGCTCCAGTATCCATGCCTTCATCCATCATCATAATTGTCACGCCGGTTTCTTTTTCCCCATTCATGATTGCATAGTGAATGGGGGCTGCCCCCCTATATTTTGGCAACAATGAAGCATGAACATTTATACAGCCATACTTCGGCATCTGAAGAATATCTTTGGGAAGAAACTGTCCAAAAGCTACTACAACAATTAATTCAGGTTTCAGAGCTCTCAGTTCCTCAATAAATTCTTTGTTACGAATCTTTGCTGGTTGCAATACAGGTAAACACTTTGTCATTGCATATTCTTTTACCGCTGTCATCAGTACTTTTTGTCCGCGTCCTTTTGGTCTATCAGGCTGCGTGATAACAGCAACAACTTCATGATGAGAATTCTCTGCCAACTCTTTCAAACTGTCAACAGCAAATTCCGGCGAGCCCATAAAAACTATTCGCATATATTCTCCTTCTATTCTTTCGGTCTTAACGAATTGGCCTTATCGATAAAAAGTATACCATCCAAATGGTCCAATTCATGCTGTACGGCAATAGCCAAAAGCTCCGTAGCATCTAAAACTATGGGTTTGCCATTTCTATCCTGATATTTGACTCGTACGGATTTAGCACGTTCAACTTCACCGTCAAAATTAGGCACACTGAGGCAGCCCTCAATATTAACACAAGAGCCTTCTTTGCTAATTATTTCCGGGTTAATCAACTCCATAATACCATCGCCAACATCAATTACTACGATTCTGACAGAAACGCCAATCTGAGGAGCTGCCAAACCAACTCCGTCAGCCTTATACATTGTATCTGCCATATCGCTTAGTAAACGCTTTATTCTCTTATCTATTTTCGTTACTTTTGACGCAACCTGTCTAAGCACAGGATTGCCAGCAGTCTTTATATCTAAAACAGTCATAATGCCTCCATAAAACTTAATTATCCAGTAAATTATAACACAAGTCGCGACTTGGGAAAACAGTAGTTAGTCTTTTTAAATAACACTGATTGGGTCAACATCAAAATAAACATTTTTCATTTCTTTAAATTCAGAACTTCCCAAAGCTTTTTTGACAATACTCATATGTGTACTTTTTATCAATATATTAATCCTGTATAAATCTCTTACCTTTTCAACTATGCCGGGAAACGGGCCCATAACAGTTATATCATTTTTGGAATCTTCTATACCAATCGCCTGTAAAAAATTAACAATTCTCTGTGCCACAACATTACCATTATTTTGGCTACGATCGACAACTGTTATCTTAAGAAGCTGGGAGAAAGGCGGATATAATAATTCTTCCCTCACCAGAAGTTCTTCTCTTGCAAAGGCATCATAATCCTGGCTTGCAGCCAGTTTTATAATATTATTATCAGCATCATATGTTTGCAATACAACGTGCCCTTGTTTATCGCCGCGGCCAGCTCTACCTGCCGCTTGTGTTAAAAGATTAAAGGTGCGCTCACCCGCCCTGAAATCCGGTAGATTAAGCTGCGAATCTGCTGCTAGAATTCCAACCAGTGTAACATTAGTTATGTCGTGTCCCTTAGCTACCATTTGGGTTCCTAAAAGAACATTAGCCTTACCAGCTGCAAAATCATGCAATATCTCCTCATGTGCAAATTTACGTGCGGTAGAATCCTGATCCATTCTTATAATTTTTATTTCTTGGGCAAGTGCTTCTATGGCAACTTCTGCCTTTTGCGTACCGGTACCAAAATATTTGATTTTTCGGCTATGACACTTTGGGCATTCATCCGGTATCGGCAATGAATAACCACAATAATGGCAACGCAAAGCTTTGCCGGCGCTATGATATACCATCGCGACCGCACAATGAGGGCAAATAATAGACTCGCCGCAATCCCTGCACATAACAAAAGTTGAAAATCCCCGCCTGTTTAATAGCACGATTGCTTGCTCGCCGCGCTGCACTGTTTCTATGATTGCTTCTTGTAATTTATTGGAAAGAACAGACTTATTGCCAGCCTTAAGCTCCTCGCGCATATCAACAATAGATACCTTTGCAAGATCGCTTGCATTTGCACGTTTGGTTAACCGTAAATGCTGATAGCGTCCATTCGATGCATGATAATAAGAACAAACATCTGGTGTAGCACTACCAAGAAGCAGCGGAATTGAAGACATTTGAGCTCTTTTAAGTGCAATTGTTCTTGCGTGATAGCTCGGTCTTTCCTCCTGTTTATAGCTGTATTCCTGTTCCTCATCAATAATAATAAGTCCAAGATTTTGAAAAGGAGCAAAGACTGCGGAACGAACACCAATTAAAATATCAGCATAGCCTGTTCGCATTTTGTACCATACATCCGCGCGTTCACTCTGCGAAAGCTTACTATGAGCAACAGTAACTCTTTTGCCAAACCAGGCCTTAAATCTTTCAACAATTTGACCCGTCAAAGCAATTTCAGGCACCAATACCATCACTTGTTTGCCACTTGTCAACGCTTCTTCAGCAGACCTGAGATAAACTTCCGTTTTGCCGCTGCCTGTAACGCCTTGTAAAAGAAACGTAGTATGTTTACCGAACGTGACCGAGTCTTTAATTTTTGATAATGCTTCTGCTTGTTCCGGCGTCAGTATTAGATCATCTTTTTTATTGGAATGATTAAAATAACTATCACGAAAAACTCTTTTTTGATTATTTACAATCCATCCCTTTTGGCATAAAACATTTATTGTAGCTGATGAAATTTGTTTATTCAGCAGTGCATCTCTTTCCATTTCACCAAACTCGCTTAAAATTTCCATAGCAACTTTTTGGGCCGGCATACGCTTCAAGTCATTCAAAACACGTCTGCCTTCATCAGAAATATTATAAACATTTATAGTCTTTTCTTTAATCTTCCTGTCAATTTCATAATCAAGCACTAGTGCCTTTTTAGCCAAAAGCCTCTTTAATAATCCACGACTAGCGAATTTTGCTTCGATAGTCTTACGGCTTGCTCCTTGATGTTCTACAAGAAAATCATAAAGTAATCGTTCGTCATCTGCAAATTCTTCTGCAACTGCTTCAGGATTAACATTATACTTCGGTGTGCTTCTGATACTGCTCCTGCCAGGTATAAAAAGGCGCATAGCTTCTGCTAAAGAACACATATAATAATCTGAAATCCATTGTGCGAGCACAAGCATTTGTTGGTCAAACCATGGCGTCGTGTCCAAAGTATCAACAATTTCTTTGATTTCTTCGTCTTGAATCTCTTTATCATAAGTTCTGACAACGAAGCCTTCAACAAACTGGTGGCCGAAAGGAACAATAACCCGCCAACCTTCATTGACAAAATCAAGTTCATCGCTAATAAGATATGTAAATTGTTTAAAAAGGTTTTTAACCGGTAAGTTAATTGCCACATCTGCGCATTTCATATTTCACACCTCGCACCAATAAAAAGCAAAGCAAGGACTAAAATAGTCCCTGCTTTTAGCCATAAACCTTATTTCGTTGCAATAGATAAAAATCCTGCTTACAAATTTGCCTGCTGTCGCAGAGTTTCTACTTTATCAAGATGTTCCCATGGCAAATCAATATCAGTTCGTCCCATATGTCCATAAGCAGCAGTCTGCTTATAAATTGGTCTGCGCAAATTCAATGAATTGATAATCCCGGCTGGGCTCAAGGTAAAGTTCTTCTTGATAAGCTCAATAATCTTTTCATCACTGACTTTACCGGTGCCAAAGGTCTCAACTGAAATAGAAACCGGTTTAGCAACGCCTATGGCATATGCCAATTGAATTTCGCATTTATCTGCCAAACCTGCGGCCACTATGTTTTTAGCAACATAGCGGGCTGCATATGCAGCACTTCTATCAACTTTTGTTGGATCCTTACCAGAGAATGCTCCGCCGCCATGACGTGCCATACCACCATAAGTATCGACAATAATTTTTCTACCGGTTAACCCAGAATCTCCCTGAGGACCCCCTATAACGAAGCGTCCGGTTGGATTTATATAATATTTTGTTTGATTATCAAGCATCTCTGCTGGAACAATCGGTTCTATTACATACTCTTTAATGTCTTTTTCAATCTGATCTTTAGATACTTCAGGACTGTGCTGGGTAGATATTACAATTGTATCCACGCGAACTGGCTTACCATCTTCATACTCAACAGTAACCTGCGTCTTACCATCCGGTCGCAAATAATCCAACGTCTTATCTTTGCGAACTTTCGCAAGTTGACGTGCCAATCTATGTGCTAATGAGATAGGAAGCGGCATATACTCTTCTGTTTCATTCGTTGCATAGCCAAACATCATGCCCTGATCACCAGCACCGACAGAACTATCTTCTTCAGATTCGCCAGCTTTTGCTTCCAATGCTTTGTCCACACCGAGAGCAATGTCTGCTGACTGTTCATCTATGGAAGTCAACACGCCGCAGGTGTAGCCGTCAAACCCATACTTAGCGCGGTCATACCCAATTTCGACAATAGTTTCTCTTGCTATTTTCGGGATATCGACATAACAATTTGTCGTAATTTCACCAACTATGTGCACCTGACCTGTAGCAACAAGCGTCTCACAGGCAACACGAGCCATTGGGTCTTGTTCAAGCACTGCATCCAATATCGCGTCAGAAATTTGATCTGCGATCTTATCTGGATGTCCTTCGGTCACAGATTCTGATGTGAATAATTTTTTCATTTATTTCTCCCTTCTGATTCTGGAACTAATAAAAACGCCCTCAAAAATGAGAGCGTCAAGTTTTAAAACTATTTTCTTCCCATCTCACAATTTTCATTGCAGGACTTAGCACCGTTTTGGCTAAACCAATGGTTGCTGCAGCTTCATCGGGCCATTCCCTCCACTATCTCTTGATGAGTCCATATTAAATTACAGGCATCATTATAAACTATAAAATTGAAAATAACAAGTTATTTATTTCTTGCAGCTTTAACCTCGTTTAATAAGGCCTGAGCAACTTCAAGTTTGGACATTTTTTCAAGGCTCTTAACTTCACCATTAGGGAAAAGAAATTTCACCACATTGGTATCACAGTTAAAACCGGCTCCGGCTACGGTTACATCATTAGCTACAATCATATCAAGATTTTTCTTTTTAATTTTCTCAGCGGCATTTGACAATAAATTCTGGGTTTCAGCAGCAAAACCAACTAAAAATTGTTTGGTCTTCAACTCTCCTAATTTTTTTAAAATATCAGGATTCTTGTCTAGAACAATTTTTAAAGCATCATCAGTTGCTTTTTTAATTTTTTGTTCAGCAACTTCATGCGGACAGTAATCAGCAACAGCTGCAGCTTTTATGACTATATCCATATCATCATATTTAGCTAAAACAGCATTCATCATTTCACGTGTAGTTTCAACATTTACAACTTCTACATTAGCAGGGGGGATTAACGATGAAGGGCCTGAAACCAAAACTACATCTGCGCCACGTTCAGAAGCTACCTGCGCTACTGCATAACCCATTTTTCCACTGGACCGATTGCCTACAAAGCGAACAGGGTCTATCGGTTCGCGAGTTCCAGCAGCTGTTACCAAAATTTTCAGACCTTGTAAGTCACCTTCTTTATGGGCAATGAAGTTCTTAGTAAAGTCAATAATTTCAGCAGGCTCCGGCAACCGTCCTTTACCAGATGTACCACAAGCTAAACGACCTGTTCCCGGCTGCATTATAATAAAGCCATAATCTGCCAATTTTTTCAAATTATTTTGGGTTATAGGATTATCGTACATCTGACAATTCATAGCAGGACAAAGAATTATCGGAGTTTTAGATGCTAATAGGACAGTAGATAACAAGTCATCAGCAATTCCATTAGCAGCTTTCGCTAAAATATTGGCTGTTGCAGGAGCAACTACCATAAAGTCGGCCCAGTCAGCCAGAGCAATATGTTCAACATTAAACTCCTGAGCCTCTGCCCACATACTGACAGCAACGGCATTGCCACTAATTTCCTTGAAGGTAAGAGGTGTGACAAATTTTGCAGCTGACTCCGTCATTACGACACGCACTTCAGCACCTTCTTTGCGCAATTTGCTTACCAAATCAACAGCTTTATATACAGCAATACCGCCAGTTACTCCAAGAACAATTTTCTTACCCTTCAGCACTCTGAGTTCCCCCTACTTAATACCAGTTTTTGTACGCTCGTAAGTTATTTTATCACTGGCAATTTCTTCTAAAGCAATTGTAACTGCCTTATTAGATTTACATTCCACCAAACTTTGAGCACCACTCAGCAATTCTCTGGCGCGTTTAGCACTAAGAATTACTAATGTATATTTGCTATCTACTTTTTCTGCCAAATAATCAATTGAAGGTTCAACCATAGACATAATTATTCACTACTCCTCGCATGTGCCATTTTGGCAAATTTCATTTACAATAAAAAATGTTCTCACAGCCCGATTGCGTTCTGCGTCAATAATATTACTAACCTTATTTGTGGCCTTCTCAACTTCGTCGTTTACTATTATATAATCATATTTCGAGGCATATTCAAGTTCGGATGTTGCTGCACTTAACCTGCGTTTTATCACTTCTTCAGAATCAGTACCACGGTTATAAATACGTTTAGTTAATTCATCAAGGGAAGGCGGTACTATAAATACAAAAATAGCATCAGGAAAATGTTTTTTAATTTGAAGAGCTCCTTGCGGATCTATTTCAAGCACAACATCTTTTCCCTGGTCAAGAATGTTCATTACATAAGGCTTTGGCGTCCCGTAATAATTACCGTATATTTCCGCATATTCCAACATTTCATCATTAGCTATCATTTCTTTGAAGCGATCAATTGTGATAAAAAAATAATCTTTACCATCGACTTCTCCCTTACGTGGAGACCGAGTTGTAGCTGAAACGGAGTAAGAAAGATCATTGCGCTTTTCTCGTAATTTGTGGCAAATTGTACCTTTGCCAGCACCAGAGGGTCCTGATAAAACCAAGAGAACTCCTTTCGGCTTCATTCTTCATCCTCCCCCTGTACTGTATCTTCTTGTTCTTCTGCGCCAGCCTGATACAGCCTATTAGCAATTGTTTCAGGTTGTATAGCAGATAAAATAATATGGCCGCTGTCAACAATCAGAACTGCGCGAGTTCTTCGTCCATAGGTAGCATCAATAACAACGCCGCGTTCCTTACCTTCCTGAATGATGCGCTTAATTGGAGCAGATTCCGGACCGATAATCGCGATGATTCGGTGTGCGGCTACAATATTTCCAAAACCTATATTTATCAACTTCATATCCATATGCTCACCCTTTCCGAATCATTCAATATTCTGAACTTGTTCTCTTATTTTTTCTATTTCGCCTTTTATTTCGACAACCACCTGCGTAATAGTAAAATCATTGGCTTTTGAAGCAATGGTATTAGCTTCTCTGTTGAACTCCTGAATCAAAAAGTCCATCTTACGTCCTACCGGCTGCTCACTATTGACCATCGCTTTGAACTGTTTAATATGACTTTTCAAGCGAACAATTTCCTCTGTTATATTCACGCGATCAGAAAAAATAGCAACTTCCTGGATAAGTCTTTCTGGTTCAACTTCCTGCCCAAAGTCTTTCAGAAGATCATTTATGCGCTCACCAAGTCTTTTATCGTACTCAAGTACAACCTGTGGTGCTCTTTCTTCGACAATCTTCAATTTCTCAGCTATCAGATCAGCACGTGAAACAAGATCGCTTTGGATATTAGAGCCCTCTGAGGTTCTCATTGCAATTAAGTTAGTCAAAGCAGCTTCAATTGCGCTGAGAATCTTCGGCCATAATGTCTCTACGTCAAAATATCCTTCTTTTGCCGATATAACCTCTGGGCAACGTGAAATGTACAAAATTTCAGCCTGTTCCAAAAGTTTGGTGTCGGGGTAACCAACTGCCACGCAAACCTCTCTCAAAGCATCATGGTAAGCAAGCGCAAGCGCTTTGTCAACCTTTACTCTACATCCTTCTGTACTGTTGTAATCAGCGGTTATAAATACATCAACACGCCCGCGGCTGACAGTACCCAAAATTGTTTTGCGAATTTTATCTTCTAATGCGTTCAAAAATCTTGGCAACCTGATTGCTACTTCATTATAACGATGATTGACTGTCTTCATTTCAATCACAAAAGATAAATTATCATCGTTATACTCTCCACGTCCAAAGCCCGTCATACTCTTTAGCAATCTAAATCCTCCCGTCAGTTGTGATTATTCAATTAGTTCATATTACCCAGATGAAATCTGAATTCTCGTTCTCCAGCCAGTCTGTCATCGATTTTAAGTATCATGGGTAACGTTGTATTAATTTGTGCAACATCAAAATAGAAATAATATTGCATGTTCCAAACAGGCATCTTTATGTTAATTTTGTCTGTTAAGGCAGCCTGTTCTGTTTTTTCCTTATCAGAAGGCATAGGCATCTTATCTTCCACTGTTTTAACACCGTTATTGCTTGTATCTTGCGCAGCTGTTTTTTCAATAACTTTTTCAGTCGAAGACGAGGTGACCAACTCACTATAATAAGGCAGTAGATTTTTATCACCTTGTAAAATAGCTACTTGTAAATTATCAGGTGTAATCTTTTCCGGGGCATCAATTATTGCTCCGATTACAAGCGCTTGTTCATAACCAGAAGCTAAATTTCTGCTATCTTCCAGTTTGATTTCTTCAAAAGCCTTGGCTTTATTTTGAGCGTCCATAGCAACTATCAGATACGGAGTATAGATGATAACCCTTTCAGTATCTGCATAAATGTTTTCTTTCAGAGCCTCATAAACCGTCCAGGGTTTTTGCAATTCATTCACCGGGGAAGCTATCTTGCTTCTGCCATATTCCTGGGCTCCGCCAATCATCTGATCACTTATGCCAATCATCGCAAAAGCCGAATGGCAGAACGTTAATAATAAGCAACACACAGTAATAAATGTTTTCATAGTGTCTCCACCTTATCAAAAAGAATTTGTCGTTTGAGCAAACATCTTTATCCTTAGATAAGTTTGACCAATTATAAACAACACATTATACTAAGATTGTTATAAATAGAACTTTATCATGTAATTATATAATATCAATCAAATTGACGCAAATTTTATTGAAACATTTTGGACAGAACGAAGGTGTTTATTCATGAATTTAGAGGGCATTACTCTCCATATACTTACAAAAAATCTTCAAACGGCTCTGATTGGCGGAAAAATTGCCAAAATATTCATGCCGACAGCAGCATCTCTTCTGCTCGTTGTAAGAAATGGCAAGGATACACTGTCTCTCCTCGCTGACTTCAGCGGTGATTCACCATTACTATATTTAACTGACAATAACCCTGAAAACCCAGACAAACCACCTGCCTTCTGTATGTTACTAAGAAAACATCTGGAAGACGGCCGCATAAGTAAAATTGAACAATCGGGTTTGGATCGTATAATCAACATAGAAATTGATACAATCGGTCCCGCTAAACAAATAATAACCAAGAAGTTGATTTTTGAATTAACAGGCAGAAACAGCAATATAATATTTACCGAAAATGAAATTATATTTGATGCTCTCAAACATGTAAATAAAAGCATGTGCAGTTTCAGACAAATCCTGCCAAATCATATTTATAACACGCCACCTGAACAAAATGGTTTTTCTTTCATTTACGCTGACCCTGCTGATATAATTGAATCTATTATCAAACACCCCGCCAAAAACGTCTTACAAAGTTTGATATCAGCAACAACTGGTATAGGCAAATTTACCGCTTCGGAAATTTTATATAGAAGCAATATAAACCTTGATACTGTCAGCCTTCCTATTGATAAAAAATACCGTTTCATGGAAGAATTGACTAATATGCAAAATGCTGTAAAAGAGCATATTGATAATGAATTACCTGTTTATGGTATCATGACACAGACAAACCGAATGAACACCATTGTTCTTGCGAAGCCATTACATCTCGATGAAACAAAATATCTAATTAAAGCATTCCCTAATTTAACTACAGCTATCAACTTTGCGGCAAAATTAATTCCTATTCAAACTCCCGAGAAAGATGTTTTACAGAAGGCTATTTCTGGCGCGATTGTACGAACGGAGAAAAAATTAACCGCACTAGAATCAGATTTAAAGACAGCTGAGAATGCGGAATCTCAAAAAATTATTGCTGACACTCTGATGTCTAACATTTATTTGATAAATAAAGGCATAACCAACTGCACTCTCAATAACATATATACCAATGGGAAAATAGAAATAGAACTTTCTCCACTCCTGACTCCTATAGAAAATGCCCAAGTTTACTATAAGCGCTACAACAAATATAAACGCGCTATCCAGGAAATCAATAACCAAAAACAAGAAACTAAGGATTTACTTCAATATCTCCAGTCTCTTGACTCATCTCTGCAAATAGCAACAAATAAAACAGAGGTTGCTGAAATCAAGCAAGAATTACTTTCTGAAGGGATTATTTCTGAAAACAAGAAAGGTAAAAACAAGGCATCTCTGCCAAAATCATCACCTCTATCAATATCACTTTCTCTGGACACCATAGTTTATGTAGGTAAAAATAACAGGCAGAACGACTTTGTAACATTTACCATTGCCAAGCCTCATGATCTTTGGTTTCATACGAAAGGATTTCCAGGTTCACATGTTATTCTCAAAACTTCTTTGTCAACACCAACAGAAGCCGAAATTGTAAGCGCAGCTAATTTAGCGGCATATTTCAGTAAAGCCCGGAATTCTTCAAGTGTTCCGGTAGACTATACTGAGAGGCGTTTTGTTAAAAAACCATCTGGTGCGAAACCTGGTTTTGTTATTTACACAAACCAGCAAACCCTCTATGTTACACCGAACCAAATCGACATCGAAAATCTTCTTCGGCAGACTGAATAAATTTTCCAGGCAAAACAAAAAACGAGGTATGCAGCATAAAAAACATGTGCATACCTCGTTTTTACATATAATTAAAGTTCAATATCTTTCGCTTTAGATAAAGTTGCCTTAGCCTCACTGATCATTCGTTCTATTACTTCCTTACATGGCAATATATCCTTTAAAACGTTTAAGCTTTGTCCAACTTGAACAACGCCCCGTTTGATATCTCCTTCCACAGACCCCATTCGATTGGTGCCAGTAGCAAGTTTATTAAGTTCCTCTTGAGGAGCACCGGCACGCTCTAATGCAAGGAATTCTTCCGTAAAATCATTTCGCAGGCTACGAACTGCGGATCCTCTAGAGAAGCCGGTAACTTCAGAATCTGTATCAGTTGCTTTTAAAATAGCTTCTTTTGCTGCCGGATGTGTAGGACATTCTGTAGTAAGAATAAAACGTGAACCAACCTGAACGCCATCGGCACCCATAAGAAGAGCTGCTGCCATAGCACGTCCATCAGAGATTCCGCCGGCAACAATAACCGGTATGCTATGTTGTACAGCAAGCACATTGCTCATTAACGCCATTGTTGTTTGTGTACCAATATGGCCACCGCCTTCCATACCTTCAATAATCATGGCATCAGCACCAGCTTTTTCAATTCTATCCGCAAGCTTAACATTTGGTACGACAGGAATTACTTTAACACCTGCAGCCTGCAATTTAGGAATATGTGGCACAGGATTTCCAGCACCAAGAGTAACAAAAGCTACTTTTTCTTCACAGACAATATCTACAATTTCAGTCGCGTTAGGCGCCAAAAGCGTGATATTTACACCAAAAGGCTTATCAGTAATTCCTTTTGCTTTTTTTATTTCATCGCGCACCCATTCGCTTGTACGTCCTCCAGCGGCAATGATTCCTGCTCCACCACCATTGGAAACAGCAGCAGCCAAAGTTGCATCAGACGTCCATGCCATTCCGCCCTGAATTATCGGGTATTTTATTCCAAGTAGTGCAGTTAATCTGGTTCGCATCATAAATAACCTCCTAAAAATTGATTATTTTCAGCTCATTATAACATTAATATTGGCAGTATTCCAACATAGAGTTTTTGTTTTCTTCAAGGACACAATAGTTTTTCTAGTGAAAATTCCGCCCCATTTCATTGACATAATTATGGAAATAAAGTAGAATTTCAGCAGAAGTTTATTATTCAATTAATTGGGAGGATATAAGATGAAGAGGATTAGTGATGAGGTCAAATATGGTTCTACGCGTGCCGCCCATCGTTCATTATTTTATGCAATGGGTTATACTGATGACGAAATGAAACGCCCGCTAATTGGCGTTGTAAATGCCCAAAATGAGATTATTCCAGGGCATATTCACCTCGACCAAATTGCAAAGGCTGTTAAATATGGAATTCTTGAAAATGGCGGAACTCCAATTGAATTTCCGGCTATAGGTATTTGCGATGGCATTGCCATGGGCCATAAGGGCATGAAATATCCCTTAGTAAGCCGTGAACTAATCGCTGACAGCATTGAAGCAATGGCTATAGGCCATGCCTTTGACGGTCTTGTACTGATTCCTAACTGTGATAAAATTGTTCCGGGTATGTTAATGGCAGCAGCACGTTTAAATATACCAGCCATTGTTATTAGCGGCGGTCCTATGCTTCCTGGCAGACGCAATGGAGTTGACATAAGTGTCAGTACCGCCTTTGAAGCAGCTGGCCGCTACGAGGCAGGAAAAATATCTGAAGAAGAGCTTAAGGATGTTGAAATGCATGCCTGTCCTGGTTGTGGTTCCTGTGCAGGTCTTTTCACTGCCAATACCATGAACTGCCTTACAGAAGTTTTAGGAATGGGGCTACCTGGTAATGGTACTATTCCTGCAGCTTATTATGGTGCACGCATTAACTTAGCCAAAACTGCCGGTAAACGCATAATGGACTTAGTAGAAAAAAACATTTGTCCTTTGGATATTATGACTGAAGACGCGTTTAAAAATGCCATAACAGTTGATATGGCAATAGGCGGTTCCTCCAATACAGCTCTTCACTTGCCGGCAATCGCTCACGAAGCAGGCATTTCTTTGCCGCTTGCTTTGTTCGATGAAATCAGCAAAAAAACACCATATCTCACTAAATTAAGTCCTGGCGGTTCACATCACATCATTGACCTATATGAAGCCGGAGGCATCAATGCGGTAATGGCTGAGCTTGATAAATTGGGTCTGATCAATAAGAAAGCTTTGACAGTTACAGGTAAGTCTATAGGTGAAAATTTTGAAGGCACAAAAATTCAGCGTCCGGAAGTTATACACTCCGTCGAAAATCCGTATAGTAAAACTGGCGGTATAGCAGTTTTAACCGGCAACATTGCACCAGAATGCAGCGTAGTAAAAGAAAGCGCTGTTGCACCTGAAATGTTAGTGCACTCAGGCCCAGCAAAAGTTTATGACTCCGAGGATGCAGCAATAGAAGCGATTCTTGGCAAAAAAATTAATCGTGGAGATGTTATCGTCATTCGCTATGAAGGTCCTAAAGGCGGACCTGGAATGAGAGAAATGCTAAATCCTACATCGGTTTTAGCTGGCATGGGTTTGGATAAAGATGTTGCTCTTCTTACAGACGGTCGTTTTTCCGGCGCTACTCGCGGTGCCTGCATAGGCCATATTTCACCAGAAGCCTTTGAAGGTGGCAACATAGCCCTTGTCCAGGATGGCGATATTATCAATATCGACATACCGGGAAGAAAGTTAAATGTAGCTCTGTCGGATGCTGAGCTTGATGCTCGCCGTAATGCGTGGGTAAGACCTGAGCCTAAAGTAAAAACTGGTTATCTCGCTCGTTATGCTGCTCTTGTTTCTTCAGCCGGTAAGGGTGCTATTCTGGAAGTTCCTCAAAAATAAAACTACTATGAAAACAGGCTGTACTTTAGGATATAATCCTTAAGTACAGCCTGTTTTGTATTTAAAACCCTTATCTAAATAATCTCAACAAAAAATATAATGCAGCGATAGCCATAAACACTAACAAAAAGGCTGGAAGAAGAATAAAGACAATTCCAGCAACCACAATCAGAAAAAGCAACTGCCAAATAAACCCGAAGTGTCCTACCGAAACGCTGGTATGATATACATGCGTTCCTTTGAAAACGTCTTCACTCTTATCCTCAGAGTTGCCATTGCCTGTGCTTTCAGTTCCTTCAGCTTCATCAATGGTTATACCTTTGAACGTATCTCTTTCATCAGCGTTCAATACCTTGGCTTCTTCAGGTTCATTAGGTGTCTGGCAATTAGGACACTCTTTAAGATTATCTACATATTCAAAGCCACACTTTTTACATATCATTTTATTCGCTCCTTACGATGAAAACATCATCAACAAAAAACCCTCTTCATTACAGTAACGTGGGTCATACTTTTCGATATGCAATACATTTTTAATCTTATCGGCCACTTTTTGTAAAACACTTACTGGAACCTGCCAGCACATTTCCGCACCTTTCTCTTCCGAATAATTGTATACGCCATTTAACCTGACGAAATTTTCAATAACGCCTGATGCCCACACTTCCGGCTTATTAATGGCATTGGACTCATGATAAGAAAAATCTTTCCACAAACGCGTAGCTAAATTAATATCCCTGCACGAAAAATGATAAGATTGCATCATGCTTTTTATACATTTTGTCACTTCATCGACCACAGTAATATCAGGGGGTTTGTACCCTTTAACACTGGTTTCATGACCAAATCCGTCAAGTTTTACATAAACCGAATATATATAAGTAAGATGGCGTACAAGCATTGGATGTCTTGAGACAAAATCTGTCCATTTTGCTTCTGGCTCCTGAATTCTGTACCAGTCATAACAGTGTTTCAGCATGTCATATAATCTTTTACGAGCCAGTTTTCCCATTTTTAAACAACGGACATAGTTCATTACCATAGTATTATTATAGAAGCAATGACCAACAAATAACATATCTTTAGTATCAAATTCTTCTTCAATAGGTAAATTCAGCGCATATTGCTCGCCAGTCAAAAAATCCGTGCATAAATACATGTTGTCTTCATTAATACTATCAACCGAAAAAACGGCTAAACGAGCCTTCATTAATTCAGCAACTAACTCTTTATTGAAAGTTGAACCATGCTCATAAAAGTGTTCAAGAGGAGTTTTATCATCCGCCAACAAGTGATAATCAAACAAAAAATAATCCCAAAAACACTGCCAAAATTCATCACTTTCTTCAACTTCCTCATTTTGATCTTCAGGAAAAATGCCATGATAAAGAAAGACTGCTCTTTCCAAATCCATATTAAATTTCTTATCCTGAAAATAATAGTGTAGTTCATCGAGCAATTGTTGGAGCATATCACCTATATTTAAAAATATTTTTACAGGAGCATTAGGTGTTGAAAACTTATCATCAAAACCTTCTCCTGGTAAAAAATCACCTTTTTCGTTAATCACCCGCAAAACAGAATCGTCGCCAAGAAGTCTTTCAGCCGCTACCTTAGGAGCGACAGCACTGGTAATAGCATTTTTACTCTTCAAATAAACAAATAAACTTCCACATGTATCTAAAAACAATTTCACATTGTCATATGAAATTTTAAATTCCGAAATATTCCTGCCGCACCAAGCAATAGCGTCAATAAAATCATCATCTGTCATATCCCCCAAAAAGGTTTCAGCATAACCCAAATAAAGGCACAACATCATTATTTGCTCCCATTTTTTTTGCAGTTGCTGATCATTTAATCCTTTCCATGCTTCTTTACGTATATAGCCCTCTGCATATTCACGACGCAGCAACATGTTCCAGTTTTCATCATGATCATAAAAATCAGCAATTATATCATAAACGTTTTCCATTATTACCTCACAGTAAATCCACAGTAATATTATTATAGCACGCGTTCAAATCGTGTTCAAACGAACACATCTTTCTAAATTCTGTACTTTTATAAAGAACTGCCTGACTTTATACAGTCAGGCAGTTCTTTGACTTATAATATTTTTTAAATAGCGCCTAATTCTTTACGCAATTCGTTTATTTCAGGATGTGCGAGATATTCATCGTAGTTATACTTGCGATCAATATAACCATTTGGAGTTAATTCTATAATCCTATCACACACAGTCGATAAAAGCTGATGGTCATTGGAACGCAGCAAAAGAGTACCTGTGTAATCTTTTAAGCCGTTGTTAAGCGATGTGATTGATTCCAAATCAAGATGATTCGTAGGTTCGTCAAGAAGCAGCACATTAGCTCCGGACAACATCATCTTTGCAAACATACAACGCACTTTTTCTCCACCTGAGAGCACATTAGATGCTTTTTGCGTTTCTTCGCCTGAAAAAAGCATCCTGCCTAAGAAACCACGCAAAAATGTTTCTTCCTGATTAGCGGAATACTGACGAAGCCAATCAACAAGATTATCCTCTGCAGTAAAATACTTGCTGTTGTCTTTGGGGAAGTAAGCCTGGCTTGTTGTTACGCCCCATTTAAATTCACCGCTGTCCGGTTCCATCTCGCCCATCAGGATTTGCATCAGAGCGGTTTGAGCCTGACCATTACCACCAACCAATGCCACCTTGTCACCTTTAGCTAAAGTGAAACTCAAATCTTTAAACAAGACCTCACCATCAATGGTCTTCGACAAATCGGTCACAAATAAAATTTCGTCGCCTGCTTCTCTGTCAGGCTTAAAATTGATATAAGGGTAGCGTCTTGTTGAAGGTTTTATATCATCAAGTTCAATTTTATCAAGAAGCCTTTTACGGGAAGTCGCTTGCTTTGATTTTGAAGCATTTGCGCTGAAGCGCTGAATAAAGGTTTGGAGCTCCTTAATCTTGTCTTCTTTTTTCTTGTTGGCATCCTTAGCCATCTGTAAGGCCATTTGACTTGACTCCTGCCAGAAATCATAGTTACCAACATATATTTGTACACTGCCGAAATCAAAATCGGCTATGTGTGTGCAAACCTGATTAAGGAAATGCCTGTCATGGGAAACAACAAGAACTATATTTGGGAAAGATGCTAGAAAATCTTCCAACCAGGCAATGGAATTATAATCCAGATTGTTGGTCGGCTCATCCAAAAGAAGAATATCCGGCGTACCAAACAAAGCTTGTGCCAAAAGAACTCTAACTTTCTCCTTACCACTAAGTTCAGCCATTTTTTTATCATGCAATTCAACAGGGATACCAAGTCCTGCCAACAATCTGGCGGCCTCAGTTTCTGCCTCCCAGCCGTTCAGTTCAGCAAATTCGCCTTCGAGTTCCGAAGCCTTCATGCCATCCTCGTCGCTGAAATCAGGTTTCGCATACAGTTCGTCCTTCTCCACCATAATATCGTAGAGTCTTTTATGGCCCATTATAACTGTTTTTAATACTTCATATTCATCAAAGGCATATTGATCCTGCTTTAAAACTGCAAGTCTTTGCCCTTTATCAATAACAATATCACCGGAGCTTGGTTCAATTTCGCCGGATAAAATTTTAAGAAATGTTGATTTTCCAGCACCATTGGCACCAATTAAACCATAACAGTTGCCTTCGGTAAATTTTAAGTTTACATCTTCAAACAGCACGCGCTTACCAAATCTCAGCGCCAGCCCTTGGGTTATTATCATTATTACTTGCTCCTTTAAAATGCATATAGTTTTTACATTCTACCATATATTTCAATGCTAGTCTACGAAAAGCGCTAAAAGGACCTTCTATCTAAAACAAATAAACCTTGCGTTTGCAAGGTTTATTTGTTAATAAAATTCTTATCCTCATAAGGGCACAAATTAATCAACATACATTCCATACAATCCGGTTTTCTTGCCTTGCAAATTTTTCTTCCATGCCAAATAAGCCAATGGTGCGCTTCTCCCCATTTTTCTCTGGGTATGATTCGCATCAAGTCCTTTTCAACTGCAGCCGGATCCTTACCATCTGAAAGTCCTAACCTGTGCGATACACGAAAAACATGTGTGTCAACAGCGATAGCTGGAATTCCATAAATAATATTGACGATGACATTTGCTGTCTTTTTCCCAACACCTGGTAAGCCCATTAAATCCTTGACGTTATCAGGTACCCTACCACCATATTCCTGCAATATTATCTTGCAAGTTGCCAGAATATTTTTAGCCTTTGACCTAAACAGCCCACAATCTCGAATGAGATTTTCCATTTCTTCTTGTGAGAGTTCTGCTATCTTTTGAGGTTGGTTATATTGAGGGAAAATCCTTTGAGTAACCTTATTAACTCGTTCATCAGTACACTGAGCTGAAAGAATCACTGCGATAAGCAGTTCGAATGGTGAATTGTAATTTAATGCAGTTGCAGTTCCTGCATATGTTTCTTCAAGACAAGCCAAAATAAGAGCTGTCTTTTTCTTTGTCATCAGTTTGTCAAACTCCGTACAGGTGCTGGAATACGTCCACCTCTCGCAATAAATACATCCGGTTTGAATGTATTTACAGGAATAATTGGGCAATGTCCAAGCAGACCGCCAAATTCTACTACATCACCTACGCCCTTTCCTGGTACTGGTATCAAACGAACTGCAGTAGTTTTGTTGTTAATCATGCCAATCGCTGCTTCATCAGCAATAATAGCTGAAATTGTCTGAGCAGAGATGTCTCCAGGTACAGCAATCATATCCAACCCAACCGAGCAAACACAGGTCATAGCTTCAAGTTTTTCCAAGGTCAGACTTCCGCGTTCAACAGCAGCAATCATACCGGCATCTTCACTAACCGGAATAAATGCACCGCTCAAACCACCTACATAGCTGGAAGCCATTAAACCACCTTTTTTAACAGCATCATTCAATAAGGCCAAAGTGGCAGTAGTCCCTGGACCACCGCAGCTTTCCAAGCCGATTTCTTCCAAAATATGGGCAACACTGTCACCTATAGCAGGTGTCGGTGCCAATGATAAGTCGATGATACCAAACTGCGTATTAAGTCTGCGAGCAGCTTCCTGCGCAACCAATTGGCCAACACGCGTTATTTTAAATGCTGTTTTTTTGATTGTTTCAGCAACAGCACCAATGTCTTGCCCTCTCACATCTTCAAGCGCTCTTTTCACAACGCCAGGGCCACTAACTCCAACATTTATAACGCTCTCAGGTTCAGTCACGCCATGGAATGCTCCAGCCATGAATGGATTATCTGGAACTGCATTACAGAAAACAACTAGTTTAGCACAACCAATCGCATCTCTTTCTGCGGTTAGCTCAGCTGCCTTTTTGATTACTCTGCCCATTTCAGCTACAGCGTCCATGTTTATGCCACACTTAGTGGAACCAATAGCAACCGAAGAACAAACAATATCTGTAACCGCAAGCGCTTCGGGAATAGATGCAATTAAAATCTTGTCACCCTTTGTATACCCCTTATCAACCTGAGCGGTAAAACCGCCAATAAAATTAACACCTATAGCCTTGCCAGCTGCGTCAAGAGCTTTTGCCAGTGGCACATAACTATTAGCATCACAGCTTTCACCAATAATAGAAATAGGTGTTACAGAAACACGCTTATTAATAATAGGAACACCAAGCTCTGCTTCAAGGTCTTCACCCACTTTTACCAGGTTTTCTCCCTTTTTAGTGATTTTATCATATATTTTCTGTGCAGTGACATTGATATCGGGATGCGCACAATCACGCAGGCTGATTCCCATTGTAATCGTTCTGACATCCAGATTATTCTCGGTGATCATCCTGTTGGTTTCTAAAATATCTTTAATATCGAACATAATGTCCTCCTTAAATTCGGTGCATTGCTGTGAAAATATCTTCGTGCTGAACTTTAATTTCAACACCTATTTCCTTGCCTATTTCCACGGCCATTTTTTGTAAATCTTTTAAACTGACATCAGCAGAGGACATATCAGCAATCAGGACCATATTAAAGAAACCTTCCAAAATATTCTGGTTAATATTCAAAATATTAACACCATGTTCCGCTAACAGATTACTTACTTTAGCAATAATGCCAACGCGGTCTTTTCCAACAATAGTCAAAACAATACGCATTATTTTTTCCATCCTCTCTTCAATAAAGCACAATCCATCTAGATAATACTATTATTATACGCTAACGATTAACCGTATTTCAACTTTTATGATGTAAAAGATAATTAATTCTGTCATTATAATATCAAAAATCTATTCAAAACACTAATAATCTCAATCCTTTGTAAATAAAAGAGATGAAGCTAATGACAAAAATAAGTCACCCTGCTTCACCTCCGATAACTAATTATTAAATTATAATACCTTTTTTAACAATGTCAAAACATTTTGATGCGTAATTTTTTTGATAGTTTCTTCAGAATAATTTTTCGCGCTTAAATATTCGATAAGAGGTACGTAGTCCTGCACGCCCTTGATATTGTAAGGTGGATGCGAGATTCCATCAAAATCAGAACCAAAGCCTATATGATCATCATTGCCAATCAAATTGAGCATGTAATCAATATGACGATAAACACTTTCTATGCAGGCATCGTTATAATCTTCTTCCAAAAATTGGCCGGCAAAGGTTATGCCTATCATACCGTCATTATTGGCAATGGCCTTTATTTGTTCATTATTCAGATTGCGCGGATGTGAGCAAAGTGTCTTTGCATTAGAATGAGTGGCAATAATTGGTTTAGTTGTTGCCTGCATGACATCCCAGAAACTCTTTGTTGAGATATGTGACACATCAACCAGCATACCGAGTCGGTTCATTTCAGCTACTACGCTACGGCCAAACACAGTCAAGCCGCCGCCGGTTACTTCTTCGTTGATGCCATCAGCAATGTCATTTCTGTTGCTCCAGGTCAAAGTCATCGCGCGAACACCTAATTCATACAACATGCGTAACGCTTCCAGACTTCCGTCTATTGCTCCGCCCTCTTCAATTGCTAATAGTGTAGACGCCTGATGTTTTAAAACTTCATCAACATCTGCTTTTTTTAAAACCTGGAAGACGTCTACACCTGATTCCTTCATTTTGGTAATCTCTCGTTTATATTTGTCCAACAAACATAGTGTATAACGCAAACCACCATAATGACGTATTTCATGAGTAGGAATAAAAATTGCGCAAAATTGCAAACCACCGCCATTAGCAATAATTCGTTTAATGTCCAAGTGCTGTTCATTTTCATAAAGAGCTGTACATTTTTTGTATAACTCTGTCAGCGTATCGCAATGGCAATCACAAATAAACATTGCAGCATCAACTCCTTAACCAACAGAATAACTAGCCTCTGTAGTAATAAAAGAAAGTCATACCAATATTTACCAACATGGCACCAGCCATTGGTATTGCAGTACGTTTAATTAAATCAAAAGGTGAGACACCGCCCATACCTGATGATACAACAATAACTGCCGTTATAGGGGAACAATTGCGGGCAATGCTTGCTGCAAAATGCATTGGCAATAGCATCAATACTGGTGCTATTCCCATTTTTGCAGCAACAGCAGGTGTCAAAGCAGCGAAAGCAAAGAATGGAGCATTGCCGGAGCCCATAACAATAGCAGAAACAGAAATAATTGCAACCATAACAATCATCATGCCCATCGGTCCAAAACCCCAGTTATGGCTTGAAGTGATAATTGAGTCAATTGTACCCATGGTCATCAAACCTTTGGCAAAAGTCTGACCAGCAACAATCAATGTTATTACATTGGCCATTTGCATTCCCAATCCATCAAAAAAAGCTTGAACATCGGCAAAAACTTTTTTGCCATCACGCCAACGAACATATTCGAAAATCATGCCAACACTTAATCCAATAATCATAGCATTAACAATATTAACCTTTATGGATTCAATCCACAAAGAACTAAAAGATAGTATCAACGCCAGCGGAATAACAGGTAAAATAGCATAAATAGCTGGTGCATTTTCTTCTTCAGCATCAGTTTTCTCTACTTCGACCGGTTTTACAATATGGCCGTCACGTTTATCCATATATTTTTGAGTCAAATAATGAAGAATGCCAACAACAACAAAAGCGACCAATACTATTGGTACCTGGTAGTTAGTCCAATAAATTACAGGATCAACACCTGCGGTCTCAGCAGAAAGAATTGTGCCGGTATCACTTGGACTCCAATCAAAGCAAAGAGTTGTAGCAACTGCAGCTGTAGCGGCTAGTCGACTCACTCCCAAGCCAACGAGAATAGGAAACATAGTTACCATCAAAAGCATCGCCAACCCAGAGGCGCTGTTTATGCATAACCCAATACACATGCCAACAATCCAGGTACCAGATAATACGAGATATGGAGATTTTAGTGCCATCAATGGTTTAATAGTCAAACGAACCAAGGCACGTGACGCTCCTATCTTGTCCATATATTTTGCAAAAGCTCCAACTGCCATAATGTTAAGTCCAAGCTTAGCAGCATTGGAACTTAAAGTTGCTCTGATAAATTCAAAAGCATCGAACAATACTAACCCAGTGCTTGCCTTCTGCGGCAAAATTTGACCGTAACCTAGAATTACCGCAGCAAACATAAGAATCATGCCGCCTAAGAATAAAACCGGCTGTGCTTTATACTTTTTATAAATTAAATATCCAACCCAAAATGTAATCAACAATGAGATAACTAAGCCCATTTGAGTACCCCCATCTTTATATTTATAGCATACAATTTAACATTATCAGGATAATTACCGCGAAACACCTTTAATTATTTCCAATACCCATTCAGAAGTTTTATATAAGTCTTCTTCGTATATAAATTCCTCACAAGTATGTACATTCTGCATACCGACCCCAAGAGCTGTGCAAACAATGCCATAATTATTATAGTGGTTAGCATCGCTGCCACCGCCAGTGCCCGCAATGTCTACCTCAAGGCCAATACGTTCCGCTGCTTCTTTCGCAGCAATGACGACTTTACTTTGCGGATCTATAACGTAAGAATTGTAAGCCTTACTTATTTCCACATCAACTTTCACATCATTTTCCTTAGCACCTTGTTCAAAAGCAAGACGCATTTCATTGGTCAGTTTATCCAATTTCCCTTGATTTCTACTACGTGCTTCACACTTGATTTCAACTAAATCAGGAACGATATTAGTTGCCAATCCTCCCGAAATTATACCAATATTACAAGTCGTCTCATCATCAATGCGCCCTTGAGGTACATTCGCAAGAATTTTACCAGCTGCTTTTATAGCATTAATGCCCTTTTCCGGTGCCAACCCAGCATGTGCTGTTTTGCCATGCACTTTGACGTTGATTTTATTTTGCCCGGGCGCTGTCACAATAATCTTGCCAGGACGACCGCTAGAATCGAGTTCATAACCAAAATCAGCCTTCAAAAGACTGCTGTCAATATTTTTTGAGCCATGAAGGCCGCCTTCCTCACATACGGAAAATACGATCTGTAAATTTCCATGAGGAATATTATTTTCTTTCAAAACGCGTAATGCCTCTAAAATTGGCACCACCCCAGCCTTATCATCAGAACCAAGAATTGTTGTACCATCTGAAGTAATTACGCCATCTTTCAAAATTGGTTTTACACCAATACAGGGGACAACGCAGTCTAAATGAGCTGCTAACATTATAGTTGGAGCCTCAGATAGTGTCCCTCTAAAATTAGCAATTATATTGCCGCAATTGCCGCCAATAATCGCTCCTGCTCCATCTTCAATTACTTCACCGCCAAGATCTTGCAATCTTTTTTTCATTAGATCACCAATTTCTCTTTCCTGACGTGAATTACAGGTAATTTGGACTAATTCAAAAAATTCAGCAAGAATGCGTTCCTTATTAATCATGAAATAACCCCCGTTCGTTCATAAATTATTCCACACAGCATGGACATTATAGCACATTGTATCGATTATTGTCTAAACGTTTATCAACTCATATTATTTTTCCTGATAATATTTTTATGTCTGCTAACTTTTTACAAGTTACAAGAATATTTAATTAAAATGCAAAACTAATAATTCCAACATACTATTTGCATTAATTTTCATTGTTTTTACCCTTCAGTAATATTGACAAACAGACATACCAGCCACTGCAAAGTGTCAACTTTTATAACTTATAAAATCTCAATTCATGTTTTATTTATAAAAATACTTTTTATTTAATAATAAACATATTTCTTAAGGCAATAATATATCCTAACTTGTATAAAGGACTTTGCGAACATAACGTAGAATTAGCAAATATCTGATAAAGAAATGAAGGTGCTAAAATGCTTGAAACACATTTACGCCAAGACCGACAAACAGTAAAATTAGGCCTTATAAAAGTAACTAACGACTTATTTCCTGGTGAAACCTTCGAAACTGTTTGCTCTATACAGGAAGGGGTCTTTTGCCAACTTGCCGGCTCTGTTCTCTCAGAACGCGAAGTCCGGCAAATTGATTGCAAGCTGCGAGAATGGATACAGGCTGATATGCCCATTTATTTGGTTGAAGACAAAGATGGCTATTATCATTACAAAGTAGACGGCCTTATTATCAAATCAGTACACCCTGCCAATGCAAGGAGTTCGATGGTCGACGTATTTAGGATTATTCCTTTTTCTTCTGGCTACGTAGTTGACTTCATTAAAGACGAATCAGAAATGAACAGTCCTTTTACAATGCCGCAAAGACTTGCTGCTACTTATGCAAAATCTGAACGATGGCTGACAAACATAAACATTGAGCTCGTAAGCGATGCTAATCGCTATATAACTGAAGGCCGCCATCTTGAATTAATAAGTATTGCGGAAGCTTTACAGGAAAAAGAAATTTCTGATATAGCAGATATGATTTTACGTGAAAGAAGGGCTGTCCGCGTAGTTCTTATCGCTGGTCCTTCTTCTTCAGGAAAAACAACATTTGCGCATAGGCTTTCTACCCAACTAAAAGTAAATGGTCTTACACCAGTACCATTAGCACTTGATGACTATTTTCTAGATCGTGATCAAACACCTATGGATGAAGATGGCAATTATGATTTTGATACTTTAGAAGCATTAGATCTCAATCTATTGGATAAACATCTTGAGCAGCTCATAAAAGGTGAAACCGTTGAAACCCCTATCTTCGATTTTGTCTCCGGCATGCGCTCCAAAAAAACACGCACCCTTACCCTAGGACCATCAGAAATTCTTGTCATTGAAGGTATTCACGCCTTAAATCCTACCTTGATAGCCAATCTTTCAAAAAGCGTGTTTTTTAAAATTTACGTCAGTGCATTGTTTGGTCTGAATATCGATTACATGAATAGAGCACCAACAACAGAAGTCAGACTTATCCGCAGAATAGTACGAGATGATCAATTCAGAGCTCTTTCACCAGAAAGAACTTTATCACAGTGGCCCAGTGTAAGACGCGGCGAAGATAAACATATCTTTAAATATCAGGAAGAATGCGATGTAATGTTTAATTCAAGCCTTCTTTATGAAATGAACGCGCTCAGAACTTTTGCTGAATGTGCCTTAAAAAAAGTGCAGCCAGACAGTACGCATTATGCTACGCAGTTGCGTCTTTTGAGACTTCTGTCATTTTTTAAGCCATTAGATTTGTCTCAACTTCCATTTAATTCAATACTCAGGGAGTTTATCGGCGGTAACATTTTCCCTCCATCAAAGCACGAATCGAACATTGAACTTCATAAACGAATAACTGCTGAAAGGAGTTCATGTCCAATAAATAATAACTAGATCGCCCAATTGAATATTGACAATTTTCTGAAAATATGTTGTTATATAACTAGTAAGAGATGTAAGATGAAACAGATATTTCAGGAGGTGTTATTATGAAAACGAAAAAGCACGTTAAGCCTTTGAAAGATGCAACTGTTTATGATTTAACTGACGCAAAATGTGGTTTTTGTGGTCTTAATTTATTATTTGTAGAGGCCGACACGAAAGATGGATTGGCATGGCTTTCATGTCCAACCTATATAGGTGAAAGAGAGTTTTCCCAAGATGAACACTCCTCCTACTCTGTTCCGCTTTCGGATACTGCATACAAGCCAGGCGACGAATTAAGAGAACATCAGAATTTGAAAGAACCCAAAAATGAAGGCCGTCTACATCACGACATACCAAACATGACAAACCCTCAGAATGAAAATAGGAAAAAATATACAAAGAAAACTCGTTAAAGCAATGCAGCTGCTAATTTACATAGCAGCTGCATTTTTAATAATAATTTGTTTTATAATTATGGTTTAACTTGCGAGATATTTATCAAACCATTGTTCTGCCAATATAGCTACCTGCTCTAACGTACCCGGTTCTTCAAAAAGATGCGTTGCTCCTTTTACTATTTCAAACTTTTTATCACACTTCAGATTATTGTAAGCTTCCGAATTTAATTCTATGACAATTTCATCGTTGCCTCCTACAATGAACAGGGTAGGAGCAGATATTTTTTCAAGATAAGGCATCGCCAAATCAGGCCTTCCGCCACGTGAAACGATTGCTTTTATTGTGCTGATATTTCCAGCCGCACTCTGAATGGCAGCAGCTGCACCGGTACTGGCACCAAAATATCCTATTTTGAGATTTTTGGTATCTTGTTGTTTTTGGAGCCACTTTGTAGCAATAGACAATCTATGTGCCAATAAATCAATATCAAATCTTTTAGAATAATCAGCGTCTTCCTCAGGTGTCAACAAATCGAGAAGAAAGGTGGCAAGATTATGCTTTCTAATTACAGCGGCAACATAATTATTACGGATGCTGTACCTGCTGCTGCCGCTGCCATGAGCAAATACAACAATGCCTTTGGCACCTTCCGGAACTGTGAGCGAGCCTTCTATAATTTTTTCACCGTCATTAATAAATATTGTTTTTTCCGCTTGGCCAATTTTATCCATTTTAATCCTCTCTTTTTTCTTTCAATGATTTTATGAGATAAATAACCTCTTCATCCTCAACTTGACTAAAATCATCATAGTATGCGCCTACAGCACCAAGATAGAACGGGTCAATTTCAACTGAAACCAAGTCATCTGTAATTTTTCTTAACTCTCTTGCGGTGTCTTCAGGGGTAACAGGAATTGCTACGACAATTTTTCCCGGATTTCGTTTTTTAATTTCATCGATAGCCGCAAACATAGTGTATCCGGTAGCAATACCATCATCTACAATAATTGCTGTTTTGCCTGCAATATCAGGATGAGTTATCTCCCCAAAGTATTTTTCACGGCGTCTATTAATCTCAACACGAACCCTGTCAATTTCCTCTTGAAGCCAATGATTATCAATATAGCCTATTTCGTCCTGGTTGCAGACCGGATCACCATCCTCCGCAATTGCGCATAGTGCATACTCAGGGTTTCCTGGATGCCCTATTTTCTTTGTAATTACTAAATCAAAAGGTGCCTGTAATTTTTTGGCTATTTCAACACCAAGAGGAACGCCACCCCTTGGCAAGGCATATACAACCAAATCATCACTGGCATATTTCTGCAATAATTCTGCCAATTGAATTCCAGCATCAATTCTATTTTTAAACCGCATCAAAACCACCTCCTTGTTATTGTCTTTTGCCATTTTTAAAGTGTGAACAATCCGTTCTTTATTTCCTGATAAAATCATCATAAAAATCTGCTGTCACTTTTTCGTATCTGTTCACGTCAATATTGATAGATTTTGCATGCCCAGCTCCAGGTGCAAAATATATTTCTTTTACACCGATTTTGCTATTAAACATATCTTTAGCCATTTCCGATATCACGAAATTATCTTCATTACCATGAATAAACAATACAGGTATATTAATCTTACCAATATTTTTAATTGGAGAAACATCGCTTAAATTAAAGCCAGCAAATATTTTACAAAAAAAACTAGTGTAATATAAAATAACAGGGCGTATGAATTTCGGAACCTGATAGTCTGATAAGCGTTCATAATAAAGGTCATATAAATCTGAGTATCCGCAATCTTCGATAAGAAACGAAACGCCATCATTATCATATTTACCTGCCCAAATCATCAATACAGAAGCACCCATGGACTCTCCGTGAATGCCAATTACATCGTTCTTTTTTCTATTTTTTACATATGCTATGCATTTTTCCAAATCATCACTTTCATAAAATCCATATGAAGGATACTTTCCGCCACTTCTACCGTGATCCCTGGAGTCATAGGCAAAAACATTAAATCCATTTTTAAGAAAAAGAGGACCATATTTCATAATACTCCATTCTTTATCCCTACCTATGCCATGAACCAAGATAATTGTGTTTTTGCTTTCCATCGGATTTTCTATGAATAGGCCTTTTAAGTTGTAGCCGAAATTTGATTTGATATCTACATGTTCTTTTTCTGCTGCGTTCAAGCTGCTATAATCATAGCCTAACTCTTTAACCTCCTTTTGATAATCAATAGCAGAATATGCATTCGTATGACTATACCTAATAATAACATTGTAATAATAGTAGCTCGTTGCCAACAGACCGACATTTATTGCAATAAAAAGGGGCAGTAGTATTTTAAAAATCAGCAATTTTATTTTTATAAAAGCATCTGTTCCCATGTAAACTCCTTGTATTATTATAGAATTAATCAGTACTATTTTTTTTACTGGTTAATAAAACGTAACACACAAACGAAATAAATAAAACCAAGCTTCCTATTAGGGTAACAATAATCACTGGATATTGACGGTTAAAATCGTTAGCCGATATATGCCTAATTAGAATACCTGAATAAGCCCAGATTAATACCATGCCGTAAACAGCATCCTTATAACGGTATACTATAAAAGCACCGAAAACAAGACCAAATAAAATCAGCATAATTGTCCAGGTACTTTGCGCAAAAACGAAATTATGCCACTGCCTGCTTACTGCAAGCACTACAAAATTAGCAATCATTGCAACCGTAATCCAGGCGAAATATACACTGAACGGTATCTTAACAAACAAGCTTTTCTCAAAAGAAAAATGATATTGGCTAATTATATGGAAAATATATCCTATGCAAAGAAATATTATTACGATTAACCACATAGAAATTATTATCTGCAAATTATGCCAGGCTACAAGCCACAAGGAATTTGCAAAAGAGGAAATTATGAATGCCAGTCTGATTTTATTAGAAAAAGTCTCTTCCGCAACATTTTTTTTACCTTGAAAGAGCCCTAGTTGATAAAAAACGTACCCCGCCAAAAGCATGTAAATTAAACCCCAAATTGAAAAAGTAACAGCGGCAGGCGCAAACAAGTTAGGATAAAAATCCAAAATCTGTCCCGTTCTAACGCCATTTATAGGAAGAAAATTTGCCAGGATATTAGTTATCACCATAAGAAGGAATGACGCAGCAGTTATAATTTCAATTGGAATAGAGATATCTTTTCTATCCGGCATTTGCATCTCCTCGCTTCCGTTAATTATTTTTGATATTTTCTTAATATTCAATTTCTTAATTATGCTATTTCCATACAATATATTAAACTCCTGCTATATTTGTTGATTTTATTTTCGCCATAAAAAAATGAGCCTGGCAAAATTGCCAGGCTCATTAATGATTCTAAATAACCAAAAACTATGTTCTTATGGTTTTACTGTTTCTTTGTAGACTTGTTTACCATCTTTCAACTCAATGATGACAACACCTCTGACAGCATCATGCCTATCATTTAAGCTCATTTCACCGCTTACGCTGCTAAAATTCTTAGTTGCAGCAAGGGCTTCCTTGATTTTATTGGCATCAGTGCTATTAGCGCGCTTAATAGCATCAACAAGCAATTTTGCAGCATCATAACCCATAGCTGCCATTGAGTCTGGTGTTTGGCCATATTCTTTCTTATATGCTTCAACAAAAGCATTGGACACCGGATTTCTGTCTTCAATGGAATAGAAATTCGTGAAATAGGTGTTATTTAAAGGTTGAGCTCCTCCCATTTCTACCAATACAGGAGAATCCCAGGCATCAGCACCCAAAACAGGAATTGTCATACCAAGCTCACGAGCCTGTTTGATGATTTTGCCAACATCTTCATAATAACCAGGGATATATAACAAATCAGGATTTTGAGCTTTAATTTTAGTCAAAATTGGCTTGTAGTCCTGATCTTTTTGCAAATAAGACTCTTCGGCAACAATTTTTCCACCAGCCTTAACGTAAGTGCTTCTGAAAATTTCTGTTAAGCCTTTGCTGTAATCGCTTGAACTATCAGTCATGATAGCAGTTTTACCAGCCTTTAATCCATTCAAAGCAAAATTAGCTCCAACGGTTCCTTGGAAGGAATCAATGAAACATGCTCTGAAAGTATAGTCTTTTACCTTGCCGGTTCTTTCATCAAAGGTTACCTTTGGATTAACTGTTGCAGCTGCAACAAACGGAATCTTGCTAGCTTCTGCAACTGCTGAGGCGGCAATTCCACAGGAACTTACTGTAAAGCCTGTTACAGCCACAACTTTATCCTGGCTGATTACCTTGGACATAGCATTTGCTGACTCAGAAGGCTCCCCCTTATTATCAGCAGAAACAATCTTAATCTGTTTTCCCAAAACACCACCGTTTGCGTTTATCTCTTTAAAAGCAAGTTTTGCACCATTAGCAGCCGATGTTCCATAGGAAGCGGTATTACCGGTCAATTCATATACCATGCCTATTTTTATATCCTTTTCTGCTTTAGATCCACAACCAGCAACCATACTGGCGACCAGAACGGAAGCAATGGCAAAAGAAGTAATAATTTTGGATCTTTTTAACATCTTTCTCCCCCTCAAATACAGATTATTAATTTTTTAAAAAAGGCGACAGTCCCGTAAGCTGTAACCTTATTTAATCTACCAAAATATGAGTTAGTATATATTATACGCTATGTTTTGCTAATCTTCAAAGGAAACAAATTAATTTAATTGTTTACTCGCAATTTCTTGCTGATTTTCTGATTTTATTGCCAGCAATACACCACTTAAAATTAAAAATGCACCCGTGCAAAAACCCAAACCAATCTGTTCATCCAGGAAAAACCATCCTAAAAATGTTCCGACTAAAGGCTGAAAAAAGAAATATACGCCGCCACGACTAGCATCAACAAGCTGCATTCCTTTATTCCAAAAAAGGAATGCAATCGCAGTAGCTGCTACGCCTATATATAAAACGCCTAAAATAACAGTCGGCTGCAACAGCATATACAACTCATCGTATTTGAATTGGCTTATAGAAAATGGCGTGATGACAATCGTGGCCGCCAAAATTGCATATGTTGTCACAACAAGCTGTGAATACTCTTTTGAAACTTTTTTAACAAGTACAGACATCAATGCCCACGACAAAGCTGCAAATACTAAAGCAAATCCGCCTAGTTGGAAGTCTTTGTCTACATCACCAATACCTACAACAAACAAAACACCTATGGTAGCTAAAAACACTGATATCAGTTTCTTAAAAGTAATTTTTTCATTTAAAATCGCATAAGCGAAAAGAACCATAAAAGCAGGAGTCGCTGAAGTAACAACGGCCCCCATCTGTGCTGAAGAATACTTTGTGCCAAAAAACTGCGCCCAAATAGAGAAAAAATAACCAATAATACCTATACCAGCTAGCAATGGTATGTCCCGTTTATTTATTCGCCAAGATTGCCCAGTCGCAAGTCCAACCAAAATAAGTGCAGCCAAGGCAACTAAATACCTCAGCCACACTAACTCCAATGGAGGAATAATATCAAGTACAACCTTACTTACTACATACATACCGCCCCAGATACTTGCCGCTATTGTTAAATAAGCCGGTCCCATATATTCCTTTAGTTTCAACAAAATTTCCCCTTTAACCACTGAAAACTGCTGTTTGCCAGAAATAGCATCTCAATTATTTAATTAGGTTTATACTAACCCCCATAACTAACTTAAACAAAAATTATCATATGTTCTATAGCTATTGATTATATCATATAAAAACTAAACAATTAAGGAAATACCTGCAAAAACACAGTCATTAAGTGTTAAAACCGGAAATCTCTCTTTCCCGTGGCTATTTCTTCCAAGCGTAATGCTGCAATTTTTCTGATTTTTTCATTTGCTATGTTCAGCATTTCTCTGTCTATTACAGCTTCGCCCTTTAACTTTGTATCGCTAGAAGCGTAATCTTCCAAATACTCCTTCAAAGTCATCAAAGCATTAGGTTGGCAGCAATTGGCTATTTGTCCAGATTTTACCAGACTCATGAAACGGTCTCCGGTGCGTCCTTCTCTATAACATGCTGTACAGAAGCTCGGAATATATCCTAATTTCAATAACCAGTTAACAATCTCATCTAAAGTTCTCTTGTCGTTAACATCAAACTGAGCCGAATTATCTTCTGCAGCTTCAGGTTCAACATATCCACCAACACTTGTGCGAGAGCCGCCACTAATTTGCGATATACCCAACGCAAGTACTTTTTCACGAGTCATCTCCGATTCGCGGGTTGACAAAATCATACCTGTGTATGGTACCGCAATACGCAAAACAGTAACAATTTTGGCAAAAATCTCATCAGAAATTGCATTGCTGAAATCATCAGGATTAACGTCATCGGCTGGTCGAATGCGGGGAACACTGATCGTATGTGGTCCCACCCCCAAAGCTGCTTCCAGATGCTCAGCGTGCATCAACAACCCAACGAAATCATAGCGATACATGTTAAGGCCAAAGAGTACACCTATTCCAACATCATCAATGCCGCCTTCCATTGCGCGGTCCATTGCTTCCGTATGATAAGCGTAATCATGTTTTGGTCCTGCCGGATGGAGTTTTTCATAGCTATCTTTGTTATAGGTTTCCTGAAAAAGAATGTATGTGCCGATACCAGCTTCTTTTAGTTTCCGATAGTTTTCAACAGTAGTAGCAGCAATATTGACATTCACGCGGCGTATAGCGCCGTTTTTGTGCTTTATGCTATAAATTGTTTTGATACTATCCAAGACATATTCGATAGGATTATTAACAGGGTCTTCCCCAGTTTCCAAGGCCAGGCGCTTATGCCCCATATCTTGGAGCGCAATAACCTCGCGTGCTATTTCTTCCTGTGTCAGTTTTTTCCTAGCGATATTCTTATTGCTTCTATGATATGGGCAGTATACACAGCTGTTGATGCAGTAGTTGGAAAGATATAAAGGTGCGAAAATTACAATACGATTGCCGTAAAATTTCCGTTTGATTTCTTGTGCCAAAAGTGTCATCCTTTTATTTTCATCTTCCAGATCACACTCTAACAATACTGCAGCTTCCCTATGGCTCAAACCTTTGCAAGCTTTGGCGCGTTCCAAAATTCCGTTGATAAGTGCTCGATTACTTTTGTTTTTTGCAGCGTAGGTAAGCGTATCCATGATTTCCTGGTCGTCAATAAATTCAGTAGCTATTTTTGATTTGCAGTCGTACATTGGCAAAACCCCTCTTCAAATTATTCTAGTTTTTTATAATTGCTCAAGATAGCTTTGAATAAACTGTTTTGATACTAACGTCAGGTATCATTCCGAGCTTACCGGCAAGAGCGCTGATAGCGTCACCAGGAGCATCTATAACTATGGAAATTACCGAAACATTACGTTTTCTATAAGGAATTCCCATACGTCCAACAATAAATTCCCCGTATTCATGCAGAATATCATTGATTTTTTTAGCAGATTCGTTATTTTCTACGACAATTCCAATTAATGCTAACCTAGTTTCCATAAAAACCCTCCTTAAATAATAAAAATCCTTGTGCTAAAAAGGCACAAGGATAGTAATGTACAAAAACCGACCGTTTCAAAAAGCGGTTTTGGTAATAACATTATTTTCTCGCCTTCTCATTAGGGACGAACCCGCATGTTTTAGCACGATACATTGTTTTAAGTTTTTGCAAAGGTTTGTTGCAAGAAAAAATGAAAACTAATCTCAACAACGCACCTCATAATGCGTTCAGTGTAACACAATGGAGCAAAAATAACAAGAATATAGCCTTAAGTATACATAATTATCTTTTAATTCTTTCTATCAATCATACTCATGATGATCTTCGCTGCCAATATAGTAGGGACAAAATTCCTTTCCAGTATCCTCATCTTCCTCCACAGCATCTGCATATTTCCTTGTTCCGAAACATAAGTCTTTGAAACATTCATGGTTTTCACAAGTAAGGCAGCAACTAGGAACGTTCTCCAATTCATTGATCCTTGTCATTATTTACCCCTCCTTTTTATAAAAGAGCGCTACCATATACCCAACTCCAAAAGGTGCCTCATATGATAAAATCTTCGTTGAAAAATCTATTATCTCAAACACTCCAAACAGAAACAATATCGACCTTAATCCGCACTCAGCTCCATGTTCGAGGATTTCCGAATCAATATTCAACAACGTTTCGACATTTTTTTCTTTAACAGCCCTGACAATTATTTCGTCAAGTTTGTGGCCGGCTGGGTCATAACCGTAAGGTCCTTCAGATTTTAAGACGTGGGACAAGTCTCCGGATGCTATAACTGCTATGCGTTCTTTTGCTTTCTCGATTTTTTCTCCGTATAACTTGCCATAATTATAATAATATTCATAAGATGGATTCGAAACTAATATTTTATTAATTTTGATATCCTGTTTCAGGTCTTTTCTTAAATAATACAAAGGAACATTAAAACCATGTTCCTGATGCGGCGAAATTATCAGCAGGCTATCAGGATTAGTATTTGCTAAAATTTTTGCCGCCGATTTTAAAGATGTTACTGTCTTGATAGCTTTTTCAGTCTCTATACCTCCAATATATGGTATTATTATTGGCGGGTGCGGGCTTATAACGCCAAAAACAAGCATTATTACTTCACACTCCTCTACACATTACCCAAATGTATATAATGCAATCCTGCATTTTTACCAATTAATTCAGCCATTTCCAACGTTTTAACTGGTGTCACTGACGTGCCCTGCATTTTCCATGCCGGGAAAAACCTGCTAATATGCCAAGGCACATCACTTCCTAATTCTTTAGCAATAAATTTTGCAATGACATCCAATTGTTCTTTTTTATCATTGACCCCTGGTATAACTAATGTTGTAATTTCAACGTGTACGCCTTCTCTGTAAAAAAATCTTAGATTATCCATGACTGGTTTTACTTTTCCTCCGCAATACTCTTCATATATCTTGTCATTATCTCCCTTAAGATCAACATTGGCAGCGTCTAAATATGGAATTATCTTATCGAGGGTTTCATGCGTCATATAGCCATTAGTAACCCATATATTCTTAAGTCCTTTTGCCTTGGCAATCATCATTGTTTCCAAGGCATATTCGACAAAAACAGTTGGTTCCGTGTAAGTATAAGATATTGAAGGGCAACCGGCCTCCATTGCACGCTTCACGTGTTCTTCAGGAGATATTTCAATTCCTTCAATTGATTGTTTCAATCTGGGGCTTTGTGCTATTTCCCAGTTTTGGCACCAAGCACAGCGAAAATTGCAACCTGCTGCTGCAAAAGAGTATGTCCTGGTTCCCGGCAAAAAATGATACAGTGGTTTTTTCTCAATAGGATCTATATTTAGTCCTACTGTCTTCCCATAATTCAATGACCAAAGTTTCCCTTGCAAATTTTCACGAACAAAACAAATTCCCTTACCGCCTTCTTCGATAATACAGCGGTGGTTGCATGCAATACACTGCAACTTATTTCCATTTACTTTTATGTATAAAATAGCTTCTTTCATTTAACTATCACCTCATTCTGACAATTTTATAGTTCGACATCAATCCTATTAACCCTTTAAGTTTACTGAAAATTCTTTCTTTTGTTGCAAAAAAAAACAAACAACCATCTTAAATATGTCTGATGGTTGCTTTTCTTCTATTTGTAAGTGTAAAACTTTATGGACTTCTTTTATTCCGTACTAAATGAGTTCCCTTGCAAAAGGTATCCTTTTCTGTGAAGCTCATTTTCTATTTCATCAAGTTCATCAACAGTATCGGCTTCCACAAGATGGCAGTGCATATCCTGTGTTAGTTTTTTTAGTGGAATACTCTCGCCAGAAGAAATACGCTTTACCAGATTATCAGCATCCTTGCGAGACTTAATATCTAGCTTTGCGAAAAAATTTCCATAAACTTTGTGGCTAATTTGCACATCAATGACACTTCCTCCAAGGTCAACAATCGTATAAAGTTCATCTAAGATGCAATCATCACTATGCGCAACACAAAATAACCTTTGTGGTTTAACGGCTTTCTTTATTATATAGCCAGTATTAGTGGACAAAATGTCATGCTTCTCTGCACGAAGAAGTGCTATGTCCTGAACTATTATCTGACGGCTAACATTTAATAACTTAGCCAATTGCAAACCAGAAATCGGCAATGTGCTTTCAGCAAGCTGCTGTAAAATGTTTTCTCTTCGTTTATCACCATTCATATTATTATGTCCTTTCTAAATTTTTTAAAGACAAGTCTAATACTGATGCGGAGTAGGTTAATGCTCCGCTTGATATATAATCTACACCAATTTCACGAAGTTTGGCAATATTTTCCAACGTAATATTGCCTGAACATTCCACTAAAGCTCTGTGATTAACAATCTTCACAGCCTCTTTCATCTCTTCCACGCTCATATTATCAAGCATTATGATATCTGCTTCTGCTTCCAATGCTTCATTTAGCATATCGAAGTTCTCTACTTCTACTTCTATTTTATGGACAAATGAAGCATATTCTCTTACTAAAGAAACTGCCTTTTTTATCCCGCCGGCTGCCGCTATATGATTGTCTTTAAGCATAATACCATCTGATAGATTAAATCTATGGTTAAAACCTCCCCCAACCTTGACAGCATATTTTTCAAAAATTCTATTATTAGGTGATGTTTTTCTGGTATCAAGCAATTTTATATTACTGCCTTCAAGCAAATCAACAACTTTCCTGGTATAAGTCGAAATGCCGCTCATTCTTTGCAAAAAATTCAGTGCTGTTCGTTCCCCGGAAAGTATGGCTCTGATATCACCTTCAACTTCACCTATCAAATCCATTCTTTTAATGCTATCGCCATCTTTGCAATAAAATTTTAGATTTGTCTTTGGATCCAAGAGAGTAAAGACTCTGGTGAAAACATTGAGTCCGGCAATTATACCGTCTTGTTTGCAAATAAGCTGTGCTTTGCCTCTGGCATATGATTTAATTATAGAATTAGTTGTTATGTCTTCATTCGGAATATCTTCCCTTAGTGCATCTAAGATTAATTTATCAATATTATTCTGCACTTTCATCTTCCTTTCTGATTTCGTCCAGGATTAGCATTCTGTTATACTCAGCAATATTTTGATAATCTTCTTCTTTTGGCAAAGAAAAGAAAGGTGGTTCTTCTTCTTTCCAGTTCTTGTTAATATCAAGCGCAGCTCTCTTACTGAACACAAGGCTCTCCAACAGAGAATTGCTGGCAAGCCTGTTCTTACCATGTACACCGTTACAACTCGTCTCGCCAACGGCATAAAGATTATTCATCGAAGTTTTACTTTGCGTATCAACTTCAATTCCACCCATGAAATAGTGCTGCGCCGGCACTACTGGTATCCGGTCCTTTGTTATATCATAACCTTCTTGCAAACAACGTTCATATATTGACGGAAATCTTTTGGCGATGTCGCCCTTCACATGTCCATTCAAATAGAGCCACACATGGCTGTTTTTATCTTTATCCATCTGTTCATGAATTTTCTTAGCAACAATATCTCTTGCTTGCAGTTCATCTGTAAACCTATTTCCTTCTTTGTCAAGAAGTACAGCACCTTCTCCCCTTACTGACTCAGAAATTAGGAAAGCCCTGCCTGCCTGCTCAGTGTAAAGTGCTGTTGGATGTATCTGAATATAGTTAATGTTCTTCAGTCTAATATTGTGTCGGAGTGCTATAGCAATAGCATCTCCAGTCAAGTGGGGATAATTTGTAGATTTTTCATACAAGCCACCAATTCCACCGGTAGCGAAAATAGTAAAATGAGCATATAAATTTTCAAGTTTATTGTCCTTATTCATTACAACTACACCATAACAGTGATTATGTTCAGCCAATATATCCAATAAAATTGTGTTTTCTAAAATCTCAACATTTTTCAGCTGTCTAACCTTTTCTAATAGTTTGCTGCTGATTTCTTTGCCTGTTCTATCCTTACAATGTAAGATTCTTGCCTTGGAATGCGCACCTTCTTTTGTATAAGAATAACCAGCATTGTCTTTGTCAAATTCCACACCTATGTCTAAAAGATCATTAATAATTTCTCTTGATTGCGTTACCATTATAGCAACGGAATTTCGATCATTCTCATAATGACCCGCTTTTAATGTGTCTTCAACAAAATCATCATAGTCTTCGTCATCTCGCTGTACGCAGATACCGCCTTGTGCAAGAAAAGAATCACTTTCGTCAGCAATCGTTTTTGTTAATACCAGTACTTTTTTGTCTTTTGCCAAATTTAAGGCCGCAAAAAGTCCCGAGACTCCTGTGCCAACAATAATAACATCATAATGATTCACTTTTCTTCACCCTCTGCTAATTGATGCATCTTTTCCAAAGCAAATATGCTTTTTGATGCTATATCTGATTCTACATTTACTTCATTTGATAACTTTTCAAGGCTTTGCAGCAACTTTTCCAACGTATTTTTCTTCATATCTGGACATACCTGGCACGGCGAAGCTGCGTAGAAACTTTTACCCGTCGTTTTTCTTTCTAATTCGTGAAAAACTCCGGTTTCTGTACAAACAATAAATTCTGAATCAGTACTGTTTTCAATAAAGTCGATTATTCCTGAAGTGCTGCCGATGTAATCCGAAAGTTGCAGAACTGCTTTGCTGCATTCAGGATGCGAAACCACTTTAGCCTTTGGATGTTCATCTTTCATTTTTAATATAGCTTCAACACTAATACCATCATGTACATGACAAAAACCATCATTTAAAATAAACATTTTTTCAGGTACAAGCGTAGAGATATAACCTCCAAGATTTTTATCAGGGATAAAATAAATATATTTATTTGTCAAAGCTTTGATTACTTTAAGCGCATTTGAAGAAGTTACGCATACGTCAGAATTTGCTTTAATTTCAGCAGTAGAATTGATATAGCATACAACAGCTAAATCCTGGTAAATTCTTCTTATCTCTTGGATTTTCTCTACTGTTGCCATATGTGCCATAGGGCAATCTGCATATAAGTCAGGCATCAATACTTTTTTATTTGGGTTCATAATTTTTGCACTTTCGCCCATGAAATAAACCCCGCAAAAAACTATAATTTCAGCATTAACTTTTGCCGCAATTTTGCTTAGATAATAGGAGTCGCCAAGATAATCAGCAACTTCCTGCACCTCTTTTGGAACATAGTAATGGGCAAGAATCACAGCATTCTTTTCTCTCTTCAAATCTAATATTTTTTTCTGTAAGTTATTCATTAAATTTTCCTCCAAGCTTTTGTGCCTTGAAGCATAATTTACCACCTGACAAGACAGTTGTCAAGACATGCTAAGGAAATGAATAATGCCGAAGCCAACTTGTTTCTTATAATGACAAAACAAAAATACCTCAATTCGCAAAGAAATAAATTACGAATTGAGGTATTTGTATTTAATCTAAACTTTTATACATTATCAAAAGAACAAAGTTGCTTTATATATCAGAACACCTACAGCAGCACTAAGTGGTATCGTTAATACCCATGCCATCAGCATATTTTGTGCAACAGTCCATCTGACAGCTGTTACACGCTTCGCTGAACCAACGCCCATAATTGATCCTGATACAACATGTGTCGTACTCACGGGTAAATGAAAGAATGTAGCCAGCGAAATAACTATTGCCGAACCTAAATCAGCGGAAAATCCGCTCATTGGTACCATACGAAAAATATTTGTTCCCATTGTTTTGATTATTTTTTTGCCACCGGCGGCAGTACCAAGCGCCATTGAAGCTGCGCAGGCAAATTTTACCCATGTTGGCACCTCAAAAGAATCAATCATGCCACCGCTTACAAGTGCCAAAGTTATAATTCCCATTGCCTTCTGCGCATCATTTGAACCATGCGAAAATGCCATAGCAGCTGCAGAAATCAACTGCATCTTTTTGAAACCATGATTCAAAGCATTGGGTGCTAAACGCCCAAAAACCCACAAAAGAAGAATCATTATTATATATCCTGTGACCAAAGCGATAACAGGCGAAATAACCAAGGAGAGAACAATAGTTTCTATGCCTTTTGCATTAAGTGCTTCAAACCCAGATGCCGCTGCCACAGCACCAACTAGTCCACCTATTAAAGCATGGGATGAACTGCTGGGAATTCCATACCACCAGGTTACCAGATTCCAAATTATGGCGGCGATCAATGCCGCAACAATAACATTTGCATTAACCATAGATGCAGATTTTACTATATCACCGCCAATAGTCTTAGCAACACCTGTGCTTAATAGAGCGCCAAAAAAATTAAGAACAGCTGACATCATGATAGCTGTTTTGGGGCTGATAGCTCTTGTGGAAACAGTGGTTGCAATCGCATTGGCTGTATCATGAAAACCATTAATAAAATCGAAAACCAACGCCAGAAAAACAACCAGCAACAGCATAAATGACATATCATGCATACTTCAGCACAACCCTTTTCAAAGAATCGGCCAGAACAACACAAGTATCAAGCATTTTTTCAAGCTCAGTCATTATTTCTTTCCATTTTAAAATTTGAATGGCATCAGTCGTATTACAGAAAAGTTTTACCATTTCTTTACGGTATAACTCATCACCTAATGCTTCAAGTTGCTTTATTTTGTTTGTACGTGCCTCAATTTTCAAATAATTTTTCTTCATGTTAGGAACTTCGTTGATTGCCTTGCTAACCTGCTTTACACAATCGCGAACATTTTTAACCATTAAGACTATACCTTCTGATGGTTCTCCTGGCTCATATTTATAAAACTTATGCAGGAAGTCACCAATCGAATTCATAATCTCGTTCTGGATTTCAGTCAGTACATGAATGTCCTCTCGGTCTAAAGGAGCAATAAAAGTTTTGTGCAATTTACTCTCTGTCGCTTCAACAATTTTATCAGCTTTATTGCCTAGTTCCTCAATTAATGACAGGGCTGTAATTTGTGAAGTTTTACCATTTACGCTATCCACCATCACATCTGCTGCCTCTACGCAAAGTTCGGCATGATTATCCATAAATTCGAAAAATTTTTCTTCCTTAGGTTTTAACCTAAACGACATGCTCAACTTCCTCCACTTCATAGAAATGTAATTTAAGTTTTGACAAACATGTAATGATTATAACACAATGGCAAGTATAAAATGCAACAACTTTATTAAATAATGTTTTATTGCTATTTGAGTTTATTTATAAGAGTACCAATTTTTTCGATTGAAACACTTACCTCATCACCACTTTTAAGCCATGCCCTTTTACCCTCTGGATAACCTAAAATAACTCCTGCCGGTGTTCCCGTAAAAATAATATCTCCTGGCTTTAATGTCATATGCTGTGATAAATAGCTAACAATATGTGCGCAGTCAAAAATCATATTTCTTGTATTACTATGTTGTCTTAATTCACCGTTAACCTTGCAGCTGATTTCTAAGTTAAAAGGATTAACCTCATCCGATGTGACTAAATATGGTCCGATTGGTGCAAAGCCATCACATGTTTTGCCAAGCAGCCACTGACCATTGCGAAACTGAAGGTCTCTGGCACTTAAATCATTGCCGATAGTATAACCAAAAACACTTGACATAGCTTCTTCAACAGAAATATTCCAGGAAGTTTTGCCAATTACAATGACTAATTCTGCTTCATAATCGAACTGCTTTGCATTTAAAGGCAATAAAATTTCTTGTTGATGAGCAGCCAAAGCATTATTAAACTTGCTGAATACAACAGGCGAAGTAGGTATTTCCATTTTTGACTCATTAGCATGATCCAGATAGTTCAAACCAATACAAATTATTTTCTCCGGATGCTTAATGCAAGGTGCAAATACAACTTTCTTTTCCGGTATTATGCATATCGCTTGTTGCGTTAATTCGTTAATTTTTTCAAGTATTCCTTGGCCACCGGAGATAACCTCTTCGATAGTTTCAGGAATACAAAAGTCAAAATCGCCAGCAGTTTTTGCTAAGTCTAAAATTCCCTCTTCTACCTTTACCCCTAGCCGAATATTATCCTCAACCATAAAGTTAACCAGTTTCATTCGACTCACATCTCCTTAATTTAAAATTATTCAGCATTGCTGTCATTGACCACACATTACAATTAAAAACTTGAATAATAATTAAATAAATTAAAAATCTGGCAATCATGAACTTAGGAATAAATTCGCAATAAGGCCTCAACCCAATAGGGCGAGGCCTTTAGATAAGATAGTTTCTAGATGTTATTAATTCAAATACTATAAAATTTCGCTGATATGAAGAGCTTTAAACTTGCCGCCACTTTTTTCAGCTGCTTTCTTGAGTTGGTTTAAGCAATTATAACATTCAGTCGTTACAATTGCTGCACCACTCTTTTCTATATTCAGAAGTTTTTTGTCCAACAAGGCATCAGATGTTTCCGGATAATCGCTAGGGAAAAAACAAGGTCCTCCACAGCACACATCAGCGCCAGGCATCTCAACAAAATCAGCGGCTGCTTTTAAAAGTTCACGAGGTTCTTTCTTTATTCCTTGATTCCTGCCCAAGTGACATGGATCATGATATGTTATCTGTTCCTTGCGTTTTTCTGGCATATAACCAATTTTGGTTAAATACTCAGATAATGAAAATACCTTTTTGCTAAAGGCAGCTGCACGTTCACTCCATTCCGGATCGTTTGCCAGATAAGATGCGATTTTTTTCAATGTATCGCTGCAACATGCGCAGTCGGAAACAATAGTATCAACATCTTCGAAAAGTTGGATATTTTGTTTAGCGTATTCAATAAATACTTCCATATGCCCACGTGTTAAAGCAGGCAAGCCGCAGCATTCATTATTAATCAATTCAACTTCAGCTACGCGACTCAAGAGCTCAACAGTTTTTACTGCAGTATCAATTGCATCAAGTCTCGCCTGACAGCCAAAGAAATAAGCTATTTTACGTTCATTTTCTATTTCTGGTCCTTCTATTTCTGCACAACGGTCACACAATGCGTCAAACGCTTTGTTCATTTTTTCTTTTTCTTCTGAAGAATAATCAAAAGGTTTATTTGACAGGTGAACTAATTTTTGTCTGGTTTTCAACATTACATCAGGCACTTTAACTTTGCTGGCACAAACATCCGTGCAAGCTCCGCAAAGTAGACAATAGTCAACTGCCTCCAAAATATCCTCTTCCGACGCAACACCGCCTTTAGTAACAGCACGAGCTGCGTTTACCATGCCGCGCGCGCCGCAAGCCTCACGGCTATTTACTGTAAAAACAGGACAAACTAAAAGGCAATTACCGCAACGATCACACTTACTGGCGATTTCATGAATTTCATTAAGTAATTCATTATTTTTATCATTCATGGATAGCTTCCTCCTCCGGCCATACTTTGCCTGGGTTCAGTATTCCTTTTGGATCAAGCGCTTTTTTGATTGATTTCAAGACATCCACACCAGCTTCACCCAAAGCATCTTGCAAATAATTTTGTTTAGTTATACCTATGCCATGTTCACCTGAAAGTGTGCCACCTAATTCAAGCGTAGCTGCAAAAACTTCATCAACTGCCTTATGCACAACTTTTGCCTGTTCAGGATCTGACATATCACAAAGAATTGATGGATGTAAGTTGCCATCGCCAGCATGCCCATAAACTGCAAAATCGAGATTGTATTTATTAACGATTGTACGAATCCGTCTGACAATTTCCGGGAATTCATTTCGTGGCACTGAAATGTCTTCACTTACGCGATCTGGAGCCAATGCACCAACAGCAGGGCTCAAAGCACGTCTGATAGCCCAAAGGTCATCAGCTTCCTGAGCCGTTTTGGCAATGCGCACTTCAACAACACCATTTACATTAGCAATTTTCTCAATTTGTTCAGCTTGTTTCTTGATTTCGTATTCTTCTGAGCCATCAACCTCAGTAACAATACATGCCTGAACTGTATCCGGAAAATCAAATTTGCGATTTTTAGATATAGCCTTAAGACATGTCCTATCCATCAATTCGGCTGATGCAGGAACTATACCTGATTGCAGCATTTGGTGAATCGTATCACAGGCACCATCCAGTGTTGAAAACATTAATAATAGAGTATTACGAAATTTCGGCATAGGTATAAGGCGAAGAATTGCCTTAGTCACAATACCCAAAGTACCTTCCGAACCGACTATCAACTGGGTCATATTATAGCCAGTTACATTCTTAATTGACTTTCCGCCGGTCTTTATGATTCTTCCATCAGCAAGTACTACTTCCAAACCCATAACGAAATTATGTGTTACACCATATTTAACGGCACGCATACCACCGGCATCCTCAGCGATATTGCCACCGATTGTTGAAAACTTGAAGCTAGCAGGATCAGGTGGATAAAAAAGGCCCTTTTGTGCGCAAAGGTTGTAAATATCACCGGTACGCACTCCTGCCTCAACAGTAATCATCATATTTTTTTGATCTAATTCTATAACTGAAGTCATACGGTCAAGACAAAGAACTATGCCTCCTTTAAGAGGAATTGAACCGCCTGTACGGCCGCTTGCGGTTCCGCGTGCAGTTACGGGTATAGCATTGGCATAAGCAATTTTCATCACTTCTGCAACTTCCTCTGTAGTACGCGGCCTAACGACCAAATCAGGCATACTGGCTGGAAACAACGGCACGAAAGATGAATCGTAAGAATAGCCAAAACGATCCAAATCTGAATCCAAGGTATGCTCATTGCCAACAATATTGCGGATTTTTTGAACAACTTCTTGTGTTATCATTGCGAGCCTCCAATAGTTTATTTTACCTAACTTTGATAATAACAAAAATCATCTTAATTATAAATAGCAAAATTAAAAAATATTCTGTTACAGTAACTATTATTCACAATGCAAATCTAACTTTCAGTCGTCAGGATAGAAAACGGTGTCTTAGTGCAAAGGTCAGAAAAAAGAGTGCGGAAGCAAAAAGGACAATAGTTGCACCTGTTGCCGTGTTCCAATAGTAGGACATTACCAAGCCAGTGATACCTGATAATAAAGCGATAAATACAGCAATAAAATGATACTGCTTGATATTATTACTTATATTACGTGCAGCGGCAGCTGGAAGCACAAGCATTGAGTTGATAATCAACAGTCCAACCCATTGAATGCTGATTGCAACCACTATAGCCAATGCGGCGGAAAACAGCATTTCACTTGTTAAAGTATCAATACCTCTGCTCGCAGCCAAAGAAGGATTTATGCTGACAATCAGTAGCCGGTTAAATATAAAAAACCACAAACATAATACACCAAGAAAAACGCCAGAAATCATTAAAATATCTTCTTGACTTATACTTAGTAAATCGCCGATAAGATATGAAGAGTACTTCGCAAAACTACCGCTATGCGACATAATTATTAGCCCCAGTGCAATAGCAAACGAAGAGAAAACACCTATTATGGTATCATTAGAAGCTGTTGAGCGATGTTTGACATAAGTAATAACACCTGCAAAAACTATAGAAAACAAAATTATTGCAGCCAATGGTTTAATAAAACCGAGCAGCGTACCCAAAGCTATACCGGTAAATGCTCCGTGCCCTAATGAGTCAGAAAAAAAAGCCATGCGATTATTAACTACCATTGTTCCCAAAATCCCAAAAAGCGGCATCACCAAAATTATTGCCATAAATGCATTTTTCATAAATGCATGGGCCAACCAAGGAAATGGCAACATGAAATCAACTAATGAATACCAACCGTCTAACATGATCATTCCCCATTTCTTGATTTTTCTTTATCCTTTGACGCTACCGGAAATACACTCTTAAAAATTTTCCTGGTTTTTTCATCATTAAAAACTTCTTCAGGCGTACCATTACAAATAACTGTACCATCGAGCAGAATGACCCTATCAGCATACCTGCATACGAGGTCAAAATCGTGCGAAATCAAAATAATAGACAAATCATTCTTCCTGCGAAGCTCAGAAACCATATCATAAAATAATTCCAGGCCATTCTGGTCTATACCTGAAACAGGCTCATCTAAAAGCAATAGATCGGGAACCGGATCAAGTGCAAGTGCAAGAAGAACTCTCTGAAGTTCACCGCCGGACAATGCTCCGAGTCTTCTATCTACAAGGTGTTCAGCCTTGACTTTTTTAAGATTTTCAATAACCCTGCTGCGCATTTTTTTCGAGCAGCATAGCCATGATGGCAACAATGTCAAACAGCTATTAAACAAATCCAGTACACTCGTCGGTGTGCCAACATCAAAATTCAGATATTGAGGTACATAGCCAATGCAAGGATGGCCCGTATGAACCCCTTTCTCGTCTAGATATTTCAAATCACCAGAATGCTTAACCTCACCCAATATTGCTTTTAGCAAAGTACTTTTACCAGCGCCATTTTTACCTATAATAGCAGTTAATTCACCGCAATGAATATGCATGTTGACATTAGCAAAAATTGTATTGGCGCCAAAACTAACACCAAAATTCTCGATTTTTGTGCAGCAAAGTCTGCTGCAAGCACTTTCTTTAGTTGATTGCATTATACTATTTTGCTTATCATCCATTACTGTAATGCCTCTTTAAGTACATCAAGATTTTTTTTCATTATTATAATATAGTCATCATAAGCATCAGGTTTAGATTCTCCAGTGACTGCCGGGTTAAGGATAAATACCTTCGCACCCGTTTCCTTTGCAATGACCTCTGTCGCTTTTGCAGGATATTGTGGTTCTGCAAACAAGGCCTTTACATTTAATTGTTTTACCTTGTCAATTGTCTCTTCCAATTCTTTCGGTGAAGGTTCTGTACCAGGTTCCCTCTCAATAACGTCTATTATATTAAGGTTGAATTCTTTGGCAAAGTATGGAAAAGCTTCATGAAATGTTATGATGTCTTTTGTTTTTACATTATCTAAGTTTGAATGCATATCTTCTCTCAAAGACTCCAACTTTTTCGTATACACATCCGCGTTGCTTTTATATTTTTCTGCATTTGCTGGATCCAGCGCTGCTAATTGCTCAGCTATATTCTTTACTTGAATTATTGCATTGGAAACACTGACCCAAACGTGCGGATTCTCTTCGCCGCTTTCATTCTTTAATAAAACGATACCCTTGCTTGCGTCAACTATTTTTAATTTTGGTTGTTGCTTAACAGCTTTATCCAGAAACGCTTCCATTCCTGCACCGTTAACGACAAAGGCACTTGCTTTCTCGAGTTTTTGTACATCATCGGGAACTAACTGGTAATCATGCAAGCACCCTGTTTGGGGTTTTGTCATATTTATTACTTCTACTCCCGGTACGTCCCTTGTAATATTTATTGTTGAAATATACATAGGATAAAACGATGTCACAACAACAAAATTCTTATTAGTTGCTGTATTATTTTGTTTGTTGTCACGACCACATCCTGCCAAAAACATCGTACTAATAGCTAAAACTATAAAAAAGCGCACAAATTTGGACACTCGAATTCTCCCCCAACCTTTAATAAGATTAATCTTTTGATATTCTTATTTATCAAAACCAAGTATTACTTGTTATTTTTCTGACATTCCTGGCAATAGCCATAAAACTCAAGAGAATGAGAAACAATGGAAAAACCATTGCTTTCAACTTGTTCTATTTCAGCAGTACTAATGGGACAAAAGTGAAGACATTGTACTTTCCCACATTTTAGGCAAATAACATGATGATGGTGATGTCCATTTGTCAATATTTCAAAACGATTGCCGTCCTGATTACCTGTCTGAATCTCATTCACCATCCCCAGTTCCTTTAACAAACTAAGATTCCGATAAACTGTATCTAAACTAACATCCGGCTGAGATTTTTTGACGTATTCCAAAAGCTGCAAGGCAGTCGGAAATTGATCACAATCCAATAAAGCATTAATGACTGCTCGCCTTTGCGGTGTAATCTTATGGCCTTTATCACGCAAAACATCAATAACGTTATCCATGGTTCCTCCTAAATAGTAATATTACTATTTAGTATTATATGACATTAATCTTGAAATTTAAATACTTTTTAATGATACCGACAGATATTTTATGCAAAAAAAAGACGGAATGCCAAGGCTTATACCATGACATCCCATCTTTTCATTTTAAATTGTAAAATAGTATTTAAACTATCCCTTGTGCTTTCATCGCTTCAGCAACTTTAATAAATCCAGCAATATTAGCACCAACGACTAAATTGTCTTTGTGTCCATATTCTTCAGCTGCCTTACTGGAGTTTTTATAGATATTAAGCATAATTGTTTTGAGTTTTGCGTCAACTTCTTCAAAACTCCATGCTAACCTCATGCTATTTTGCGTCATTTCAAGGCCAGACACAGAAACGCCACCGGCATTAGCAGCTTTTGATGGTCCCAGATAAATACCATTTGCTAACATATAATCTATTGCTTCATTTGTGCTAGGCATATTTGAACCTTCACATACGAATTTTATGCCGTTGGCAACAATTTTCTTGGCATCTTCAATAAGGATCTCGTTTTGAGTTGCGCAAGGTATAACTATATCAACTTTGCATCCCCATGGTTTTTCGCCAGGATAAAATTTAGCGCCAAAACGATCTGCATAGTCTTCTACACAATCGCGTCCAGATGCCCTCATCTCAAGCATATAGTCAATCTTTTCACCGCTGACACCGTTTTCGTCATATACATAACCATCTGGTCCGGAAATAGTAACAACTTTGCCGCCCAATTCGGTTACTTTGATAACAGTACCCCAGGAAACGTTGCCGAAACCTGACACTGCGACAGTTTTTCCAGCAAATGAAGTCCCTTTTGCCTTAAGCATCTCCTGGCAGAAATAAGCAATACCGAAACCAGTAGCCTCAGGTCGAGTCAAGCTGCCGCCAAAGGACAAACCTTTACCAGTGATAACGCCGTTTTCATAAGCGCCTTTAATTCTTTTATATTGTCCGAAAAGGTAGCCAACTTCTCTGCCTCCGACCCCAAGGTCACCAGCAGGAACGTCAACATTAGGACCAATATGTCTATATAATTCTGTCATGAAGCTTTGGCAAAAACGCATTACTTCCGCATCTGATTTGCCTCTTGGGTCAAAATCAGAGCCGCCCTTACCGCCGCCCATAGGCAGACTTGTTAACGAATTTTTAAAAGTCTGTTCAAACCCAAGGAATTTAATAATGCTGAGGTTTACAGAAGGATGGAAACGCAAACCACCTTTATAAGGTCCAATCGCGCTATTAAACTGAACACGGAAACCACGGTTAACTCTTACTTTGCCAGTATCATCAACCCACGGAACTCTGAAAATGATTTGTCTTTCAGGTTCAACTATCCGTTCCATAATCCCCAAATCAATATATTCGGGATTTTTCTCAAGAACCGGAACCAACGAGCCTAGAACTTCTTTTACAGTTTGATGAAATTCTGGTTCATTAGCATTTCTTTCTACCACTCTACGATAGAGTTCATCACAATACTTCTGAGCACTTGTTGTCATTGCACAACCCTCCCAAAATTTTTGTTACCACCGGTAGTTCTGTACTAATTTGTTCCAACTTCATTATAACGCTCGTTTTGTATTTTGTATACGAAAAAGTTGAACAGAAATTTTAAAAAACTTCATTAATAAACGCTATTTATAAATAATCCCTTGGAAATTCCTGCCATCAATTTTAACAATAAACGGGTCTTCTCTTCTCGCCAATTTTACATATTTTGTTTGATGCAAAACCGGCTGGCTCAGCAAGCACTGCCAGTCAATTTCTCCCTGCTCACTTGCGAACGGTATATGAAAATAGCCCATACCTGTAGCCGTCAAGTTGTGGAAAAAATGACTGCCAAGCGATGGTTCCGGGCGAAGATCACTACGATCAACTTCCACTATTATCAAAGATTGCGACATTTGCTCCCAAGCTAGTGGTATTCCCAACCATCGGTCAGATGTCCCAATTCGTCCAAAACCAATCAAAATACAGCGACGTCCTTCTTTGACTAATATTTTGTTAAGTTCGCCAATCTCTCTTGCAATTTGTGGGCTGTCCTTAATGTCAAAAGTTGCAGGATCAACATAAATAATATCTCTTATGTTATCGTAGTAACCGTTGCCAATGGTTTGCTTGCTGAAGCACCACGTATCATTTCTTTCTTCTAAATTTACCTGATGCGCTTCTCTTCCTACAACAATTGGCCGTATTTGCAAAAAATTAAATTCAGCTGGTTTGTTCTTATCTTCGGGAATGTTTACCGCAAACTCGATCTCAACATCTGAACCAAAGGCCTTTTTGCCCATAAGCATCAAGTCCTGAATAATTTGAGTCAAAGGTAATCTGTTGTATTTAAGAATGGGTGCGAAAGTAATCAACTTTAATCCAGAATAATTTACATTATCATAGATACAGTCATTTTCAGAAGAATAAGTGCTGCCTATATAGTCCAAAGCTCCATCTTTATACGCCTGGTTCACTGGCACTTTTTCATAAATAAAATTTTCATCAGCACTTAAAGTAATATCCGCAGTTTTCTTCAGGTTAACTGAATAAAATAGATTTTGTGATTTTCTCATCTGTTCCTGTGAACTGGAAACCAGTGGATTCAACTTAGGATATGCTGGTGAAAATCTAAATACCCGGCCACCATCAACAATCGTTCTTCCAAAACCAAGTGCCAGACTTACTATGCCATCCTCTGGTTTCATTGGATAATAAGGATAAAAATTATATGATTGGGCAACGCCCGAGATAACCGGATAAAAATGATCGCCATAGTGTTCACCAACAAGCTCCTGAATGAGAACTGCCATTTTTTCCTCTTCAATTCTGATGTCAGCATTTTGCGCATATCTTAATGGCGCTTCGTAAAATACGGATGCATAAACCAATTTAACAGCATCCGTAAGCTGCTTGAAGCATACATCTTTATTAGCATTGCTATTTGGAGCGATATAGGTTTTGTAAATTCCCGCAAATGGGAGAATCCTGGAATCTTCAAGGATACTTGATGAACGAACTGCAAGTGGGCACTTTATATATTGAGTAAGTACTTTGAGATTTTCTTCTATATCATCAGGCAGTTTCGACTCAATAAATTTGTTTGCAATCTCCGCCTCTGATAATCCACAATTTATGAATGAATAAAGGTTGTTCTGTTCAATGAATTTTTCAAAAACTTCACTTCCTATTACAAACGAACGAGGTACCTTTACTATTATGCCATCATATTTGTCAGCCATATGTGCCTTCGAAATCATGGCATTCATGAAGGCAACACCTCGTGCCTTACCGCCCAAAGATCCTTTACCAAGTTTTATAAATGCATTTTCCATGTCTTTTTTTGCGAGGCCTTCAAAACTTAATATAGAACCTGTCTGATATTTTTTGAAATAAGCGTTAAGAATGCATAGTATATAATCACGCATATCGGCAATGCTGCCTACCTTGCCCACATCCAAAAACCTTAGTTTTTCGGCAACTTCAAACTCTGCTCGGGCACGAAACCAACGTGAAAAATCATTATTTGCGGCATGATATTGCAAGCTTTCATCTGGCAAGTCTCTAACAATTTTTTCCAAAGCGGTAATGTCATTGGCCTCAGCAATAACACGACCATCGGGGTATTTGAAGACAAATGGCCCGAAGCCATAGCTATCCAAAATATAGCTACGCAAATTGTGAAGAAGACTAGGTGATGTCTTGCTTAGAAAATTTATTTTTCTTTCCAACGCTATTTTTTCATTTTCCTCATCTTCTGACTGCAGCAAAAACGGAAGGTCATTTATCATTTCCTTTACCTGCTGGGCCAGTTCAAAACCTGCAGCTTTATTAATGCGGCCGCCTTTTGGGAAACGAACATCAGAAATTATTCCCAGCAAATTGTAACGATATAATTCGATAATTTTACTTGCTTCTTCGTAGGTTTCCGCTAGTAAAATTTTTGGTCTAAGCCGCACCCTTAGCAACCCATGTTTGACATTCATGGCATGCAGGACCAGATACCTCGTTTGTGACAATATCTCCGTATAGATAATAGGTAAAATTTGCGAATAATATACGGGGGAATCTTCAACAAGCAAAATAGCTTGCACGCCAAGTTTACTATCAGTAGCAAAGTTTTGTTGGTCCTCGACATATTTAATAATTGCTAACAAAACTTTATTGTCTCCCGACCAATGAAAAACCCTGTTAATACAGGCATTTTCCCTTATTCTTCCAATAACTTCCGGCGTCAGTCGTTCATAAGAAAGCATAACGATTGGTATATCAGGATAAATTTCGTGGATTGCCCTTTCAAAATCAAACGAGCTCATGTCATTTGCTCTTGACATGGAAATAACTAAATGTATCGGGATTGTTTTTAATGTTTCAAAAGCCTCTTCTCTGCTAGCCACCCAATGAATCCTGGGAATATAAGGAAGGCTCAAATCGCTGAACTGATGATAAATTTTCTCAGCCAACTGTCCATCTTCCTCAAGCACATAGGCATCATATTCCGTAGATATGAGCATTATTTCGGTTACTCTAAACTTAAACAAATCATCAGCGCCTGAAATACATGATTTGGCTTCGGTATATTTTTCCATGATTATTCTCCTTTAAAGAAAAATTTCATTTTACTACAACTAAGTAACCGAATACACAAACACGATAAAAATTTGATAGTTTCAAAAATCAATTTTGTTAAATATTTCACCATACAATGCCAAAGTCCTGCTGAAATGTTATTTGTCCTTTTCATTTGATTTTATTTAACTTGAAATTAAATAGAGTACCTAATTATTCATTTTTTAGCTTTGACTTATACAAAGTCGCATACATGACAGGTAAAACAAACAGAGTCAAAACAGTAGCCGCAAAAAGTCCTCCTGCAATAGCTACTGCCATTGGCCCCCAAAAGACGCTGGATATCAATGGAATCATGCCCAGAATAGCGGCAGAAGCCGTCAGCATAATAGGGCGAAAACGCATTACTGCTGCGTTAATTATTGCGTCCTTCAAAGCTTCTCCCTCGTCAATATGTCTGTCAATCTGATCAATCAAAATAACTGAGTTTCTGATGATAATGCCTGCGAGAGCAAGAATGCCTAGCTGAACCACAAATCCCATAGGTTTGCCACTCAATAAAAGTGCCGGGCTGACACCAATCATTCCCAGGGGTGCAGTTAGTAAGGTAATTATCATCTTAGGTATGTTATGTATTTGCAGCATAAGAAGCGTGATTATAATTATTATCATAGCAGGGACTGGCTGCAGCAACCAACGCATTGCCTTATCACTGGATTCTGCGGCGCCGCCAACTTTTATGCTGTACCCTGCCGGCAGCGATTTCCGCAAATTACTCAGGCTTTCATAGGCAGCCAGGGCGGCGTCATCGCCCAAAACACCTTCGGCTGTTACCGCTTGCAATGTAATAGTTGGTTTTAAATCACGCCTCCAGATCATGCCTTCTTCTGCTTCATAACTAATGTTGGCAATTTGATCCAAAGGTACAAATTGTCCACCACTTGTTTGAATGTTTAGATTCTTTAGTTTTTCTATATCTTGTCTGCTTGCTGAATCGGCACGAAAAACAATGCCAATCGTTTTATCTTTTTCTCTAAACTCACCAATTTCTGCTCCTGACAAGAAGGCCTGTAAACTGGAAGATAAGGACTTGTTGTCTATGCCAAGTGCACGTGCCTTTGCCTGGTCAATATTCAAGCGTAAAACTCTGCTTTTCTCGTTCCAGTCCAGATTAATGTCTTTTAAATTATCATCTTCAGCTAAAATATCCCTTGCCTGCCCGGCCAAAGACCGAACCTTATCTATGTCTGGACCGCTGAATCTCAGCATTACTGGATAAGCGGCATTAGTACCTGTCTGTATGACTTTTGTATGTCCATGAACATTAACAAAATCAGTTGCAAAAAGTTCTTGCACTTTTTTCTCCAACTCAGCCCGCGCCTTAATATCTTTGGCAACAAAAACAAATTGTGCAAAATTTGAGTTTTCGACTGGCGGATCTACTGTCAACACAAAACGTGGTGCCCCACCGCCCAGATAATAAGTATAACTGGCAAGATTATTGTCATCAGCAAACTTTGCAGCAAATCTATTTGCCTCTCTTTCTATTGCCTTCATCGAAGCTCCCTCCGGCAATTGTAATTCAACAATCAGTTCATTACGTGTAGAAGCTGGGAAAAATTCCTTTTTAACCAATCCCAAAAGAAGCAAAGAGAAAACAAAACAAGTTACTGTTCCAATCAAAACCTGACGTCTGTTATCTATACAAAATGACAACATCTTTCTGAACTTAATGTAAAATTTGCTGCTATACTGCTTATGTTCTTCATTATTAAGCAGCGGCGTTATTTGCAATAAATGATACCCAAATAATGGTGCTGCCATTACTGATATTATCCATGAAATCAGCAATGCTATCGTGATTACTGTAAAAATACTGCCAACAAACTCCGATGCGCTGCCTTTAGAAAACCCAACTGGTATAAAGCCAGCACAAGTTATCAACGTCCCTGTCAGCATTGGAATGGCCGTAACATTGAAAGCATGGCAGGCAGCATCGTCTCTTGTCCAACCTTGTTCTAGTTTAACAATCATCATTTCAATTGCAATAATAGCATCGTCTACTAAAAGTCCTAATGCTATGATAAGCGCTCCTAATGATACTTTGTGTAAAGCAATCCCAAGTATATCCATCATAACAAAGACACCTGCAATAACAAGAGGAATACATATTGCAACAATAACACCGGAACGTAGACCTAAACTGGCAAAACTAACCATTAAGACTATAGCAACTGCTTCGGCTAACGTTTTAACAAACTCATTGATAGATTCTGTTACAACTGTCGGCTGATTGGTGACAGTGTTAATTTCCAGTCCTAAAGGCAAGTCCTCCTTAATAGTTTTTACAGTTTGTTCAAGGTTGTTACCTAAAGCAAGAATATTACCGCCCTTTTCCATAGATAGCGCCAAACCAACAGTAGGCTGACCATTATAGAACATTTTTGGTTCCGGAGGATCAACATAGCTGCGGTATATCCTGGCAATGTCGCCAAGCTTGAATGTACGTCCGTTAGACCGAATATCAAGATCTTTTAAATCATTAATATTATCAAACATACCAGAAACACGCAAGAATACATTATCTGAAGAAGTTTCTATCATACCGGAAGCTGTCATTGCATTTTGAGTCTGTATTACTGACGTTATTTCATTTGGAGTCAAACCAAGCTCAGCTAGTTTGCTTGTTTCAATTTCAACAAAAATTTTCTCCGGCTGAACACCTAGTAAATCAACTTTTTTCACGCTTGGTACACCGAGCAGCGTGCGCCGGATATTTTCCGCTTCTACGCGCAAATCCTCATAAGAGTATCCATCACCCGTTAAAGCATATATACAACCAAAAACATCATCGAATTGATCATTAAAATATGGTCCACTGGTGCCTTGCGGCAAAGTGCCCTTCATATCGTTAACCAGATTGCGTACTTCAAGCCAGGTTGGGTGCACTTTATCGCCTGTAACAGTATCTTCTTTCAAAGATACAAAAATTACTGACTGCCCAGGTTTGGAATAACTCTTCAGATAATCCAGCCCTGGAGTCTCCTGTAATTTTTTCTCAACTTTATCAGTAACCTGTTCTTCAACCTGACGGGCTGTTGCTCCAGGCCAGTAAACGGACACTACCATTTGGCGGATTGTAAAGTCTGGGTCTTCCATACGGCCAAGATCTTTGTAATAGAAAATGCCACCTAAAAACATGACGATGATTATGTAATAGATAAATTGTCTATGCTTAAGACTCCACTCTGTCAAATTAAATTTTTTCATCATCAGGCACCTTCTGCCAAACGAACTTTTTGATGTTCACGAATTTTATTTACACCAGCCGTTACAATTATTTCCCCTTTTTTGAGGCCAGTTACCTTAACAAAGTCATTGCCAGCTTTTAAAATTTTAACCTTGCGCAAATTCGTTACATTATCAACCACTACCCAGACACAAGGATTATCTCCGGTTTGATAAATAGCAGTAGACGGAATTGTCATAGTGCTTATGTCCTTTTTATCTCCGCCCACCAATGATACGTTGGCTGTCATTCCTAAACCGATATTTGACGGAGGATTTATAAGACTTATACGAACTTTATATGTTCTAGTAGTTGAAGCAGCAATCGGCGAAATTTCTCTGACTTTACCGTCCACCTGTATATCAGGCAAAGCCCAAAAACTAACAACGATTTTCGATGCGTTGCGTATTTCTTCAATGCGGTTTTCCGGCACACTGATTTCTACTTCGCGCTCCCCGTTTTGAACGAGTGTGACAACGGGCTGACCAGCGCTGACAACTTGTCCTGCTTCAACACTAACACTTGCAATGACTCCATCTGAATCAGCATGAAGTTTACTATAGTCAAGTTGGTTTGAACTCTGTTCATATAAAGCTCTTGCTTGTTGCACTGCTGACCTTGCTACTTCATATGAATTTTCATATTGGTCCAATTGGGCACGGCTGACAGCATTTTGTTCATACAACTGTCTATATCTATCAAGATTGCTTTCAGCAAGTCTTAACTGAGAGGTTGCCGAATTAACTTGAGCCAAACTACTATTCACTATCTGAGTAATATCTTTGGGATCCATTTCTAAAAGAACGTCCCCAGCATTAACATTGCTGCCAGGCTGGACATTTTTCTTGATAATTTTACCGCTAACCTGAAAAGCAAGTTGCTTTTCATAACGAGCATGAACTTCACCTGGATACGAGTAACTATCTACTCCTTCCTTCGAACCAACGACTGTCGTGCGAACCAATGGAATACTTTCAGCTTTTGTATTTTGAGCACCAGTCGTTTTCAATAAGAATAATCCCACAAAAATCAAGCAGCCAAGAGCAAGCGTAACATATAATTTTTTCTTTTTTGATAAAGATTTTAAGTAATTCAATAATTTTGTTACTTCCATTTCCCCATCTCCCCGTCTATATGAAAACTTTTGATCCAAACTGAATACGTTATTTTGCATTTTATTTGAATTAAATTCAATTAATTTTCCTTAAAAAACCCGCACATCCTATTAACAGACAGCGGAATTATATCATTATCAATTTAGTTTCAACCAGTCAACTCAATATGAATGCTATTTTCTTTAGCACCAAGTGCCTTTTCAATCAACATTTCCGCCATTCTTATACGATATGACAAAATTTCATCAGAAGTTTTTTTATAGATTGAAGCACTGAGAAAATCAACAATAACTAGGATATATTCGGCTGCTGTAGACGAATGGAACACTTCAAACTCCTCTGCAGTAATGCCGTCCTCTACTATTTTCGTCAGCCATGGTTTTAATGAAAGCTCAAGCTGATTAAAAAGTTTCTCTTTGATATGTATATTGTGTATATCGTAGAGCATATTAAGCAGTAAACCGTTCTTGTAGCACGCCTTATCCAAAGTTGCAGCCAAAGTAAGAGCTATTTTTTCAGTAGCAGTATTATCACGGTCATAAATCGTTTTAACATCTGCAACCAAGGCAGCAGCATAACGTTCGAGCAGTTTTTCCAGGACATCTTCTTTGGATTTAAAGTAATAGTAGAGCATCCCTTGTGCAACGCCCATATTTTTCGCGATATCACTGATAGTTGCAGCATGATAGCCTTTGCTAAAGAATAGCTGGTCGGCAGCATCTAATATTTCATTTATACGTATTTGTGGGTCCTGAGTTGGTCTGGCCATATTACACCTCTATAATTTGAACTATATTCAAATTATAGGATTAACATTAAAACTATGTCAAGTACCACCGCTTTCATTTTTATCACATAAATACTTGTTTATATGATAAAATAATTTTTTGAGGAGATGAAAATATGAGGAAAAAGCTAATCGCCGCAATCATTTTATTATTTAGCTTTTTGGGCTTTTTATTTTTTGGTAATCAAGCAAACACTTATTACCCCACGCAAAAAGAGTGTCATCGAATTGTAGTCCTAAGTGATGCACATTACCCCAGCAAATTGTCCGCTGAAGAAAATGCTAGTGGCAGACAAAAAAAGATTGATAACAAGTTAAGTGCCATTAAAGATATTAATGGTTGGAATGATGTTGATTTAGTTGTTTTCTTAGGTGACATTGTAGAAAAAATAGGCAATGAATCAGACTATTCCCAAGCTAAAGATTTTGTTAACAAACTAACTAAGCCCAAAGCAATTATTGCTGGCAACCATGAATTTATGTATGATGATTATTTATCGGCAAATGGTAAATTAAAACGGGCGTCTTCTGAATTACGTGCAGCAAAACTCGAAAGGTTCAAAAGTACTTTTCAGTTAAATGATTTATATTATGGTCGCTATATTGATAACTATCTGCTTATTTTTCTATCCCCTGATGTAACAGACGGCAAATATCTGACAGAAATATCATTGCAACAGTTAAGTTGGTTAGAAAAAACACTAGCAAATAATAAAACGAAACCTACATTAATATTTTTTCATGCACCTTTGGCAGGTACTCTGAAGCAATATAATAAAGAAGTCAACACCCCAAATTTCATTGCGCAACCGGAGAAGCCGCTTCACGACCTACTTATGAAAAATCCTCAGATATTATTATGGGTCTCCGGTCATACACATACTCCGGCAACAAATCCAAGCTTTGATGCAGAAATAAACTTTTATGAAGGCAAAATACTTGATCTGCATAATCCGACTTTGGACGGTAAAATAATCTTGACAAATTCAATATATCTTTATCCTGATAAAATTTCCATAAGAACATTCAATCATAATACCGGAGAATTTGTTGAAAGTTTAGATAAAAATATCCCTGTGAACTTAAAAGCAAAATAAATAACTTTTATAAATATAGCAAGCAGCCTTATTATAGGCTGCTTGCTATATTTTTTCTAATTAATTTTTTCCTGGAATCGTTGGTAACCATACAACTTCCCCATGACTATTTACGTAGCCAGGATGTCCAAGGGACCCAACCCTTGCCAGCCCATCTGCAAAATCTCCTGCTGAACTATATACTGCAGGTACCACCACTTCTCCGCTCTTATTAATAAAACCCGTTCCAGTTTCAGTTCTCACAGCAGCAAGACCTTCGCTAAAAATCATGGGACTGCCCCAAATTCTTGATAAATACTGTGCTCCTATGACAAATTTTCCTTTAGTATCAATAAACCCCCAGCGGTCATTAATTTCTACAGCAGCCAGTCCCTCAGAAAAGTGATTTGCTTCATCAAATTGCAAAGGTATGGCTACCTCGCCATTAGTATTTATATAACCGTACTTGCCGTCTTTGGCAACCATAGCCAAGCCGTCAAAAAACTGTTCTGCCCAGTCATACTGGAAATCAACCACTGTTTTTCCGCCTACATCAATGAAGCCAAATTTATCTTTTCCTGCAGCAGTATTAATACTAACGGGAGTTATTTTTTCTTCAAACTGCTGATCACGCCAATTTACGTCACAATGATATATCGGTTGAATAACGACGATACCTTGGTGATCAACAAAACCCATACGACCATTTTTCATAAATGCAATGAGCCCGCCATTAACCGGCCATGCCTCGCCAGGCACCTCAAAAAGTTCATTGCCATTTTTATCAGCGATAATGGTTTTTCCCTGCTTTCTTATCGGAGCCAATCCATCTTGTACTTTCCCTCCGTACCATCCTTTAATAACCTTTTCGCCACTGCGATCAATATACCAGCCATCAGAATCCTCAAACCTAACGCCGGCCAGACCTTCACTAAAAATACCCGCTATGCTGAACTGTGGTGGAATAATAAAAGTTCCAGTTCGGTCAATATACCCCCACTTGCCGCTTTCCACATCTTGTGCTGCCGCCATGCCTTCACTAAATTCACTTACTTCGCCATATTGAAGGGGTATAATGACGTCTCCTTTAATATCAATAAAACCCGCCAGAGTTCCCCTCTTTACAGGAAAAAGATGCCCTTCGTCACTTGGCGCTGCAATACAAGAAATTTGTATTGCAAATATTAGTCCTATTACCGTGACAAAAAAGCTGAAATTTCTGCGCATAGCAATTCACCTTCCATTTCTAGCTATAGTCTCTTAGCATCAAAGAAAAAGGTATAATCAAGCATAAAACTCATTTACTTCATTATAGCTAATCGTTCTGAAATTTACCATCAGGCGCTCTGGTTTATTATGATTTTGTTTGCAGTAACTAAATTTCATGAACGTCCTCTGCTAAAGGTTTTGGTAAAATAAAGGTGCAAAGTGCTGCCAGAAGTGCGAAAAAAGTTAACAGTTCCATTGTTTTAGGTAAGCCATAAATATCTGCAAACTTTCCAATCAAGGGCACAAATACACCACCAATGCTAAAATACAGACCAAGAGTCACTCCTGACGCAAAACCAATATTTTTTGCAAGATAATTTTGTCCCAAAACAACTACTGAACTAAAAGGTGAAAACATTGCAAAACCAATCGGAATCATTAGTAAAAAACACATATATGCATTTGTGGTTTGCGATAAAATCGCAATCATAGGCGCTAATAGCCAATAGCTTAGCTGCACAACTTTTAAATAACCAATTTTGTCAGCCAAAAACCCGCCAATTAAAGTAGTTACTACACCAAACATAAATAGTACTGTTAAAGCTGATCCCGCTGCCGTAGTTGAAAGTCCTATAGTTTTAACCAAGTATAAAGGAATAAAACTGCGAAGTCCACAAACTACAACAGAACTAAAAGCGATGATTAATGTTAAACGAGCAAAAGAGGTCCAATCATTTTTTGCCTGCTTATTTTTCGAGAAGGCAGACTTTATGGAATCATTTGATAAGCTGTTTTTAGCAATCTCTTCCTTCATTTTTGGTCCGATAATTAGCAAGGCTACTGACATAATAACCGCAAGAAAAGAAAAAACAATAGTACCCTGCATACCAAAAGCTGTAACAGCTGCAACTGCAATCATCGGCCCTATAGCAAACCCACCATTACCTCCTACAGAAAAAATGCTTAGAGCTGTCCCTCTCTTAATACCTGACAATTTATTTACCATTCGAGCTGCTTCCGGATGAAAAATTGCGCTACCGATTCCGCTTGCGGTCACAAATGCAAAGATTACCCAATAATCCTTAATTAACCCGGTCAAACCCATTGACACGCCTGCAAGAAAAATGCCCAATGGCATCAGCCAGGTTTTAGACGTGCGGTCTGCCAGCCATCCAAAAGTAGGCTGAACTAATGACGACAAGAATGACGAAGCAAACATAAAACCTGTAACGGCGCTATAATCCATATCATAATATAGGATAAAAAATGGCAACAAAGCTGGCAAAGCTCCCATTGCAATATCACAAAAAAAGTGCGCCAAAGCAACAAGATAAATATACTTTTGATTCAATTCTTCATCCTCCAAACATTTATCTCTAATTTTCTTTTTTTATTTCATCGTCGTACTCTTGAGTCAAATCCTTTAAAAATTTTAAAATAATTGCTTTTTCTTCGTTCTTGTATTTTGACAAGATTGCTAATTTATTTTGTCTTGCTGATTTATGACATTTTTTATGGGCTCTATAGACTTGTTTGCCCATTTCAGTTAGTAAAAAATAAACCTCCTTTTTATTTTCTGGTGTCTGATAACTCTCTATTAGCTCCTTGCAAAGCAGCTTTTTTGTTATTTTACTTATAGCGCCTTTGCTCATGCACATTGCTGAAGCTATTTTGGTGACATTAGCACATTCTATCGAACCAATTTTATCGATGCAATGAGCTTCTGCCAAACTGATTCCTCCCATAATATTAATATTATGGTCATGAAAAATATCTGCATGTTCTTTGATTCTGGTTATTTCCTTTATTATTTTCATTGAAGTATCCATATGCATATCTCCCACATATTGTTTCCACGGAAACAATATAGCATGTTTCCTTTAGCAAGTAAACAAAAATACGCTCGCAAAATAATATTTATTTTCAGAATCATGTGTTATATTGTAGTTGCTAGTAATAATTTATGGGAGGAGTGCTACTAATGCGTTTAAGAAAAATATTGCTATTAATCGGGTTTATAATTTCTGGGTTTTTAACTTTTGCAAATCCAGTATCAGCAATGAGCTTTTCTGCTGATTTCTATGGTTCTGATGGACAAAGCGGGAAGATTTATATCGACTCTAACAAAACCAGAATGGAAACAAAAGAAATGATCAGTATAACACGTTATGATAAAAAACTTGTCTGGTTACTTATGCCCGAAGAAAAAATATATATGGAACAAGCTTTTAACCCTGAGGAAGCATCACAAAAAAACTTACCCTCTAATGAAACGAGCAGCGACGAAATTGAACGAGTTTTCATTTTACACGAAACAATTAACGTTTATGCTTCTGACAAATATAGGATTACAATCAACAACCAAGGTTCACACTATGAATGGATTTCCAGTGATCCAGGTATAACAATGTCAGTAAAAACTGCTGCAATTGATGACAGTTGGTGGAATGAATATCGCAACATCAGTCTTGCCGTACCAGATTCAAATTTGTTTGAAGTCCCTGCCGGTTATACTAAGATGAACATGCCTCCAATTGCTGGTTAACTACATATCACGTACGTCAAATGATTTTGGCAAAATCCACTTCTGTTATAAAATAGATGTGATAATTCGAGAAAGGCAGCAGGATAAACCCCTGCTGCCTTTACCTTTCAATGTTTATATTCGCTAGGCAACGCTCTTTTCTGCAACAGCACCTTGCTCATCAAAATGAATAATTGTATTAGCAGAAAACTCTACTGACACTCCATCTGGAGATTTCCATTTCAATGGTTCCTTTAACGTTCCAGACATTACTTCGCCATATTCATTGAATTCTATTTTCTTTTTAGCGCTAAACTTTACAAAACCTGCAGAATCTTCACCTACATAGTTCTTTCTCCAGCCTACAGGTCTCAGGTTTGTATCTTCTTCCAATACTCCGGAACGAACTACGCCGGAATCATAAAAAACGAGAATGTTATCTTCCTTAAAATTCAAAAAGCCGTACTTATCTTTCACCAATTGAACAGTTGCATCTTCACCAATTGTACCTGAAATGACTTCACCATATTCATTGAAGGTGACTTGGGTTCCCCCTTTGTATTGTAGATGCCCATGCGAGGGAACTGCCGTATTGTATTCCTTTCCTACAACGAAATGCTGATGGTGATGAGAAAATGGATCAACACCGGCATAGGTCGAAACGTAATAATAATCATTTAAAACTAACTGCCAGCCAAGCGGTCTTAGAAATGTGTCATCAGCTAATGTCCCTGAAATTACTTCGCCTAATTCGTTAGTCATGACCACTGAATCTTTCTTGAATTTCAGTTGGTCACCAACTGTCCATCCCTGCGGATGCAACTTTGTTTCTTTAGTCAATGTTTTGCCCTCTGCATATCCGGAAGGCATAAAAAATAATAACTGAAATAGTAGAAGCATAAAAGTAACAATTTGCCTTGAAATTTTAGATTGTCTCATTAATTTCATCTCCTCTATCCATAATAATATATCAAAAGAAAAGCATCGTAATTAATCTAACGCCCATAATTTATTACCTTCTTTGCAAAGGATAAAACTCCTTCCAACTTTTTGGCAAATTCCACTAAAACTTGAACCATGACTATTCTTCGCTATCCAAACTACTTTTCAAAAATTCTCAGTTACAAAAACGTTGCTTAAAGCCACATAATCCTTGACTTTAGCAGGTTTTAAGCCATAATATTTACTAATAAGACATACGTTAAAATATCTAAATAAAATTTTGGATTTGTGAAAAGAGGCTATTTCCTGATGGATGACATTAGAAGGTATAAGAATAATTTAAGCGAAGAACGCAACAGCGCCGCATTATACAAAGCTATGGCTGAACAAGAAAAGAACACCACAATTAAAGATATCTACTACCGTCTGGCAGCTACCGAAGAAAAACATGCTGCTAAATGGGAAGCCCTATTACTGGAAAAAGGTGCCAGCATACCTCCTGCAAATCTGTCCTTTCGCACAAAATCACTAATTTGGCTTATGGAAAGGTTTGGACCTGATTTTATTCTGCCTAGTATGGTTTCTTCTGAAGATATTGCTGCCAATGATTATGCGAATCAGCCAGAAGCACACGATATGGTTAGTTCAGAGAAAGCTCATGCAATCTTATTAGGACAACTCAATAATACTGAGCAGACAACTGGTTTGGACGGCCCGACGTTAGCAAAAATGGAAGGCAGGCATCGCTCTGCCGGTGGCAACACCCTTCGTGCAGCAGTTTTGGGAGCCAGTGATGGGTTAGTCTCTAATTTCAACCTCGTAATGGGCGTAGCAGGTGCTGCGGTTTCTTCATCGAACATACTGCTTACCGGAATTGCCGGTTTATTAGCCGGTGGTATTTCTATGGCCTTAGGTGAATGGATATCGGTCCAAAGTTCCCGCGAACTATATGCACGGCAGATTGGAATTGAAAAAGAAGAAATTGAAACTAACCCGGAAGAAGAAATTGAGGAACTGATCTTAATTTATCAAACCAGAGGAATAAGCGAAGAAGTTGCCCGTCCGTTGGCAACCAAGCTTCTGCAAAATCCTGATACCGCGCTTGATACTTTGGCCAGAGATGAGTTAGGCATTGATCCTGATGACCTTGGTGGTTCTGCTTTTGTCGCGGCCTTTACATCCTTCCTTCTTTTTTCTGTTGGTGCGATTATACCTGTTATCCCTTTCTTTATCTTAACCGGACAAACGGCTATCTATACGAGTATTGCGTTTAGTACAGTGGGCCTATTCCTAGTTGGGGCAATTACAACACTCTTCACCGGGCGCAATATTTACTACTCCGGACTGCGTCAAATTGTCTTTGGCTTGCTAGCGGCTGCGGCAACCTATTTTATTGGTAGCCTGATTGGCGTAAGTTTGTCATAATTATACAAAGACACCTCCAAAATCAAGCATAAGCTTATTTGGCGGTGTCTTTTTCATCTATTCTCAGTATCAATTTTAACGAACACTATTCTTATCTTTTAAAGCATCGTAACCAAAAATAATATCAAACAATTCTTCAGTTATTGAAGTTTGACGAGCTTGATTGTAATCTGTATGCAAAATGTTAAGTAAACTATCTATATTTTTTTCTGCTCTCTGCATAGCCTGCAACCTACTAATATTTTCACTAAGCAGCGAATCTGCACAAGCTCGACACATAGTAATAAATAGGTATTCCTCAAAAAATAGTCTTGTAGCTTCTTGGCTATCAGGCAGCAATTGCGGTATAAGCGAAGTCGGCCACGACTTTTGTACAAGTTTACTTATCCAATCCGGATCAATTGGAAGCAGCTGATGCACCAGCGACTGGTGCGCTGCGGCAGAAACCGGCTTGTTATAAATCATAACCAATTTTGTAAATTTACCTGCTTCTTTAGCTTCTACAATATCAATAATAAGTCTGCTGACAAGTTCAGTAATTCCCTTAGCAGATTCAGGCACTTCGTATATTTTATCTATTGGCAATTTTTCTTTTAACTTTAGGGCAATCCGTTCACCTACCGGCCAAATTTTCTTTTTATTTTCTTTTTCAACCTGTTCTATTACTTTCGGCACCAAATATTCATTAAAGGCTCCGACCATACCTAAATCTGAGCCAAAAACAAGCACACCTATACCGTCTTGCTTTTGCTGCGTCGCTGCAATTGTTGTATCCTTGCCACTATAATCTAAAATAGCTATTAATCCTAATTCTATCGCTTGCCAATAATCATTTAACGCCTGATCGCTTTTTTCATAAATACCAACATTGACAGCAGCCAAAGTTTTCATGTTTTGAACGATTGACTGAAGCTCAGTAGCACTTTTAATCTTTCTTTCGACTCCCCCCAGTGTCTGCGCCATCTTCAACCTCCATTTTACTAATTGCTGAACGCAATAACTGTAATATACTTTCTATCGTCTCATTAGCAAGTACTTCACCACTCAAAATTTGCTGCTGCAGTTCTTGTGGCATTTTATCTGCTAAATCCACCACCTTAGATTCTGCCTCCGGAATGAGTGAAAGCGGCAAATCTGCGAATAGATTATTGGATAAAGCCAATAATACTGATATTTGTTTCTGGACAGATAGAGGATTGTACTGCGGCTGTTTTAGACATTCTCTAATCCGCCACCCATGCTCCAGCTTTTGACGAGTTTTTTCATCCATTCGCGTTCCAAATCTTGAAAACATTTCCAGTTCTTCAAATTGCGAGTATGCAAGTTTAAGATCCCCGACAACATCTCGATATGCTTTAATTTGTGCTTTACCACCAATTCGTGATACAGATTTACCTACATCGACAGCAGGGAGAATGCCTTTTTCAAATAATTGCGGAGATAAATATATTTGCCCATCAGTAATAGATATTAAATTTGTTGGAATATAAGCAGAAATGTTTTGTGCTTCCGTTTGTATAATTGGCAGTGCCGTCAAAGAGCCGCCGCCTTTTGCAGTACTAAGTCGCGCACAGCGTTCTAACAAACGCGAATGCAAATAAAAAATATCGCCTGGAAATGCCTCCCGTCCTGGCGGACGCCGCAAAAGAAGTGAAATTTCTCTGTAAGTATCTGCATGATTTGTCAAGTCATCATAAACAAGCAAAACATCCATTCCCTGTTCCATAAAATATTCACCGATAGTTGTTGCTGCATAAGGTGCAATATACCTTAGTCCAGGAGCTTCACTACCTTCTGCAGCCACGACAATAGTGTATTCCATCGCGCCGTTGGCTGAAAGATCAGCAATTGTTTTTGCCAAAGAAGATCCTTGCTGGCCAATCGCACAATAAATACAAATGACACCTGTATCTTTTTGATTAATAATCGCATCGATTGCAATAGATGTCTTGCCAGTTTGCTGATCTCCTAGTATCAACTGGCGTTGACCGCGTCCAATTGGCACTAAAGCATCTATAACTTTTAAACCAGTCTGCAAGGGAACTTTTACCGCTAGACGCTCCATAATAGTCGGAGCTTCTTTTTCTATAGGCATAAAGCTAGAAAATATTAGTGTGCCCTTATCATCAAGAGGAACCCCTAAGGGATTGATTACTCTGCCTAATAATCTGTTCCCAACAGGAACATCTGCAACCCTGCCAGTTCGGTGCACTTTATCGCCAGCTTTTAAGCCGCTGCTTTCTCCCAACATGACGACACCAACATCCGCATCTTCGATATTGAGTACAATACCAAAGGTATCACCGGGAAACCTAACCAATTCTTCCATTTCTACAGAATCAAGACCTTCCAACCAAGCTACACCGTTCGATATCGTTTTAACTTTTCCAACTGATTCAACTTCTAAATTCTGAGAAACTTTTTCTTGTCCTTGTCGGAAACTTGCAAATGTCTGGGTTAAGACTCCTGAAAAACTTTCATTTTTAATTGTCATTTTTTTGTCTCATCTCCAGTACATTCTCAACATTCTTATGTAACATCCTCAAATAGTTTTCAATAGACCAAGCTAATTTTTGGCCGCCAACACTGAGTTCTAGGCCCCCTATGATTTCTTGATCTATTTTAAAAATAACTTTAGAAGTGTCTAAGAATCGTTGTTTCAATATTTCGCGCAAAGATTTTTGTTGTTCTGCCGTTAAAGGAAAAACGCTGGCAACAACTATTTCCGCTTCAGTCCCGCTAATAAGGGCAACAATACCATTGATTTTTTCTTCAGGAAGTTCCTTGAATTTTTTTATAAAAACATTTATTATTTGTTCTTCTAGACTCGAATCTGCTAAATCGACCAACAGCCGATTTAAAATGGCAAAAATTTCTTCTTGTGTTTTACTTTCCAGTTCAGATAAGAAAACTTCCTTATCTTTTTCTAATTTTTGGTACCATTGTATTTTCTTTGTTTCAATTTCTTGTCTCAATTTTTCAACGGTAACTTTATAGTCATTTTGTGCTGTTTCTCTGGCTTGCTTAAGCAAATCTTGCTCTTGTTCTTTCAATTGTCTGTTTTTATCTTCAAAAGATATTTTTTCCTTCTCTGCCTCTTCTTTAACAGATGCTGCTGAAGCAAGTTCTTCTGCTATTTTTGCTTCGCGTTCTGCCATCATTGTAAGAATTGGTTTATACAAAAACTTTTTGAGCAATAGAATCAAAACAAGAAAATTCAGAATTTGCACCATTACCGTAAACCAGTCAATAAGCATATTTATCCACCGGCTTTCTGAACAACGTAGTTCCAAAACGGATTAGCAAAAATAAAAATCAATGAAATTACGAAACAGTAAATTGCCATTGTCTCAATCATAGCAAGTCCAACAAACAAAGTACGCATAATAGTATTAGCTTCATCAGGTTGTTGTGCAATAGCACTCAAAGCAGTAGCAACAGCCCTGGCCTCACCTAATGCTGGTCCGATACTCCCAAACGCCATAGTTAAGCCAGCTATAACTATAGAAGCTACAGCAACAATTACAAGTCCATCCATTGCCAGCCCTCCTTCACATTTTAACTTTCTTTGCCACTCACACCTGCAGCAATATATACCATGGCCAAAACAGTAAAAATATATGATTGGACTAAACCAGTCAATAAACCAAGTATTTGAAGTGCTACCGGAAATATAAGTGGCGCTACCAATAGGATAATACCAATAACCATAGTGCCGCTCGCCATATTTCCGAACAATCTCACCGCTAGCGCAAGAGTCCTTGATAAATCTGTAATAATATTGAAAGGAAGCATAATTACATTTGGTTGAGTGTAACGCTTTAAATATACCCATAAACCTCTTTCACTGATACCAAAAAAGTGTACAGCAAAAAAAACACAAATAGCCAAGGCGGCAGTTGTTGAAAGGGATGCGGTCGGCGGTACATAACCAGGAACTAAACTTAATAACACCGCTGAAAGCAAAAATAAGAATAAAGTCACTAATAAACTCACATACTTTTCCGGTTTCTTCAAACCAATTTCTTGAATTTGTTTCAAAATAAATATTAATAATATTTCAAGTAAACTACGCCATTTATCTACCTTGTATTTATTATCCAGCCTGCGTGTGATAAAGTAAGAACCTAATGAAAGAAGGAACATCGTAATCCAAGTCATTAACAAGGTTGTATTTATCTTTATAAACCCATACTGCCAATAAATTGTTACATCCGGCGTGATATTCACTATCCCACTTCCTTTTTTCTATCACTATCTGAAAAACGCTGCACTAAAATTATTCTCACAGCTAAAAACCCAATGCTAAAAATCAGTACCCGCAATAGTTCAAACTTAGTTGCAAGATAAAATAAAACCAACGCAGAAGCTGTTCGAAGTAAATAACTTTGCAAAAAAAACAATTTAGGTTTGGAAACTATCGCCAAACGCGAAACAGTGTACCAAAGTCCGCCGAAAAATATAATGCCAGCAAAAATTCCTGCCAATATAGTTAAAAAGAAAAGAAAAATCTTACCCATCTTCTTCACCTTCATCTTCTATATTTTTGCGTTCTTGTTCAACCCATCGCCACGCATTAAAGCAGCCAACCAACAAACCTGCTAACATTAGTGCCAGTGCCTGAGATATAGTTTGCGGGAAATGACTATCCAACCATAATCCTGCAGCAGCTCCCACTAACGTTGGAACGACAATCAACCAGCCAAGACTGCCTACTACTCCTAAATAAAACCATTTTTTCTTTTTTCGCTGCTGGGCTTTATATTTTCTCCTTGCTGACTTTTCAATTTTGTCGCTTAACTTTTTTCGATTTTCTTCCTTTTCTAAATTATTTTGATTTATATTATTCATAAGTTTTCAACTCCACAAAACGCCGAACAAGTTCATTCCGCATTACTCTCAAAGCTAAGTGTACTTGCTTTTCCTGTTCATCTTGTTGGCAAAACTCCAAATCAATCCGTTCATGAAGCTCTTGCAAATTTTCACTCTTAAAGGCACGCCTTACAGCTATGACAACCTCAAAGCCTGACTTTACCATAATTCCTATGTCCAAAGCTAAATATTGCTCTTTAATGGTATCAGTTTCATATGCTAGTACACCCGGAACCAACGGAACAACGCAGTCCAAGCGATGCGGCAAAATTCCCATAGAACCTTGTCGTGTCAACAAGACAAGCCGTTTAACACCACTTTGATTTAAAAATATCTGATGCGGCAATACAACTTTTAATTGCATGCTATTATTACTCACATGGCACCGCCTCAACTTTTTTTAAATTATATTTTATGATTATTTAGCAGCTTCATCTATGGATCCAATCATATAGAAAGAGCTCTCTGGCCAATCATCATATTTATCTTCAAGAATATCTTCACAACCATCCAAGGCCTCTTTTAACCCTACTGTTCTGCCTTTTATTCCAGAAAAAGCCTCGGTTGTTACGAATGGCTGAGTTAAAAATCTTTCTAATTTTCTGGCCCTATAGACTATTTTTTTGTTTTCTAACGAAAGTTCCTCTATACCTAACATTGCAATTATATCTTTTAGTTCTTCATATTCCGCTAACGTTCGTCTTATTTCCTGCGCTATTTGGTAATGACGTGTTCCTACAATAGCTTCAGAAAGCATCTTAGATGATGATTTCAAAGGATCGATGGCAGGATACAATCCTTCACTGGCTTTTTTACGTGATAAAACTACCGAGGCCGATAAATGTGAAAATGTATTAATAACCGCAGGATCTGTAAAATCATCGGCTGGAACATACACAGCCTGAATTGAAGTAATTGCGCCTGAAACCGTGCTCGCAATTCTATCCTCAAACTTAAAAAGCTCTGTACTTAAAGTAGGTTGATAGCCAAGGCGAGAAGGCATATGTCCCAATAAACTTGATATCTCTGAACCAGCCTGAATAAACCGAAAGATATTATCTATTAACAACAATACATCCTTATTATTATCATCTCTAAAATACTCTGCCATGGTCAATGCCACATTTCCAATTCTAAACCGACAGCCAGGCGGCTCATTCATCTGCCCAAACAGCAAAATTGTATTTGGCAAAACTCCAGCTGCTTCCATATCATGATATATTTCTTCACCCTCACGGCAACGCTCGCCAATTCCGCAAAATATTCCAACACCTTGCTGTATTCCACGAATATTATGTATCATTTCTGTTAGCAAAACTGTTTTACCTACTCCAGCTCCACCGAATAACCCCGCTTTGCCGCCACGTTCCAAAGGTACAAGAATATCAATTGCCTTAATTCCTGTTTGAAAAATCTCAGTCGTAACTGAACGGTTTGAAAGCTTTGGAGCGGATCCGTGTACCGTTCTCAATTCAGTGCTGGCGAGCATTCCATAATTATCAATTGGTTGACCAAAAACATTAAACATGCGTGATAGAACACTTCTATCAACTGGTACTCTAAGAGGCATCCCGGTATCATAAACTTCCATACCACGCGACAAACCTCTGGTCGGATTCAAGGCAATACCACGAATCCGGCTAGCAGACAAATGCTCTAATACCTCTATCAGTACAACTTTTTCCTTTCCCGTTTTTAATATATTATTAAGAGCCGGTATTTGTTTAAGGAACTCAACATCAACAACTGTTCCTTGTAACGCCTTGATAATACCTATGTTTTTATTCACTTGTTCTTCGTAGCTTTTATCTTGAGTCAAATGAATCACCACCATCTACACTTTTATGAATAATTTATCTAATTTTCAAAGAGTTCCACAATCAAAAATATTTACTAAGATTTGACAACTTTTGAAAAAATGTGTAATTAAGCGGAAAATATTTTTAATTGAAAATGGCACCAACATACTTACTTCTAATCATTTTTTCTCACATAACTATTCCCTATCCATCAAAAACACACAGTTTTAGCTGGATACTAGCGGTTGTACGTGTTAACTATTTACCATCATAACTAATGCGGTATATCACATTAGCACGATCATCCGACACAAGAAGAGCACCATCCGGCATAACCAGCACATCTACCGGTCTGCCCCAAGGAACGGCCGAATTTAGCCATCCTTTAGCAAAAACTTCCTGGCTTATAGGCTTACCATCCTGCAAGCTAACCAATATAATCTGATACCCAACCAGGCTTGTCCTGTTCCATGAACCATGCTCAGCTATAAAGATTTGGTTTCTATATTCGTTAGGAAACATTTTTCCAGTATAAAAGCGCATGCCTAGTGGTGCTACATGTGCTCCAAGTTTAATTGCCGGCATAGTAAGTGATGAAATTTGAGGTTGTTCTTTAAATTCAGGGTCAGGAATATTATCACCATAGTAATAGGGATACCCGAAATGCAGTCCTTTTTGCGGGGCATAATTCAATTCATCAGGAGGCAAGTCATCGCCCAGCCAGTCACGACCGTTATCAGTAAAGTACAATTCTCCGCTAAGCGGGTGCCAGTCAAAGCCTACTGTATTACGAACACCGGAAGCAAAAATTTCTGCTTCTGAACCATCCAAATTCATTCTCATGATGCTGGCAAATCTCTCATCTCCACTCGCGCAGATATTACACGGTGCACCAACCGGAACATATAATTTTTCATCTGGACCGACACCGATGAATTTCCATCCATGGTGGCGTTCTGTTGGCAACATGTCATAAACAACCACTGGTGTTTTTGGCTGATTAAGATTTTCCAAAATATTATCATAACGCAGAATACGACTATTTTCTGCAACATAAAGCGAACCATTATGAAAGACAACACCATTTGGAGTGTCTAAGTTTGAGGCAACTGTTAAAACAGCAACTTTTTTACCATCACCATTTTCATCAACAAGCGCATACACACGGCCCTGACTTCTTGAGCCAACGAATACAGTACCGTTTTCGGCCAAAGTCAAAGATCTTGCTCCATCAACTCCGCTTGCATAAACGCTTATTTTAAATCCCGGTGGCATGCTGATTGTGTTTATATTTGATTGCGCTTTGCCGCAGCCAGTTGTGAGCATGACAAAAACAAAAAGCTGTATCAGCATTAACGAAAAAAATCTATTTTTCATCTCAAACCTCCAACTGAATGGTCTTCATCCTTTACTCAAAATCATGCCAGTGAATATCACCGGATCCTTAGCTGTAGAAAACGGTGGCGAATAGGCGAGATCAAGATTAGTCAAATCTTCTGCTTTAGCTCCAAAAGTAATAGCGGTGGCAAAGATATCAATTCGCTTATCAACCCCCGCAGGACCTATGATCTGCGCACCTAGTACCCTACCTGTTTTACTATCCGCAACAGCCTTGATAAACATCTCCTGCCCACCATAATACTTAGGCTTATCAGGTTTGCGGTCATGACTAACGATGACTTCATAACCTTCACGCAAAGCTTCCTTCTCAGTAAGACCTATTTGTGCTACAGTCATATCCAGTACTTTAAAAATACCTGTACCCAAACCACCATGAAATTCCAAATTACCTCCGGTCATTTGGTCGCCAGCAACACGTCCCATTTTATTTGCCGTTGAACCAAGTGGCCTGTAAAATACTTTACCTGTAATTATAGAAAAACTTTCGGCGCAATCTCCACATGCATATATATCTTTAATACTTGTTTCCATTTTTGTATTTACTTGAATAGCTCCTGTGGTCCCCAATTGCACATTAGCCTTCTGTGCCAAACTAATATTCGGTTTTATCCCAACAGCCATAATAACAAAATCTGTTGCTAATTCGCGCCCACTTTTTAAAATTACTTTGTTTACTAGTGGACTACCGACAAACTTAGCTGCCGAGTCACCTGTGACAAGACCTATCTTTTGTCCGCGTAAATATTCTTCCAAATACTCCGACATCTCTGTGTCCAAAGTTGGCATTACATGCGGTGCCAACTCGACCATGGTAACTTTTATGCCTCGAGTAGAAAAACTTTCCGCTAGTTCCATACCTATAAAACCAGTCCCCACAATCACAACATTTTTAGGGGTTACTTCTGATATGAACCTGCGAATTTTATCTGCATTCGCCACAGTGCGCAAATAAAAGACATTTTCCTTATCACTTCCATCAATTGGCAACACTGTTGATACTGCTCCCGTAGAAATCAGAAGTTTATCATAGCTCTCACTAAAAAATTCTTGAGTAGTCAAATTCTCTATCGCTATTTGTTTTTCTTCAGGTTTTATCTCCAATACCCGATGGCTCGTAAACACATCTACATTATATTTTTGCTTGAAGAACGCTGCATTTCTTGGCACTACTTCTGCTCTATCTGTTATCTTATTGCTTATATAATATGGCAGTGCACAACCAGAATAAGATATATCCTGGTCAGCTTCAAATATTTTTATCTCTGCTGTTTTATCATTACGTCTGGCTTTGGCAGCGGCCGTTGTGCCTCCTGCCACTCCGCCGATAATAATTATTTTCATTTTGGTCGCTCCTTTTGTCTTGAACTGCACTATAAATTCCTATTTTCTCCACTTAGTTTTTATTCTAGTTTGGGTAACCCCTTTGTTCCCAGTAGCCTTTATAATTGGCATCTGCGGATAATTCTATTTCAGTAACCCACCTGGCCCATTTATAACCTGCTTTATCTTCAGCAACTACAATGAAAGGATATCCAAGTGCGGGCGGTAACGTTATCTTATTAGAAGAATATGCCAGAATTATTTTTTTATCTAATATCAACGATAACGGCAGTGAAGTAGTATAACCGTCAACGCTGTGAAAAATAACTGTATTGGCTTTCAAATCAGCTTCAGCCAATTTTATGATATCGCCTAAAAGAACACCCTTCCATAGTATTGTGGCATGCCAGCCTTCTACACAGTTTAATGTCACAAGTTTCTCATAGGCTGGAAGCATCAGAACCTCCTTATAAGTCAGAGAGACCGAATTTTTAACAAGGCCAGTAACTTTTAAAACATAATTTGATATTTCAACCTTCTGAATGCCCTTTATTGAATTATCCCTTGGTCCAACCGATGGATCCAGTTTGATTCCGTTATATTCATTTATTTCCAATTCACTATATCTATTTGAGGTAGCGCCTGATACTGCATCTTTTGCTTGTTTACCGGTACCGCTGCATGAAGAAAGCAGAAAAGAAATAAATAGAAATGTTAATACATAGGCTATTTTTCTCACTACTTATCACCAACTTTTTTATGAAGATTACTTTCATATTATTTAACCTATAATATATCTGTAACTAATACAAATAACGCCGCAAATCAAACTACAAATTATAACTTAAGATGAAATCATTTGACAGTTATTTTGCCTTTCATATATGGATGAGTTGTACAGTTATAATTAAATGTACCAGCATCATTAAAGGTTTGTTTAAAAGATTGCCCCTTATTCAAAGACCCACTATTAATGCCTGTGCCCGTTACAGTATGCGGAGTTGAGTCCTCATTGATCCAGGTAATTGTTTCACCCTTTTGAATTGTAATTTCCGCAGGTTTAAACTTAAAATCCTGGATAGTCACAACGTTTTTTTCAGCAACTTGCGTCGCTGTCGGTGTACTTTTGCTATTGCCACAGCCAATAATGGCAAAAGCCAATATTGTTATGATGCTAATAAAGAAAATAAATTTTGTTTTCATAAATTTTCCTCCTTATCTTGCATATGTCAAAAACAGCGCTAGCTTACTTTATAATGAAAAGTAGCCAAAGTTCAACCCAGCTGCCAAAAGACCATGAATAATCGCTAATAAGAATATGGCATAGCCAATGATGCGATGCCAACGAAATGATATTGGCAAGATTTTTCTAACGCCGGCAATCTGTACCACAATCAAAACTAATAACAGAATACCTAACCAAAGGTGAAGCGGTTGTCCAAGTATTATCGGAATTTTCATGCCTAACATCACCTCTCTGATTGACTTCAAATTCAACTTTAAAAATTACTACTTACCTAAAATCATTCATGAATTCATATATCTTTTTAAAGTCAATCTCTCTATCTACCAAGGGTAATCCTTCTTTCAAAAAACTGATTTTGTCATGAAAATCCGGTTTATCTTCTTTATAAAAAATCCCAATAGGTATCTTTTCGCCCCATTCCATTGATTTTTCCATTGCGAGCAATTTGTTTCCGGTGTCATATTCATCACCTAATTTATAAACTCTCTCCTGATACCATTGATATGTGTTCACTTTATTAAAAGTGACACATGGCTGCAAAATATCTATCAAAGCATAGCCTTTATGTCTAATTCCTTCTATCATTAAATTTATCAAGTGCTCACGATCACCGCTAAAACCTCTGGCTACAAATCCGCAACCCAATGCAATTGCTAAAAGGATTGGGTTAAGAGGTGTGTTGTTTGATCCGTTCGGCTGAATATCAGTAATATAACCGACATCAGAAGTTGGCGATGCCTGTCCTTTTGTGAGGCCATAAACTTGATTGTCATGCACAAAGTGAGTAATATCGACATTTCTCCTGATATTATGAATCAGATGATTACCTCCCTCGCCGTAGGAATCTCCATCACCGCTATTAACTATGACGGTTAATTTTTCGTTGACAATTTTTGCTCCTGCAGCTGGCGGAACACCTCTGCCATGTAACCCACTTAATCCGTTGGTGGTTATATACTGTGGCAATTTTGCAGCCTGTCCAATCCCACTCACAATAAGAACCTCATGTGGCTTTTTATCTAAAATATTCAGTGCGTCTTTCAGTGCACTAAGAATTGAATGATTACCACACCCAGGACACCAGGCTGTCTCTGTATTAGTAAGTACGTCTTTGCTCACATTGATTCGCCTCCCTTTACTTTCGCGACAATTTCTTGCGCCGAAAGAGGTCTTCCATCGTATTTCAGAATACTATTGTCGCAGACTATTCCTGTACGTTCCATAATAACTGAAGCAAATTGCCCTGTGGCGTTTTGTTCTACACTAATCAGTTTTTTTATATTTTTTTCCTTTTCTATCAACAACTTATCAGGCAAAGGCCACACGTCTCCAAACAATAATGCAGCATATTTTTTATTGCAATCTTTGTTTAATAGTCTAACAGCTTCCCTAACAGGGCTCGACAAAGAACCCCATGTTACAAGCAATGTTTCGGCGTTTTCGTCACCAACAAAAATTGGCTCTTGTAGTTCTTCTTTTAGATAAGTCATTTTTCTTAGTCTTTTGTCATGCATTATTTCCCTGACTTTAGCCGACTCCGTAATGTGGCCGTATTCGTCGTGCTCGTCACTGTCGAATAATACAAGCCTATCTGCCGATTTCCCCGGAATAATTCTTGGAGATATTCCCGAATCGGTAACTTCATACCGTTTATATTCATTATTTGTAGAATAAGCCTCTGTGCTTAGGTATCGATTGTTTTTAATCTTTCTGAAATCAAACGCTTTAATAGTTCTTGTGCTGTCAGCCAAAAATTGATCGCTCATTAATATAACTGGAATCTGATATTTGTCAGCAATATTAAAAGCTCTATTAGTTTGGTAGAAAGCGTCTTCAGGATCTCTTAGCGTTATGACCATTTTCGGTATTTCCGAAGGGGAGGAAAAAATAGCAAATTTGAGATCACCCTGCTCTGTTCTTGTAGGCAATCCTGTGGCTGGTCCGGGCCTTTGAGCCTCAACAATAACCAAAGGCACTTCAAGCATACCAGCCAACCCTATTGTTTCTGACATCAAAGCGAAACCACCGCCCGAAGTAGCCGTCATAGCTCTGACTCCAGCCGCCGAGGCCCCTAGAGCCATATTTATGGCTGCAATTTCATCTTCTGCTTGCTCAACAATTACTTCCGCATCGTTCATCCGTGCAGCTAAATAATTCATAACCCCCGTTGAAGGTGTCATTGGATAACCGGAATAGAACTTCAAGCCTGAGGCCAAAGCGCCAAGAGCTACCGCTTCGTGAGCATTAATCAGTATTTGGTCATCTTTTCTTTCAGCCTGCAGATAATACTTTCCACTTATCATTTTATGTCCGACTTCTAATGCTTTAATATTTTGGCCGGCAACTTCTCCTCTTAATTTTTCATTAATAATATCTTTAATTCCATTTAAGTCGAGATTAAATAAACTTAACAATGCTCCCAAAGCTATATTTCCATAAACTATTGCCTTACCTATTTCTTTTGCAGTAGATTTCAACGGAAGCTTGTAAGCGTTTTTATGAACAATATTTATTTCTTCATCGGCAATAACAAAACCATCACTTTTTAAACGATTAACATGGTTGTTAACGGTCTCCTGGTCCAAAGCAATAATGCCATCCAGAGTGTCCTCGTGAGAATCAATGGCTTCATTTCCAAAACGAATTTGGAAAAAATTATGTCCACCCCTTACCCTAGACATATAGTCCTGAATGACAAAAATTTCAAAACCATTTCGTTTCAGTATTTTTTCTAAAAATAAAGCCAAAGTCTCCATTCCAAGGCCCGCAGCACCCCCGATTAAGATATTATAAATCATGCTAGTCACTCCCAATTTAATTAAATTACTTCCACCGATAAGAGTACATCTTTCTTTACTTTAAAAAGCCATTCAAAATAGTCTCTTCCGCTTCTTTTTCCGTTAACCCAAGCGACATGAGCTTTGTCAGTTGTTCAGACGCAATTTTTCCGATGGCTGCCTCATGTATTAACTGCGCATCCGAATTAAACGCAGTAATTTCTGGGATAGATGATACTTCGGCTTGATCCATAATGATTGAGTCACATTGAATATGACCACGACATCTGGCATAACCGCGCATATTCAAATGAAAAAGTTGCTTAGAGTCATTCTGTGCCACTGAACGTGAGATGACCTGCGCGGTAGCATCGTCGCCAAGCAAGTGTACGGTGACATTTGATTCAGCCTTTTGATCCAGATATGTCAGCAGTCTTTCTGTCACAATCAAACGGGCATTTTTGTGCAAGCGTACTTCCGTTTCCCGCAAAGCATTATTTATTCCCCTTATTTGCACCATTTCGAGTTCAGCCGTGGCGTTCTCTTCTACTTCGATAATGGTTTTAGGGTTGAGAATTCTTGCGCCGCTGCCTTCACCCTCGCCATAATGTTTTTCCACATACTTCATCCTCGCGCCCCTACGGACAAAAAATTCGTGAATCCCATCGTGCTGTGCCTTTCTGCTGCTAGGATTATGAATGCCGCAGCCTGCTACGATAAGAACGTCAGCATTTTCGCCAACCTCAAATGTGTTGTAAACCAGGTCATCCATACCCTCAGACAAAATAACAGGGATATGCACGCTTTCTCCTTTAGTCCCAGCCTTTATTATGACGTCGATACCTGGCTTATCTTTTTTAGTTTCAATATTTATATTTGCAGTTGTATGGCGCTCAATGCCCTGTCCATTTTTTCTTATGTTGAAGGCTCCAGGTGGAATTTCATGCAAATCAGCAACTTCGGCTAACAGTTTTTTATCGATTGCATTTAGCATCTGCTCTTCCCCCTCTGTTACAACTCTGCCGACAACGACATGTTGAATCAAGCTGATCTATTTCGCCCAAAATCTTTTGCCGGCTCGTTATCTCGCGGATAGTTCTGTCAGCAACCAAAATGACCTCATCAGCTAAGTTAAGAATTCGTTCCTGATGGGATATGATCACGATAGTCGTGTCATACTTTTGATTCATCTTTTCAAAAGTTTCCGTTAACCTTTGAAAACTCCACAAATCAATCCCTGCCTCCGGTTCATCAAAAATAGCTACCTTCAAATTTCTTGCCAGAATAGTCGCAATTTCAATGCGCTTTACTTCACCTCCGGAAAAACTGGTGTTAATTTCACGGTCCAAGTAATCCTGGGCACATAAGCCAACATCATAAAGCAGATCACACAAGTTAATCTGCTTATTATCACCGGCGGCAAGCGTCAGAAGATCCCGAACCTTAATACCTTTGAAGCGCGCTGGTTGCTGAAATGCATAACCTATCCCCAGTCGCGCCCGCTCATAGACTTCTTTATGCGTAATGTCTAAGCCATCCAAGATAATTTTTCCACTCGTAGGTTGGTAAATACCCATAATTGCCTTAGCTATACAGGATTTCCCACCTCCGTTAGGCCCAGTCATCACATAAATTTTTTTATTCTGCAAGGCCAGATTAATATCTTTTATCAGTTGCACTTTACCTTCTTCACCATTTATGACCACGCCAACATTTGTCATTTCAAGCATCTTATATTCACCACCTGATCTTTATCCATTTTGAGCATCTCAAACAAATATTGATATCAACGCTGCTTATTTACACGAATTTTCTTACTATTTATATCTTAACATAAATTTAGAGAAAATTAAGATTCTTTTTTCAAAATTATCTTTGTTGTATATAATATTCTTAAGAACATCTATCGCCGAATAGAAAGGGGCTACTACCATGGAACAACTGAAAGCCAAAAAAGGTTTTATCTGTGATATGGATGGCGTCATCTATACACGTAATTCACTTCTCCCAGGAGCAAAAGAATTCGTAGAATGGTTATACCGTGAAAATAAAAAATTTCTATTTCTCACCAATAGCAGCAGGAAAACTCCAAAAGACCTTCAGCAAAAACTCGCTCGTATGGGGCTCGATGTTGATGAAAGTCATTTTTACACAAGTGCTTTGGCAACGGCAAAATTTTTGAGTTCCCAGAAACCAGGCTGCAGTGTATTTGCAATTGGCGACTCAGGATTATATGAAGCTCTTACCAATGCGAATATTTCCATTAATGAAATTAACCCTGACTATGTTGTCGTTGGCGAGACAATTAATTACAACTATAGTCTTATCTGCAGAGCTGCAAACTATGTTCTGAATGGTGCAAGACTTATAGGTACGAATACTGATCTCACTGGGCCGCTGGAAAGCGGTATAGCACCAGCCTGTCGTGCACTCGTCGCACCAATTGAACTCACAACCGGACGAAAAGCTTATTATGTTGGCAAGCCAAACCCACTTATGATGCGCACCAGTTTACAAATGCTTGGCATACATTCTGCTGAAACTGCTATAATTGGCGATAGTATGGACACAGATATAATTGCAGGTATTGAAAGTGGTCTTGACTCTGTACTTGTACTTTCTGGTGTCATGACACAAAAACAGATGAAACGCTACCCCTACTATCCGACATTTGTTCTAAACGGCGTAGGTGATATTCCATTACTTTGATCAAGTAAAAAGCCGCTAATACTCAACTTAGTATTAGCGGCTTAATTATTTAAATTTTTATATTAAAGTGCATTACGATTGATCCAGGCGGCAAATGAACTCATAATTTTATGCAGAAATTTGCGTGTGTCTTCATTAACAAGAGTGCCATTAGCGTCAAAAAGGGATGCGGCGTTACCGATATAAGCCTCCGGCTGCTGCATTGTTGGTACATTAAGAAAAACCAGTGATTGTCTCAAGTGATGGTTCGCACCAAATGCACTTAATCCGCCCGGTGAAACGCTTACAACCGCGCCTGGTTTGCCATCCCATACGCTTTTGCCATATGGCCGCGAACCGACGTCCAGGGCATTTTTAAGTACTGCCGGAACAGATCTATTGTATTCTGGTGTCACAAATAAGACTGCATCAAATCCTTTGACTTTTTCGCGAAACACACTCCAAGATGAAGGTATGTTTCCTTCGTCATCAAAATCCTGATTATATATGGCAAGGTCTCCTATGTCAACTTCCTCAGCTGTAAAATTATCAGGCATTTCTGACATCAATGCCTTTGCAATTTTTCTGGTATATGATTCCTTACGAAGACTCCCCACGAAAACTGCAATTCTCTTATTTGCCATAAAATTGGCCTCCTCCATTAATTTTATATAGCAGCTTCAGTTATTAATATTCCATACAAAAATATTATAATGATTATACAGTCAATTTACTTTTTGTGAAAAACATAATGTTCAACTAGATCGCCTAAAAGCTCAGTAGCAATTTCATTTTGACCGCCTCTTGGTATAATAATGTCCGCAAATCTTTTAGATGGCTCTACAAATGCATCATGCATAGGTTTTACTGTGGCCAAATAACGTTTTATTGTATTGTCGAATGTACTGCCTCGTTCACGAATATCTCTTTGTATACGACGTATTAAACGAATATCTGGATCTGCATCGACAAAAATCTTAAAATCTAACATCGATCGTACTTCTTCAATGGCGAGAACAAGAATTCCTTCAAGGATAGCAACAGATTTAGGCTCCATTGTCTTGGTACATGAAGTACGGTTATGTGTGCTATAATCATAAATTGGTACCTCAATTGTTAGTCCATTACGCAGCATATTCAAATGAGATATCAATAACTTGCTATCGAATGCCTTAGGATGATCCAGGTTCTCCTTCTCCCGCTCTGCGAAGGTCATATGCGAACGATCCATATAATACCAGTCTTGTGATAAGTATGCTACATTTTCTTTACCCAGCTTTTCCGCAACAGTTCTCGCTACCGTTGTTTTTCCCGCACCTGAGCCGCCAGCAATGCCTACAATCTTCAATTGATTCACCCCCGCTATTATGATGAGTCTCCCGTTCCAACTTGCTGTTAAGTAAAAAAGCAAATTAGTTTCAATTCTCCATAAGATATTAATTTTAAAGCCATCACTAAATACAATTTTTCATTACTACTTTATTTATATTCGTCACTTTTTAGCCTTGTCCTTTAATGCGCAGAAAATTCACAAACTTTATTGCAGACTCGTATCATGAACAATGTTTCTTGTGTATTGTCAGACACCATTTAGACATAAAAAAGCCCCAGTCAAATGACTGGGGCTTTCATACTAATTAGCGTTTGTTGGCTTGGAAACAATCTCTGCAATATACAGGACGATCATTGCTTGGACGGAATGGGACTTGAGTCTCGCAACCGCAACCTGCGCATGTTACATTGAACATTTCACGTTGTTGACGTTGTTGATAACCGCCATTGCTGCCATTTCTTTGTTGTTTCTTTGCTGCTCTGCATGCAGGGCAACGGCCTGGTTCGTTGGTGAAACCTTTTTCTGCATAGAAATCTTGTTCTGATGCTGAAAAAATGAAATCTGCGCCGCAATCGCGACATGTTAAAGTTTTGTCTTGTGCCATTATAATATAGCCTCCTCAAATGTATTACTCAGAAATTTTCGATTCAATCGAACAATCATAAGAACTTCCCGTGTATAAACACATCTTGAGAAGGGCCAATTTCGTTGCATCTTATTTTCCAGTGTCTTATTATACTATACAATGCTAAAAAAAACAATATAATTTTTATTTATATAAAATATACTCTATCTTAGTTTATAGGTAGCTACCATTGCCTTTATCTGCTTTGCTTTCATTTTCCAGTGCCAAAGCAAGCTGGTCACTGCAAGAAGTTGTTTTATCACCGCAATGAACCCCTTTTAGCAACTCTACCACTTTCTTTACAGGCATACCATCTACCAAACGGCTTATTGCCTCAAGATTGCCAGGACAGCCTCCAATAAATTTTACGTTAAAAACTAAATCATCATGAATTTCGAAATCAATTCCACGTGAACAAACACCTTTTGGTATAAATATTGCCATGTATTATTCTCTCCAGTTCATTATAATATTCTTTGCTTTTTTTAATTCATTATTAAAATATGACAAAAACTTTAAGAGTTTTTTATTTATCATTTGCAAAGAACTCCAATAGTTAATGACAGCAAAGTTTTGTAAAACATTAATAAAAAAAGCACGACTTTCCTATAAATTCTCTTAATATAGAATTCAGAGGTATTTCCGCATCAGTGACAGGATAAAAATATGACAGTAACCTGATCAATCGACGAGCTTCCATGTGTTCCGGATACTCAGGGCCAATAGCTTCCAGCAAAGGTACCGCGAAAGTTCTAAGTACAGCTAATTCATAAATTAATGCTGAATTGAACATAACATCAGCGTCCTCAGAATACGGAAATATATTCTTTTCTTCCCCTCGCATTACTGAAGGCCACATATGTATAGTTCTTCGAGCATCACGATTTCTGAACTGACTGTCCCTTACAATCCTACGAATAAGCCGCGCATCTGTTGTTGGGATGCGACTATGTTCGTCAATAGCTATTTGCGTCATCGCACTTATATGTATTTTAACTTTGTTATGCCTTGGCACGCTAGCTGTTAGCTTTTCATTCAGAGCATGAATGCCTTCAATTAAAACTACTTTTCTCTGACCTATCTGAGCCTTGCGTCCTGATGGTACCTGTTTGCCGGTACGGAAATCAAAATGTGGCAATTCTATTTCTTCACCTGCCATCATACGCTTAAGATGTTCATTGAAAAGCGCTACATCTAAGACATCAATTGATTCAAAATCAACTTTCTCCTTCAATTTAGACATTTTTTCTCGATCCAAAAAATAGTCATCCAAAGAAATTTTAATCGTGTTAATTCCCAGTACCTTCAGCTGTATACTGAGCCTCTGAATAAATGTTGTTTTACCTGATGACGAAGGACCGGTCACAAGTATAATTTTGAAGCGGTTAATGCCACCTACTATATAGTCAGCAATTTCAGCAATTTTTTTCTCATGCAAAGCTTCCGCAACTAAAATAACGTTATTAATTTCCCCTCCTTCTACATATTCATTCAACCGACCTATGAAGTCACATTCTACAATCTCAGCCCAGCGTTCAGCTTCCAAAAATACCTTGCCTAACTTAGGCATCTCAACAAATTCAGGCAATTTACCCGGTTCCTCTTGAAGCGGATATCTAAGTATCATGCCTGGTTCATAATATCTGAGTTCAAAAGTTTTTAAATAACCAGTACTTGGAACCATAGTACGATAAAGATAATCATAGCCATCACCACAATAGTATATATTTACAGTTTTTCTTTTCATCTGTTTCATTAATTTGACTTTTTCATTTTCACCTATTGCTTCAAAAATTTTTATTGCTTCTTCTACAGGTACTGTTTTCTTTGTTATTGGTAAATCTTCTTCCACAATTTCGTGCATTCGGCTTTCAACTGCTTTAACATCCTGTTCATTTAATGGATAATCTAAATGGAATTCACAATATAATCCTTTACTCAAGGAGTGCTCTACAATAACTTTTCCATTAGGGAAAAGTTCTTTAGCAGCCAAAAGCATTATGAAAATCAAGCTGCGCTGATATACTTTAAAACCAACTTCTGTAGATAAATCAAAAAAGTTAATAGAACAGTCTCTCATAACTGTCGTAGACATATCTTTAATGTCATTATTTATAATAGCAGCTACAATAGGAGTTTCGTGATATTCAGAAAAGTCTTTGCTTATTTCCAGTAAAGTTGTCCCCTTATCATAATAGTGGCATTCTCCGTTGATATTTGCACAAATCTTATCAATTTTCATCCAATCACCCCATTATTGTAGTTCGCCTTAAACCAATAACCAAAAATATCCATAACCATATATTATCGAGATTTTAGTACGACAGAATCTTTCAAACCCGCTTTTACAAATCACCATCTGAGCCTAAAATCAGCTTCTAAATATAGTAAATTCTATTAAACATTGATTTTCACCTGCAACACATTTTGGGCAATTCAATTAATTGCCCAAAATAAATTGAATCAATAAGAACTATGACATCTCGCCCAAGATTTATTTTTTATCCGCTAGTTAAAAACTTTAAGAAAAAAAGCGCACTCTTTAAAGTGCGCTTTTTTTGCATTATATTTCAGACAATCTCTAAACGGTAATAAGGCAAACGTGCAGTTTTATTAAATTCAACTTAGCTACATAACTCAAATGCTCTCTTGAGAACTTTCTTCCTGTTTTCTGCTCATAAAAGTGTTCTTTACAAACAGGAATAGACAGATTGCACCAAACACGAACCCGGCTGGATAACTGATACTTACAGGCAGCTTCAAACCTTCAGGAGCCTGCAAAATATAAGTGAATGTAACAACTGCCATAAAGGTTGCCGGAATAGCAGCCATCCAGCAATAAGGCTTCTCCGGATGTTCTTTATAGAGATAAACGGCACCTGCCCAAAGAACAAACATAGCAAGAGTCTGATTTGTCCAAGCAAAATATCTCCAAATTATAGCAAAATTCATTTGCGACAAAATTGCACCTACAGCGATAAGAGGTACTGCCAAATAGAGACGGCTTGTATTTTTTACCTGTTCAAGTTTAAACCAGTCAGCCAAAGTCAATCGAGCACTGCGGAAAGCTGTGTCACCAGAAGTGATTGGGCACGCAATAACACCGATCATAGCCAAAACACCACCGATGCTGCCCAAAAGAGTAAAGGAGACGTCGTATACAACGCCGCCAGGTCCGCCAGCTTTCAAAGCCGCTGCCAAGCCACCGGTCGAATTGTAAAAAGCAACGCCAGCTGCTGCCCAAATCAAAGCGATAACGCCCTCGGCAACCATGGCTCCGTAAAACACTTTGCGCCCATCCCTTTCATTAATCAAGCATCTGGCCATCATGGGTGACTGTGTGGAATGGAAACCAGAAATAGCACCGCAAGCTACTGTTATAAACATCAAAGGCCAAATTGGTAACCCTGAAGGATGCATATTAGTTAGCGTCAACTCCGGCATATTATAACCCTCAAGAACAATGCCGCCACCAACGCCTACAGCCATAATAATCAGACAAATGCCAAAAACAGGATAAATTCTACCAATAATCTGATCTATCGGTAAGAGAGTCGCCAAAAAATAATATACAACAATAACACTAAGCCAAAAAATTAGGCTCATGCCTGTCAACTTCACTAAAAGCATTGCAGGACCTGTCATAAAAACTGTCCCAACTAAAACTAATAAGACTACTGAAAATACACGCATGACCGCTTTCATCTTTGGCCCAAGGTATTTGCCAACAACTTCAGAAATGCTGGCCCCATTGTTTCGGAGGGATATCATACCGGACAAATAATCATGAACGGCACCAGCAAAAATCGTTCCGAATACGATCCAAAGGAAAACTACTGGTCCCCAGAGTGCACCAGCAATTGCACCAAAGATTGGACCAAGACCGGCGATATTCAAAAGCTGAATTAAGAAAACCTTCGACGTCGACATCGGCACGTAATCTACGCCATCCTTGTGTTCAATTGCCGGCGTAGTTTTGTCCGTAGGTTCAAATATACTATCTACAAATTTGCCATACACCATGTAGCCAATAATTAAAAGAGCTAGACACGCAAAAAAAGTTAACATTAACAATCCCCTCTTCCCCTGATTTGGAACATTATGGATCAGTCAACTGAGTAAAAACAACATCATTGCAAAAATTCTCTTTTTTCGAAAATTCTGTTTTTTAAGAAAACTCTCGTCCGACTGCCATAAATCATCTCCTCTTCGGAATAATTTTCCCGCGTCATAAATGCATTAAAAACTCTTTATACCATATTAAAAGTATCTTTTTTCGTTAATTTTGTCAAGCATTTTACGAACATAAATATTTTTGCGGTAGTAATGTAAAGGCGTATGAATTCTCACTACCTTCATTTTCATATTGTCTTAGTTTGCAGGACTTCAAATTAATATTTTCTTGCAAATGGTTTTATTGGATATGTGATGGCAGGAATCCCTGAATTTTTCTTTTCTAATTTATGCGAAATACGAAAAATTATACTTCTTTATTCTTCTATAAGACCTTAGTGTGAACTTAAAGTCAAGCTTTTTTACGATTAAATATACCAAAATGCCAAGATCTTTACGTAATATTTCAAAACAGAATACATATTGTACATTGAGATTTTTTTCTTAATACTATAAACTAAAAATTATAAATATAGCATGAATTATTTAAAGCAGGTGAAAAAAATGGATAAACCAGAATTACGGGCATCTGATTTAGACAGAAGAGACTTGGCAAAATTGGCTATGGACATGTTCCATAGAACCTTGGTACACTATGTTTTTTGGTTTAAAGAAGTTGAGCATCAGATTGGTTTTGAAAAGGCTTTAGAAGTAATGGATGCCGTTTATGAAAAAAACATGAGTATCCAGTTGAGTCGCATTGGTAAAACATTTGGCTTCAAATTACTAGAAGGAATTCCGGAACCACTTCTAAACATGTCTAAAGCCGAACTAGAAACTTTTGTCGAAAATCTCAGTCTGAACTGGCTAGCTGAAGACGGCATATGGTTTCAGGCTGTTGAAGCAAAAAAAGGCATGTTAGACGCCAAACGCTGCAATGACTCATGCTGGGCCTGGTTTTCACCATTTGAAGCTTGGTCGATCAAACGTTTTTTGAATCTGCCGGAATATCCCGGTATTGAAGGACTAAAAGAAGCGCTTCAACTACGACTGTATGCAAAAATTAATGTTCAGACTATTCTTGATGAAAGTCCCAGCAGCATAGTTTTCAAAATGAATGATTGCAGGGTACAATCCGCCAGAAAGAGCAAGAAATTGGATAATTATCCCTGTAAATCTGCCGGCTTAGTTGAATACACATCTTTCGCAAGTGCCATCGACTCCAGAATAAGAACAGAGTGCTTGGGTTGTCCGCCTGATGAGCATCCAGAAGAATGGTATTGCGCTTGGAGGTTCAGCATCGACTAAATCACAGAGCTAGCCTTGTTCACCATTTGTACTTTATAGATTTTATCTAAAATTCGCACCAAGTTGTCAAATTAATTTTAACTGCTAAAACTGTGATTATAGCACATTATTTTTTGTGTTGCTCTTAGGAACCGTTTGCATGATTGCAACAATTGCAATCAACGTCATAAGAACATTGAACAGCAAGGCCACGGCAGCAGCAAAACGAACTTCGATATTATCAGTACGTCCAATGAATAACTCACCCCAATAAACAACATGTCCGCTACTAAGCCCTGTAAATAAAGCCGCAGATATTGCCACACCAAAGGCCGCACCTAGAGAAGAAGCCATCTTGTAGATACCTGCCGCCGAACCTACTTGGTTTTGTGGTACATTTGACAGAGCTGCATCAGTAGAGGGAGTTGCGTAACAACCCAAGCCGATGCCAAAAAGTGTAAATCCGATAACAGCGGCAATCATATACTGCCAAGCATAAAGGAAGCTGAGACTGGTTAAAAATATACCCGTTGCAGTAATGCTGCAACCTAACAGCATGGGCTTACGAGGGCCCCATTTTTGCAGCAATTTTTCGCCAACACGGATAGTAGCAAGTATAGCAATAAGGTAACCTATTGTAAGCATACCAGCTTCAAAGGAAGAAAGTCCAGCGCCCTTCTGTACAAGAGTAAGTGCAACAAGCAACGTTCCTGCAGCACCATTAAGCAGGAAATTGGATAAGGTTGCACCTGCATATGTACTGTTATTGAACAGTTTAAAGTCTACAAAAGCATTGGATTTGCTTGATTCTATCTTGAAGAAAATGCTTGCCGCAATTAGGAAAACGACCGAAAGAACAACAATCAGGTTACTTGTCCAGCCCAGTTTAGAGCCTTGACCGATAACTATATTTATTGATACCATCGAAATCATGAAAGCAATTAAGCCGGACCAATCAAAATCATGACGTTCACCAGTTTGTTCAACCTTACTCTCCGGAGTCGACCGCATCAAAAGAAAGCTGATTATAGAAATGACAATTGACATCCAGAAAATCCAGCGCCAGCCAATAGTCGAAGCAACGGCACCGCCAAAAAGGGAGCAAAGCCCTGAGCCGCCCCATGAACCTATGGACCAGAAACTGATAGCACGCTGCCTGGCTGGACCTTCATAGTACGCTTTCAGCAATCCCAACGTAGATGGCATTATACATGCTGCCGAAAGACCCTGGATAATGCGGCCAAGCATAAGAAACGCAACGGTACCCGTAGGAGAAACTGCGATTAAAAGGGACCCGATTGCACTGAGCACGATTCCAACCAAAGCAACTTTTACACGCCCGATGCGGTCTCCCAAGCCGCCCATAACAACAATAAAGATTCCTGAGAAAAGAGCCGTGATACTAACTGCTATATTGCTCCAATTCTCATCGATACCCAGGTCTGCACGCATTGCAGGTGCAACATTAAGTGTCGTTTGCGCAAATAACCAAAAAGTAATAACGCCCAAAACTATACCCAAAAGCAGTTTGTCGTCTCCCTTATAACCAACTGCGCCACTTGATTTAACATCGACTACTGAATTATTATTTTTATTCGTCATAATTATTCACCTTTCTCGCTTTCTTTGGCTAACCATACACCGGCAGCCGCCAACATTGTTTCAATTCCGGTTTGCAGAGTAGGATTCAATACAGGTGCCCAAAAAGGTGAATGAGGACCAGGCAGATGTCCAACAGTTCCCTCTTGCACCGCTTTGTCGTATTTGCTTGCATCACACCCACCAACAAACCAATACATATAAGGAGTTTTCCAAACTTTTCCATAACGTCCAAAGTCTTCACTTGCACCCAGTGGCGATGTCTCGCTCAAACGATCACCAAAGTGAGCACGAAATACAGCAGCTACCTTTTTTGTCACTTCTTCATCATTGACCGTAAGAGGAAAATTATTGATTTCTTCAAATACCGGATCTTTGGGCGCATTCGAAGCACGAGCCTCTGAGATACATATCCTTTTAATTGCTTCAAGTACGTGTTTTCGCACTTCTTCATCTGTGGTTCTGACATTCAGTTTAATATATGCCTCAGCAGGTATTATATTTTCTGCAGTACCAGCGTGAAACTCACCAACAGTAACAACGACTTGCGACTGAGGAGAAACCTCTCTTGAAACAATGGTTTGCAGACGCAAAACAGCTGATGCTGCCATAACCAAAGGATCGACGCCTTGATGTGGCATTCCACCATGAGCACCTTTACCAAAAAAGCGCACCAGTAAGCTATCACCAGCCGTAAGTGTTTGGCCGGAGCGATATGCTACCGTACCAGCACGAAACTGCAGTAGATGCTGCCCCAAGATAACATCTGGTTTCGGAATAATTTCAGTAAGTCCATCGCTAAGCATTTTTTGTGAACCTTCAGCAGTTTCTTCAGCCGGTTGGAAAACAGTTACCAATGTTCCTTGCCAAAACTCGCGCCCATCAGATAATACCTTCGCTGCCCCAATCAACCATGCCGTATGCATATCATGCCCACAAGAATGAGCAACAGGCACGGTTTCACCTTTGCGATTAACTGCTTCTTTAGTGCTTGCATAGGAGAGACCTGTTTCTTCTTTCATCGGAAGCGCGTCCATATCTGCACGCAGCATAATCGTCGGTCCTTCTCCATTTTTTAGGATACCTACAACTCCGGTTCCTCCGACTTTTTCCTTTACTTCAAACCCTGCTTCGCTTAATTGCTTGGCCACTATACCTGCCGTACGAATTTCTTGCAAAGGTAGTTCAGGATTTTGATGTAAATCTTTGTAGATTGCTTCTGTAAAAGGTAAAACTTGTTTAATCTTTTCAGACAGTTGAACAACAAACTTTGACATTATTCTTCCTCCTCTAATAAAATCTTTTTTCTAATTATCGCAATAATAATATAGTGAAAAAATAACTTGTTTTTATTTTAGCAATATAAATGCAACTATTTCTTAATTCGGATTATAATACATCTTTTTATTAAGTGCAAGAGGAATTTCTTTTTTTTATTGTCAAAAAAGAAAAAGCTATCGACCGCCCAAAACAGGGACTCTTAGGTCGATAGCAACGTGAAAATAGTAAAATTTTCAAAGTGATTTAGCAGATGCCTGTATCACCTTTTATGCCTTATGTAATTAAGTGCAAGATTCTTTTGTCTATTTTAGTCGATATATCTTGCCGGGTCTGCCACGCGTCGCTGCAAATTCTTCTCCGGCAACAGCAACCAGCCCTACAGAACAAAGACTGCTAATGATACGGCGAATATTTTGCTCAGTTACAGATAACTGGCTTGCCAACTGAGCCACAGTAAAAGTATTCCATTTCATTCTTTCTACTGTAGCTTCTATTTTTCGAAAGGTTTTTATTCCAACTGCCGCTTTGTGTAGGTTTTCCAGCAAAGCTTTATCATCGGAATAATAATCGTAACTTACTTTCTTTTCCTGGCTGGTGGCTTCAACAATGCCACCACCATCACGAATAATTATCAGTCCGCCATCCGTTTTTTCGTCAATGTTACGAAGGGCACGATATGCATTGAATTCCGCACTGGAAACTGTTTCACCGAAACCGACGCCTGCTCTTACCGCAACGCCGAAGTTAATGGCTATCGCCATCTGTTGTATGGTTTCTCTGAGCGTAGTGAGTTCTTGTTCAATCGCTCCCCGAGAACTAAAAATTTCGTATACGCCATTACCTTTTTCCAGCAAATAACCGTTTAAACTGTTGCATAAAGGCAATAAAACACCTTTGAGTTTCCATTCCAAATTTTGCAGCATGGAGAGAGACTTAGCTTTCTCAATAACCTCCTGGTATTGATTAATTGCAATTATGACAAAGCCAACCTGTGTGGTTTTAAAATATGATGTTTTCACCTTCTCCGTGATTATTTTCAGAGACTGGTAGATTTCCTGTTTCGTCAAGGTCAAAGCATAAACAGGTACGCCTTGTTCTTGCAGCTTATGAAAAACGGCACGAAAAGCCGTTATTGCGCCATCGGTCTTGCCTTCCTGCCACAACCGGAGATGGAACTGCGCAATTTCATCCAAATCGTATTGTTTGTTATAATACTTTATGTAAACATCTTCTAACGGTAGCCCGGTTTCTTTAATCGTCTGCTCAATATCCATTAAAGATTCGAACATATCCACAGATATCCTTGGCAAGCTTGTTTTATTTTTAAAAGCAACTTGTAAACAATTTATATAGAGACCAGCGCCACTAGATTGGCAGTAAGATACATTGTCTTCAGTTTCGAAATGATCTTTGGCAATGGCATAGGGCAAAGGTCCTGCAAAAAGCCACCCGTCCACTTTTCTTTTGTTAGTGTGCAGAATCGTTGGGATTTCCTTTTCACTTTCAAACGGCAAGGGAATGAATTTGATACCATCTTCGAACTCCATGCTGACTGTCATGATCCGCTCTACTGAATTTGTTGCCCCAATAATGCCTATTTTATATTTCATCCAATTAATCTCCCTTGATTTACAATTCGTAACTTTACCTTTCTATGCGTTTTCATAAAATCCTTCTACTGGCTATTTTACGGAACAGCTAAAACCAGTATAAACACCTATATAAAAAGATCATTTTATTATTTTTTTATCTGACATAATATTTGCATTCCGAACACGCGGCAAATGTATGCCATAATACATGCTGGTTAAACGGATTGCCACGACAATAAAAAAGGCTGGATAAAGCGCGTAATTAGGAGGTATAAAAAGCTGCATCCCATAGAAGGCAAGGGCACCGATAGCGGAAGCCATAGCATAAATCTCATTTTTAAATACTTGGGGAATTTCTCGAACAAAAATATCTCTTAAAACGCCGCCACCAACGCCGGTCGTAACACCAAGCGCAACAATTAACATTATATTATCGTAAGATAATGCCATACTGGCACCCGTAACCGTAAACGCACCAAGCCCTAAAGCATCACAGACAAGAATCACCGTTCTGTTCTTTACAACAGGTATGACAAAAAATGAGACAAATAGAGCAACTGCCAGACTGATGAAAATATAGGTTGGATTCCTAAACGCCAACGGCGGAACATTGCCAAGCAAAGTATCCCTGACAATACCGCCGCCAACAGCAGTCGTAATAGCCAAAATACCGACGCCAAAAACATCTAGTCTTTTTTTGATACCAACAACTGTTCCCGATGCCGAAAAAGCGATTGTGCCGATTATTTCAAGTATTTCCCAAAACAAACAAATACCCCCCGTAAAAATATTCATTATATGTAACATTTTTGTTTATTATTTAAAATATCTATATGGGGAAATATGTTACCGTTTAATTTTTAATTTGTCAACAATTTTAAGAAATATGGTCAAACCACCATAAATTAGGATGTTTTGGAAGGTCATTAAATATTTTTATCGTTGTTTTCCAGATACTACCATTGGCAATTACAAATTCTCTTCTATCCAATCTTTTAATACTACAACATGATTTATTTTTTCATCCCTTGCAGCATATAAAAGGGTTACGTTAGAAAGTTTAAGTTTCCCATTAATCAAAGTCAAAAATGCTCCGGCATGTTCATTGTTATCTAATTCGTAGAGGTATGCATTTCTGAAATCCTCGAAGCGCTCAGCCTCATGTTTGAATTTATTTCTTATCTCAGTGGAAGGTGTTATTTCTTTGGCCCAATAATCTATTTTTGCTTTTTCTTTTGTGATGCCCCTAGGCCATAATCGGTCTACCAATACCCTGTAACCATCAACGTCATTTGCTCCATCGTAGATTCTCTTCATCCTAAGAATCATAGTATTCACCTCTAAAGCTAAAATAATAAATCATTTATAATTCTGCTTTACTTTCACGTTTAACTCTCCGTTAAGCATTATAAATTCTAAGGCACTATAAATGACGGACGGAATTTATCATGTAGTTTAACGGAATATATCTGGCAAAAGTTTCTTTTCTTCTTTTTTTATACTCTCCTCTAAGCGCTTTTCGGCTTCATTTTTGATACTATCTGTATTAAGTGCAGGTTTTTCCAATGGATTGAGACGTTCTAAAACCTCTTTTGATAACTGTTCAGGATAAATGGTTCCACCAATCGTCTCCATGGCGATGTTAGAGATTTCTGTCACAGCGCCTCGTCTAACGAAATGTCCAGTCATTTTCAAAAAAGGTATGCCATAAGCTTTGCCATCACGAATCAGGAATGTTCCCTCTGTCACAGCCGCTTCGCCCTTACCGCTTACATGACCATTAAAGATAAGCGGTCCTTGCACATCCTTATCCGTTAAGCGAGAACTATCAAGCCCTTGTCCAGAAGCATCCAGTTCGTAACTTTCATCATTTACCTCGACATCGCCTTCAGCCCCTACTGTTCCTTGATAGACGAAACCGTGAACATCTTTCAGCAGCATATGTGTACCTGTATACTGAAATTTCCCAACAATCCTGTCTATAGGCATATTGCTAAAAGTGGCCTGCGGAATACTGAAAGTGCCAGAAATAGCTGGTTCAGACAACGGTCCGACAACTCTTATCTGGCATTCTATCGGCCGTTGCACTGTTAGTCCGGACATAAAAGCGCTCAAATCAAAATCGGGGACATCCAGGGCAGCATCAACACTTACCACGCCCTGTGGCCAAGTGAGAGTTCCCTGCCCAAATGTCTGCTGTTCGGAAATTTTAAAACTCATTTTTTGCAGTTTAATACCATCCTGATTGCCGCTGAACTGTCCTTGGCCATCAGTAATATTTCTCTTGCCGGCAATTTTTAGACCAGAAAACTCGCCTTCCGTCTGCCACTTGACAACGCCCTGGGGATCCCGTTCTGTCCTCATAGTTATCGCGTTTGCTTTGCCTCCTTCAAGGCTGATTCCCTGAATAGGCTGTATAGCATCGCGGAATTCCGGCAAATTGAGGTCTTTGCCTTTGATGGTTAGTAATGCAAATTGACCATTATTCCAGTCGCCATCAATATTCAGACTGCCTTGACCGATTTTCCCCTTAAAGCTAATACCAAGATTCGGATACGCGTGGAAGTCAATTATCCCGCTCGCTTCATCCAAGGTTTTTGACATTGAAAGTACTTTGCCATATATCTTAGCAGATACGATTTGCATTTTCCCCTGAAATTTATTTTCTTTGCTCTGATCCTCTTTGATGAAATTTTCCCAGTTCCAATGACTTTCTTCTTCCTGCACCCAAATTTCCGCTCTCTCTGCTGTTACAGTTTCAATATGTGATATGCCAAAGTTATCCTTTAACAAATCAGACCAACTATACTGCAGTTTTATTAGCGGAATACGGGCTAACATATCGCCTTGTTTGGAATAGAGTGATACATCTTTAATTTGAGCCCCACCATAGAGAGACAAATCAACAGTCCCAACTTGAATCCGCCCATTTACCTCTTGGCTGTAGCGTTCCACCAAGTAATCCTGTAATGCCTGCCCCAACTTTGCCGAAAACAGCGACCAAGAAAAAATAAATATAACGATAAATACCAATACAACCGTCAAGGATTTCCTATGCTTTATTAACCATTCTCGCATATTTCCACCTCCAAACTCACGCAAGCAATTTATATTAATACACAATTTGTTTCAAATGGTTATTTTTACATTTATATTAATTATTTCGAATATCCTAAAGTATTAAAGTTGAAGTATATTATATTTTTCTGTTTTGCTGCCCACTCCACGTGCTGGTTTTTAGTATAGTCATCGCAAGAAAAAAACTAAAGTAAAAGTAAGTGTTTAAACAGCTGCTTACCTCTCCCGCAAAATTACTGCTTATTAAAACTAATCCCGGAAAAAATCAGTTTTTCGCCATCGATCTCCTGCCGAACCGATATTGTTTCCATCATCCTCCAGCCTAACGCATAAATCAAGGCCTCCGTATCCGAAACCGGATATAAGACCAGTTCCCCCAATTGAGCCTGCTTCGTATCAGTCTTCAGGCTCATCATTAGAAATCCCTGTTTGTTTACCTTCAATTCCAAAGAATCTATTCCCAGCAACTGGTTTTCTTCGTCATTAGTACGATAGACGCCTTGTCGGTTCCGCCAAGTGTCAAGCAGCCTATAGTCAATAATACGTTTCCCTACAGCTGGTAATTCGCTCCCCAATTGGACAAATACAACATCCTCACCATTAACGGTACGAAAAGCAATGCGCATTTCTTTTAGTTTAGGATGAGATATTGGTAATATCCCCCACAGCCGATACTCAGGTCGAAGCCATCCATCTTTATCAGGCAGAAGGTTCACCTTTTTACCTTCAAGTTTGGCCACATATGACCCCTTACGTGGCTCCTCCACTTCCAGCATTCCTATTATAGTTCCATAGTTGCCGGCATAACTCCCCGTTTTCTGCAAATCATTAGTCATCTCTGCAAGCTCATGCACTGATTTTAACTTTGGAGGTAAAATACCCCGATTGACAGCTATCGCTCCTTTCAGCAATTGTTCGGCAATAAGATTCACCCTTTCTGCCGCTCCCGCTGAATTAGCCATAACGACAACCGCAATTTTGTCTTTTTTAACACCCATGACATTAGCATGAAACAAATACATGTGCCCGCTGTGTGTAAAATCGTCGCCTACATAAGCGAGCGAGGGATTTTTAAGAAAAAATTCATAACCGATCTTAAAATTTCCATCTAAAAACACTGCATCATTTTGCGCCTTAAACATTTCGCCAACCAAATGCGACGGTAAAACTTCCTTTCCATCGTAAACGCCGTCATTTAAAAGCATAATCATCATCTTGCCGAGATCATTGACACTAGTATAAAGATTTCCTGCTGGTACATCTCTTATCGCGACATCCTTTGTCCGCTGCCCTTTTTCGTTATAGCCTTGAGATAATTTTCGTTCAATATGCGGCTGAATTCGATAAGATGAATTCACCATTTCCAATGGCTGTAATACCGATTCTTGCATAACAGCCTCATATTCTTTTCCGCTGACACGTTCCAGCATAACCCCCAACAAGTCTGCCCCCAGATTACTGTAAGAATGAATAGTGCCTGCCGGATATGCGAGATACTCTTCGGCTAGTAAAGGAACCACACTCTGAAAAATTGCTGGTTGCTCTCCCCACATCCCTTTAACGATATCACTCGGTAATCCGGAATGATGAGTCATCAGTTGGCGAGGTGTGAATTCCTGTTCTGTAGAAAATCGCGACTTTATTTTAAATTCAGGAATATAACGCTTGATTGGTGCGTCTATATTCACCTTTCCAGCTGCTTTAAATTTCAAAACCGCAATAGCATTAGGAATCTTGGAGATTGAGCCAGCACGATAAATCGTATCCGGAGTTGCAAGTTTATTAGTTTCCTGATCTGCATACCCATATCCTTTGGACCAGACAATACGATCACCAACTATGATTGCCGCGCTAAGACCAACAATTTTGTTGTTGGTCATTTCATCCAGTATCAATTCAGAAGCATATTGCTCCAAAGCCCTATTATCTCCTTGGCGCAGCTCAGGAAGCGGCAATGGCTGCACAACCTGCGACGCACCGAACAAAAATCCGCCAATCATCCTGGTTGCCAGCAGCAGAAAAAGAATGAGCCATCCAGCATCCAAAACCTTTCGCTTACTCGCCGCTCTTACGGCCTTTTTCCACTGCAACATGCGCACACCTCCTTGCTGCAAAAACAAACGAATTCTATATGTTCTCCTATGCTTCAGATTTCAAACAAGCATGACTTCTTCTTGTTCGTTACGACATCTTCAATGTAGTTGTCATAACCTATGCGAATAATTGTCAGTTATCCTTTCTATTTTTTTCAGAAAATTCCTTCTTCTTTTATACTACGTATTTATTGGTTTCATTTTCTCACATCTCACTCTACCGGTCTTGTTTATCGCCATAAGCTTTTAATTTCATCGTATTACTATGTAAAAACAGAGTCGCTTAGGCTAAATACTAAGCGACTCTGTTTTACAATTTTTAAATTTTTTCCAGATCATCAGATTACTATATATCAAGACTTATTTTACTAATTATTTTAGTATTTCTTCAGATTTAATGTTCGCATTTTCAGCTGGCGACGAAAAAGGTGATTCCTTTGAAAAATCAGCGACACTTTTTTTGGCACGAGCTGCTGTGACAACTGTTCCCGGTCCACCAATGCAACCATAATTACAGGCCATTCCTTCCAGAAGCAATCCATTCTTTAGTCCCAACTTCGCTAACTTCATAATTTTTACACATTCAGCAAGGCCTTCTGCGCATTCTATTTTTACTTCCTGGTCAGGATTTAATTCATGAATTCTGGCCTCAACAGCTTTAGCAACGCCTCCTCCAACTGCGTAGCCTCTCCCCGTAACAGAAGCTTGCTCAATTTTTCCGTCCACTTCAATTTCGGAAGGCTCAATTCCCTTAGCAACGAACATTCCCATCAGCTCTTCAAAAGTTATAACAAAGTCTACGTAGTCTTTGACATTCTCCTGCAAAGCTTCAAGTTTCTTTGATATACATGGTCCAATAAAAACAACCTTACTGTCAGGATGGCTCTTTTTTATGTAGTGAGATGAATAAACCATAGGTGTGCTTGATTCAGATATATAATCATTAATCTCCGGAAAATTTTTCTCAACCATCAATTTCCACGAATAGCAGCAACTAGTACCCATAAAAGGTTCTTTTTCTGGCACCATCTCGATAAATTCTTTGGCTTCATTTAAAGTAGTAATATCAGCCCCAAGACCGACTTCTACTACTTCCTTGATACCAAGCTGTCGGATTCCGGCAAAAACCTGTTCTGGTGTAGTTAATGCCCCGAACTGTCCTGCAAATGAGGGAGCTATTATTGCATATACTTGTTTCCCGCTCCTGATAGTTTTAATAAGCTGATAAATTTCCGACTTGTCAGCAATTGCACCAAACGGGCATTCCTGAATACATTTTCCACAGGCTACACACTTGAAGTCGTCTATTTCCGCACGTCCCAGATAGTCCGAGCCGATTGCATTTACGCCGCAGCTCTTAGAACACGGCCTTTCATATTCCACAATTGCATGGTATGGGCACTCATTCTTGCAGAGTCCGCATTTAATGCACTTTGCTTGGTCGATGACGGCTCCCCCTTTCTCAATTGTTATAGCATTCTTAGGGCAAACATTCTTACAGGGATGAGCTAAGCATTTCCGACAGTTATCAGTTACAAATACAGACTTCGTAGGGCAGGCCTCACAGGCAATCTTAATTACAGACACCAATGGCGGCGTATATACTCTGGTATCAACATCTATATCCTCTATGCCCTCTGAAATAGCCCCAGTTTCAGCAGCTGTTCTTGCATCAAGGCCAAGAGCCAAGCGAAGTCGCTCACCAATGACGGCTCTTTCTCTAAAGATGTTTTCCCTATACTGTGCCTTCTCGCCTGGGATTAATCGGTATGTTTCATCACCAAGCTTTTTCAGGTCTATATCATCGTAAGCAATTCTTGCAATGTCCGCAAAAACCATTCTTCGTATCTTAATGATATCATTATAAGACTCTTTCAAAGTTTTTATCTCCTTGGCTCTTAATTGTTATCTTTCAAAGTTTCAAATTGATGGTCATGACATTCAAAAGCAGCGTCCAATATAACAGACATGATTTCCTCGCGGGATGCATTATGATGCACAACCCCGTCAATAATAACAACTGGAGACACCGACTGCTTATTCTTACATTCTCCCAAACATCGAACTATTTCAATTTCCAGTGAAAAGTCAGGTCTAATCCCATTCTTTTCAAGAATAGTTTCTTTAAGGTTTTCAAGGCTGACTATTATAGCGTCTGCCCCCATCATTGTGCAGTTTGATCCAACGCAAACTTCAATTCTCATAAACTACTCCTTTCCATGATTTCACAAATTATCATCTGTTTTCGATATTTAAACAGCACATCTCATAAGCGCAAGATAATAAAAATACTCCTCCCAATATTTTCTCCTTTTACATCTTAAGGTCCGTCCAAACCTCATTAATAAAGAGAAAAGCATAAGGAGGATTTGAGAATGGCAAATAAAACACAAAGGATTTTAAATGCGTTGATATAATCCTGCATTTACTATTAAAAACACTTGTAAAATATACTAACACTTTAACAACAGATGCTATCACTTTTTGATTTTGTAAAAATTATCATTTAAAACTTTATATTCTTAATACTCTTTTATAGATAATGAACTAAATTTGGGATAGCCCTTATACATTTTGAATAACATCGCATCGCATCTTATTCCATATTATAGAATGAATTCCATTTTTATGCAATAGTTTTTCAAAAAAAATTCTAGTTACAAACTAAGATTATCCCCCCATGCCAGCCGACCCTTGTTATCTTTCCGTTTAGATTTTTAATAGTGAATTATACAGATAAAAGGGGTTTTCTCAATAAGTAATTGAGGAAACCCCTTTTATCTGTACTTAACACTATAACAAATACATTATTCGAACTATATACTTATAATTACTATATCACCATTACTAATACCACCAGCATTAGCCTCATCCGTATCAATGTGACACTCATCGGAATGCTCTTCGCCGGTTCTTACTAATACATTATTAAAGACAGTTTCTCGTTCACCAGTTGTTCTTATTGACACAACGTCTCCATTCTTAAGCCCGTATTTGGCGGCTGTTGCAGGACATAGATGAAGGTGTCTGGCGGCCACAATAATCCCTTTTTCCAGACAAACTTCACCCGCTGGTCCTATTAGTACTCCTCCAGGCGATCCCGCTGTGTCTCCTGAATTTCTTACAGGCGGCGTTAAGCCAACGGCTCTAGCATCAGTAAGCGAGAGTTCAATCTGAGTCTCCTTACGTAATGGACCTATAACACGCAATTTCATCATTATCCCTTTTTCCGTAAGCAGGGTTACCTGCTCTTCAGCAGCAAACTGCCCAGGCTGTGTTATATCTTTTTTATTGTGCAATATTGCCCCATCACCGAATAATTTTGCCATATCTTTTTGGCAAAGATGCAGGTGTCTGGCAGATACGCCTATCCCTATAGAAAACTCCATATGAATCCTTCTTTCTTTTACTACTTTGCTAACCTTGACAAATTCATCATAAAAAGACTACGTTTTGGCAAATACGTTCTGTCTCCTTAGCGATAACCAATTCTTCATTCGTAGGTATGACTAATAATTTTAAAGCGCAGCCATTCTCGTTTATTTCTCTGATACCGTCACGAAGGGCATTCTTTTCTTTATCAAGCACAGTTCCCATAAATGCTAATCCTTCGCAAATTTTCTCTCTGATCATTGGTGAATTTTCGCCTAGCCCGGCAGTGAATATAATAGCATCTACACCACCCATAGCGACGGCATAGGCACCAATATATTTTCCAACGCGATAGGCAAAGATATCCATTGCCAGGCGTGCCCTTTCGTCTCCATTGCATGCTGCATTTTCGAGATCACGGAAATCACTTGACAACCCTGATATTCCAAGTACCCCTGACTTGTTGTTCAGATACTGATAGACCTGTTTTCCTGTCATATCCTCCATGTCCATCAAAAAGGGAATAATAGCAGGATCAACCTCTCCACATCTAGTTCCCATAACAAGACCCTCTAAAGGAGTGAATCCCATACTGGTGTCTATTGATTTACCATGCTTTACGGCTGCCACACTCGCACCATTTCCCAGATGACAAGTTATAAGGCGCAATTCTGCTGGTTCCCTTTTTAAATATTTTGCGGCCATCTCCGACACATATTGGTGGGAGATACCGTGAAAACCGTATTTTCTTATGCCATATTTTAGGTAAAGCTCATAAGGCAATCCATAAAGGTAAGCCTTTGCCGGTATCGTTTGATGAAAAGCCGTATCAAAAACAGCCACGTGTGGAGCATTTGGGACAATCGACATACAGGCTTTGATTCCTGTCAGATTGGCCGGATTATGCAATGGCGCCATAGGTATACACTTTTTTATGTCTTCTATTACCTGATCATTGATGAGCACAGATTGGTTAAACGTCTCCCCTCCATGCACTACCCTGTGCCCAAAGGCTGCAATTTCGGTCAAGTCATTTATTACTCCGTACTCCTTATTTACCATAGCATCAAGAACCATTTGTATGCCTTCTGTATGATTAGCTACTGGCCTTTTTATTTCTATTGCGTAATCATAAACAGAATAATGCTTCAAGAAGCTTCCATCGTTGCCTATCCTTTCCAGTAGCCCCTTGGCTAAAACCTTTTTAGATTCGCTTTCTATCAGCTGATACTTTATTGAGGAACTTCCACAATTCAAAACAAATATATTCACTTTGACCCCACCTCAAATACGGTTAAATATTAACGCCGTTATAGATTAATTTCTTAATACCATGGCCACTGAGTACTAGTATATAAGAACGAACATCGTTCGTTCTTATATTCACAGAGAAAAACATTATGATAATGCATGGATTGAATCTATCGTTCCATTTTACGGAATTAATTCCATTGTTATGAGTCGACCCACCATTAAATTTTTTACTCAAACTGTGAACTATTTTTTAAAGCCCAAACATCACCCTTAATTCCATATTATAGAACTTATTCCATTTATATGCAATGCTTATAAAAACAATTTTTAGGTTTTCGTATTCGCTAAATTTTTCTTTTTCGACAGAATTACTTTTTCTCCCGCTATAGCTCCCCATAAAATATCTTATTAGCTGCCCTATCCGTATAATTCTTTTCTAGCATGGCTTTATGGGATAGAAATTCTGGGTCATCCATGTATTTGGCATTATTTGGGCAAACCATTATACAGGCTTGACATTTAATGCAAATACCCGTAACATTCAACGGATTTTCTTTGCTAATAGAACCCATTGGACAAACAGCAACACATAACCCACACTTCTGACATTTTACCACATCAGTTTCAGGCTTAGCTTTTAGAAATACTGCAGGCTTTCCGTCTACCCCAAGAGGTGTATAATATGACCCTACAACGTCACGTTTGCTAATTTCAACTGGTTTGGGAATATTTGTCATTCTTTTAATTTTCTCAGCAAGTTTCTTAGCAAACATCTGCATTTCTTCACTGTCTGCTGCATCAGGACGCCCTGCGCCTATCTTGTCGGAAAATACATGAGCGGAAACAAAAGCTGCCCCCGCTATTGTATGAAAGTTGTTTCTTTCTAACTCATTTCGCAGTTCGAGAAGGCAATCATCATAATTTCTATTGCCAAATACAGCAATAGGCACCGCCAACGCTCCATTTCCTATGGCACCGCTTCGTACATAAGGCAACAGCTTGTTTGGAAACCTGCCTGCATAAACAGGCGTTCCCCATATCACTAAATCTTCTTTCTGGAAGTTCAGATGATGATTTCTGTTTTGCGGCAAAGTATAATCAATAACTTTAATAGGATGACCAAGTTCAGCGCCAACAGTAGTCGCTACATCTTTAACAATTTTAGCAGTATTTCCAGTAGGACTAAAATATACTGCAAATATGTTATTGATCATTTTTCTATAAAAGCTGGCTTGCGTTTCTCTAAATAGGCCTTCATGCCTTCCTTTTGGTCATCTGTTGCGAAGCATAAGCCAAATACCTCTCCCTCGTAAGAGACACCTGTAGTGATATCCGCATCAATACCTCGGTTGACAGCGACTTTTGCCAATTGAACAGCAAGCTTTGCATTATTTTTTATTTTCTCGGCCGTCTTCATGACAGCTGGCATCAATTCAGCTTGCGGCAAAACTTTGTTCACCAAACCTATCCGCAAGGCTTCCTGGGCGTCAATAATACCTGCCGCATAAATAAGTTCTTTGCCCATGCCGCGTCCTACCAAACGTGTTAAACGTTGCGTGCCACCGAAGCCAGGCGTAATACCCAATCCAACTTCAGGCTGCCCAAATTTAGCATTTTCTGACGCATAGCGAAAATCACAGGCGCAGGCTAATTCACAACCACCACCAAGTGCAAAACCATTGACCGCTGCAATAACAGGTTGTGGTAAGTTTTCTATATTAGCGAAAACTTCTTGTCCATAACGGCCAAATTCGCGTCCTTCAATCGCATTCATCTGGGACATTTCCTTAATATCCGCACCAGCAACAAAGGATTTTTCGCCGGCACCGGTAATGACAACCACAGATACCTTTTTATTTCCTTTTATCTCCGTGATACAACAATCTAAATCATGCAGAGTTTCATAATTCAAGGCATTCAATGCTTGCGGACGGTTGATTGTAATAACTGCAATCTTGTCTTCGATATTTAAATTTAAATTTTTTAATTCTTGCATGCTAAACCTCCTGTCTTTGATGCCTACCAATGCTATTCAGAATAATCATAGAAACCGCGTCCAGTTTTTTTGCCTAAATAGCCAGCTTGTACATATTTGCGCAGCAATGGGCATGGTCGATATTTGGGGTCGCCAAGTCCTTCATACAATACTTCCATAATAGAAAGCACTGTATCGTTACCAATCAGATCCGACAAAGCCAATGGTCCCATAGGATGGCCGAAACCAAGCTTAGCTACCGCATCGATGTCTTCTTTGGAAGCCACGCCTTCCATCAAGGTATAAATGGCTTCATTAATCATAGGAATCATGATACGATTGCCGACAAACCCTGGGAAATCAGCTACCTTAACCGGTGCTTTTCCCAATTCTTGTGCCAGTTTATATATATTTTCAGATGTTTCTTTCGAAGTTCCCAAACCATCAACTATTTCTACAAGCTTCATAACCACAGCTGGATTAAAAAAATGCATTCCGATTACACGATCAGGACGTTTTGTTAATGCTCCAATAGCAGTCAATGGCAGTGAGGATGTATTAGTTGCTAAAATAGTGCGTTCGGGGCACAACTCGTCTAATTTGGTAAAAATCGCTTTTTTGATGTTCATGTTTTCAATAACGGCCTCTATTACAAGGTCTACATCGCAAACTTCTTTAGTCAGTTCGACCACAGGAGTAAACCGGCTTAAAATAGCATTTTTTTCATCTGCTGTGATTTTGCCTTTTTCCACAGATTTTGACAGGTTTTTTTCAATGCCTTTCAGGCCTCTCTCAACAAACTCCATTTTGATATCATTCAGGACTACTTCAGCACCATTTTGTGCAAATACTTGTGCAATACCTGCTCCCATTTGCCCAGCGCCGATAATCATAACTTTTTTAAAATCCATGTACATAACCTCCCTAGTTTGCCTTTCTCTTACGCAATTCTTCGGTCATGATTGGCAATATCTCCAAAACATCGCCTACAGTACCGTAATCTGCAACTTGGAATATAGGTGCGTCTTTATCCCTATTGATGGCTATGATAACATCAGATGAAGACATTCCCACCAAATGCTGCACAGCTCCTGAAATGCCACAGGCAATATAAATCTTGGGTCCTACCGTCTTACCCGTTTGACCAACCTGGTGCATATGAGGTATCCAACCCGCATCTACCGCAGCCCTTGATGCTCCAATGCTGGCTCCTAATACTTCGGCCAAGTCTTCGATTAGCTTGAAGTTCTCTGGCTTGCACATGCCACGACCGCCGGCAACGATAATCTCGGCTTCCTCCAGGTTACAGGATGTTGTGCATACTTTTACTACCTCTATAAGCTTGGTCCTAATATCCACTGCCTTGATATTACTCGCCACTCTCGTTATTTTTCCAGTTCTCTCGTAATCAAGCAGCGGTTTTTTAAACACGGATGGACGTACAGTTCCCATTTGAGGCCTATGTTCCGGGCAAAGAATAGTAGCCATGATATTTCCGCCGAAAGCAGGTCGCGTCCAGGCCACCATTCCAGTTTCTTCATCAATACCCAGATCTGTGCAATCTGCTGTCAACCCTGTACCGATGCGGCCAGCAATACGCGGTCCTAAGTCACGGCCATTATTTGTAGCTCCGACCAACACTACAGATGGCTTATGCTCTTGTATCAAATCCGTAATCACAGCTGTGTATCCGTCCGTATTATAATGTTCTAATTCATCAGCTTCTGCCAAGAAGACCTCATCAGCGCCTGCAGCAAATATATCTTTAGCTAATGCGCTCACTTCTTTTCCCAACAATATACCTGCCAGCTGCTGCCCCAACTGGTCAGCTAACTTGCGTCCTTCACCCAATAGTTCGAGGCTAACGTCTTTTATTTTACCTTCGGATGTTTCTATAAATACCCATATATTCTTATATTGCGACTTATCCATTGTTACTTCTTTAACTATTTCTTCTCTTTTTATCGCCTTAACAGGGCAAACATCAATACACGCTCCGCACTCGGTACAGGCTGAACTGATTACTGCTTTACCATCTTTCAAGCTTACAGCGCCAAATGGACAGGTAGTTTCACAAATTCCACAGCCTACGCATTTTTCCCCATTTACTATAACTGCCATTTTTATTTTTCCTCCGTATTACACAATTTTGGCTTCTGCTAGTTTATCTAGCAAAACAGTAACGTTTTCCTTAGCCGTGGGCTCATTGATAATTATTCCCTGAACACGTCTCGGAGGGCTAAAAATCTTGCTAACCCTGGTAGGAGAACCGGCAAGCCCTATTTTTTTCTCATCTGCCTTAACGTCTGCAGCACTCCAAACCGCAATTTCTGCTCTATTAGCCTTCATTTTCCCTTTTACGGTAGGAAAACGCGGCTCAAAAGCAGCCGCTTTGATGACGGAAATAAGCACAGGCAGTTTTACCTCAATGACTTCATATCCATCTTCGCACTCTCTGTCAACCGTAGCCGTATCGCCTTTAATGTCTATCCTGGACACATAAGTTGCTTGTGCAATACCTAAATGCTCCGCTGTTTCCGGCCCTACTTGTGCCGTGTCGCCATCTATAGCCTGCTTGCCGCAGAAAACCATGTCTACATTGCCGATCTTCCTGATGCTGGCGGCTAACGCATTGCTAGTTGCCAATGTATCCGCTCCACCAAAAGCACGATCGCTTATCAGTACCGCCTTATCGGCTCCCATGGATAAACACTCTTTCAGTGCAGTCTTGGCCTGAGGAGGTCCCATTGAAATTACTGTAACATTAGCACCATATTTATCCTTAAGCTGAAGTGCTGCTTCCAGAGCATTCTTGTCAAAAGGATTAACTATGCTTGGTACACCTTGACGAATCAAGGTATTAGTTACAGGATCTATCTTTACCTCAGTTGTATCTGGTACTTGTTTGATACATACTACGATTTCCATTCGTTTTGCCTCCAAAGTATTAAATTACACTATAGTAATCTTTTTCTTGTCTTTTAAAAGTTCTCCTGCTATCACCATACGTTGAACTTCATTAGTACCCTCATAGATTTGGGTAATCTTAGCATTACGCATAAGTCGCTCCACAGGATAATCTGTAGTATAACCATAGCCGCCATAAACTTGTACTGCTTCGGTTGTAACTTCCATTGCTACATCTGAAGCGTAGGCTTTAGCCATAGCAGCTTCTTTTGAAAAAGGCTTACCAGCATTTTTGAGACAAGCCGCTCTGTATACCAGAAAACGTGCAGCATCAATCTTTATGGCCATATCTGCAATTTTAAAACCAATTACCTGGAAAGAGGAAATTGACTTGCCGAACTGTACCCGTTCCTTTGAGTATTTGATAGCATGAGCCATCGCTGCTTCGGCAATGCCCAAAGCCTGAGCCGCAACACCGATACGCCCAGCATCTAATGTACTTATAGCAATCTTGAAGCCTTCGCCCTCTTTGCCCAAAAGATTTTCTTTAGGCACCTTAACATCATGGAATACTAATTCCGTCGTAATGGAAGTATGTCCACCCATTTTGCTTTCCTTCTTTCCAAAGGAAAAGCCCGGCATACCTTTCTCCAGGATAAAGGCGGAGATGCCCCTAAACTTCTTTGCTCTGTCTGTCATGGCGAAAACCACATAGGTATCAGCCTCATTGCCATTTGTAATAAAAATCTTGCTGCCGTTCAGGACATAGTGGTCACCCTCCAAGGTGGCTACCGTTTGCTGTGAAGCTGCATCAGTACCTGCATTAGGCTCCGTAAGTCCAAAAGCTCCAACATGCTTTCCTTCGGCAATAGGCCGCAGATACTTTTGTTTTTGTTCCTCTGTGCCATAAGCCATGATTGGACCAGCGCACAAAGATACGTTTACCGATAAGGTAATGCCCATACCATCGTCAACTTTAGAAAGTTCTTCTACTGCCAGAATATAGCTAAGATAGTCTCCGCCTGCACCGCCATAAGTCTCTGGAAAGCAAATACCGTTAAAACCGACATCACCCATTTCATTAACCAGGCTTCTGTCAAAAATATGTTTTTCATCTCTTTCAGCTATGGTGGACGCTAGTTTCTGTTCTGCAAATTCCTTAGCTAGTTGTTGAATTGACTGTTGATCTTCGGTTAATTCAAAATCCATGCGCTAATCCCTCCTCTCATCAAATGGATTCTACAATAGTAGCCGTTCCCTGGCCGCCGCCAATACATAATGTGGCAAGACCTAGTTTCTTATTATGTGACTTCAAAGCATAGAGCAAAGTTACAAGAATGCGTGCTCCGCTGGCACCTATAGGATGTCCGATTGCAATGGCACCTCCATTGACGTTTACCATCGTTTTGTCAAGGTTAAGCTCCCTGCCCACTTCCACAAACTGAGCTGCAAAAGCTTCATTTGCCTCAATTAAATCGAGGTCTTGTACAGTTAGCTTTGCTTTTTCTAGAGCTTTGCGGGAAGCTGAAATAGGCCCTAGTCCCATATATTTAGGGTCCAAACCTGAAGAAGCATATGATACGATGCGAGCCATAACTGTAAGGCCTAACTCCTTAGCCTTATCTGCTGACATCAATACTAAAGCGGCTCCGCCGTCATTAACACCCGATGCGTTACCAGCCGTTACTGTGCCATTTTTTTTGAATGCAGGCTGCAATTTAGCTAATGAATCTACTGTAGTACCTTCTCGCGGAAACTCATCAGTATCAAAAATTATCTCGCCCTTTTTTGTCTTAATTATTACCGGCACAATTTCAGCCTTAAAAGCACCGTTTTTGATAGCTGCACACGCTTTTTCCTGTGATTCAAACGCTACTTGATCTTGCTCTTCGCGTGTAACATCATATTTCTCTGCTATGTTCTCAGCAGTTATACCCATATGATAATCGTTAAAAGCATCCCACAGGCCGTCTTTAATCATCACATCCGATAGAGTAGAATCACCCATACGAAGTCCCCATCTTGCTTTCGGGCTAGTAACAAAAGGAGCATTACTCATGCTCTCCATACCGCCAGCAACGATGATATCTGCGTCTCCGGCACGAATAGCTTGTGCGGCCAGTTCAACGCTTTTCAGTCCTGAACCACAAACCTTGTTAACGGTAAACGATGGCACCTCTTCAGGAACACCTGCCAAAATACTTGCTTGTCTGGCCGGGTTCTGACCTAATCCTGCCTGCAAAACGTTGCCAAAAATAACCTCGTCCACTTGTGCCGGGTTAATCTTAGCCCTATTAATAGCCTCTTTAATAACTATGGCTCCTATTTGTTGTGCCGACAAATCAGCAAGTCCTCCATTAAACTTACCTACTGCTGTCCTTACTGCACTAACAATTACTACTTCACGCATTATTTTATCCCCCTGTTCTCTCTGAACACACATAGCTAATTTATATTAGTATATTTATTTTAATGTTACATATAATGTAAATAGGAAGTTTATTATCAAAACTTCCTATTTTTATCACTTATAGACTTTCAGCAAATGCTTGGATAGCTGTTTTCGCTTGCCCAAAATCGTGCATTTGTTGGTCAATACCAATTTTAATGTGAGGAATATGGGCTGCATCTAAAGCTTTCTTCAGATATGGATACTCCATTTCTTCCGGATCGCAAAATTGTTGCATAAAGAGAATAAGGCCCTTAGCACCACTATCTTTCACAATCCTAGCGACGAATTCTCCTCTGTTGTTTTTAGCAGATTCCGGATCATAAAGAAGAACATCGCAGTCAATATTAGCAAATTGTTTAGCAAGTGCCATCATAGGATCTATATCTTCAGGAGCGTCAATGCGGAAGGCCCGGCTTTCGTACGCAACATCATCAGCAGCGATAGCAATATCATTATCTTCCAAAGCTGCTAGAAGCACTGGATTGTCATAAATAATACCGGAAGTAACAATCTTCTTACCATGCCATTTGCAAATTGGAAGAGCAGCTAGTTTTTGGTTCAATTCTTCCAATTTCGCTGTGTACTCGTCTTTCAGCATAAAGAAAGCTGCCTTTAATACTGCGGAACGAACAGTAGGCTTAATTACATCGCAGTGCTCAGAAGCTAATTTTACAAACTCGCGACGAGCTTTACGGCTAGCATTGTAAATCTTAATGCTCTCGAGAATATCAGCATCGGTTATTTCTTTGCCGGTAATCTTTTCTAATTCTTTCTTTACATTAGTGTATTGATCTACGCTGAATTTCAAACCATAAGAGGTAGCACGGTTTTGGGGATGCGCCAAGAATATTACAGGCATCTTGTCACCCATAGCTACACGGATATTTTGGCTCATTGGGCGAAGGGTATCACATATGGTTGGGGTAATAATGCCGCTAAGATCGTCTAAACTTCCGTCTAAGAGCATTTCTAGTGACAATTGCGCAATTGTGCAGTAGAAGGTTGCGCAATACTCTTTAGCACGGCTAATATTTTTATTGTTACTTCCCCATACACCAAAGGGAACCATGCCCGCAGCGTAAACAAGTTCTTCAGGTGCATAGTAAGGGAGAACTCCTATTATTTTTTTACCCTGCGTTTTATACATAGCAAGTTGCTTTTTAGGATTTGCTGCTATTTCCTTAAACTCGTTGATAATAGTTTCCATACTTATTTGCCGCCCTCCTTTACTTTCTTGTTGACTTCCATAGCCTCAACAAGACCTTGGACACGTGTCTCATACTGCGCTGCATTAAAGTTTCTAGGATCAGCTTGGTCACCATCGAATCCGGCACAAGGCACGCCTAAATCTTTAGTGAAGCGACGTTGCATTTCTGCCATGTAGCCACTCCAAGGCTTACAACTCCTGTTGTAATGAACAAGCACGCCATCAACTTTATTATCGCGGCAAATGCCTTCACGCCAAGCTACGCCTTGCTCAATGCACACTGAATTTGGAGCTTTGCAATAAGCCCGAACCATTTCGTCAAGGCCATTATATACAAAACCAAAAGCTGGTGCGTATACTACAGCAGTAACATTAACGCCGTTCTCTTTGAGAGGTTTGAAAAGAGCAGGTAGTTTAGGCCAACAAGGAATACCCTCAAACATAATGCGGTATTTTTCCGGGAACGGAAGAGTACTGCCTCCTGTCCTGACTTTATCTTCTAATTCGGTAGCAAGAAGTTCAAAAGCTTCAGCAGCTTGAACCTTACCACGAGCAGTAACAACATCGGCCATATGGTTAAACAGGTCAAACCCGCTCATCGGAGCTGGTTTGTATTGTAAGAAATCACAAACCTTCAACCACGCCTTAGCAGTACGGTTCGCATTAGCGCAAGCTTTTTCAAATCTTTCTTCATCAAATTTACGACCGGAGATTTCTTCCAGTTTTTTTATAGCGTCTTCAAATTGACAACGTATATACTCAATGTTAGCATTCTCAACTTCAACAGTGTTATTGTAAGGAATATCAATCATTATGAGAGGTATGTTATGCATACGCGCAATATTTTCATACCATTTAGTCATACAGTTACAAATATTATTGCAACAAAGAACAAAGTCCGGTTGCGGCATAACCATTTGGCGATAACTCTTTAGAGCTGCTGTGCGGCGTTCTTTTTCTTCGCCCTCCGGAAGCTTGGCAATCTCGTTTAGATCATCAACAACAGTGAATGGCTTCATTGTCTTAGGATCCTTTTTAGGTTTGCCGGTAACTGTATCAATAACAATTTTTCCGCTGTCATCTTTTAAGGGTTTGCCACTATTAGGATCAATTACATATTGACCTGTAGCAGAATCCAATTTTTTAGCAGCTCTTTTACCTGCTGCATAAGCAAGACTAATACGAGCATAGCCACAAATATCATTATCATATCCAAGATCTTCCGCTGCTTGGCACATGACCTCACCATCACGGTTAGCCGCAATACCGGCTGCTTGGTTTTCAGGATATACAACATGAAGGCCAAAGGCTTCGGCCAATTCACAAGGGAATTTTGAAGAAGACCAGCCTACCAGCTCTCCTCTTTTTTTAGCTTCACGCGCTTCAGCATACACGTTTTCCACAACATCTCGTAATGCTTGAACGCCCGGACTTACTTCCGTTTTAGCCGCTTTTACCGGCACTTTTACTTCTTCGCTCATAGTAATTCTCCTCACCTTTATTCTTACTCTTCAATAGTCTCTTGATAAGCAAGCAAAGCAGCGCCAAGGGCACCGACATACTGTGTTAAGGGACTTGTGTGAATTTTCTGGCCTAACTCCTCTTCTAAGGCTTTAACCACCCCGAAGTTTTGTGCTACGCCACCCGTCATAACTATATCCGGCAAAACGCCTACGCGACGCACCAGACCCGTTACACGGTTAGCGATAGAATGGTGAATTCCTTCGATAATGTCGCATTTATCAGTACCCATGGATAACTGGCTGATTACTTCGCTTTCAGCAAAGACAGTACAGGTGGAACTTATTGCTACACGATGCGTGCTCATTGCCCCAAGTTTAGCAAGATCAGCAACCTTTACCTCCAGAACTCTCGCCATAACATCGAGAAAACGGCCGGTACCGGCTGCACATTTATCATTCATTTGGAAATTCACCATAACGCCGTTCTCAATATGAAGAACTTTAACATCCTGACCGCCAATATCAATAACTGTATGAACATTATGGAATAAAAAGGCTGCTCCTTTTGCATGGCAAGACAATTCGCTCATTTGCTTACAAGCTAAATTCATTAAAGCGTTCCTACCGTATCCAGTGGCAAGTATGTACGTCATATCATCCAGCGTCTTACCTGCGTCTCGCAAAACTTCATCAATGGCTCTCTGCGGCCCACTGGTTCCTGCTCCAACATCAATAAGCGATTTACCGATGATCTCTTTCCCGTCCTTCAGAATAATACACTTTGATGCCGTCGAACCAATATCAATGCCTAATGTATACTTCGTACTCATACTTGCCTCCTAGAATATCGTTAGTTATTTTAGCAGCCCTATGCAATAATTAATAAAACCAGAAATTATAACGGCATTAGAAAGATTGCTTATGAAGCCACCAATTACCGGTACTACAAAGAATGCCAATCTTGACATACGGTATTTTTGACATACGGTGCTCATTGTGGTCATGGATACCGGCACGGCACCTAAACCAAAACCAATGTGTCCTACAGCCATGACGGCAGCATCGTAATTTTTCCCCAAAAGCATGAATGTAAGGAAATAGGCGAAGATAAGAATGAAGACAACTTGTGCCATCAACAACACCATAAGCTGACCGCCCAATCCTGCCAACTGCCATAATTGCATGGAAATGATGGACATAGAAACAAAAAGTCCCAGTGAGAATTCTCCAACGGTATCAATTGCTTCGTAAATAGCTTCACTTGTATTCTTTCTGGCATCCAGAGCAATTCGAACCAATATGCCAGCCAGCATAGCGCAAACATGAATCGGTAAATTTAAACCGAACTTTTTCAGTATTAAGAAGAATACTTGCCCCATACCAAGAGCTAACATCATCATGAAAACAGCACTAACAACATTTGCTTTGGATATCAAAGTGCCCACAGCCTTGCCGCCTTCTTTAGCGGCCTCTTCCTGGCCATCCAGGGAAGGATCTTCGAGATGGAAACGTTTAATAACAAAATTTCCGAATGGTCCGCCAACCATGCAGCCTGAAATCAAGCCAAAGGTTGCAGAAGCTAAAGCTACTTCCAAGGCAGCAGTTGCACCCGCATTTACAGCTAAAGGTGCAAACGCAGCCGCATTACCATGACCACCGGTCATAGGAGTACTGCCTGTCATAAGAGCGATAAGGGGGTTCATTCCCATTGCCATGCCAAGTCCTACAGATAAAACATTCTGCAAAAACGCTAATACTGCTGCCAAAATTGCGAAAATCACTACTAGCTTTCCGCCTTTTTTCAATAAGGCCATACTTGCGGCAGCACCGCTGGCTGCGAAGAAAATACAATAAAACAATGTGTTTGCTGTCTTATAATCAAAACGCAGCTCGGCAATACCCATGTAATACAAAGCTAAAGATATACAGGAAAAGATAGTGCCGCCGACAACTGCGCTTGGCAAGCAGTATTTCTTGAGAAAAGTAAATTTACTTCTAAGAAAGTCACCGAAATAAATTGCTAAAACTGCAAGGGCCAATGTCTCAAACATACCTAATTTAAGCACACCCATTATAAAATCCTCCTTATTTTTTCAATAATTGACCAGTGCCCACTCTAAAAGCGGGCCAATCGCTCTATTATTTATTTTTTAACAAAAGTCTCAAAATCTCTTATTGTTCTGGGTAATAACATTTGGTGGAATGGACAAACGGACTTAGGATTCTGGTAAGCCGCTTCTGTAAAAGCTACAATATATGGCCTGATCATATTCATATCTACGATCTCGTCTACCATGCCGTCCTGAGCACAAAACTTAGGCCGTGATTTCGTTACAAAATCCTCTATAAGCTTGTTCATCCTGTCTATAGTAGGCTGCAAATCCTTGCCCGCCTTCTTATCTTTCGCCAGACGACGTGAATACATTGCTGTTGCTGCTGTTTCCCCATTCATAACATAAATTTCACTGGCTGCCGTTCCAATAGAGAAAGCATTGGTGTCATTGCCTTGAGGTCCACCCAAAACATAATGAGCTGCTGCGGTTCCTTTGCGCAATGTAATTTCAAAAGATGGCAGGTCGGAATTCTGAATAGAATAAATAAGGGATTGGCCTAACCCAAGCAGTTCAGCCTTCTCTGCATCGTCACCTACATCAATACCGGAAGTGTCTTGTATCCATACCAATGGAACTCTGTCACGAGAGCACAAAGTTACGAATTCATTCATCTTAATCAGGCCCTGGCGATATAACTTGCCGCCTATTGCTGCCGGACTTTCCTTGTATTCCGGATAATTCAAAAATAAACCCTGTACGTTGGCTACAACTCCTACCAACAATCCGTTAATTTTGGCCAAACCTGCAACTATTTCCGGTCCGTAGCCTTTTTTATATTCCATGAATTCACTATTATCAAAAATACGCGCTAATACTTCGTAAATATCATAGTTGCGTTTTTGGTTCATGGGCACAATAGAATACAAATCATTGGCTTCAAATTTTGGCAGGTAAGGCTCGTCAACTCTGAAGAATTCCAAATCATAAGACGGCAGCATTCCTACATACTTCTTGATACCTTCAAGGACTCCTTCTTCGCTAGCATACACTTCGCGCATAAATCCTGTCTCATTATAATGCACATCTACAGAACCTGGAGGATTTTCCTTGACAGAATTTGACACCATGTCAGCTATTTGTTCAGCGCCTTCCATGTCTATATAACCCTTCGGCTGCATGCCGCCCAAAATACCGGCACCGCCTACAGCCATATTAGCCTTCTCATGAGCAATAAGAACCGTAGGACTGATGCTGTGATAGCCACCACCTGCAGGGTTGGTACCGTAGATACCTACGATAACGGGAATGCCCATTTGGTTCAGCTCCGCATTTCTAAAGAAAGGAGTGCCGCCACCCCTGCGGTTCGGATAAACTTTTTCTTGTTCATCGAATTTTACGCCACTGCAGTTAAGCAGATATACCAGAGGAATACGCAGAATCTTAGCAGTATCAGAAGCACGCAACAAATTGTCGGCTTGGCCTGGAACCCAGGCTCCTGCTAGTTTCTTGTTGTCAGAAGCCACAATCATAACCCATTTTCCATTAATGCGACCCAGACCTTTAATGATGCCTGTAGAACCGTCATTGTTTCCTTCCGGATTGTACAAACTATTCAAAGGTCTCCATGTACCCTCGTCTACTAAGGTCAGAATACGCTGCATAGCTGTCATCTGTCCGGCTTCGTTTAATGATTCCGTAGAACGTCCTGCGTTCTCGACGGTTTGAATTAAATCTTTTATTTCCTGCTCAACAGCTTTTAGTTCAGCTGTATTTTCAGCATTTTCGCTTCTTAGCTCTTTACCTAGCTCAGGCATGTTTTGAAAATATCTTGGCATTGAGTATAGACCCATGGTAATTCTCCTTTATCTTATTTCGTTTCACTAACAGGAACTTTAATAAATGCTTGGCCTGGATCTATTTCTTCTCTGATCATTCGAATTACTTCCGGATCTGGAGCCTCCAAAAGAACTGCTCTACTAACATCTATATCAAAACCTGTGTTTTCAATTACATCTTCCGGTGAAGAAGTAGGGTAGTAACCAGCAAGATACATGCGTTTTGTCTTTTCGTCAAACTTCATAGTACCTCTGTCTGTAACAACCATTATCGGCCCACGATTACCAGGCAATCCGGCTCTCTCACGTCCTCCAGGGCCGTCCATCCAACCGGCACTGGTAACATAATCTACCTTTTCTATAAAGCGACGTTTCTCGTGTTGCATCATTATAACTGTATTGGAATAGGTGGCAATACCGTTAGCTCCGCCGCTGCCAGTAAATCTTGTCTTTGGATGATAATAATCACCGATAGAAGTGGAATTAACGTTACCATAAGGATCTATTTGCGCTCCGCCTATAAAGGCGACTAATCTTTCAGTATTATGTAACCATTCATTAGTTTCAAAACCGATGAAGCGAACATTTGGCCACTGTACTCCACAATGTGCCATGAAGCGACAGTCACCAACACTACGAGGTACTTGAATAGGAGCGCAATCCATCAAACCGCTCTCTACGATAATATTGCAGTGCGGAGCAAATACTCTCTTGGCTACAGAAGCCCCAATTAGCGGCAAACCTGTACCTACAATAACCACCTGACCATTTTGGATTTGCTTGGCAATAGTTACAGCCTGCATTTCCTTATTTGTATAATTTGTGTAATCAGCCATTATTTTGCCTCCTTTGTCATGTCACAAGCATAGCCCAAACCAGGTACTACTTTTAGTTTTATCAAACGGCTAGCTCCGAGTTTGTCCAGGTAAGCATAATGATCTTTTACATCATAAATCCATTCCTTACAGAAAGCTTCGAAGTCTTCTTGTGTCTTACTTGCAACATCATAAGTCTTCAAGAAGGCATTGTCATAGTCATAGTAGTTATAGCATTGAGAAGGATGCGCACCATAAGGAGCATGTACTACGGCATCAACGCAGGCACAGAAGATAGAATTTTTAGATGGATCCTTACGAATTTCTTCATTGCTCACCAATTCCTCGCAGGTAACGATGCAATGCTTAGAAGCTATCGCTATATCAACATCATGGAATTCATCACCCTCAATAGAGCAAGTTCCATCCGGAGATGCCTTTTGTACATGGATAACGGCTACATCGATTTCAGGCACTGGTAAAGCAACTACTTTGTCACCAGGTTTAAATGGGTTGTCCATATAGACAAATTTATCATTAGGCAATTTGTCTATAGTCTCACGAACTTCCTTGCTGATGCCCCATTTATTCAATAAATCAGTGCCAAGCATTAATTTTACAGGCAGAAAAGGCAAGCCCAAAGATGCAGCATGTAACATCAGCATAATTGCATCTTGGGAATAATCTTCCATGTTTAACATGCCCTTTTCATAAAAATCCCTAAACCTGCGAGATACATTCGTAACTCCGGAGTTCGCAGTATAGCAATTATTATAGGCCTTTACACGGTTCTCACCAATTAACAAATCCCAATCACCGCCGGCAGGTCCACCTTCACCGACAAAATCTTTTAAACCTTGGCGCAGAATTTCATAAATCGCCGCATAAGGTTTTCTATTAGTGGTAAAACCACCAATAACAATATGATCACCATTTTTTACATACTTAGATACTGCCTCTGACAATGTACAAACCTTACTCATTCAAAAATTTCCCCCTTTTGATGTAATAACCAAGGCAAATAAATACTTTAACACCTCCGCTATGCATTATTTTGATCAAATAATTGAATTATAGTACACATCACCAGTTATTAGAGGCAAGAATGAACCCCTGCGTTCCGCTATACGGAATGCATCCCATTTAGTTAGTATAATATCCCCGTTTGTTATCAATTTTTACCATAATTTCATAATGCTTGAAGCTTTAGGATATCAGACATAAATCAGCACCACTTGTTTAAAGAACTGGTAACATCTCAGCAAATTAAGACCATGCAATACTTTGAGTGTTATAATTTTATTAAAAAGCGGTGAAAATAATGGGTATCCAGGATGGAGCACTTACTTTTACAAACAAACAATTAAAACCATTAGTCTAATTTTAATTTACCACATATCATCTCTTATTCCGTATTATAGAATGTATTCCATTTTTTTGCAATACCTCTCAGAAAAATATTTTATTTCATATCTTTTAGAGTTCGTTTTGCTTTTATCCGCGTAAACAGTCATATCCGTAATATATTTTTCACCACTAAACTCCATTGCTATTCTATGTCTACAGATGTAACAGGCAAAAATACTCTTATAATTATTTCGAACAGAATATTTAAGACAGTTTAAAATATTCTGTCTTAATGCTTACCTCGGGAATCATTCTAACTTGCCGGCATGAGCACTTATCGCATCGCCAGTAGCATTAAGCATAATACTTATAACAGAAACATTGCGTTTCCGATAAGGAAGTCCCATTCTACCAACTATTTATTCTCCATATTCATTAAGCGTTTCATTAATTCTTTTCGCAGATTCGTTATTCTATACTATAATTCCAATCAGTGCTAATCATATTTCCATAAAAACCTTCTTAGATATCAAAATCCTCGTGCCAGAAAAGCACGAGGAAAGCAAAATAAAACATCAGAACATTATTTAAAACTATAAGTTTCCACACTCAACTATTCTCGCCTTCTCATTTGGGACAAACCCTTATGCATTTATCACAATACTTTGTCTTATTTTTCAAAAAGCTTACTGCAAGAACTACGAATACAAACCAATCTCAAAATGCACCCAAGAATGCGTTCAGTGTAGCATAACGGGGTAATAATAACAATAATATTACCATAAGTATACATAATTATATTCTAATTCATTATGCGAATTCTATTCATTATGATCATCGCTGAAATGTAGTATAAAGAAGTGCCTTTACATTATCTTCGCTTCTTCTACAGCATATTTACCTTAACAAAACATAAGTCCGGGAAACGATTATGGTTTTAGCAATTTAAGCAAGAAAAAAATTGATACATTTGACACACCTAATTGTCCGCAAAAGCTGGACATGATTTGTCCTATGTGATTCAAAATTATCCTCTTAATCGTTACTATTTTCAATTTGCTGTTGCAATTTATAAATATTTTTATTTTATAAAATATTGCATAAAAATAGAATTAGTTCTATAATATGGAATTAATAGGTGAATACTACATATCTCTTTTTATTGTGATCAGAAAATTTGAATTCTAATAAGATAATAGTAATTATACAAAAAATAATTTTGCAAAATGGCAATGCTTACAGTTGACCAGAGCGCTGCCAGCAACTGGCTGAATTTTTCCGAATAATTATGTTGGTCTTCTCTGACACCTTCTATTGAGGTTCTTATTAAAAATTATTTATTCTAAAGTTCATAATAGTTCACTATATTTGTCTAGGAGGTTGAAGAAATGGTTCAAAGCGTAGAACGCGCAATAAATTTATTGAAAATTTTAACTAACATCAATAAGGAATGTTCCTTATCTGAGCTAAGTGAACTTTCTGATTTAGCACCGAGTACTGTTCATAGACTTTTGCTAACACTTAAAAAGGCCAACTTTGTATCCCAAGATGAGACTTCTTCTCATTATTATTTGGGCTCTGCGCTAATATCTATGGGGATTGTAGCCTCCAGTTATTTAGATATCAGGAAAAAAGCTTACCCGATTTTGAATGACCTTGCTCTCAGTACAGGTGAAGATGCTTACATGTATATGTCAGACGGCAATTATGGAGTTATGGTTCAAAATGTCCCTGGACCTCACCCTCTGAAAATTATTGGTTCGGCGTTAGCTCATGCTCCCTTGCACTGCGGCGCATCAAGAAAAGTTCTATTGGCTTACAAAGATAAGGCCTTTATTAACAATTATCTAAGTAAAAGTCTGGTTAAGTGCGCCGATAATACAGTTACCGACCCTAATATATTAGCGGAGCAGCTTCAAACAATTAGAGATAACGGGTATGCGCTTTCAATCAGCGAACATTTAAAAGACGCTACAGGAATGGGTGCACCAGTGTTCGATAGTTCAGGGGAAGTAATTGCATCAATTGGTGTTATGGGGCCAAGCATCAGAATAACAGAAGATAAATACCCTAGTATTATTTACCTTGTAAAAAAACATGCACGAGAGTTATCTATTTCTTTAGGATGCAAAAATTATTAATATTTTTTAATATATTGTCGCCAAAAGTTACTCTAATTGACATGATATTTAAGCCCTGCAAAAAATTCTTCACAATGGATATTATCATGGTTGGCAACCGTCTTATTGAAGAATGATTGATTTTTCATAAGAATTCTCTCTAGATAAAAAGAGAACGCACTTCGTGATGAAGTGCGTTTTTTGTTTGTTTTTCTACATAAGTTTTTACTTATGACAAGGTAAAGGAGGACACTTAAATTTTGAAATTTTGATTTATAAAAACTTAATCACATGGTGTTGTTGATAGCGCTTTCGAGATCCAGCGTATGAACCACGCAATGCGCTTTGCCTCTGATTTTAGCTTTGTAGAGAGCGCTGTCGCTTTTGCGCAAAAGTTCATCGAATTGAACAGGAGTAGTGACTTTCATTTTTGCAATGCCTATGCTGACAGAAAGAGTCTGCAACTCCGAAGTTCCCGAAAAATGGCATTTGAATTTCCAGATGAGTTGTTCTGCTCTCTCTTGCAACTCATCGATTCGGCGTTTGCCTAAAATGACGATTACGAACTCGTCGCCCCCCATACGTATGCATGCATCGTTCGGAAAAAGTTCCTTCATTATTCGTCCCGACTTTTTCAGAACCATGTCACCGTAATGATGTCCTAGAGTATCATTAATCAGCTTAAAATTATCCAAATCAATATAAAGCATGCTAATGTCTGCATCTATCATCTTTTCTCTTATATCTTCAAACAAATAGCGTCGGGTGAACAAACCGGTCAACTGGTCTCTATAAGCAATTTGTTTGAGTTGAGCCTGTAATCCACGCTCCACGGTAACATCGCGAAAAACATTCAGCGTTCCAACAAAATTACCGAAAAAGTCATTAATTGGTTCAGCATGAACATCCAGAATCCGCTCCTTGCCGTTACATAGCATAACAATCCCACTTTCGCCGTCAAAATAAAGCAGATGTGGAGGATTGGCGGAGAACTCAGCTGATGCTTCTCTAATAGGATATGATTTGCAAACTAAGTCTTCAGAAGAGACTTGAAAATACTCTTCGAATTTTTGATTAACCATCAGCACATTATTTGCTGTGTCAGTAATCATAACGGCAAACGGCATCGTACGAAGGATCAGATCCAGTTTAGCGTCAATATTCTTCAACTCAGTAACATCCTGCGCCACGCCAACAGTGCCAATCAGTTCGCCGCAATCGCCAAATATTGGTGATTTATAAGTTTTTAATTGACGCATTCCTTGCGGTTCGGCTACTGTTTCATCAAAAACTCCTGGCTTTTTTGCTTGGATTACGATAGAATCAGTATCCAAGCAGACATAGTCACTATTTTCATATATTTCCTTAGGAATACTCCAGATGTGATAATGATCATAGCCTTCAACATCTTGACGCTCTTTTTGTACGGCTGAACAAAAACTATCGTTAACCTTGACATGTATGCCATCTAGACGTTTGAACCAGATTAGATCAGGCACACTATTGATTAGTGTATCAAGATAAGTTTGGTTCAGGGCAAATTTGCGCTCAAGAAGCACTTGCTGAATGATTTTTTGGTAACGAAAGGAAACTAATTCAGGTGAAAAAGAGTCGAGCCAGATATCAGCTATGTTATCCGAAAGTGAAGTCGGCACATGTTCCAACTGATTCGTGTACAGACAAAGAACAACCGAACTGCCGGCGCATATTTTTTCAATGCTGTCTAATTCAAGCTGGTCAAAATCGCAAATAAGAATGTCACAATTCGGATGGTTTTCTAGCATTGCGGCATCGATATTGGTTACCGATATACTAATTTCTTTGTGCATCGGTGCGGCTGCAATTAGTTGAGCTAAATTCTCGCTGCGGCTGGCAATTACAACATCAATATTACGGCGGTACATAATGTTGTCGCCTCCTATACAAACTATGGTACCATCATATCACAGCGCCGATTTCTTGCAAAGAGTACAATTGCAAAACGCCAGCAAAACTAATAATGGGAATAGTTGTAATATCCAAATGTGAAATTTTATAGTGCAGCATAATTGTTTGGTACTAACCATTAATTTTTTCCACTATAAATATTTTTTAAAAGAAAATTCGCCTAAACTATAAGTCTAGGCGAGCATAAAATACATATATTCATTTTTGCAAATAGCCTTAAACAGTAAAGTTTAAGGCTATTTTATTATATTTACTCTACGCAGTCAGCATCTGATTTCTCATACTCGTGGTAAATTCCGTCAGCTCTCTTTTTCGTAGCATTAGCACTTATATAAGAACCGTTGACGATATTCTTATACCCCTTCTTGATAACAATATTTCTAATATATTCTAAATGAGGACATCTATCATAGTGATGGTTGTCAGTTACCATGCAGGAAGATAAGTGTACCGTAACCTTGTCTTTCGTTATGTTGTTCTTTGTTATCAGTTTTTTAGACAAATGTTCCAATTTAGAAGCAACATTCTTGCCACAGCAGCCACCACAAGTAAAGGAAATATATCTTGTCGCTTCAGGATAATCCTTAAAAACCCCATCCTTATTATAAAAAGCGTTGGTGCAGGCAAAACCACTGCAACGTCTTTGAGCAATATCGCATTGAATGATAACTACATATTTAGCTGTCAAAATTATTCCTCCCTGTACCAGGTTTTGTTTTTGTTTCTTTTATTTTCTTTCTATCAGCGCCACACACTCGACATGCCATACCATAGTATGACGATATTAATACGCGCAATTAGAGTTTTGCGAAAAGGCTTGCAGGCTATGCTAACTACTTTTATTTCATCATCGTCATACCTTACCGAATAATCATCACGCTTATATCCAACGATTGATCAGACGTAGCTGCCATTATACAGTAATAGGTGAAATGAACTTTGGCCGACCTCTTCTACGGAAACCGGCAAAGATTTTTAACATCTATTTGTTGATAGCGGATTATCCTGTATATAGGAAAGTTCTAACCCAAGCGCAGTTTCTGCTTTTGCAAGTTCACTGCCCAAGTATGCCGCATGATCTAAACGTGAAACCAGCCCGCGCTTAATAGCAGTTAAGACTATGTCCTCTGCAGTATTCCCGCGTATCACTTCATTGAGAATTCCTTCTTCGTTATAGTGTTCGCAGACGATTATACTAGATTCCTTGTCAAGCATTATTAGGAAAAACCCTTCAGGGTCGCAGATCCAGTTCCTGCTACCAGCTGACTTGGCCTCTACAGTCTTTGGTTGCACAAATTTAGGTGGCAAAACCAGTGCTTCATTAAGAGGCCGGATTAAACACTCATGGATAATTTCGCCTAGCCGTGAAACATCTTGTGTGCTAATTTCGTCAATAACAGTAATATTTTTCAAAAATCCTTCAATTTCCTCCATAGCTATGTTCTTCAATACTGGCCGGGGACCTTTAGCGCCTACAATTCGCATGTTTGTCTCAATCCCATGCTCTTTAAGGGATAGAATTGCCTGGCCGGCATGGTGTCCTCTGGAATCGCGCCCACAAAGTATTAAAAAGCGTATATTAGGATTAGATACTACATTACGAATCATTCGCTCAATGCCTAAGTTTTCAGTAGCGAGAGAACCGACAATAGCGATATTTGCCAACATGCCTGCCTTCTTTAATTCAACCGGAAGGTCAGTATCGGCCAGCGTACAAACCGCTACACTTGCAGAAGGATTACCAACCAGATAATTACCTTCTACTATCGGCCATTTTTCAGGCACAGCTGATTTATACACAGCCGTTATTCCGCAGCTATCGCAAGAGCAACTGCAATGGCTTACTGAAATTGCGGTTTGAAGCTCATTATTATCTCCGCTTAAGATTAAGCTAGCACGGTTATACGGCTTAATAGGAAGACAAACTTCGCAGCCTAGACAACTGTGGCGTTTTTTATTTCCCTCTTCATGCCAACTCTCCATCTCTGCCCGAATTGCCATAATCTCAGGGTCATTAATATTTTTAAGATCGCTCGTGACTGCCTCCAAGACATCTAAAAGACATTCGCAGCTAGAGCATTTCTTTGTTTGCCGGACTTCATCCAATTCGCTATGGACAAGTTTAATTGTTTCTTTTTGATCGGACATTGATAATCTCCTCCTTCAACAAGTATGTTCAATTCTGCCTTCACAAAATTGCGTTTAGAGTAAACGTAATCCGTTCTTTACGAGGAACAAAGTACTGTCTTCTTTTAAAAATTGTCCAATAGTCAGTCTCATCTAAGCAAATAATACTGATGCTGCTAGGCTACAACTCATAACTAATAAACATTTTTTTCATCTCTTCAGATAATCGCCAGAATTTTTGTAGGGGATTAGCATTCAAAGAGATTAACATTTGACTCAACCTGATTATTAACCATTATTATATCAACTTCAGGCAAGAACATCGATATTTGTTTAAGATTTAAGAATAAATTCGCAATATCATTTATTTGGTTGAGAATTTAGAATAAGTCATATTTCATAATTAGCAATTCAGAACATTATCAATAAACACATGTACATAAAACAATATGTTTCCTATTTATGTGCAATAGTATATTTTTGTTTCAAGCTTCAACCTCGTACAAAAAAATGTTTCCTCAGGTAGATTTTCTGAGGAAACATTTTTTATCCTTATTTTTATGCACAAAAACTGTAAAACTTTTTAATTTTAAACTATTTTCTTTCTATCAGCGCCACGCACTCGACGTGCCATTTGATAAAATCGTGATACTGATACGCGAAATTGAAGTTTTGCGCGAATTCTCGCCCCCCTCTAAAAGCAATGGGCTGCGTTTTCTAATGAAGGTTTAAAACTTTGGACAACAATACAATTATAGGGTTTTAAATCTCTTGGGGGCCATACCAGTTTGAAAGAAGCTCTGCGGCATATGGCAACACTTGGACTCATGTCTAAAGAAAGAAGCAATTTGTCACTACATTTATGATAATTCCAATTTTGTCTAGAATATTGACCTAAGTCCAAATTAATCGTTCGATTAATCATTTTCATTATAATCATCAGACAAAAAAGTCTGCAATTTCATCGTTTAGCAGCAGATGACCTTGGTATATAAAAGGCTGCCTCGAAACAAAGCTTTGCAAGATAAAAAAATATAAAAACCGAGTTTGCTTTTCCCTAAATTTCAATATCTTGCTCTAATTATGTAATTTAACTTTTATAGGTAATGTTGTGCCTATGTATGCAAGATAACGTGAATACGCCGCAAAAAACATTGCTGGAATTAAACACGTTAAGCTTCTCAGCGCCAAACTCTGTCATTAAGCGAATACCATCCATTAAGGTATTTTCATCCGCAATAATCGGCAAAGCATTATCAAATTGTTCCCCGTTTTCAAAAATCGTCACATCTTTTATTTTTGTTGCATTCAGATAAGCTCCATACTGCTTCGTGCCAAAGAATGAGGCTACATAGTCGTTTTTCGGTCTGAATATAAGGTCTTCTTTCGTACCTTCCTGTTCTACCGTGCCCTTGTTTAATAAAACAATGCGTGTCGCCATATGAAAAGCTTCTTCTATATCGTGGGTTACAAAAACAATAGTTTTATTTAAAGTTTTAAATAGTCGTTTAACCTCCTCCTGAAGATTTTTTCTAACCAAGGCATCAACAGCTCCAAACGGCTCATCCATTAAAATAAGTTCTGGATCGGCAGCCAATGCCCTAGCCACTCCTACTCTCTGTTTTTGTCCGCCGCTAAGTTCCTTTGGTAACTTTGATAAAAAGGTACTGTCAAGTCCAACCAGCTCTATCAATTCTGCGGCACGTTTTTTCCTGCTTATCTCAGCTATTCCCATAATTTCTAATACATAGGAGATATTCTTTTCAATACTCAGATGAGGAAAAAGCCCTGTACTTTGAATGACATATCCAATGCCGCGCCTCAACTCGATAACATCCCAATCCTCAATAGGTCTGTTCTTTATATAAATTTGTCCCTTGTCTTGTTGATGAAGACGGTTAATCATTTTCAGCAAGGTTGTCTTCCCACAACCAGAGGAGCCAAGCAAAGCAACCATCTCCCCTTTCCGAATGTTAAGCGTCAGATCACCGATAACGTAATTCTGCGCATCATATGATTTATAAACATTCTGAAAAGATACCATATTCATCAAATCATGCCCTCTTCTCGCAGAAATTCCTTAGCTACCAGAGATGGATCTTTCTTTTCAATCTCCACAGCATAATTCATCTTTATCATTTTTTCATCAGAAATTTTTCCTGTTAATTTTCCCAACAGTTTATCTAGTTCCGGATATTTTTTGAGCGTTTCTTCCCTGATTAAAGTCGCTGCCTCATAGGCAGGAAAATAATTACGGTCATCTTTAAGCACTTTTAATTTTTCTTTGAGCAATAATCCATCAGTTGAAAAAGCATTGATGACATCAACCTTTTTAGAAGCTATAGCCACATATTTTAGGCCGATATCCATTTCCTTGGTATCTTTAAAATTAAAGCCATACGTCTTTGCTAAACCGTTATAACCATCATCTCTTTCAAAAAAATCATATTCGGCACCAAAAATATACCGGTTGCTAACACCAGCCAACTCAGAAAATGTGTTTATGTTATTATCCACAGCAGTTTTTTCCGGCAGTGCGAGAGTGTAAGTATTGTTGAATCCGTAACGCCCCAGCCATTTAATATGAAATTTTTCCGAATATGCTTTTTTCAAAGCATCATACATCGGCTCCTTTGTCTTCCCAGGTTCTTCCTTTAAGACAAATAACCAAGCCGTACCTGTATATTCAGGATATATATCGATATCACCTTTTAACATAGCAGGATGAATATTGCTGGTTCCGCCGCCAATGCCTAGCTTTCTTTCTACTTTTATATCAGTTTTATTTTCAATAAGTTGGGAAATAATTTCCGCCAAAATATACTGCTCCGTATGAGGCTTGGAGGCTACTGTAATCTTCTTTTCCGTTTTTGTGCAGCCAGCAGTTACCATTAACATAATGAGCAACATGAATGCAATGCTTTTCCTTTTCATTTTCTTCCCACCTTCTCTACATTTTTTTGTTTACCAGCTTTTCCAAGCCTCCTATAGTTAAATCAGCTGCCAAGGCAAGCAGTGCCACAAGCAAACTACCAGCTACTGTCATTTGAGGGAAATTTGTTGTTATTCCCCGCCAAATAGCAACCCCCAAACCGCCCGCGCCAATGAAAGAAGCAATGCCCCCGAGAGCTATGGTCATAACAACCATTGTTCTAAAGCCTGCCATCACAATCGGCATTGCCATAGGCAACTGAACTTTAATAAGAAGCTGATAATCTGTACTGCCCATAGCCACGGCCGATTCTATAACCTCTGAATCAACTGATCTGATACCAGCATAAGTATTTCTTATAATAGGTAACAAACCATAAATAACAAGAGCAATTAGTGCGCTGCTCGAGCCAATCCCTGTAATGGCTACCAAAAAACCGAATAAGGCTATGGAAGGTATAGTATAAATAAAATTAGTTGTCAGCATAAGAAAAGACGCCAATTTATTATGTCTTGTCATAATTATGCCAGCTGTAACGCCAATAATTGTAGTAATCACTATCGCTATAGCTGATAAATAAATATGCTGAAAAAGTAGTTCAATGAAAAAAAATCTTCTTTCAAAGAATAAATTTAAAACGTCTGCCATCAGTTGCATCGTGTTCTCCATTTACTTTAATTATATTTTTATAGCAAGTTAATTCGCTAATTCTCTTCTAAAAGCCTTTTATAATTCTTATTATAATTCCCTCAAGAGGGAGGTTCAATGTAAATGTCGGATTTTTGCAAAAATTCTATGTTTACATAAGTATATGATTTGCATCGCCTTTGGCATCGCTACTTTCGCCAATCATGAATTCTCTTGCAAATTATAAGAAACACTCCTGCGTTAGCAGGAACTGCCCCCCAGTCCGAAGAAATACATACTTAACGAATTTCCATAGGAGGTTACTATGAAAGCTGAGCGAATCCGGAAACTCAAAAATGGTATTTCACGCCCCGGTCCAATTGTCTACTGGATGAGCCGCGATCAGCGCGCTGAGGACAATTGGGCCCTGACCTTCGCCCAGAAACTCGCTTTAGAACAAAGTGAGCCTCTCGGTGTAGTCTTTTGTCTCACCCCCAACTTTGCGGGCGCCACCTTGCGGCAATACCATTTCATGTTAAAAGGATTGGCAGAAACCAGCGCATATCTTCGAACAAAAAATATCGCCTTTTTTCTGCTCGTCGGCGATCCCGTAACAGAATTGATCCGCTTCGTCAACCAATACCAAGTGCAAACAGTCATCACTGACTTTGATCCATTAACAATCAAACAGCAATGGAAACGAAATGCCCTGCAAGAACTTGCTATTCCTGTATACGAAGTAGATACCCACAACATTGTTCCTTGCTGGCTGGCCTCGCCGAAACAAGAGTATGGAGCCTATACTCTGCGGCCCAAGCTGCAGCGGGTGCTGCATTCTTACCTTGACTCTTTCATACCGCTACAGTATCATCCCGTCAATTGGCCCCATTCGGTTCCTGTCTTCGACTGGGAAAGCACCCTTTCCTCACTGCCCCTTGACAGACAAGTAGCTCCCATACAATGGCTTCAACCTGGCAGCCAGGCCGCTTGGCAGCAAGTAGTATATTTTCTCGATTATCACCTAAACGACTACGGAACACGCAGCAATGATCCTGCCGAGGACCGTCAGTCGAATCTCTCGCCATATCTGCACTTTGGGCAACTTGCTCCACAGAGGGTAGCTTTAGCCATTCTCCAGTACGGAAAACCTGGCCCCAGCCAAGAAGCCTTCTTAGAAGAGCTGATAATTCGCCGTGAATTAGCTGATAATTTTTGCTATTATAATCCAAACTATCAAACAGTAGACGGATTTCCAACCTGGGCTCGTCAAACCCTGGAACGTCATTGCCATGATGAGCGTCCTTATCTCTATGCCGAGGAGCAGCTAGACAAGGCCCAAACCCACGACTCCTACTGGAATGCCGCCCAACTAGAAATGGTCGGGCGTGGCAAAATGCACGGCTATCTCCGAATGTATTGGGCTAAAAAAATACTTGAATGGACACCGTCCCCTAAAGTAGCCTTGGAGACAGCCATTCATCTCAACGACCGTTACCTCCTTGATGGACGTGATCCTAACGGCTATACCGGCATTGCCTGGAGCATCGGCGGCGTACACGACCGTGCGTGGGGTGAGCGCTCCATCTTTGGAAAAATCCGCTACATGTCCGGCTCCCGCCTGGCTGTCAAATTTAATATGAACCGATATATTGAAAGGGTAAATCAACTTGAAAAGTAATCAATCTCTTATAAACTTTTTAAGCTTTTATTGCTCGTCAACTTTTTAGCCAAACAATCAATCGGTAACAGCCGGCAACGCCTATTACTGCCAAAACCGGCGAAAGTTGAGCTAATCCCTGCATGCCTAGGCTCAGCACAGCAAAAATGGCTAAAAAGAAGCCAATAATACGAGCGGCTTGCAAGCGTTTCCAATTGACCGGTACCGCCAGCAAATCACCTACTGAACGCGGAGCCGGCGTAAAGAGCAGCAATAATACTAAACCGATTCCTCCCGCAGCCACCATCCCTGTCACCAAGCCAGGCCATGCTTGGCTAACCTCCAAGAAGCGCGGTTGACTCGCCAACGCGGCAACAGAGGCTGCTAAACCAAACCAGCGATGACGCGGCAATGGATTAACCAAAATTGAATCCAATAGAAAAGCAACCGCGGTACACAACAATCCATACCAGGCTCCATTCAACCCAAGCCAGCTTGCCAAAGCCAGTACCAGCAACGAATCGCTTCGCTTTGCAGGGAGCCAAATACTACGATTGACAACCCGAAGTAAAAGCAGCGCTAAAAACAATAATGAAAAATCCGGCACTCCTACTAAGACTGATAAAACAACCGCGGGTCCAATTGCTAAAAACGCTACACTGTTGGCATCAGGATCAACTTCCCGACCTAGCGCCCACGTTAAAAACACAACCCCGGCTAATTGGCCGCCTTGTATTAACGCTGACATAAACCCGCTATCCCGATAAAGTAATTGCCACAGACTAACCGCTATCAGCGTTGCCACCGACAATGCCGCAATCGCTGCATTTGTCGGGTAGGCCGGATCCACCGGACGTCCTAGATGGGTAAACCGTTCCATTCCCATATTAACCCTCCTAAAAAATGCGATACGAGCTGGTTTGAGACAAGCGAGGCTTGCCATTAGGGAAATTGAAAGAATAACTGTCGTATCGATAGGAATTTTCGCGAACTTTTGACAAAAAAGAACGTCCCCGCTTTACCATATTTACCAAAAATGAGCAACTTATTATATAGGTTGCTCATTTTTTTATCAAACTTACAGAATCACCGTCCTGGATATTGGCAGGATTTAAAATAACCAAATCGCCTTTTTCAAGACCTTCCATTATTTCAGCTTTGTTATTGTTACGAATGCCTGTCTTAATCGTTCGCAAAGTGACTCGCTCGTTCTGCACAATAAAAACATGGTTGCCGACTATTGCGTACACGGGAATAAGCAGGACGTTGGTTCTTTCCGACTGCAAAATATTCAATTCAGCGGACATTCCCGGTTGCAGTCTGACATCATCTGTGACGTCGACTTTGATCTTAAAAGATTTGGTCGCGTTGTCGATGCGCGGGGCAATCGTTGCAACTTTTCCCTGGTATACCTGACCGCCTAAGCTATCGAAGCTGAGGAGCACTTTTTGACCGATTACAATTTTTGCGGCATCTAACTCGTCCACCTTGCCTTCGACCTGCAAATTCACTTGCTTGGCCAAAACAAGGATTCCATCAATATTCGCTACGGTCGTGCCTGCATCGACCAATTTTTCCAGCAACTTGCGAACTTTCCGTTTTGTAGCCGAATTTTTTCCCGAAGCTTTCAGCGTATGCTTCTGCAGTTTCATAATCGGTCAACTTAACACCGATATCAGTAATTTCATTATATTGATTCGCAAGGATTTGCGCATCCTTTAGTATTACCCATAATTTGGAATCGTTCTGGGACGAAATACCCGTATCGATGATCGCTACAACGTGAAAATCAAAACTGGAACCGTCTCTCACTACCAGCTTCACCAAATTGCCCAGCTCAAGGCCTAATTTTGTCGCTATAATTTTACCAACGACGATGCCCTTGTCCTGCGTTTTTAAATCCTGCACGCGCCCGGCTATCGCCTTGGAATAAAGGTCGGTCATTTTGTCCTCGGAATCAGGCAGCATGCCGTATACTGAGGCAGGGTAGATAATCGAGCCGTATTTAATCAAGACGTTGGTGGTCAATGTCGGTGAAACAGCCATAACGCCGGTGGTAATTCCCAGCTCCTTCATTATCAGGTAGCTATTGCGGATTTTGTTATATTGCTGCGTTGGTTTGATGTGCTGAACGTTCTTAACTCCATCTCCCGAATCGGAAATTAAAAAAGCCGGTTGGGCATATTTGTCTAATTCTTCGGAAGTAATACGGACATGCGCGGTGGCATTCACCGTCTTGCTGATAAATTCATTCCGAAAGCCAACCAGCAACGAAGACATCACTAAGATGACTGCCACCGTCATAGTAACGCTGGCAGTCAAAACGAGGGTGGTCTTATAGTTGGCGCGCAGAGCCCTGTAACCTATATAAACTGATAAATTCATAGTATCATCCCCGTTGTTGCCTATATTACGATTATAACATTTTTATACAGAATTTTCTCAAAATGCCTGCAAGCAAACCCTTATTACCAAATCAAAATTCAGCAGAACGTCTGAAAAATTTGATGCTGATTCGTGAAATTGGATTTTTTCGAAAATATTCATTACCATTTTCCTAAGATGATCCATACCGTTTCGTAAAATCCTCTATTTCTTTTACCCCCATACCAAGCAAAAATCCCCCAAACCGAAGTATGGGGGAACATAAAACTCATATTGAAATTATTTGGAAATCTTCTAATCCCTAAATATTAATGCTTATTTCCTTTCTATCAGTGCCACGCACTCCACGTGAGCGGTTTGTGGGAACATGTCAACAGGCTGTACAACTGGAACATTATAGCCATGATTGCTTAAATATGCTAAATCTCTGGCCAAAGTGGAAGGATTACAGGATACATAGACTATGCGTTTTGGTTTGACATGAACAATCGAACTCAAAACACGTTCCTCGCAACCCGCGCGCGGCGGATCAAGCAAAACAACATCCGGCTTTATTCCTTGTTCAAGAAGTTCAGGTAGTTTTTTGGCTGCGTCGCCTAAAAGGAATGTTGCATTATCACAATGATTATCTTCAGCATTCCTGCGTGCGTCTGTAATTGCAGGAGGCACAATTTCTATACCATAAACTGCCTTGGCATGCTTAGCAAGAAACAAGGATATTGTACCAGTCCCGCAATAAACGTCGAATACAATTTCTTTACCGGTAAGACCTGCGAACTCAACCGCTTTATTGTATAGCTTTTCAGCTTGTTCACTGTTTACCTGGAAAAAAGACTGGGCTGAGATATTAAACTTTAAAGTTCCCAGTGTATCGCGAATAGTGCTTTTACCGTATATAACCCTATCTTTTAAACCCATGATGACATTAGTATGTCTTTTGTTGATGTTTTGGATAAAACTCTTTAAGCCAGGTATATTATCTCTGAGCATTTTGGTTAGCTCTTTTACATGCGGGATATCATAAGTTGCCGTAACCAATACTACCATGACATCTCCCGTGTGTACGCCAACTCTTCCCATCACATGCCTGATAATGCCGGTACCCTTATCTTCATTGTAGGGAGAGATATGATATTTCTGCATCCACTCACGTACTACGCCAATAATTTTGTTGTTTTTTTCTTTCTGAATAAAGCAGTTATCGACATTGACTACGCGATGTGTGGAAGCGGCAAAACATCCAATTTCTAATTTTCCTTCATTAGCAGCGACAGGAACCTGCATCTTATTACGATAAAAAATTGGTTCCGCAGCCCGCAAGGTTGGTAAAACTTCTACGTGTTTAAGATGCCCTATGCGGGTTAGAGCATCCTTTACCTGCTGCGTTTTCATTTTAAGCTGAGCGTCATATTGCAAATGCTGTAACTGGCAGCCTCCGCATTCCTCATAAATAGGGCAAACTGGTTCACAGCGATCAGCTGATGGTTTTAGTATGTCCACTACTCTACCCATGGCATATGTCTTTTTCACGCTTTCAAGCTTTACTTTAACTGTTTCACCTGGCAAACCACCGTGAGCGAAAATAGTAAAACCATTTACCTTGCCAACCCCTTCTCCTGTGCTGCCCAAACCGGTAACAGTAACTTCTACTGTCTGCTTTGGTACTAACTTATCATTACTCATACATAATTTGCCCCTTTAATTTCCATAATATAATTTATTAATTATTTATATATTTATTATTTATAAGATAAAGGTATAAATTTCGTTCTAACTCCATGCTATTATATACGAAAATACCAAACAAATAAAGCAGGCTGTATACCCTGAATAGGTTATACAGCCTGCCTGAATACTAATATATTATCAGAAATTACAAGGTTTAATTTGGAAATAAGCTTTAGGATGATCGCAAACCGGACATTTTTCAGGAGCACATTTAGCTAAAACTACATGCCCGCAGTTAGCACAAATCCAAACTTGTTCTTCTTCGCGCTGGAAAACCAAACCATTTTCAATGTTTTCGAGCAATTTACGGTATCTCTTCTCGTGACCATTTTCAATAGCGGCGACTGCTTTAAACAAATAAGCAAGTCTCGGGAACCCTTCTTCTTCAGCAGTTTTGGCAAAACCGGCATACATATCTGTCCATTCGTAATTTTCACCATCTGCAGCGTCTTTGAGGTTTTCTACAGTGCTTGGCATGCCATCATGCAGAGCCTTGAACCAAAGTTTTGCATGTTCTTTTTCATTTCCGGAAGTCTCAGCAAAAATATCAGCGATCTGATTATAGCCTTCCTTTTTTGCTTGACTTGCATAATAAGCATACTTATTAGCTGCTTGCGACTCTCCCGCAAAAGCTGTCTTCAAATTTTCTTCAGTTTTTGTACCTTTCAAATTTCCCATAGTAAATCTCCTCCATTTAATAAAATATTGAGTTTACACTGTATTAGTTTTTTTCTTTACCCGCATCATCCTGCATTTTTTTCTGCAGGATGGGCAAAGACCTTTAAAAACAGTGTCATGACCATCTACGTTGTAACATGTTAAATCTGACAACAGATTATCAAGATTTATTTGATAATCTAAAGGGGCATCAATAAAACATCCACACTGTCTGCAATTTATATGGTAATGCTTTTGTGTAACATCATCAAAACGGTCAGGCCCTGACGGACAGCTAATCCTAGAAACCATGCCTGTATTTACGAGCGTGTTTATATTGCGATATACTGTTCCTTTACTTATACCTGGATACTTTTCAGCAATATACCTATATACTTCTTCAACTGTTGGATGATTTTTCAAAACACAGATAGCTTCCAGTACTAGTTGCTTTTGTATGGTGTTTCGTGTAATCATTATCTTTTTCTCCATTTGATAATAATTCTTAATTAGTATTATAACCTTTTTGATTTTTATGTCAAGTCAAAAATCTAAGTCCTGTTTTATGTTTCAATATAACGAAACACCTTTTTACTATAAATTTATTAAATATAAACTTTTTCTTTAATTGTAGACTTAATTAGCTTATAATAATTTAAACAGATATTAATTTCTATTTTTTTTGCGAGCGAGTTAGCTTAAGCAAACCGAAAGGATGTTCGCTATGACTTTAGACGAATTGCGTATCGGCCATACCGGAATCATAACCAAGGTTGGCGGTTTCGGCCCTCTACGCCGCCGTCTGCTTGATATGGGTTTAACGCCAAAAACTAAGGTTCTTGTGCGTAGAAAAGCACCGTTGGGTGACCCTATACAACTTTTTTTAAGAGGTTATGAATTAACTATCCGACTAGAGGAAGCTAACAAAATTGAAATTATCGAGGTAGAATAATGAAACTCACTTTTGCACTAGTTGGTAATCAAAATAGTGGTAAGAGTACTCTTTTCAACAAATTGACCGGCAGCAGCCAGCATGTAAGTAATTTCCCTGGAACAACTATTGGAAAGACTGAAGGTATGCTTATTGGGCGTGAAGATATAAAAATTATTGATTTGCCAGGCATCTATTCTCTTTCACCCAACTCTCCTGAAGAAATTGTTACACGTGACCTACTCTTACGCGATAAACCCAATGCCATAATCAACATTATTGATACAACAAACATTGAAAGAAGTTTATATCTTTCCCTACAGGTAATGGAATTGAACTTACCTATGATTATTGCTCTTAATATGATGGACGAATTCGTAACCAGCGGCAGTTCCATTGATTTTCAAAAACTGCAGGAAATATTAGGCGTGCCGGTAGTACCTATTTCAGCAAACAAAAGCCAAGGTCTGAGTGAATTAATGGAAGCTTCTATAAAACTTGCTTCAACAAACACCTTACCAAAAAGAATAGACTTCTGTTCAGGCGAAACGCATCGTGCGATTCATACAATAGCTCATCTTATTGAGCCTAAAGTGCGTGCCAAGGGGTTGCCGCTTCGGTTCTCGGCAACAAAATTAATTGAAGGTGACGAACCTATCGCTGCAGAATTAAATTTAACCCCAAATGAAATTGATATTATTGCCCATGTTACTGATGACATGGAAAAAGCTCTTGACACTGACCGGGAAGCTGCTCTGGCAGACATGCGCTATACTTATATAGAGCAGCTTTGCAGTGAAACTGTTCATAAGGCAGGCGAAACCTTAGCGCAAACAAGATCACACAATATAGATAAATACCTTACTAACAAATATCTTTCTATTCCAATTTTTATTATCACGATGAGCCTTGTCTTTTGGCTTACTTTTAATGTCATCGGTGCTTTTCTAAGCAAATGGCTTGCTGGTATTATCAATAGCATTACTGTATATGCCGATAATGCTTTGACAACGGCGAATGTGAGTGGAACTATCCATTCTTTGATTATTAAAGGTGCATTCACTGGTATTGGAACAACGTTATCATTCTTGCCAATAATTGTTACCTTATTTTTTCTTCTCTCCCTATTGGAAGATACTGGTTATATGTCACGAATTGCTTTCATGATGGACAAACTTTTACGCAAAATAGGTTTATCAGGATGTTCCGTTGTTCCAATGCTCTGTGGATTCGGTTGCTCGGTACCGGCAATAATGTCCACGCGAAACTTGACGAGCGAGCGTGACCGAATAATGACCATTATTTTGATGCCTTTTATGTCCTGTAGTACAAAGCTTACTATTTATAGCGTTTTTATTGCTGCTTTTTTCCCAAATTATTCTGCGATTGTTATGTTAAGTCTTTATTCGTTCGGGATTTTAGTCGCAGTCATTTCAAGCTTTCTACTTAAAACATTCGTGTATAAAGGTAATCCAGTCCCATTTGTTATGGAAATGCCTGCCTATAGACTGCCAGTAATTAAGAATATCCTAACCGATGTTTGGGAAAAAGCTAAAGATTTTATTAACAGGGCTTTCACAGTTATATTCTTGGCAAGCATTGTCATCTGGTTCCTTCAAAACTTTGACTCTCGTTTTAATATGGTCAATAACACTGAAGAAAGTATGATTGCTCATATAGGTATGCTTATCGCACCTGTATTTGCGCCTTTGGGATTTGGCCACTGGCATGCGGCAACAGCACTTGTTACAGGGTTGGCAGGCAAAGAGGTTGTTGTCAGTACTTTAGCCGTATTAACCGGGGGCGGTCAGCACGAACTAATTTCGCCTTCCGCTTTGGGACAAATTTTTACGCCTTTATCGGCTGCCTCTTTTCTAATATTTATTTTGCTTTATACTCCATGTGTTGCAGCAATTGCAACAATGCTGCGTGAAATTGGTTCAGTTTGGAAAATAATCTTGATCATGTTTTATGAAATTGTCATTGCCTGGCTTGCTGCTTTCGCCGTCTATCACTTAGGACTTCTTTTTGGATTTCAGTAAAACATCGATTAAACAACAAAAGCCCGACCTCGCAAAAACATTTGCCAGGTCGGGCTTTTCTGTTTCCATGTTTAATTTTTTATTGTTTCAAAAAATAATCTTACCGGTAAATTTGAAGCACCCGGTGGAGAAAAAATTATGCGTCCGTCACTATAGCCTTTTGCGGATGTTATCACAATCGTTTCTGTCCCTTTTTTGCCAAAAGCTATGGTTTCGGTTGGCAACATAGCTAGGATTTCCTTGCCATCCTTTATTATGGCAGCTGCGCCAGCAAACCAACCGCCCCAAGGGTTAAACCGTATATTTGTTTTTGGGTCTCCTTTAATTTTATAGGAAAAATCATAAATTACACCATAATTACCATAATTAATTGTCTCTTTTCCTGTAGTTGCGTCAATTCCATGTGCATAATGATCAAGAACGTTATCTGCCAGAACTACCCCTATTACTTTATCTTCATCTGGCTTATATGACTGTTTGAGCGTCACCAGTCTGTTGGCCAAAGGGAATGTTCCCCTTAATACGGTTCCCTCGTCTGGCGGCAATATTTTAGAATTTTTTAAAGCAGTTGCTATATCTATATCATCCGGCAACATGATGACCGTAACTTCTGTTATCTTATCGCAGTAAAAATCAAGCATTCCAGTTAACAATTCTCCTTGTTTTACGCTGATACCATCTCCTGTCAAAATTTCCAGCAGACTACCTTTTGCTAAAACGTGATTTTCAGGTTTATTTTCTGCGAAATACTTCTTTTGTACTTCTTTACCAGCTCGTAAATAGTCAAAATCAGGCTGTGAAATCCCCTTACGCCCAATCTCAATTTTATCCGGATATTCATCTACATTGCGAAACACAACAGCAATCTTTTTTAAAGTATCTGTATCATTGACATGGTGGAAGAACAAACGCACATTACCTATTACCCTATCTTGATACATAATTCCGTTTGCTTTTACCATTTCCGGACTGTCAGAAAAAAGTAAGGTCGGACCATCCTCAACAATCTTAACTTTAGCTTCTTCATATTTCGGAATGCCTTCCCGCCAATTCCAATTCTCACCTTGTGCAAAAACAGTCTTTGCTGAGAAGCTTACTGCAAATATCATAAAAAAAGTTAAACATCTTACTACAAAACTCACCTTGTAAAACCTCCTAAGATCCAATAAATTTAATTAATACCATTCACAATATACAAGGGTATACCGCATTAATGCGGTATACCCTTGTTAAACAATTAAATTTCCCTGCCAATGATATAACAAACTATTTCTTGCTATTTTCATAATCCAGCAAAAATTTTTTTAAACCTTCATCGGTCAGTCTATGCTTCATCATTTCGCGAATAACTTTTGTCGGAATTGTCGCAATATCGACTCCTGCGAGCATCACACGGTTTACATGCTCAATATCACGAATACTGGCAGCTATTATCGCGGTATCTAATTCATATTTTCTAAAGACGTTCACCATGTCCTCGACCAACTTTATACCATCTTCGCCTATATCATCCAAGCGTCCGATGAAAGGACTTACATAGGTTGCTCCTGCGCTCGCCGCCAGTAAGGCCTGTGAGAGGCTGAAAACCAATGTAACATTAGTTTCTATGAGTTCAGCAGATAAAATTCTTACTGCTTTTAATCCTTCAACTATGCAAGGGATCTTGATTACCACATTTGGAGCAATTCCCGAAAGTTTTCTTGCCTCTTCAACCATTCCTTCGCAATCGGTACTGATAACTTCTGCGCTGATAGGACCATCAACAATATTACAAATTTCTTTAATAACTTCTTCTTGAGAACGTCCGGTTTTAGCAATCAAACTTGGATTAGTTGTAACTCCATAAACTATTCCCCATTCATTTAATTCCTTAATTTCTTCAATATTTGCAGTGTCCATGAAAATTTTCATATGCCAGTGACCTTCTTCCTAATTAAGCGAATTTTCATTACAACATTTTATTAAAATAATTATACAACAAAAACTATTGTCATAACAAATTAACCAAATCAAGAATTTCAAGCAATGATATTGAGTTCACAAATAAACAAGTTAAAAATAAAAAAACATGAACATCACAGTTCATGTTTCATTTGATTATTTTTGGTGCCGAAGGCCGGACTCGAACCGGCACGTAGGGTAACTACGCTTGATTTTGAGTCAAGTGCGTCTGCCAATTCCGCCACTTCGGCACGTGCTATGTTCGCTAACGAACAATAGTAATGTTACCATCCGACGGTGTAGTTGTCAAGTAATTTTTCAACATTTTTTGTTGATTTTTTAATTTCAGCAAATTAACGTTTGCTACTCCTGCGACAAAATTTTCTGTACCCTACCAACCAAATTTTGCTCAACCAACATAACTTTTATACCGTGGGGATGCGTTGAACTATTGGTCAAAATTCTTTTCACATGTCCACGTGTAAGCTTGCCTGTCGGCTGGTCTTTTTTCAAAACAACATCCACGAGTATCCCAGGCTTTATATTATTGCGAATCTGTCCATCCATATAACTACCTCATCTTTAGCTATTATTATTTTTTAACAGAAGTTAAGCGTTTTTCAAGCTGCATCGCCAAAATGATTCCCAATATTGCTGTTATTAACTGAGGCCAACCCATACTGATCAAAATAGCATCAGCTATCTTATTTTGCAGTCCCAGCATGCTTAAAATGGTTCTCGATAACATGTATAAAGTAAAAGTTTTTAAAACAGGAGCAAAAATAATTACACCTTTGCCCCAAAACTTATCGCAAGCAAGTACCAACACGAAATTACCCAAGAAAATAACAGGTATCATCAGTGGAATAATAACATGTCCCTGCATAAAGGCAAAAAGCGGCAAAACTGCGCTAATTATTATTGCAGCAGTTAAATTAGCGTAGCGCGCCGCAATAACCATAATCGCATTGAGCATCGTGCCAATAACAATTATTGAAAGCAGCGGTGGCAAAGGTAAAAACAGACGTATCTCCTGAGCGACAATCGCCATAGTTAACAAGACAGAACCTCTGGCTAATGTTTTAAGATAAGTGTTATTTACCACGGTATTTTCCTCTTCAAAAGATTATTTTCGCGGACATTCCCGTAAGACAAATTTTTTATACTCAGAAACTAATTTTTGTGTGATAGGTCCAACCTGACCGTCAGCAATAAACTTCCTGTCTATTTTTGTTACAGGCACAATTTCACAGCGCGGGCCGGCAACAAATGCTTCTTCAGCCTTCAATGCAAACTCCAAATCAAAAGCCTTTTCTATAACCTGTGTTTCGATGTCAACAGCTAAGCGTTCCTTGATCAAACGTCTGGTCACAGAATTCAGAATTAAGTTGTTTGCCGGATGCGTCCAGATAAGATCATCCTTAACAACAAAAAAATTACTCTCAGTTGTTTCAGTTATCTTGCCATCATCACGTACAAACAATGCGTCAAAAGCTCTGGAAACACGGGCTTTTTGTTTAGCCAATACCGAAGGCAGCCTGTTCAATGTATTGATATCGCAGTGCAGCCACCTTGAATCTTTTTCCGTAATAAGGTTCACACCTTTTTCTTGCTTAGCAGCCAAATCTTCTCTATCGTTTTCAATAACTATCATTGACAAATGCGGAACAGTCATTTCCGGAAAATCAAGAGCATAGGGAGCCTCACCTCGCGTAATTTGGGTGTAAATTTCCCCATTCTCCAAGCCGCTTGCGGCAATTAATTCTTCATGGAAAGAAACTAATTCTTCAACCATATAAATGCCAGGGATTTTTACAGAAATAACAGAGTTGAAAAAATTTTCCATATGTGGCAATAGTGCAAAGCTGCGTCCATTATAAACCGGCACTACTTCAAAAACACCATCACCAAATTGATAGCCTCTATCTGAAAGAGATACTTTGCCTTCCTCACCTTCAACTATCTCCCCATTTATCAGCACTAAGTTTTTTACCATTATTTTTACTCCTCCCACAGAGAAACTATTTAAGACCATTCTTTTGAATTTCGCACAATTGAGGTATAATGTGAATACTAAGATTAATTATAACATAGACACTACAAATTTACATTTTGAAAATTCAGGAGGAAATTATTATGAGTACAGAACAAGTTATACAAGACGCAGTCAAATATGCCAAAGAAAATGGTATAAACCATATTGTAGTAGCTTCAGTAACCGGCACTTCTTTAGCGGAACTTTGCCGTCACTTTGACGGCAATATTATTTGTGTTACTCATGCCTATGGTTATAAAACTCCAGGCGAATGTGAATTCCCAACAGCACTTAGGGCAGAATATGAAGCTAAAGGCGTTAAATTCGTAACTGCAGCTCATGTTTTATCCGGTGCCGAAAGAGGTATCAGCAACGTATTCAAAGGCATGTACCCTGTCGAAGTTATGGCACAGACATTGCGTATGTTTGGTGCCGGCACAAAGGTAGGCGTGGAATGTGCAATAATGGCTCTGGACGCTGGCTATGTCCCTTTTGGTCAAAAAGTTGTTTCTCTTGGTGGTACCGGCCGTGGTCTTGATGCCGCTATTGTTATAACTCCTGGTTATGCCCAACGTGTTTTCAGCACACAAGTTCATAAAATAATATGTAAACCGGAGTGATAGTATTTTGGTTCAACGCAACAAACTAATCGACAACCTTCGCGGTATTTGCATGCTTGGCGTAATTGCCATTCACGCTGGCTCTTCTATTGCTGTATCAGCATCTCCAAATGTACATATCTACATGTTGTTTGAGGTTCTTTCACGTTATAGCGTGCCGGCATTTTTCTTCATTTCTGGCTATGGCCTATTTGTCTCTTATAATCTTTACCAAAAACTTGATTATATCCCATATCTGAAAAAGCGATTCAAAAGTGTTGGCTTGCCCTATGTAGTCTGGTCAATTCTCTATTTGCTGTATTATCAATTTGTCACACCCGGAAGTGTTGGCTGGTCGCCTTTCGATCTATTTTCTACTCTCTTTTTCGGATTGGCATCTTATCATATTTACTTCATGGTCATACTATTATGGTTCTACATATTATTTCCCTGTTGGCGCATGTTGCTTAAATTTATGCAAAAGACCTCAATACCGATTTCACTGGTAATCCTTTTTTGCTTGCAGCTTGCAATAAATTATTGGACCTGTCACTACTGGACTTACCCTGCTTGGATTGCCAAAAATACTTTCTTGCTCAACATGTTAAATTATCGGCTGAACTATCTGCCCTTTCATTACCTTTTCGTTTTTATGATGGGAGCTCTTGCAGCTACTCATTATGAATATTTTCTTCACATATTACGGTCTCATTTCCGTCTGGTAACAGCTTTCTTCCTAGCAACAGTTATACTTATGTCTTCGCGTTTTTATTATTTACTTGAAATTAAACACTACGACCTGGAAAGCATAACAAATACCTTGCAACAACTAAGCCCGGAAGGATTTCTTTACACGGTAGCAAGCCTGCTATTTTTCTCCGCCATACTCTTCAAGGCTGAAAAGGAAAACCTTTTCTTAAAAGCAAACGAGTTGCTCTCAGATAATTCTTATATTATTTATTTGATTCATCCATTTTTTCTAGATCAGGTTGTAGCATTACTTTCACGACTTTTCAGAACGCAGGATGACATTCCCGCTTTTCTTACCTATTTTTCAGTACTGATACTATCTTTGACATCAAGTATTTTTATTAAGAAAACCGGTAAAAAATTACCTGTTCTATCACTGCTTTTGACCGGTAAAAGCAAATAGAGACAAATAACTCAAACAAAGACGAAAGGCGCAACAAAGAATATACTTCTTTGTTGCGCCTTTGTTATTCAGTCAAAATCATCTTACATTTGGCATCTATACGATTCGGCTGAAAAATTTTTATGAGATGAGGTAATTGGTTTTTGCTTGCTTTTGGCTGTAGCTGCTCCCAATAAAGAACTGTTAATTGCATCAGTTTCTGAGCACGTACATATACATGTTTCGGAGTTCTATTAGCATCACATAGCTCAAACCACTGATTAAATATGTCTGTTTCGGGCTTATTCAGCGAAAGTCTGGAAACATGCAACACCAAGTCTCTCATTGTTCTTACTACAAGCCGTGCGACTTCCAGCTTTTCTGTGTTTTTCCTTGCATCTTGCTTATAGAAAGAATCTAGTAAAATAAACATTGACAGTTGCCATGGATAATAAATTTTAAGAGCACTCTCAAAACCATCCCAGGCAGCATGCATCTTTACACTTGAGCCCATCATTATAACTGAGTATGGAAGAATGTCCTTCTCCTTACTTTTAATGACAAAAGAGAAGAAAAACCACATAAGTTTTTGAGCCATTTCCGTCCAATTTCGTCTTGCAATTTGGCCGATAAGCTGTACCCACTCATAAGCTATTTTTTTCTTCTGTTCAAAACTAAAAATATTTTTTCTCAGCATCAATGTAATAAAATCATTTACATTTAGTAAACCTTTGCTCCAGCGATGATCTGCTGCCGCAAACAATACTGTAAGATAAAACTCGCGTAACAATGCCGAGTCAGGTATGAACTCTCTTTCCTGGTAACTTTTGTTAATCATCTTCAATACATAACAAAAAGTTTCCTCACTTCGTGCCCGCGTTGCAGTAATTAAGATATTTTTCATTGTCTGTAGTGCCATGTCAGTTATTTGGCGTTCTTCCGCTGAACCGGCACGGTCCATCATCAGAATAATTTTGACACAACTATTTCCAATCTCATTACAAGAATCTTTTATGGCCAGGCAAGCTATCATACCTAGATCATTGATTCCTTCAGACCTTAATTCAGGATTATTCAGAAGAATTGGCTGGTAAACAGGTACCACTTCAGCAAGCAATGCTTTGTGCCCCCTGCGCACGGCAACCATGCAAACAGCTTTTATTTTTCCGATGAATTCCTCAGACCAGGCACCATGTTCAATCATAATTTTAAAACGTCTTACCGCCATATTCAGTAACGGTTCAGAGTCCAGATTCAGGCCATTGGAAATCGCATCCAGTAATGCTCCTGCCAATAGATTTTTTTCTGTTTGTGACATTGTGCCAACATGTTGAGCTTTTCGTTCCAGATCATTGATGGCAGCAGAAAGTGCTTCCAGCTGCGAATTATTTGACTGATTTGTCTTATCTGCCATGTCATCATTTCCTTGTCGTTTATTATTTAGTATTTACTTTGCCTTGGTAAACAATCCCACTTGTTGCATCAACAGTTACTTCAACGCCATCATCAAGTTTATCAACAGCTCCGGCGGCACCTACAATAACTGGTATACCATAACTTACACCTAGTATGGCAACTGAAGACGTCAGTCCGCCTTCTTCAGCTATTATTGCGGCAGCTTTGGTCGCGTATGACACTACCTCGTCTACAAGTCCACTGACTACCAGAATATCGCCTGCCTCTAATTTATCTGTAAAATCTTTCAAGTCCTTTGCTATACATACTTTACCTGATACAGATCTCTTACCTATACCAACACCTGCCAACAATTTAGTTCCCACATTTATCACCTTAATTAAATTTGTACTACCTGGTTTGCCTGCCAGAACACCAGCTGTAATAACAACCAGGTCGCCTTCATGAATCATATTATTTACTTTAGCACTGGCTAACGACAATTCAATTAATTCGTCTGTATTGCTTGAAGCAGGTCCTAACAGAGGATAAACACCCCATAATAGTTGCATTTTTCGTATGCGGCTCTCTCTTGGGGATACAGCAATTACCAAAGCCTGTGGACGATATTTAGCGATCATACGAGCCGTATAGCCAGATTCTGTGACAGAAATAATGGCATTCGCTTCCAGCTCTTGGGAAATTTGCACCGTCGCATGGCTTATCGCATCTGTGGTATTAGTATTTTTACCGATTCCTTTAGCTTTAAAAATACTTACATAATCAAGAGCCTCTTCCGTACGCCTTGCTATTTTTGCCATCGTACGCACAGCCTCAAGCGGATATTTACCGGAAGCCGTCTCACCGCTAAGCATAATCGCGTCTGTCCCATCAAAAATTGAATTCGCCACATCACTTGCTTCAGCCCTTGTTGCTCTATAACTGTTAATCATACTTTCCAGCATTTGTGTTGCTGTTATAACCGGTTTACCAACTTTGTTGCAACGTCTGATAATATCCTTTTGCACTAATGGCACAACCTCTGCCGGTATTTCAACACCAAGGTCTCCCCGGGCAACCATAATTCCATCCGCAACTTTTATTATCTCATCAATATTGCGAACGCCTTCTTCATTTTCAATTTTAGCTATGATACCTATTTCGGAACCAAGTTCCTCCGTAAGTTTGCGAATAGCAAGAACGTCTTCCGCTTTCTGCACAAAAGAAGCAGCAATATAATCCATGTCTTGCTTAACTGCAAATTCAATATCGGCTCTGTCTTCAACGGAAATAAATGGTAAATTAAGAACAGCGCCTGGCACAGCCACTCGTTTTCGTGAACTCAAAGTACCGCCGTGAACAACTTTTGTATAAATTTTAGATTCTTCAATCTTCTCAACACGTAAAGAAAGAAGACCGTCTGCAAGGAGAATTTCATCACCGACATTAATCTCCTGTGGCAGCTGGCTATAGTTGACAGAAGCAAGTTCTTTGGTGCCAACTACACTATCCGTAGTCAAACAAAATAAATCTCCTGGTACTAATTCTACCTTATCTTCGCCAAAAATACCGAGCCGCATTTCAGGCCCCTTTGTATCAGCGATAAGAGCCACCGGCTTTCCTATTTTTCCGGCTGCCTCGCGCACAATTTCAATTCGAGCGGCATGCCCCTCATGAGTGCCATGTGAAAAATTGAAACGAGCAAGATCCATTCCTTCTTTAATCATTTCTTCAACCAAAGATAAATTATCGGTGCTTGGTCCAAGGGTACAGATAATTTTTGTTTTTTTCAACGCCCTCATCTCCTTTTATTTAACACCTCTATGAAATAAATTTAAGTCCAGGCAAAAAACTTCACCTGAACTTAAATTCTTTATCCATGAAGTCTGTTACTGCACAAAACCTCATAAGCATCTTCAGTTTCTGAAAAAGGCACACTAATTTCATAAGCTCCGTGTCCTTTATATTTAGAATTAGGCTTGCTAATCTGTGTTAGGAAACCGTTAGCGGCAAAAAGTTCTTTAATCTTGAGCGCCGATTCATGAGTTTGTGCTATGTATACTACCTTCCACATACCTTTCCTCCAAAAGCTTGTATCCCAAAAAAATTGAGTTATCAGGATTCCTTGAATGCCTTGATTTTTTCTATCAGCTTAGGCAAAACAAGATTTACATCGCCGACAAGACCATAATTTGCAACTTTAAAAATAGGAGCATTAGGGTCCTTGTTAATGGCAATGATCACATCTGAGTCGTGCATTCCTGCAATATGCTGGATAGAACCGGAAATACCAAACGCAAAATAAATTTTCGGGGTAATAGTTTTACCGGACTGTCCAACCTGCTGAGGATGGCTGATCCAGCCTTCATCTACAACAGCTCTGGAACCTGCAACAGCTCCGCCAAGCAAACCTGCCAAATCTTCCAGTTGTTTGAATTTGTCGAAACATCCCATACCACGGCCGCCGGAACAAATTATTTCAGCATCTTCAATTTTGCACATACCTGTTGTTGCAACAACATCTTTTCTGACAAGCTGCGTTCTTGCAGTAATTTCATTTTTTACAGTATATCTTATTAATTCACCCGTGCGTGAAGCATCAAACTCTTTGACTTTAAAGACCTTAGGGCGTACTGTACCCATCTGTGGCCTGTTAACATCACAAAGAATCGTAGCCAAAATATTGCCGCCCAATGCCGGACGAGTCCATTCTACAATTTTATCTTCTCTGATATCAAGACCGGTACAATCAGCACAAAGACCAGTTTTGAGTCTTGCAGCAATACGCGGCCCAAAATCACGTCCATCAGCGGTAGCACCGACCAAAACTGCACTTGGTTTATACTCATTTACTAATTCACAAAAAGCATTAGTATAGAGTTCATTATTGTAATCCTCGTATTTTTCGTCTTCCACCACGTAAACAACATCAGCGCCTGCTGCAAATAATTTTTTAGGCAAATCACCGGCTTCTTTACAAATTAAAACTGCACAGCAGCGTTGTCCGCTTTTGGCAGCCAGTTCGCCTGCCTGGCCAAGAAGTTCATAGGCAACATGCATCGGTTCAGTACCATCGAGTTCTACATAAACCCAAATATCTTTATAGTCTTCAGCGCCTTCGATTTCAATCTTGGAAACCTCACCCCTGGATATAGCTTCTACAGGGCATTCACTTACACAAGCGCCACAGCTTATGCATGTGTCTTGATTGATGTCAGCCTTACCCTCAACCATACTAATTGCACCCACAGGGCACACTGAAACACAGGCCTCACAGCCTATACATTTATCTTTATCAACAGTAATTGCCATTATCTTTCACCTCAGCGTACAATTATTTTAGCTTGAATAAGTTTTTCGAACAAAAGATCAACTGATTTCTGTGGATCTTCATCATTAATTATCTCATTTTCAATTGTATGAACTGGTGGTGTGAAGATTTTGGCAACTTTAGTTGGTGAGCCATTCAGTCCAATCATTTTTTCATCAAGTGCGAGGTCTGCAGCAGACCATACAGGTACAACAAACTTTTTAGCCTTCATTTTACCTTTAATGCTGGCAAAACGCGGCTCTTTTTCAGCTCTCGTTACAGTAACCAAAGCCGGCATTTCGACTGCAATCGTCTGACTGCTGCTTTCATTATCTCTATCGACTAAAAGTTTCTCTCCGTCTTTAACTATTTTAAGAGCACCGGTAACTTGAGGAATATTTAAATGTTCAGCCATTTCCGGTCCAACTTGGGCAGTATCTCCATCAATTGCTTGTTTGCCGCAAAGCACTAAATCAACAGCACCAACTTTTTTGACAGCAGCAGCTAAAGCAAAGCTAGTTGCCAACGTATCAGAACCAGCCAAAGCCCTATCGCTGACCAGGAAAGCGTCATCAGCTCCCATTGCGATTGCCTCTTTCAAAATTTCATCAGCTTGCGGCGGTCCCATGGAAACTACGGTAACAGTAGCACCATTTGCATCTTTTAGCAACAAAGCAGCTTCCAGAGCTTGCCTGTCAAAAGGGTTCATAATATTTGGTACGCCAGTACGCACCAAAGTGTTAGTTACCGGATCCAGTTTTACTTCAGATGTATCCGGAACTTGCTTTACACAAACAACAATATTCATTAGAGTATCCTCCAAACCTCAGTATAATTGGTGACTCAAACACAATATAATTCTATCATCTGCAACAAACAAGTGCAAGCAAAAGGGTGATTGCAAATAACTAAATGACCACGCCTTTATCGCCGAGCAAGCCTTTTAATTCCGTAATCAAACTCGGATTTTTGGCGTCTACCCAAAATGATTGTTCTGCTCTAATAATCTTTTTTGAACCAAGCAAATGCAGGTACACTGGGTTACTCCCGTGATAAGAAGCAAATATACGGCCTAACGCTTTTTGCGTCTCGGGATTTTCCAGGGTCGCTGGAATAAACAACTTTACGTCAGATGGTGCTGCCTCCAGTTTGGTCACCTGTGAAGCCATCAGACGAGGTTCTTCCTCATCAAGCATCAGGCGTCCTTCGACCAGCACTATGCTCTCTGGGTAAATATTCTTACTTGACATGGCAAATGTCTTTGGAAAAGCAACAACTTCAATTTTGCCGGAAAAATCTTCCAAAATAAAAACTGCCATGCTGTCTCCTGCTTTAGTAGTGCGTATCTTATTGGCTGATATGATACCGCCTACTTTGACATATTGGCCATCACGGTAACGTCCTTCACCTAACGTTTGAATATCAGGCATTTGTTTCAGATTTTTTCGATACTTGTCCAAAGGATGTCCTGTTACATAGAAACCAATGATTTCTTTTTCCAGAGATAAAAGTTCTTCTTTGGGCATTTCCGCTATATCTGGTAATTTTAGTTCATTAATTTTTTCGAATTCTTCTTCCCCAAATAAACCAATCTGTCCAGATGCTTCGTCTTTTTGACGGCTGGCAGCAAGATCCAGTGCCTGATCCATGACAGCTAAAAGTTGCGATCGTCTTGCTCCAAAGCCATCCATGGCACCGCATTTGATAAGATATTCCACTACCCGTTTATTGAGCCCGTTGCTGTTCACTCTTTGGCAGAAATCTGTCAATGATTCAAAGCTCCCACCTTTTTTTCTGGCTTCAAGTATGTTTTCAATTGCAGCATCGCCGACACTTTTGATACCTGCTAGTCCAAAACGTATGGAATGATCATCAACAGAGAAACCCGCTCCGCTGACATTTACGTCGGGCGGCAAAACCTTAATACCCATTTCACGGCATGCATTGATGTACCAACTTACCTTTTCAGCATTGGTTAGATAGCTGTTTAGGGTTGCCGCCATAAATTCCACTGGGTAATGTGCCTTGAGATAAGCAGTTTGATAAGCAACAAGTGCATAAGCAGCCGAATGCGATTTATTAAAACCGTAACCGGCAAAGTGTTGCAAAAGCGCGAATATTTCTTCCGCCAACTCACGTTTAATTCCATGCTCTTTTTCAGCACCGGCAATAAAAGCCTCTTTCATGCTATCAAGTTCTTTGGCTTTCTTTTTACCCATGGCACGACGCAAGATATCTGCCTGACCAAGACTAAAGCCTGCCAATACAGATGTTATCTGCATGACCTGCTCTTGGTACAAAATTACACCGAACGTATCCTTAAGTACCGGTTCGAGTAAAGGATGCAAAAGTTTTGCAGTTTTCTTGCCATGCCTGCCGGCAACAAAATCTTCAACCATGCCGGTACCAAGAGGCCCAGGACGGTACAAAGCTACAAGTGGTATCAAATCCGCAAAACTTTCAGGGGCCAGATCGCGCATCAGCTGGGTCATCCCCGATGATTCCATCTGAAAAACGCCCACGGTATCTCCATGGCAAAGCATCTCGCATGTTAAAGCATCAGCGAGATCAATGTTTTCTATATCCAGATCCACACCCTTGCTTTCTTTGATCAATCCAAGGGCATCATCAATAACTGTTAAGGTGCGCAAGCCCAAAAGGTCCATTTTTAGAAGGCCGAGGCCTTCCACTTTATCTTTATCATACTGCGTACTTACATACTCCTCATCAGCAGTCCTCTGCAAAGGTACGAAGTCTGTCAGTATTTTGGGGGCAATAACGACACCGGCTGCGTGCGTAGAGGTATGACGCGGCGAACCTTCAACCTTCTGCGCCAAATCCAGAAGTCGTTCTATTTTGGGATCACTATTGTAGAGATTTTGGAGATCCTTACTCCCGGTCAGCGCTTTTTCAAGCGTGATACCAAGCTCATTTGGAATCATTTTATTAACCTGGTTAACGGTTGCTATCGGCATGCTTAGTGCACGTCCTACATCCTTAACTGCCGCCTTCGCAGCCAACGTTCCAAATGTTATAATCTGCGCAACATGATCCGCGCCATATTTGTCGACAATATAGTCAACTACTTCTTTTCTTCTGTTATAACAAAGGTCAACGTCTATATCCGGCATACTTACACGCTCTGGATTCAAAAAGCGCTCAAACAGCAAATCATACCTTAAAGGGTCGATACTGGTTATTCCCAAAAGATATGCCACAATGCTGCCAGCTGCTGATCCACGTCCCGGCCCGACAGGAATACCTTTGGTTCTGCTAAAATTGATAAAATCCCATACAATCAGAAAATAACCTGAATAGCCCATTTTATCAATGACTTCAAGCTCAAAATCTAAACGTTTCATCACTTCATCATTCGGCTCGGCATACCTTGCCGGCAAACCTTGCATGCACAACTCACGCAAATATCCTGTTACGGTTTTTCCTTCCGGAATAGGGAATTCCGGCAACAATAAGTGTCCAAACTCTAATTCGACATTACAGCGTTCAGCAATTTTCAGCGTATTATTTAAAGCCTCAGGCACATCGGAAAACTTAACCAGCATCTCCTGCTTGCTTTTCAAGTAGAACTGGTCATTGGCAAATTTCATTCTCATAGGATCATCTACAGTTGCCGCCGTTTGAATACAAAGAAGAATATCCTGGCCTTCCGCATCTTCGCGCCTTACGTAATGCAAGTCATTGGTTGCTACCAAACCCAGACCGTACTTTTTGGCTAAGCGTCTCAGCTCGACCTCAGCAGTATGTTCTTCAGGTATTTCATGATTTTGAATTTCCAAAAAGAAATTGTCGCACCCAAAAATTTCAACGTATTCCTGCAAACATTTTTCGGCTGTTTCAAGTTCACCACGAATAATATGTGAAGGTATTTCGCCTGCGATGCAAGCACTTAATCCAATAATACCTTTACTGTATTTTCTTAAAACATCCTTATCAATCCTTGGTTTGTAATAGAATCCTTCTAAATGGGCTATAGAAACCATTTTCATCAAGTTCTGATATCCTTCATTATTTTCAGCCAACAGAATCAAATGGTATTGATTATCGCGTTCTTTAACGCCTCTTTCGAAATGAGAGCCTGATGTTATATATACCTCACAGCCGATTATCGGCTTGATACCCTGTTTCATAGCCTCCTGGTAGAATTCAATCACTCCATACATTACGCCATGGTCAGTTATTGCAAGAGCAGGCATATTTAATTCCTTCGCGTAGCTGATGAGATTCTTTATATCTGAAGCGCCATCTAAAAGGCTATACTTCGTATGGACATGCAAATGAATAAAAGACGCATCATTAGCAATATTTTCCTTCACAATTTCCATTAATCAGCTACCTCCGTTCAAATATCCGGTAATTACTCGTTTGTCATATATTATATCAGTTATCATTTAAAAATTCCTATAATAAATAAAAAGCCGGATGCCTTTGGCATCCGGCTAAAAAACATTATATTTCAATCAAATCCAGGAACGAGTTTTTTTGACTTCTTCTTTGTCAATACCTACTGTACTTGGAGCATAAATAATCAAATCACCATTCACTTTTTCTACCTGCGCCCCAATAATATAGCTAACGCCATTCAAATAATCAAAAACTCTTGTTCTGACAGACTTGTCAAGATCTCCATAAGAAACCATTACAGTGCTGCCAGCCATCAGGGCATCGGCATAAGCCTGCACATCGCTGAACTTCTGTGGATTTCTGACAACGATATTTGCATGTTTCGATGTTACCAGATAAGGTCCATTAGCAGTTTCTTCTTCTGTATCCCAAAATATTTTTTTGGCATTTTTCAAATTCATAACAACGCCTCCATGCGGAATTTACAGCTATTGAAGTATATTGTTCTGCATAAAAAAGTTATTTCCTGCTAAGTTATGAAAAATTATTTATTTCTGCTGCGAGTTCTGCCACGTTCGACACGGTCAAGAATCCTTTTACGCATACGGATGCTTTTTGGTGTAACTTCAACAAGCTCATCATCATTGATATGCTCCAGTGCTTGCTCCAAAGAGAACAATTTCGGTGGAATAAGTTTCACAGTGTCATCGGAACCGCTGGCACGCATATTGCTGACGTGTTTCTTCTTGCATGGGTTTACATCCATGTCATCTTCACGGCTGTTCTCGCCGATAATTTGTCCTTCGTAAACCTGTTCACCCGGTACTATAAACATAGTGCCGCGTTCCTGAGAGTTAGCAATACCATAGCTAGTTGTTTCACCATTTTCAAAGGCAACAAGAGAGCCGCGAGTACGACCAGGAATATCACCTTTATAATCGGCATAGCCCGCAAAAACATGGTTCATTACACCGTTACCTTTAGTGTCTGTCAAGAACTGATTGCGGAAACCAATCAAACCACGTGCCGGAATATTAAACTCCATACGCAGATAGCCTGCCATCTCGGTAATATTCAAGAGTTCTGCCTTACGCAAACCAACACCTTCCATAACCGCACCCATGAAATCTTGAGGCACGTCAATAGTTAAGGCTTCCATAGGTTCTTGCAAGCTGCCGTCTTCAGTTCTGTGCATAACTACTTTAGGCTTGCCAACTTGCAATTCGTAACCTTCACGACGCATTGTTTCGATAAGAACTGACAAATGCAATTCGCCACGACCGCAAATTACGTACGCATCAGGAGACTCGGTTTCTTCCAGTCTCATGCTCACATTGGTTTTCATTTCCTTAAACAGACGTTCACGTAAATGACGGCTTGTAACAAAAGTTCCTTCTCTACCGGCAAACGGGCTGTTGTTGATGGAGAAAATCATAGACAAGGTAGGTTCGTCTATTTTAATTCCTTCGAGGCGTTCCGGGTTTTCGCTATCGGCAATAGTTTCACCTATATTAGCGTCAGCCAAACCAATCAACGCAACAATATCACCAGCGCCTACTTCCTGTACTTCAGTTCTCTTCAAGCCTTGGTAAGTATAGAGACGACCGATTTTAGCCCTACGTGATGTTTCTTCATTCATCAGCATGATTGTCTCACCGTTGTGGATAGTACCACGGACAATGCGTCCTACAACTATACGGCCGACATAATCATCATAATCCAATGTATTAACAAGCATTTGCAATGGAGCTTCCAGGTCAACATCAGGTGCAGGAATATTTTCCACTATAACCCTGAATAATGGTTCCAGATTGTCGCTTTCTTCATCCATTGTCAATTTGGCGATACCATTACGTGCAGAACAAAGAACAACCGGGAACTCCAACTGCTCATCGTTAGCATTGAGTTCAATAAAGAGGTCAAGAACTTCATCGATAACCTCGGTAACTCGTTGGTCAGGACGATCGATTTTGTTAATAACAACGATTGGTTTTAAGTGTTGTTCCAAAGCTTTGCGCAGAACGTATTTAGTTTGAGGCATAGGACCCTCGTAGGCATCTACTAATAGCAAAACGCCATCTACCATTCTCAGAACGCGCTCAACTTCACCGCCGAAATCAGCATGGCCAGGTGTATCAAGGATATTGATTTTGGTGCCATTGTGCATTACTGCGGTATTCTTGGCCAATATCGTTATGCCACGCTCGCGTTCCTGGTCGTTAGAGTCCATTACTCTCTCTTCAACTCTTTCGTTCGCACGAAAAACACCACTTTGCTTAAGCATTGCATCAACCAAAGTTGTCTTGCCATGGTCAACGTGAGCGATGATTGCAATATTACGTAAATCATTTCTTATCATAATAATTATTCTTCCTTCCTGATTCAAAAACAAAGAAAAGGATGCTTGTCAATAAGCATCCTTTCTCATGACTAGTTAATTATATTCTTTTTAAGCAAACATGTCAATAAAGTTACATCACTTCAAGATACTTGGCAGCCAGGTCGCCAAGCCTGGAAACAGGCAAAGCAAAAAGATTTCTAATGCCATGACAGCGGCAAATGGTATAACACCTTTCACAATCTGAGTCATACGGCTATCAGGGCTAATACCTTGCAAAACAAACAAATTCATACCTACCGGTGGCGTAATCAATGCCAGTTCCAAATTTATCAGCATAATAACATTGAACCAGATGGGGTCAAAACCAAGTTTAATAATAATCGGATACAAAATTGGTAAAGTGATAAATATAATGGATATTGATTCAAGAATGCAGCCAAGAAATAAAAGCAGAACATTAATAGCAACAAATACTATCCAGCGACTGGCTTCTATGCCGGCAACAAATTCTGTAACAGCCTGAGGTACCTGCAGTATTGTCAAAACAAACCCAAATAATGTTGCGCCTATCATAATAGCGAAAATCATTGAAGTCGTCTTGACAGTGTCCTCCAAAATGTCGGCCAAATCTGATATCTTCAAAGTCTTATAGACGAAAAATGTGATAAACAGACTATAAATTGTGCCTACCGCAGCCGCTTCTGTAGGGGTAAAAGCACCAGTATAGATTCCCCCAACTACTACAACAGGCAGCAACAAACCCCAAAAACTCTTTTTTAAGGCAGAAAGTCGTTCATTCAATGGGGCAACTTCTGCCAATGGCAAATTCCTGCTTCTATAAATCATTACCATAATAAACAGGACTGTCAGCAATACACCCGGAACAACACCTGACATGAATAGCTGTCCAACAGACTGATCCGTGATCGCTCCATAAAGAATCATCGGTATACTCGGTGGTATAAGTATACCCAGGGTACCACCAGCGGCAACTGCGCCAAGCACTAAAGTCCGTTCATATCCATGAGCTAACATTTCGGGAATAGCCATAGAGCCGATAGTAACAGCACAAGCTACCGATGACCCCGTTATAGCCGCAAAAATTGCGCAAGCAGCCAGTGTTGCAATACCCATACCACCTGGCAAATGTCGCAGCCATTTATTACCTAGTTCAAATAAATCATTACCAACTTTTCCGGTTAAAAGTATCTGACTCATAAGTACATATAAAGGAACTGCCGTCAAAACAAAATCATCAAGTGCTTTATAGGCCAGAATAGGAATTTGGCTAAGGGCAGCGTCACCGCCCATAAAGAAAAACATTCCAAAGATTCCTGCTGTGCCAAGTGAAAAAGCTACCGGGAGACCTATAGCCAGCAATGCTAACAAAAGGAGAGTAAACAAAATTATCATATTAGTTTATCCCCCCAGTGAAATCATTGTTTAATATTTTTTCGCCATTTTCCAGCAATGTACGTACAAATTGTAAAAGAAGCAAGCCAATACCTACAGGCATTGCCATTTGTGGTATCCAAAGCGGCATCCTAAGTGTATCCGGTGAAGTACGGTTAATCTCAAAAGATAAGATGGTCATATCCAAAGCTTCCAAAAAAAATACGGCACAGAAAAAAATACCTATCATAGATGTCAAAATCTCCATATAACACCGTTTCTTTGCAGAAAATCTCCCTATGATTATATCCACTTTAATATGTTTTTCAGCGGCATAAGCAACAGGCATACCAAGAAAACCCGCAATCAGAACGCAGTATATTGAAGCTTCTATCGACCACTCTGTTGGTGCATTGAATATGCCACGCATGACAACTTCATAAAAAATAGTAAGTGCTGGCAACAAAAAAAGTAAACCGGCAAGTACACCAACAACATGAGTTATCCCATTTAATATCTTAGCGTAAAGCTCAACAAATGTTTTCAAATATAATTCCCCGCATTCCCAAAACTATGCTTTTACATTTTCGTCAGCCAGATGCCAGCACAAACTTATTTCTGGCATCAAAGTCCAAAATAATCTATTGTTTGACGCAAATATCAATTAGTTCTTGCCCGAGGGCTCCTGCATGTTTAACAAAAATGTCCCAGCAAGGTTTGGTTGCTGTTCTCCATTCTGCCAAATCAGTTTCAGGAACCACATAAACCTCCATGCCTTTCTCTTTCAATTTATCAAGAGCTTTTAAATCTTCATCCTTAGCACTTTTGCGCAAATCATCACGAACTTCGTTAGCAGCATCCATCAAAATCTTTTGCTGTTCACCACTCAGTTTTTGGAACGCTTTATCATTCATTGCCAGAATAAATTCCGGATAGGCGTGATTCGTGACGGTCAAATATTTAGTTACTTCAAACATTTTGCGATCATACATTGCTGTAGTGCCGGAAGTCTGACCATCCACAACACCTCTTTGAATAGCCATATATACTTCTCCTGAGCCCATCGTTACCGGAGCAGCGCCAAGAGCTTTTATTGTTTCCGATGGCATTTCTCCATATCCGCGAAGCTTGAGGCCCTCAAAATCCGCAGGTTTTTTGATTGCATTCTTGCTATTTGCGAACTGAACAAATCCATAATCAGCCCAAATTATTGGACGAACGCCTTTCTTTTTCATTTCAGAACCTAATTTTTCACCTAACCCGCCATCAATTGCCTTGTCAACCTTATCGTAACTTGGAAATAAAAAAGGAACATCAAACACTTCCATAGCCGGAATTACGGAAGACCATCTGCCTACAGTATTCAAACCCATATCAATGCCGCCAGACATAATTGCATCATTCATACTTTTATCATTATAAAGCTGACCTGAAGGATAAATTGCGATTGTCATCATTCCTTTTGACTTATCGGAAACCTTTTTTTGAAAACTTTCCATTCCTTTAGCTAAAGGATGTGCTGTCGGTAAATTGTGTGCCAGTTTAATAGTCACTTTTTCTGCCGCGGCATTCTTCGTTTCCTTTTTCCCTCCACAACCAGCAGTTAATGCCAACACACAAACAACTGAAAACACGAACAACTTTTTGGACCATTTTGACGCCGTTGTCATTTTTCCTCACCTCATCAAATTTTTATATCTATTGTTTTTTGGATTGAGAATAATCCATGGCCAATAAATTACAAGACAAAAAGCCCCTATTGACTAAGATTAGTCAATAGGGGCGAACTAACGCGGTACCACCCTAATATTTTACTCATTAAACCTTAACGCAGCTTACGCCTATCCCTAAGACATTTATTGTTTTCAGGATAAGAATTCATGGGTGAGAAACGAAAGGCAGCAACACCGATTTTCACCTGACATCGGCTCTCTACAGTTGCATACGACCGTTATTCCCAATCATCATATTTATTCGCTATAATCGTAATAAAACATTGTTCAAATTATAGCAACACCACGTAACAATGTCAAGCATCATTTTTAAAAAATGCTTTTTTTGTAAACATTCTGCGCACATTTGTTCTTTTATACATTTTTGAGTATTTCGTCAACATACTTTTTTGCTTTTTCAATCTTTTTCCGAATATCTGTTGCTTTAGAGGAATCTCTGGCCGTAATTTGTTCAATCCTTGTTTTATAAAGAGCAATATCACGTTCGAATTTGCGCAAAGCTTCATGCAATTCCTGCCCCTCCGGCAATTCTTCCGGAATAAGATGTGATGTTTCCATGTGCCAGTCGGTGCCTTCAATAACAACGCTGTCACCATATTGAGGTATAGCTGTCGCCGTTCCCAAGTTGCGCTGTAGTTCTTCCGCAAAGTTAAAAGCAGCGTCATGATCACCATGCACAACAAAAAAGGCTTTTGGGCGTTTTTCCATGGCCCTGAACCACTCCAGCATTTGGTTCTTATCAGCGTGCGCAGAAAAACCTTCCATAAATTGTATTTTAGCCTTAACTACGATCTCTTCTCCCATGATCCTTACGCGTTTTGCGCCATCTATCAAAAGCCGCCCCAAACTTCCTTCTGCCTGGAATCCCGCAAAAAGCACTGTGCTGTCAGCGCGCCACAAATTATGTTTCAAATGATGAAGTACTCTTCCGGCGTCTGCCATGCCACTGGCAGAAATAATTATCATCGGGCTTGGCATAAAATTGAGAGCTCTTGATTCCTCGACCGATTGTGTAAAACGTATTTGCGGCAAAGACAGGAGATTCCCATCTTTGTTGTAAATCGTCTGTGCTTCATCATCATATTCATCCGGATTCATGAGTGTTAATTGCGTTGCCTTAGTTGCCATAGGGCTGTCAATCACAATCGGTATTTCTGGTATTTTCTTTGCTTCCATTAACTTCTTCAAGTAATATAACATTATCTGCGTACGTCCGACAGCAAACGCCGGTATGATTAGATTGCCGCCGCGCGCGACCGCTTCCACAACAATTTTTCTTAATTCTTCTTCTCTGTCATAAACAGGATGCACGCGATCGCCGTAAGTTGATTCTGTAATAATAAAATCAGCCTGTGGTACTCTGCTTGGATCCTTTATTATTGGCTGCCCAGGCTGGCCAACGTCGCCGGAAAATACGATTTTCGTTTCTTTTCCATTCTCTGTAATAGAAAATTCAATAAATGCAGACCCAAGAATATGACCCGCATTCCTGAATGTAAAATCTATGCCGTCATAAAGTTCGATTTTTTCGTTATAAGTATGTGTTTCAAAGTGCTTAAGTGCAGTCTCAGCCTCATCAACTGTGTACAAAGGCTTTACTTCAGGTTTTCCGGCGCGCATTCCTTTACGGTTGGCTGTTTCTGCCTCAGATTCCTGAATATGTGCACTATCCGGCAAAAGGATTTCACATAATTCTTTTGTTACACGGGTGGAATGAATTCTTCCGTTAAACCCTTGTTTGACTAGTTTGGGCAGCAAACCGCTGTGGTCGATATGAGCATGAGTTAAAACTACTGCATCAATAAGTTTGGGATCAAATGCAAATTCTCTTTCATTAAATGTTTTAATAAGTTTAGAGCCTTGGTACATACCACAGTCGATTAAAATTCTTTTGTAGTCAGCTTCAAGCAGATAACAAGAGCCCGTGACCATTCTAGCGGCTCCCAAAAACGTTATTTTCATTATTAAATCCCTCCCTATACGCTCATTAGACTAAATATAAGAGAATATTCAACAACGACAAAGCTTTTCCCTGCAAAGATAATTATTGGCAGGTTCTAAATTCCTTGATTCTAATCAAATTAACAAATCATGCCCAAAAAAGAAAAAGCCATGATATTTCTATCATGGCAAAGGTCTATTATTCACCTAATATCCGGACTTCCGGTTCTAAATGGACACCAGCATATTCATAAACTCGTTTTTGAACATCGCTGATAAGCTGCAAAACATCAGCAGCAGTAGCATTACCTTTATTAACAACAAAACCGGCATGCTTGGTAGAGACTTGTGCTCCTCCTACAGTATAACCCTTGAGCCCCGCTTCCTCTATCAAAGTCCCTGCATAATGGCCCGGCGGACGTCTGAACATACTTCCTGCATTAGGTATATCAAGCGGCTGCTTAGTGGTTCTTCTGTTTGTAAAATCTGCCATTTTAGCACGTATTTCCTCAATATTACCCTTCGCAAGCTGCATTTCAACACTGATAACAATCGCACCGTTATCTTGTATGGAACTATGTCTATAACAAAAATCCAGTTCTTCTTTGCTTAAGTCTTTTATTTCGCCATCAACGGTCAGCACGGTTACCTTAGTTACCACCTTTGACATTTCGCCGTCATAGGCACCGGCATTCATAAAAATCGCGCCGCCAATACTGCCGGGAATACCAACAGCAAACTCAAGTCCTGTAAGCGAACAAGCCGCAGCTTTATTAGCAACAGCCGCCAATGAAACTCCTGCTTCTGCAATGATTTTATCATCTTGGCATACAATGTTCTTAATTGTATTGCCCAACTTCACAACTACACCACGGATTCCCTTGTCTTTTACCAGAAGATTAGAACCGTTACCAATGACTGTCAGTAGTAAATTTTCTAGTCTGGCCTTGACAACAACCTCTTCCAACTGATGAACGTCAGCCGGCAAAACCAATAAATCAGCAGGCCCACCTATCCGAAATGAAGTATGGGCCTGCATTGATTCGTTTTCCCGGAAATTATTGGGCATCTTTTCTTGTAACCAAGCTTTGAATTCGTTTAGAGTCATTTTACTCCCCGGCAACTTCTTTGACAACGTCGCCAATAGTTTTGGAGATGTCATTAATCATGAGTTGAAAACGAATATATGACTGCACATAATCATTAGCTACACTGTTTAAGCTCAGTACTTCATATAACTTTTGTACTTTTTCCATTTTTTCCTTATCAGGAGTTTTACCGGAAAACTGCTCTATTTCCAGCTCTTGCTTCTGTTTCATGAAATCTTTAACCATAGATTCTGCCGAAGCATCTGCCGCAAGTTTCTTTTTTGCTTCTGAGAGTCTTTTATATTCCTGACTTTCACGCATTGCTCTGCCTAGTTCATTTGCTGCATCATATACGTTCATTATTTAATCACCTCAAAGAATTATTTCTATCACGGCTCATTTTAGCATATTTCTGCCGCTTTATAAAGAGTTTGCCTTTCAATGCAAGGCACTAAAAGGAATATCCAATAATTGATAAGAATTTTTGCTGTCAAAATCAAAATGCCACCATTCCATATCGGAACAGTTAAAGCCTTCGATTGACATCATTTGCTGCAAAAGATCGCGTTCCCATCTTTCCAGTGACGTGCCGCCTACAAAAGCACCATACTGCCTCGGCGAAGGTTCATCAAAATCACTGATCATTTCTACAGCTTCGCCTGTCTTTAGATTATAAAGGCTTACATCTACTGCATTACCTGTATTATGTGGTGAACCCTTTTCCGGTGCAGGCAATAATAACTTTTGTTCCTTCGGCAACGCTTCATACGCTAATTTTGATACTTTCCAAGGCCTGTAAGCATCCCAAACAAGTAAACCAAAACCATAATCAGACAACCTTTTAGCAACGCGCCCAAGAGCTTCTGCAGCATTTCTATTTAAATATGCCTTTGAATCATCATAAAGAGGGGCAGAAAAGCAATTGTTATCTGTGGCATAGCGTAAATCAAACTTTAAACCGGTAATTGCTGCCAGATTAACCAATTCCGCAACATTAGGTGCAGTTTGTGCAGGCATAGTTGCATTTTGAATGTCTTGCCGCAATACATCCAGTGATTTTGTAGTTTTAATTTTAAAATAATCGCCCTTTTCTGGTCCGAAAAATACCCGGGTATAGCGATTACCACCTATGATGCAGCTGATACCATGACCATCTTTATCCCGCTCAAACTTCACGCTAGCCTCCGTGTTCGTCAAAGACCCCGTTTCAGAAATTTGGTAAGCATCATAATGTTCTTTAACCAGCGGGAAAACATTGCTTTTCTGATAATCTTTATCATCAGGCAGATATCTGTAAACAACATTTAACATGCCATTTTGCTCTCGTACCAGAAATTGCTCACCATTGCCAGCATAAAAGCCAAGCAAATACTTTTCATCAAGCTGACAATCTTTAGGCTGTACTCCATTGGCTATGGCCAAAGAAGGCAACTGAAATAATAATGTGCAAATTATTACTAAAAATAACCTAAATATCAATAATTACGCCTCCTAAATTCAACAGGAAGAAGCCCACCCCATACTATATCACGATATTTGTCGGGGAAGGTGTCACCCTCTGTATTAAAGAAAAGCATAACAGAATCCTTGTTTAACTCAAGATCTGTCTTAAGGTTGTGGTATTTTTCCAAAAGGCCTATAACGCCGCCGCCGATCGCGCCCGACTCACCAGCTATTATTCTCTCATCATCGCCTAATGGATTTCCCCAAAGCCGCATTCCAAGCGCTGCCACTTCATCTCTACAACTCAAACAAAACCTGGCATAATTCTTTATGATATCCCAAGCCAGCGGATTTATCTCACCACAGGCAAGACCGGCCATAATTGTATTAAGCTCACCGCCTACCGAAACCATCTTTCCTTGTTCAAAAGAACGGAAGAAACAGTTAGCAGCAGCAGCTTCCAAAATAGTAAAAACAGGCTCCTTGTCATAACCATATGAAGCAACAACTGCCTGAGCAGAACCGGCCATAGAGCCAACACCAGCTTGAGCAAAAACATGCGTCGGCGGTTCAGGCAATGCTTCCAAGGCTTCACTTATCATTGTTGTATATCCTTGCATTATCCAAAGAGGTGTTTCTTCATACCCTGGCCAGGCAGTATCCTGTACAACCGTCCAACCATTGCGTGCAGCATCAGTAACAAGCATTCTTACCGTGTCATCATAATTGCCTTCAGTAATCCTTACAGCCGCGCCTTCTTTTGCTATGGCCTCAAGTCTTGCCTGTGCTGAGCCCTTCGGCATATACACAACAGACTGAAAACCAAGAATTCTCGCCATCCAGGCTATCCCGCGGCCATGATTGCCATCGGTTGCTGTTGCAAAAGTTACACGACCCAGTCTTTCTCTTATTTCATCGGAAGCGAGATAATCAAAGCTGACATCTTCTATACGTTTGCCAAGACGCTTGGCCAAATAACAAGCTATTGCGTAGGAACCGCCTAAAGCTTTAAATGATTTTAAGCCGAAACGTTTCGATTCGTCTTTTACAAAAATACGTTTAACGCCCAACCAAGCTGCCAGTTCCTTCAGTTCAACCAAAGGTGTTGGTTTGTAATACCCCCACATGCTTTTATGAAAATCCCTTACTTTTTTAACTGCAGTCTTATCGAAATTCTTTAAAACTTCTTGTTCTCCATGGGCAGGATCGTTCTTTGCCAGTTCTAATTGAAGTACTTGCAATTGTTTCATCTCCTATCGCACGTTAACTGTGTCAAAATAGCAGGCAGTTTTAAAATCTGGCTATCGGGCAAATATTTCAGGTCTCACATCATCCAAAGCATTTAATTTTTTTCGCATTGTTTCTACTAAATCAATGTCTATTTCTCCGCGTAAAATTTCTTCTTCAGAGCTGCCTTCTACAAGAATTTTACCATTCGGAGCAACAATCATCGAATGCCCGTAAAAGATATCATCCTTGAAGGTGCCAACGCAATTTACACCACAAATATAGGTCTGGTTTTCTACGGCACGTGCCTGCAGGAGCAGACGCCAGACATCTCCGCGTGCTTCTGGCCATTCAGCAGGAACAAAAATAACCTTTGCCCCCTTTATTGCAAGTCGGCGGTAAAGTTCAGGGAAACGTAAGTCATAGCATATTGATGCACCGCAAGCAACTCCATCAATCACAAAAGGTTCATAAGTGTCTCCTGCTGCAAAGAAACGTTCTTCCTTGAACATGCCAAATAAATGCATTTTGCTATAAAGATAAATTATCTCACCATTTTTGTTTATCACAACAGAGGTATTATGAACCTTGCCATCTAGCAAAAGAGGGATAGAACCGGCTATAACAGCGCAATTATTATCTTTGGCAATTTTTTGCAAATTCTTTACAACAGGTCCATCAATTTCATCTGCTTCTTTTTCAAGCCGCCCCAGAGAATATCCTGTTGTCCAGATTTCAGGCATTACAGCAATATCTTGCCCAATAACGGCTTTCTGCAACAGTTCTAAGCCGTGTTGTACATTTGCGTCTTTATTTTTTTCCTGAATCTTCATTTGCACTAAAGAAATCTTCATCAAAGCATTCCTCCCGGCATGATGCCTTTTTTAGTCAATTGTTTGATAAGTATGCTTTCCAGCTTACGCGTTATGCGTGTAAAAACGAACTCTTTTCTGCACAACGACTCAACCCACAGAACCTTAAAATCCATCTTTTTCGCACCGAGCACATCTGTAAGAAGTTGGTCGCCAATCACCAATACTTCTCCATGCGATTGGACTTTTAAAAAGCGAAGAGCCCGTTTAAAACCGATGGACAAAGGTTTGCCCCCCCAACCAATAGCTGCGACGCCCAATTCTTTACTGATATCCTGCAGCCGTCCACCGCCATTATTGGATAAAAGAACCACCCTGATTCCAGCTTCTTTCACCTTTTGAACCCAGGAAACATTTTCTTCTGATGGTATACTTTCATCCCACGGCAGCAACGTATTATCCAAATCCAGTATTATTGCTTTAATGCCCTCTTGCTTAAGCCATGCTACTGGAATTTCAGAAATACGCCGGCAACGGTAATTAGGACAAAATAAATGCAACACTATTTTTTCTCCTGCTTTTCTGTATTGTTGATAAAACTGATTTCAAAACGTGTACCGGAACAAAGTTTGCTTCTGACTTCGACTGTTGCTCCATGCATACGTATGATTTCTTTAGCGATGGCTAAACCTAGCCCTGTACCAGGTACATTTCTGGAATGCGATTTGTCAACTTTATAGAAACGTTCCCAAATGAAAGGGATATCCTCTTCAGGAATCCCATGGCCCTGATCTTCTACAGCAAGCACTACCCTATTATCATTATTTACAAAAACCTCAAATGTAATAATTCCGTTATCCGGCGAATATTTAATTGCATTATCTCCCAGAATCATTACTAGCTGTACTAAGCGGTCGCCACTTCCCTTAATGTTTACCGTATCATCAACATTAACATTGATCTTTATATTGTGCTCTGCGGCCCTTACCGTCAACATTTCAGCTACATTCCGCACAATGGTACCTAAGGGGATATTTTCCGGCTCTGCCCTTTCGCTTATCTGCAAGCGGCTTATATCCAACAATTCTTTGATTAAACGTTCCAGTCTAATAGTTTCCTCATTGATCAGGTTCCTATATCTTTGAACAACTTTTGAGTCAGTTACAGTACCATCACAAATGGCTTCATTATATCCTCTGATTATGGTTATCGGCGTCCTCAATTCATGAGATACATTAGCGACAAAATCACGTCTGAGTTTTTCCATTTTCTGGGTTTTCTTGACAAACTTGGACAAATCATTGCCTAAAGCATTCAAGGAATTACCAAGTTCAGCAATTTCATCTTCCCCTTCTACATCTACCTTGCGGCTGTAATCGCCAGCTGCTATGGCAGAAGCGCTATCACGCATAGAAACAAGTGGTTTGACAATTGTTTTGGAGAGACGCCTTACAATAAATAAGCTTAAAAGTAAGGCGACAAGCCCCACCATAGCTGTATATATGTAAATATCCTTCAAAAATTTATCCAACCCACTGATTGGTGCAGCCATTAGCATAGCTCCGTCAAGGCTTCCGCCAAGATTACCAATCGGAACGCCTATCAGCAGCACCTGTTCCTTATAATAGGGATGGAAAATACGCAAATTAACAGGTTTTCCTTCGTAGACAGTAGATAGAACGCTCTTCATCTTCTGCATTAATGCGCCCTGCTGTTTTTTCTCATTTTCCGAACTACTGACGGCTTTTTCATCCTTTTCATAAATTTCTTGTTTTAATTTGGAAAAATCAGCTTCGTCATCAGCGTCACGGCCTAGTACAGTTTCTGAATTAGAGGCAGCAACAAGCTCATAATTATTGTCAAAAAGCCAAATACGAGCACCAACCAAACGATCCATAGAAGACAAGTATCTGTTGAGCAGCAGGTGGTCTGGTTCGATACGCATAAAGTAATCAACAGTAATTGCTACCTCACGGCCTTTCAGATATAATTCCTTTTCTTTTTCTTCGAAAAAATAGTCTGTAATAAGAAAAGACATACCTATAGTAACGCCTATAACGATAGTAGCAATTAAGGCCATGAAGCTATACATCAGCTTCGTGCTGAGAGATTTTTTCACTTTCTCACCTCAAATTTGTAGCCAACACCCCAAACGGTCGTAATATCCCAGGGAGAATCTTTCGGTATGTCCAGTTTATGCCTAACCCTTTTGATGTGAGTATCAACTGTTCTCGTATCACCGTAATAAGTGTATCCCCAAATTGTTTCCAACAGCTGATTCCGTGAAAATACCAGCCCAGGATTAGAGGCAAGACACCAAAGCAATTCCATTTCCTTAGCAGTAAAAGTAACATTTTTGCCGAAAGCAACAACTTTATATTCGCTTAAGTCAATCATGAGATCAGGATAATTTAATCTCTCGCCAGTCCGTACTGTTACCTGACCGCTGCGCCTTAAAACAGCCTTGACACGTGCAACTACTTCACGCGTATTGAAAGGTTTGGTGATATAGTCGTCCGCTCCGATTTCCAAACCTAAAATACGATCGTCATCCTCATCCTTGGCTGTCAGCATGATAATTGGAATGTCAGATATTTTACGAACCTGTCTGCATACCTCAAGACCATCCAAAATAGGCATCATTATATCCAGAATTACAATATCAGGCTTTGCTGCCTGTACTTGAATAATTGCCGCAGCGCCATCTGCAGCCTCAACAACCTTGAAACCTTCTTTTTCAAAATATATTCTGAGAATTTCTCTTATTTGAGCCTCATCATCTGCAATTAAAACAGTCTGTTGTTTATCCATAAACTACACCACCATTCATTTGATGCCTTAATTATACAATATTGTCTATTAAATTACTTCTCTTTCACAAACAATTTACAAATCATATACATATATATACTTTTAGGCATAAAAAAACAGGCGTTAAACGCCTGTTTTTAACTACTATAATACGCGGCAAGCTCCCAAATAGCGTTCACCCCAGTAACGGTCATACAGTCCTGAGACTGCAACACCTGTACTGCTTCCGGCATGAATGAATTCACCATCCCCTATGTAAATACCAACATGGGATGGGCCAGGTTCGTATGTTTCAAAAAACACTAAATCCCCTGCACGCAAATTATTCATAGAAACCCGTGTACCAGCATTAAACTGACTATCTGCTGTGCGCGGCAGGCTAATGCCAGAACTTGCAAAAACATATTTGGTAAAACCTGAACAATCAAAACCATACGGACTTGTACCACCAAAAACATAAGGTACACCAATATACCGCATAGCATTACTGATTATACTGCGCGCTGCTGAAGATCTGCCTGCACGTGAAGGCGGCATATCTCTTTTAAAAAGAGAATAATAGGTTGCATCACCAACGACGCCATCAACTTCAGCACCGATGTCTTGCTGATATTTTTTGACGGCAGCAGTAGTTTCAGAACCAAAAACACCGTCAGCAACAGAAATATTATAACCAAGTTGAATCAAACGTTCTTGCAACTCTACAACTTCCGGTCCTTCATCACCTGATTGAAAATTTGCAAATACGCTTGCTGTTGGCATTACGATAAAGCAAAACACCAACGTCAGTACAAAACGCCAAAACTGTTTTCTCAATTATCGTCCACTTCCTCTCGATAGCCTACGAAGTTAGCTGACGGGTTAGGACAGAGGATTGCCCCGCTTATAAAAATAAGCTTCACCCCAGAAACGGTTCCTCCGCTCTTAAAAAAAGACTCGGCCATACAAAATCACATGGTCATTATAACAAAATTTTGGAGTTGCTGTCTACTCTTTTTTCAGATGCCGACCAATTAAATATAGTGGTCTTTGTTTGACTTCTTCAAAAATCCTCCCTATATATTCGCCCAATATTCCTATGCCAACAAGCTGTATTCCACCTAGAAACAGGACACTTGCCGTGATGGTTGCCCAGCCTGGAACAGCTTCTTCAGTAAAAAATTTTATATAAAGTACATGTCCTACGACTAGCATGCTGCCAAATCCCAAAAACAAACCAGCATAAAATGCCCAACGCAGCGGAACGTTAGAAAAAGCAGTAATACCATCTAACGCAAAATGGAGCATCTTATGCAAATTAAATTTGGATTGCCCGGCAAAACGAGGCGGCGCAATAAATTCAATAGTAGTTAATTTAAAGCCAAGATTGTTTACTATACCCCTGATAAAACGCGCTCTTTCGCTATAAAGTTTAAGAGCATCAACAGCGACCCTATCCATCAGTCGGAAATCCGAACCACCTGGTGTAATATGAACTTTGGACATTTTATTGATCAGCTTATAATATGTTGAAGATGTTAATTTTTTAAAAAAGGATGCATCTGCTGTGTCTTTTCTTACTGTCTGTATAATCTCATAACCGCCTTCCCACAAGCTGAGCAGTTCAGGCAGCAGTTCAGGCGGATGTTGTAAATCGCCATCCATCGTTATCACGGCATCACCCTCAGCATGGTCAAGGCCACAGGTCAAGGCCATCTGATGGCCAAAATTTCTTGACAACAAATACGCCTGCACGTGTTCATCATTTTGTGACAAATCATATAGAATGGCTGCAGAAGTATCACGTGAACCATCATCAACAAAAATAATGTCATAATCGTACGACAAGCCAGACATAACTTTTGTCAGTCTTGTATAAAATTCACGAAGATTTTCCTCTTCATTGAAAACTGGTGTTACTATTGATATCTTTTTTCGCATAGAATAAATACCTCACTATCACTATCTATTAAATAATACATCATTTAACAAAGCAAATAAAGCTATAATAACAATATAACACTCCAGGCTGAAATTATAATGAAATCAGTCTGGAGTGTTATTAAATAGCTGTGGGTAAAAATTATACTATTTTAAAGTTTCTAATTCTCTTATAAGGTCAGCTTTTGGTCTTGAACCAACTAAACGTTTAACTTCTTTACCACCTTTGAAATAAATCAAGGTCGGTATACTCATGACGCCATATTCGGTTGCTAAATCACCGGCATCGTCAACATTGATTTTGGCAATGACAGCCTTCCCTGCATATTCACCAGCCAATTCTTCAATTATTGGTCCAACCATTCTACAAGGGCCGCACCAAGGTGCCCAAAAATCGACCAGAGCTACTTTATCTGACTCGAGAACTTCTTTTTGAAAAACCGCTTTATTATCGATATGTAACAGACTCATTATTCATTCCTCCTTACACCCCCACCCCAGGGGTGGTCTTTATTGAATTATAATCCATATTATCAATTTTGTCAAAATAATTATTTTGAAACTTCAACCCAGGTACCACTGGTAATTTCAGCAAGTTGATCCGCAGCAATAGGCAAAGCTGAATGCGGTGTTCCAGCCGCAATATAAGTAACATCATAATCAAAAAGGCTGCGGTCAAGATAGACAGGCACCTGTTTCAATAAAGCAAAAGGACAAACGCCTCCAGGAGCAAAACCCGTGACCTCCTGCACAAGCTCTGCGTCAGCCATCCTCATCTTTTTGACTCCCAGCTGTTTACCAAATTTCTTAGTATCAATTTTTTTATCACCACACGCAACTATTAAAACAGGTTCACCATCTGCGAGAAAACATAAGGTTTTTGCAATTTGTCCAGGTGCTGTTCCCAATGCCTGTGCAGCCAATTCTGCGGTACTGGTGTCATCCGGCAAAAGCTTGATTTCTAAATTATCATAGGTTCTCAGACTTTCTTTAACCCTGTTATAACTTTCCAAAAAATCCTGTGACATATTATCGCCTTACTTTCATAAATTTTTCACAATAATTACAGATACTTGTGATATAATTATCACCAGATGTTCAAATGATAACTTATATGCTATTTTAGCATACGTTCGCGGCCGGTTTCAATTATAAACCGCTTCGAAAACATCAATTAGGGAGGATTTATCATGGCAAAAATTACTAAAGATACTGGCATTATTGATGCTGTACAGCAACACCCAGAAATTATCGAGGTTTTCCAAAACTATGGTCTTGGCTGTATCGGCTGCATGGCTGCACATTATGAAACAATCGGCCAAGGTGCAGGCGCACACGGTCTTGATGTAGATGCATTGATTGCAGATATTAACAAAAAAATTGCTGAACAAGCAGAATAGCATTAAATAAAAAGAACGGAGTTCATATGAACTCCGTTCTTTTTATTTAATGCTATATTCAGTTAAAAATTTCTCATAAAATTCAATTGCCTCAAAGTATTTTGCCATAGATAGGTTTTCATCCGGCTGATGCGCTTGTTTGTCATCACCCGGTCCATATATGATTAACGGCATCTGCCTTTTACCAATCAGTGCAGAAGCATCAGTGAAATAGTTTACACCCCTTTGTACAAGCTCTCTGTCGGCGCATTCCAAAGCACAATCAATAATTTTATCATTAGGTATACAGCCCACTGATGGCAATGAACACAGAAATTTATAATCGGCTTTAAGTTCTGGGCAGCTTTTTGCGGCTTCAGCCATTGCTTTATCGATAAGTTTTCTGACATCTTCTTCTGTCTGACCAGGTATAGTACGTATGTCAATCTTGCAGGTGCAAGAATCCGGTACAACATTAATAGCTACACCGCCATCAATCTTATTAACACTTATAGTTGGTAACCCTAGCAAAGGATGTGGTTCAACCTGAAAACTTTGCCCGACAAGTGCATTAAGAAATGCGTTCATGCTCATAACTGCATTCACGCCAAGATCTGGCATCGAGCCATGTGCTGTTTTTCCATAAGTATTAACCTCAAGCCAGGCAGCTCCTTTGTGCGCTAACAATAAATCACCATTACTAGGTTCTCCTACTAAAACAGCCCCGATTTTTTCCATGCCGTTTTTATCAACAAAATGCAAAGCGCCTTGGCAGAACATTTCTTCGCCGGCAGTTCCCAGAAATACTATATTTTGCTTAGGTATAATTCCTTTGCGCTTCATTCTGGCTATAGCATAAAGCATCGCAGCAACTGAACCTTTCATATCAGATGCGCCCCTTCCGTAAATCAGGCCATCTTCAATCTCAGCTCCAAATGGATCATGCTGCCATGGGCAATTACCGGGCGGCACAGTATCAAGATGCCCGGTAACAAGAAGTTTAGGCCCCTCAGTAGCGCCTTTTATTTCAAAAATAATATTTGCTCGATTAAGCTCAATTTCATCTATTTGACAAATAATTTCCTCTCCCGCAAGCCATTTTCTGATTTTTTCAGCCAATACTGCTTCGTTACCTGGAGGATTTGTCGTATTACAACGCAAGATATTTTGGAGAAGATCCGTTGCTTCTTTTTCTTCAGCACACGATAACATTTTATTTCGCCTCCCCACTATGGTGTCTTAGATATGCTGCCTTTAGCTGTTCTTTAGCTTCACCAGTATTCTCTGTACAGCAGGCAATGATTTCTCCCTTTTGCATCAAGTATCCCCTGTGAGCCATCTCGAGGGCCTTGAATCCGTTTTGTTCGATTAAAAGAACTGTAGTGCCATCTTTGTTTAACTTGGCAATAGTATCAAAAATATCATTGACAACTAATGGTGCCAATCCAAGAGAGGGTTCATCCAACAAAAGTATTTTAGGATCGCTCATCAAAGCACGACTGATAGCAAGCATTTGCTGTTCACCACCGCTCATTGTTCCAGCATTTTGCGTGCGGCGTTCTGCAAGCCTGGGAAACAAAGTATAGGCTCTTTCAATATTTTGAGCAATTTTTCCTTTATCTTTGCACGCGCAGGCACCGACTAAAAGATTTTCTTCTACTGTCATTTTAGGAAAAACACGTCGTCCTTCAGGCACAACACCAATACCTTTATGGACTATTGTTTCTGTCGCTTTTCCTGTAATATCTTCACCGCAAAAAATTACACTGCCTGATTTTGGTTTAACAAATCCAAGTATTGTATTTATTGTAGTTGACTTGCCAGCTCCATTACTACCCAAAAGACATGTTATACTGCCTTCCGGCACTTCTATTGAAACATTTTTGAGAACAGGAACAGAGCCATAAGCAGTAAAAACATTAATCAGCTTTAACATGCGCCATCCCCCTGTCCTAAGTAAGCTTTTATAACATTTTCGTCCTTGGCAACTGCATCAAAAGAACCATATGCCAAACGTTTGCCATAATCCAGAACCATAACTTTATCGACCAGGCCTTTTATAAATGCCATGTCATGTTCTACAACAATAATTGATAAATCAGGCATAGCCTTTTTCACTTTGATCAAATCATTCATCAAGGTTTCTGTTTCTACGCCATCCATGCCGGCAGAAGGCTCATCTAATAAAATTACCTTAGGTTTTGAAGCTATTGCTCTGCAAATTTCCAGACGCCGACGATCAGCATATGGAAGATCCTTTGAAGCCTTATGCGCCTGTGAAGTCAATAATGTTCCGAATATCTTCATTATTTCGAAAGCCCTGTCAATAGCTTCCTCTTGTATTATCTTTTCTTTCTTTGTGCCAAAAAGAGAGCCAAAAAGCTTGCTGTTTCTTACTTCTTCCATACCCATCATTATGTTTTCAAGAACGTTCAGATTCCAAAAAAGGCGACCGTTTTGAAAAGTACGCGAAATTCCAAGATGAAATACTTCATCTGATCGCATCCCCTTGGTTGCTTTTCCAGCAAGTACTATTTCACCACTAGTAGGCTGATAAATACCAGACAGCAAATTAAATAGGGTTGTTTTACCAGATCCGTTAGGTCCTATAACACCTAGTGTTTCACCTGATTTAAGAGAAAACGATACTTCATTAACAGCAACCACTCCGCCGAAACGAATTGTTAAGTTTTCTACATTCAGCAGTTCCATATCAATTCTCCTCTCCGCGGGCAGCAGTTTTTGGTTTGAAAATACGATGCTTGAATGGGAGCAAACCTTCTCTCATAAAGAGAAGACAAAGAACGATAATGATACCATAAAACATTACCCTGTAATCTTCAAATGCTCTGAACTTTTCAGGAAAAACAGTCAGGAAAAACGCACCCACTAAGGCGCCGGGAATAGAGTCAAGTCCGCCCAATATGATCATGCTTATGACTATTATCGACAAGGAATAACCAAAATTCTCAGGAGCGATAAAATTAATCATTGCGGCATAAACTCCGCCTGCTATGCCGCCAAAAAAAGCGCCTATGGCGAAAGCCAATAATTTATAATTTGTTAAATTCAAACCATAACACTGAGCAGCTAACTGATCCTCCCGCATAGCATTAAGGGCGAGACCAAACAACGAGTTGCTGAATCTATAAATAACAACTGTTGTAAGGACCAGCAACGCTAAGCAAAGATAATAGAAATTTGCTTGATAAGTCATACTCATAAAGCCAAAATTAACCGTTGTACCCATATCGATTCCCAAAAAATGCGGTGAAGGTATGTCTATCAAACCATTAGTGCCACCTGTGACACTTTCCAAGTTCAAAAGCAATTCCTGCACTATCAAGCCAAACGCGATAGTAACTAAAGCAAGGTAATGCCCCTTTACTCTTAATGCGGGCAATCCTAATATAACGCCAAACAAACTAGCAAAAACACCAGCAAAAGGAAGAGCTATCCAAAAGCTGATACCTGCTTTTAGAGTAAGAATGCCTACCGTATATGCGCCAATTGCCATAAATGCAGCATAACCAAGACAGATGAGACCAGCTCGGCCAGTCATAAAATTTAACCCTAGTGCCATCATTGCATTTAGCATCATAAAATTTAGTATCTGCAGCCAATAAGAATCACCCATTATGGCAAAAGGAATTGTCAAAGCAATCATTACTGCGATCAAACCAACTTTGCCAATATTTTCAACATATGTTTTTTCCAGTTCCTGCAAAAGAAGGCCTGCACGTTTTTTCAATGTTATTCCTGCTATAGCCATAGCTGCAATAAATGCCACTACCAGAATTGGTTCTTCAATATAGACAAATACCAGGAATAATAAATATCCTAATAGTTCGGTAAGAAGTATTTTTATCATTTGTTCTGCATCCTCCTATACCTTTTCATAGGCACGTTCGCCGAATATGCCTGCTGGTCTGAAAACCAGACACAGGATAACTATTACAAAGCTGATTAAATCCTGGTAACTGGAACCGTCAGGTACTGTACTAACGACAAATATTTCCAAAAATCCAAGCAGCATACCTCCGGCAATCGCACCATAGACATTGCCAAGGCCGCCAACTACTGCAGCCGCAAAGCCTTTAATACCAGCTGCAAAACCCATGTTGAATTTTATAATTCCATAAGACAAACCGTTCATCAAACCAGCTACCGCGCCTAGAGCAGAGCCAAGAGCCAACGTTATTATAAAAACCTTTTTAACGTTAATCCCCATCATCATTGCCGCCTCTCTATCTTGTGCGGTTGCTCTGATGTAACGTCCGAAAGTAGTTTTTTCTATAATATAATACAAGCCACTTATTAAAACGGCTGACAGAATAATACATAAAATAGTCTCCGGTTTAATCAATACGCCGCCGATATTAATACTATCCACATCAAATAGTTTTGGAAACGGCTGTGGATTACGGCCGTTCGGCACAAAAAGCATGACTGCTTCTCTTGTGATTATTGACGCGCCTAAAGTTATTAAAAGTGTCATAATATCCGGTGCGCCGCGCATAGGCCTAACGATAAATCTTTCCAATAAAATGCCGAAGATGCTACCTGTCAAAAGCACTAATACGAGGATTCCCAAAAAATAGGGTACTGACCCCATAGTTAATCCTATGGAAGTCAGAATTCCCCCTGACAAAAGTGCTACAAAGGCACCTAACATAAAAACTTCACCATGTGCAAAGTTGACTACCTCAATGACACCGAAGAACAGGGTAAAACCAACCGCTATCAGAGCGTACATGATACCCAATCCCAATGCATTTAAAATTTGTTGGACTATAAGTTCAATAGTCATCCCTACACCTCATTTCCGGATAGACAATTATCATTGTTTCGCTACTTTTTTATCAACAACTTTAATTGTAGATTTATAATAAGGAATCCATTTACCATTTTCTGATATAAATGGTGTAATTAATTTAAGCGTATTTTCACCGCGATCATCGAAAGATATGTTGCCAATTACACCTGGGTAATTGTTAGTCGCACGAATTGCTTCTGCAATTTTCGCCTTATCAGTTGTACCTGCTTTTTCAATTGCAGCCATAACAACATTTGCGGAGTCATAAGCAAAATGGCCATAAGCTTCATGTGGTTCTGTAAATTTGGCATCATCATAAGCCTTGATAAAAGCTTTGCCACCCGGCAAATCTTCAAGTGGTTTACCAATATTGAACGCAATCATACCTTGTGCTGCATCACCTGCAATTTTATTGAAGGTATCAGAAATAATACCTGAATCACTTAAGAACAAGCAATTCATTTGCAAATCTGCCATTTGACGTTTAAGCAAAGCTGCTTCCGTTGCAACGCCACCAAAGTAAATCGCTTCTGGATTTTCAGCTTTAATTTTAGTCAGGAGTGCTGCAAAATCCTGTTGACCAACGGAGATACCATCTTCTGAAATTATTTCTGCACCATTTTTCTTAGCTGTATCAGCAAATTGTGTCGCATTGGTTTTACCATAATCAGTTTTGTCATGAATAAGTGCTATTTTTTTAACTCCCCACTCCTGGGTAGCAAGATTTCCTGCAAATTCATTTTGTACGTTGGCAGCAGTCATAATACGTGTTACTTCTTTAAAACTACCTTTTGTAATATCCGGATGAATTGCCGCTGTTACTAAAATTGGCATACCGTTTTTATGGAAAATAGGTACTGTTGCTAATGCACATCCACTGTTAAAATGTCCAAATACGGCGACAACACCTTTATCCGCAATTAATTTGTTAGCCGCACTTACTGCTGTTGAAGGATCTCCACCATCATCTACTACAACTAATTCATATTTGTACTTATTTTTTCCTGATTCATTTGCCTGTTTAACTGCCAATTCAGCTGAATGTTTAAGCCCCATACCAACAGCAGCGTTACCGCCGGTCAGTGGTCCTATAAAACCTATCTTTACAGTTTCAGACTTTTTACTACCGCAACCAGACACCATACCCATCAAAAAAACCATCAGAACAGCAAAACTTATTATTTTTTTTAACATTTCTTGTTCCCCCCAATTTTTTTTTATAATCAACTTTGCTTTCGCAAAGAAAATTTTGTAAAAAAGCAAAGCCACCCCTTGCTTAATGCAAGAAGTGGCTTCATCGCCTTTATAAAGTACCTGAAACATTGGCACTATTCTATGTTGTATCGTTATGAACAACATAACTTTATATTTCGTGGGTTTATATTAGCATTTTTTAATTCTTTTGGCAACAATTTGATAATTTTTTATTATTTTTATAAAAATTTATTTATGACATGAAAGATAATTTACATTTATTCCTTCTTACTGTTTTCTTTTTCAAGAGCTAATAGTTTTTCCTTGCATCCTAAACCGCCGGCATAACCAACTAATTGGCCATTGGCACCAATTACTCTATGGCAAGGTATTATTATCGGCAATGGATTCCTGTTATTGGCCATGCCAACAGCACGAGCTGCTTTGGGTTTCTCTATAGCTCGCGCGATATCACCGTAAGATATAACTTCACCATACGGAATACTAATTAAGGCACGCCATACATCTAGCATAAATTGCGTTCCTTCGGGAGCCATTGGTAATGAAAATGAACGACGTTTGCCGCTGAAATATTCTTCAAGCTGCTGAATAGCCATATCAGCTAACTTGCTTCTTTTTCCATCCTCTTTACAGACTTGCTTTTCGAAGTTGATTTTAGTCAATGCAGTCCCGTTGTCTTCAATTGATAACCAGCCGACAGGAGAATGAAAATATGCTTTATTAACCATAGCGCGCCTCCAGTTATTCAACATATAGTTTTCTAAGTGTCCTTATCTCTTCAGCATAACCAGACAAATAGTTCGGCGTTTCTAAATAAAATGGTAATTTTCTTAAAATAGGATGGTTAATTATTCTGGACATTGCATCAAGGCCTATATTCCCTTTTCCAATACACGCATGCCGATCCTTGTGGCTTCCCAAAATATTTAAGCTATCGTTGCAATGTACAGCTTTAAGAAAGTTCAAACCAATTTTATCATCAAATTCCTTGAGCACGCCATCTAAATTATTAACAATATCATACCCGCCGTCGTAAACATGGCATGTGTCAAGACAAACTCCTATCTTTTCTTTCTGTTCTAACAATTGAATAATTAAATTTAGCTCTTCAAAAGTTTTGCCAATTTCTGTTCCTTTGCCAGACATGGTTTCCAGAAGTACTGTTGTTCTTAGTCCATCACTAAGAACAGAATTTAGCATTTCAGCTATCAGAGCAATACCCTGCTCTACACCCTGTCCAGAGTGACTGCCTGGATGAAAAACATAATAAGCGTTAGGGAAATTATCTAATGTTGACAAATCTTCCTGAATGACCTGTAAGGCAAAATTTCTAATACTTGGTTCTACAGAACAAGCATTCATGGTATAAGGAGCATGCGCCATTAATGTGGCGAAGTTATTTCGCCCCGCGAATTCAATTAATAACTTCATATCATCATAATTAACTTTCTTGGCTTTACCACCGCGCGGGTTACGTGTAAAAAATTGAAATGTATTAGCTCCAATATCCAAGGCTTCCTTGCCCATATGGTAGTAACCCTTAGCCGCTGATAAATGACATCCTATGTTAAGCATTCTTTGTCCCCCACTAGAAAAATAGGGCGCAACCATTATGGTCCGCCCCGTTTCAATGCTATTATTTAGCAAAAATCCTGGTTAAAACACAATCTTGTATAACTTCAAGACCTGCTTCTTTAGCAGCTTGAACTACTTCCGGTTTATCAGCTCCCGGTTGCAGCCAGACAATTTTAGTCCCTTTTTCAGCAGCAGCTTTAACTGTTTCCACGGCTATTTTAGTTGGCACGACAACGTTAACAACTTCAGGCGTTACAGGCAATTCTTCCAGGCTGGGATAACATTTAGCACCGTTAATTTCTGTAATACCAGGGTTTACTGGATAAACCTCATAACCAGCTTTTACCAGTCGATTATAAATCTTACAACCAAATTTGTCTTTATTATTTGTGGCTCCAACAACAGCCCAAATCTTTTTTTGAATAGCTTTTTCCAACATTACTAACACCACTTTCGTTTATACTTACTTAATTCAGACAAAATTATCATGCGGCACGTAGTCAGGAGTTTTCTTAATAAAAGCTATCTCATTACAATACGGGTACTGTGGACAATGGACGCACTCTTTCCAGACTTTTTGCGGCAAACTTTCTTTAGCGGTTTCAGTATAACCGCATTTAATGAAAAATCCAGGCTGATAGGTCAAAGTGAAAAACATCTTCACACCCCGTTCAATACCTTCTTTTTCCAGTAGTTCGACGATATTTTTGCCTATACCTTTTTTCTTATGATCAGCATCTATAGCCAAAGAACGTATTTCTGCCAAACGATCCCAAACAAAGTGCAAGGCTCCGCACCCTAATACTTTATCGTCTTCAACTGCTACTATATAATCACGCAAATTTTCATAAATACTGTTGCGCGAACGCGGTAGCATCAGACCAATAGATGCATAATAATTACATAATTTATGAATATGTTCTGCATCATCAAATGTAGCTTGTCTATAAATAATCACGTTCTGAACCCCCCACCTCGTCAGTTTGTACAATAAATAATACTACGTTACTTAGAAAAGCACAACCAAATATTTTATAGGCACATTCTTGAATTTTTCTGCATGATTTTTAACTGCCATGACTTTTCATTCCCTGAACAAAAAATCATGATTTTATTTATTACCCATTGATTTGCTTCTCTCAAGATATAAATCTGCAGCTGCCAGTAAAGCTACTATCATTGCTGACGGCCTTGGTGGGCAGCCTGGCACAAAAATATCGACAGGCAAAACTTTATCAAGAGCGCCAACAATTGCATACGTCTCACCATATGTTGCACCACCTGCCGCACAAGCTCCGACGGCAATTACAACCTTAGGCTCTTCCATGGCCTCATAGGTCATATGCACTGCTTTCTCTAAATTTCGCGTAACAACTCCTGTAACCATAACAGCATCCGCATGCCGTGGTGAAGCTACGAAAGAAACACCAAAACGATGCAAATCATAGAGTGGGTTTGAAAGTGCGCCCATTTCAAAGTCGCAGGCATTGCAGGAACCGGCATCCAAGTGGCGTACGTGTAATGATCTGCCAGGTCTGATGTTGGTAACCCGGCCAACGTCAACACTGCTACCAGTTAATATTTCCGGCAAAGCTTCAAGATTGGAATGGTATAAGGCACAACCGGCACAAGCATCAACACACCTACCACAAAAAACACACCTTTTGTAATCAATAATCGGTCTATTATACTCATTAATGGTTATGGCAGAAACAGGACAAACCTGCAGACACTCTCCACATTTATCACATTGTGCCGTGTTGCAATTAAGTTCACCTCGAAACTGCTTGGAACCAACTGTATCAATATCCTCTGTCTGTATCCTGCCGGCAAAAATTGCTTCTATTAATTTAAGCATGGGTTCTCCTCCTAACGATCAAGACAGGCGTAGCAAAGTTCAAAACTTTTATTAACAAGTGGGAAATCGGGGATGATCTCTCCGTGCAGAGCAACTGGCAATGCCGGCCAATTAGGATAGGAAGCTGAGCGTACAAATAATCTGTATATTTTTTGGTTTTTATCAAGCATTACCCAGAGCAAATCGCTACCGCGTGCAGACTCGCTTATCCCCCAGCTGCCTTCTTCTGCCCTATAGGTTAAGTCAGCTGCGCGCAGCCCAGAATTATCCTCTGAATTAATCAGCTCCAGTATTTGTCGTACTAGTTTTATTGATTCTCTGGCCTCTTTTTCTCTTACCAGAAGTCTGGCGTACACATCTCCTGCCTGCTCAGTAATTACGTCAAAGCTAAGTTCAGGGTAAATACCATAAGCAAGGTCTTTCCTACTATCGCGACTAAACCCTGATGCCCTTGCGCCAACGCCCACCATAGAAAGATCTGTCGCGGTCTTCTTTAGAACAATACCAGTATTTTTGACACGATTCAAAAACCCGTCTTGTTCAGATAAAATCTGCACAAGTCTTTCATATTCTTTTTCAACTGTGTCTAAGGTGCTGGCAATAACATTTCGTTTTTCCTCATCAATATCGAAAAGAACGCCTCCAGGCACAATCATTCCGCGTAAAAACCGGTTACCGGCCACCTGTTCGTTGCAGCGCATCAATAATTCCTTCAGTCTTGCGCCGATATTATTTGGCACTGTGAAACCAACCCCTGCGCAGAGATTGCCTGTGTCACCAACATGATTATATAGTCGTTCCAATTCAGCAAGGCATGTCCTGATGACCCATGCGCGGCGAGGCACGCTTTTTTCAGACAACTTCTCAACAGCCTGACAAAAAGATAATGTGTTTGCAATCGAGCAGGCCCCACAAATTCTTTCTACAATAAACAAGGCTTCATCAACTGTTTTACCCTCTACAGCCTTTTCAATACCACGATGAGTATAAAACAGTTTCGCATCAAGCTGCAATATCGCTTCGCCAGCCTGGCTGAAACGGAAATGACCTGGCTCAATTATCCCTGCATGAATTGGCCCAACAGCAACTTCAAAAAGCCCTTCGCCCTGAGCTGTGGCAATTTTAAACTCGCGTTCACCATGAATATTAGCATCGACAGCGACTTTCTTGCGCAAAGGATAAAACCCTTCAGGATAGCTTTCATGCAAGACCAACGGTCTTAAATCAGGATGATTTAGAGGTTCGATACCGAACATGTCAAAAATTTCTCTCTCATACCATGCCGCTGCCGGGAATAACGGAGTAAGCGATTCATATTTCAATTCTTCGTCCATTTCAAATTGGGCTCTCACAACTTGTATATCATGGGCATGGCAGTCCTCGAATAAGCAATAAATTGCATATCCTTGTCCCAAAACAGTTTCATCACAAGCAAACATGGCCGTCAATGGATTCCTGCCGTTATGCGAGCAAACATTTGCCGCGCCCCTTAGGCCAGTAGATTTTACCTTAATCAAATGTGAACACCCCCAACTACTATCTGCGACGCTTCAAGCAACAAACTGTTTAAATATGGAATTCGCTCTAATCCTATTCCTACGATAATTGACCCTATCAGTAGCACTGCTAGAAAGGGCGTATCAGTATGGTCCAACAAGTCCGCATAAGCCTTACGTTTAGCTCTGCCGCATAACATTCTCATCACATGATAAAGTATACCAATTAAAATTCCTGCTAATAAAAATATCATTAAACTGCCAAGTAAGTATTGCCCATCTTTAAATAAAGAAAAAATAATATTGAATTTACTAAAAAACAAACCAAAAGGCGGCATGCCGAGAATGGCGAACATGCCCATAAGTAAAAAAGTTGCAGTATGGGGTGCTTCTTGTACCATACCGTGAATTCTCATCATATTTTTTGTTTGATATTCCTGAATAACCGTTCCGGCAATATAAAACAAAACGAATTTTATCAAAGCATGATTAAACATATGCAGTAAGGTGGCGCCAACAGATATGCTGCTGAAAATTCCAAGTCCAACAATCATAATACCGATATTTTCCATGCTGGAATAGGCAAGAAGTCTTTTTATATCTCTTTGAACTACCACAAAAGGTACCGCAATTGCTATGGTCAGAAAAGCAAAAACAAAAAATAAATCCATAATGAAAGCAGTTCCTATAGTAGGTATTACGATAATCAAATTACGGATCAGAACATAAAGAGAACAGGTACAGAGAGCACCTGAAAGCAGGCCGCTTATTAAAGATGGCGCTTCACTATAGGCATCCGGCAGCCATGTATGCATAGGTGCCAAACCGACTTTCGTCCCATAACCAATAAAAATGAATAAAAAGGCTAGCTTTGTAAGGGATGGATTAAGCAAATCTCCATGCTGGCTAAGCCATAACCAGCTTAACGCTTTTTCTGTACCTGTTGCTGTAAGCTGGGCATAATACAAAATCATCGTACCCAAAAGTGCCAGACAAATACCAACGGTGCAGACCATTATATATTTCCAGGTCGCTTCCAGAGCGGAACGCGTAAATTTAAAGGAAACCAGTAAAGCCGAAATCAACGTTGTTGCCTCGATACCGACCCACATCAGTCCCAAATTTTTCAGCAGCAAAACAAGCATCATAGTCAATATAAACAAATGGTATAAAGCATAATAACGACCAATGAGTTTTGGCGTGCGGCTAAGATAACCCCGCTTATGCTCGCGAACCAGATATGATTTGGAAACCCAGGCAGATGCCACATAAAGCACTACAACGATTAAAAGAACCCATATACTTAAAGCATCCAGGTAAAAATATTCACTGTTAAACACTTCTCCAGGCCGCATCTGCATAAGCATTTTCACAAAAATGCCACCTACAATCGTCGCTATCGTTCGATTAAGAATATGTAAAACGCTATTATTAAAAAAACCGCTGATTGCTACAAAAGCAAAAACTAAAGGCAATCCTAGCATTCCGTAAATAAATGTTTGCATTGAATCACCCCTTCAAACGTCTAAGAACATTAGTATCTGTAGTCATGAATGATACATTTAGTCGATTGGTCAAAATAACCAAAACAAGCACTGCGACGAGAACATCAAAGAAAATACCAAGTTCAATAACGGTCGGCAACCCTTCTGTCATCGCTAATCCCAATAGATATATCCCATTTTCCATCGTCATAAGACCGATAATCTGCATAATCGCTCTGCTCCTCATAACGATTAGAACCAATCCGATCAGTATAAGTCCCATGGAAGAAGCCATTATATCTCTATCACCTATTCCTGGCAGCATTTTATCAACCAAAACATAAGACAACATCAGAAAAAAAGCACTTAAGGCAGTAGAATAGTTTGTATTGATATCTGCTACCAGTTCGCGTTCATCTGTTAATTTACCGACCAAACGAAAAAGCGCGTAAGGAATAAGACACACTTTAACCAAAATAGTCAAAAGTCCCGGTAAAACACTGTGCAAGCCTGAGCCATTGGCAAAGCCGGAAATCAGGCAAGCACCGGCAATAATTGCAGACTGCAGGCATAAACACGCTACAGCTTTACGCAAGTCCATTATGCGATTTTGCAAAAAAGCAACAAACAATAAAACCATAACCAACTGTTCCATTTTTATACCCCTTACTGTGCCACTATTGCTAAAAGCAATAGTCCGCCTGTTGCTAACAGATAAGCACGAACTTTGAACAATCTCATCTTGTTATTCAACGATTCCATTACAGCTATTGCGATTGCTGTGATTATCACCTTTATTACCAAATGAAGGTCTATTGGGAAAAATATCAGTGAAAACAATACTATGAATAACATGTTTTTAATCATACTTGCCAAATGGATAACTGCAAGCAGCCGACCAGAATACTCAAGCAGCATACATTCGTGAATCATGGTTAGTTCTAAATGTGTATCAGGGTTGTCAACAGGTATTCTGCCGTTTTCCGCAAGCAGCAGAATAAAAAAGGCAATACAAGCCAGTACTACCGCTACATTTAATTGAGTTCCGCTATTCATGGCCATGGTATAAATACTTGTGCTTCCACTCTTTAGGATAGCAGCCAGAGCAGCTAGAAGCATTACCGGTTCGACGCACGTTGCTATATAGACTTCACGCGAGCCTCCCATTCCACCGAAAGCAGATGCGGCATCAAAAGATGATAAAGCCATAAAAAAGCGCCCTATAGCCAGCAGACCTACAAAAACGAAAATATCACCAAAGGTCAGATTTGACATCATATTAGGCAACAAAAATGCTGCCAGCATTGTACCCAAAAGATACATAAAAGGTGCCAGCATAAATACAAATCCAGTATATGGTGAAATTATTGTTTTCTTTTTCCACCACTTGCGTAAATCATAATAATCCTGCATTATATCAGCGCCACGTCTGTTTTGAAGCAACGCTTTCGTTTTCTTAATAATACCGGAAACCATCGGTGCAAAAGCGGCCAGCAAAAGCATTTGTAAGAAAGGGAGGAGAAATCCATCGTATAAATTTATATTCATATCACAAAGCCCCCCAAATCAAAACCAGCACCATTGCAACCATGACGTAACCAATATATATTCTAATGCTGCCAGCCTGAATTCTGCGCAAAAATGACGCAGTTTTTACAAGATGATGCTGTAAAGGAATATATAATTTCTCTGTGAAGCGATCTGGAATAGTCAAAGTATAAGCCAGACTCCGGCCAAAATATTTGTTTTCTTTTTGCAAGAAGACAACTTCTCTTCTCGGCTTGAGCAGAAAATCAAAAGCTCGGCGAATAGGTTTGGAAAATCCGGTTCCCGAATACTGCTGCCTTAAAGTTGGTTCCGTACCGCAGTTCCATATTACATCATGTTTTACAAAAACTTGTCCTCGATATATGATAAACCAGGCAAAAATAGCTATTACAACTGCTGTAATTAATAAAATAAAAGTATCGTAATTGAGTATGCCACTATCTTTACCCCAGATCAGTAGCCGTCCTTCGTCTGATAAATTTAAAGCAGGTAGATTTGCCTCAATGACATGTTGGGCAATTGTCACTATCGGAGAAGCCAAAATACCGCTCAAAAATATCAACAAAGCCGGAATCACCATTGCAACAATCATAAAGTGAGATACCTCATGTGCAGACTCAGCACGACGCGCTCGCGGTCTTCCCAGGAACACAACGCCAAATACACGCACAAAACAGCCTAATGCCAACGCACTGGCTAAGCCAGCTAAAATAAAAGCCAAAGCAGCCAAGAGTCTTGTACCCGTACCAGCATCCGCTTGTGCCAAAAAAGCAAAACTATGGAACATCAACCACTCGCCTATAAATCCGTTTGTTAAAGGCAGCGCAGCTAGGGCCAGAGAACCAGTCAGAGCACAAGCTGCTGTCCAAGGCATTAATTTGGCGAGGCCTCCCATTTTTTCAATATTCTTGTCATCAACTGCGTGATTAACTGCTCCGGCAACCATGAACATAAGCGACTTCATAATAGAATGATTAAAAGAATGGATAATTGCAGCTGTAAATCCTATTACTGCATATTCTTTATGTGAAGTCGTCAGTAGCAGCATGCCCGCGCCCATGGCTGCAAAGACAATACCCATATTTTCAACACTGGAGTAAGCCAATATTCTCTTAATATCCTTTTCCATCTGTGCATAAAGAGCTCCAAAAAAAGCAGAAAGCAATCCAACAATCAGTACTAATGAACCCCACCAAAAATCCAATGGTCCCAAAAATCCAAAAATAAAACGACCAAATCCATACACAGCTACTTTTAACATAACACCTGACATTAATGCCGATACATGGCTAGGAGCTGCCGGATGGGCATTTGGCAGCCATACATGCAAAGGAACAAGTCCTGCCTTCAAAGCAAAACCTAAAAATGCAGCTATAAAAGCTAAATCACGGGCAGTGCCTGTAAGATATGCACCATTAAGTTCTGCAAAATTCAAACCAGCAGCACTGCTGCCAACAGTAAAGAAGGCTATCATAATTGCCGCAGTGCCAATATGCGTCATAACAAGGTATTGATACGCAGCTTGCCATGTTTCGCGCTTCTCAGAATCATGATTAACAAGAAGAAAAGAAACAATTGCCATTACTTCCCATGATACTAGAAAGCTGACAGCACTTTGTGCTACCAATACTAAAACCATCGAAAGCAAAAATAAATTCCACAAACCGGAAAGTTCACGAAGACGTTTTCCTATATAACCAAGGGCATAATCTACAGCATAAATACTAGTCAAAATACCCGCAAGTCCTGTAATACACAAGAACACTGAGCTCCAACCATCAATAGCCAACATGTATTTACCAACAAAAGCGACTTTAAGTAAAGCCGTTTCTCCTGAAAGCAGATAAATCCCGGCTAAAATTAATATAAGGATACTCCCCAAAATACTCATGACTTGAGCAAAGTAATGGGCAAACATCTGATGTTTTCTTGGAATTAATACAGCAAAACACCCTAAAATACAGCAGAATATTGCTGTTGCAAAAAATGCTGGTATATAATCCGTCAATTTCTTCAACCTCACAATGAATAAGATGAATTTTCTACTAATTCAATATAACAATAACATATAAAGCTCTATTTTTCTACGATTAGGACAACGTCATTAAAAATAAAAAGACCTGTACAAGATGTACAGGTCTTACACAACCGGCAGCTTTCTATCCTCC